>Ga0187893_10008316_pt1 | contig 16425 bp, 10 predicted proteins | sample MA1701074metaG_FD_139574 | JGI IMG/M metagenome (GOLD analysis project Ga0187893, IMG submission 139574) | White microbial mat communities from a basaltic lava cave in the Kipuka Kanohina Cave System on the Island of Hawaii, USA - MA170107-4 metaG ...
AGCTCTTCTGCGGCGGTTCGGTGAAGATGAAGAACGCCTGCACGATGCGCGCCCCGACGATCCCCTGTCCCCACGCGGTGGCATTGCGGTGAAACAGGCGTGCGTCGTACAGCAGCAGCCGGTTGAAGCGCATCGGAATCGTCAGCACGACCTCCCATTTGTCGCGGTCGAAGCCGTCGGCGCAGAAGGGGCGCATGACCTCCTCGGGATCGATCCCGCGCTCGATCGCTTCGAAGAGCAGATCGGGGCCGGCGGGCATGCGCTCGCGCCCGGTCTCGCGATGGCGGAAGAAACACGTGCCCGGTGTGCCGTCGCGATCCGCGTTGAGGTAGAGCACCGCCGCCCAGTTGGTCAGGTCGCCGTGCACGAACGACTTCTCGCCGTCCTCGTCCGCCTGCACCTGGAACACCGAGGACATCTCGAGGACCGGCACGCCGATGTAGCGCTGAAAGATCTCGCGCAGCTCCGGCGGGATTTCGATCGGCGACGAGCGCACGCCCGGATAGACCGGGTCCGACCCGTACGCCTCGCGCAGTGCGCGGGCGCGGACGGCGGCGGGATCGGCGTAGAAGTTGTCGACGACGATGATGCGCTGCGGGGCGGCGCTCACCTGCGTCTCTGCGGCATGTGGGCTCGCAACGTGCATCGCAAAACCGCCCGTCGCAGTACCACCGCGCTGTCCTCACCCGCAAGCGTGCGTGCGTGGGGTCCTGTCGGGGCCGCCCTCGGGCGGCCCGCAGGCGCGCCGTCGGCGCGCCTGGCTCGAAGGGATGTGCGCGCCGCGCGGCGATTGGACGCAACATCTGGCCGCCCTCCGGGCGGCACGGGCGCGCCCAGGCGCGCCCCTACACGTTCTCCGGCACGGAGCCGTGCGATTGACAGCGCGAGACGGCGCTGCGAGGTAGCGGCCGTGTCGAGTATCAGAGCACGCGCGCTGTTGATCGGGCTCGACGCGGCCGAGCCGGAATTGCTGCGCCGCTGGATGGACTCGGGCGATCTGCCGCATCTGCGCGCGCTCGTGCAGGCCGGCGCGATGGCGGATCTTTCCACGCCGGCCCTGCAGTTCCCCGATCTGGTTTTTCACGCCGCGTACACCGGTCGGCGGCCCGCGAACCTCGGCCGCTACTTCTTCATCCAGCCGAACCCGCACAGCGGCGCGCTCGAGATGATCGACGAGACCTCCGTGGCGGCCGAGCCGTTCTGGGAGACCGCCGCCCGGCAGGGGCGTCGCTGCATCGTGGTGGACGGCCCCAAGCTCGGGCTGCGGCCGACGGCCGGCGCGACCCTGCTCGCGGGATGGGGAGCACACGGGCCCAACCCGCCGTTCGCAACCTGTCCCGCTGACCTCGCCGCCCAGATCCTGGCGCGTCATGGGCGCTATCCGCTTGCGACCTGTGACGACCACGGCAAGAGCGCGCGGTCCTATCGGCGCGTGCTGCGCACCCTGCTTGCCGGGGTCGAGGCCCGGCGCGGCTTGCTGCTCGATCTCATGCGCGAGCGTCCCTGGGACTGTTTCTTTGCGGTGTTCAGCGAGCCGCATTGTGTCGGACATCAATTCTGGCACTTCGAGGATCAAAGGCATCCGCTCCATCCGCGCTCCGACGGTCACGGCCTGCGTGCGGCGATGCGCGACGTGTACGCGGCGGTCGACCGGGCGATTGGCGCGCTGGTCGAGGCCGCCGGTCCAGACACGGCGGTGATCGTCTTCTCCAGCCACGGCATGCGGCCGCAGTATCACGGCCGCGACCTGCTGCCGGCGCTGCTGCGGCTCTGGGGCATGCATGCACCGCGCAATGCGGCGCCCGATCCGGTCGCCGACCGCCGCCGCATCCGCGTGCGCCAGCCGGCGCTGAAGGTCCTGCGCGAGTTGGTGCCGTTGCCGCTGCAGTACCGGGTCAAGCGCCGGCTGCCGCAACCGCTGGTGCGCCTGCTCGTCACCCGGTTCATCGGCACCCTGCGCCTCGAGCACGAGGCCCGCGCGTTCTACGTGCCGAACAACGAGATCAACCCGGCCGTGCGGATCAACGTCGACGGGCGCGATCCGTTCGGCATCGTGTCACCCGGTGGCGAGTACGACGCGCTGCGCGACTTCCTCGCCGAGCGCCTGCGCGCGTTGATCAATCCGGCCACTAATCGGGCGGCGCTCGACGACGTGAGCCTGATCGACCGACTCTATCCCGGCACGCTCCGCCACGTGCTGCCCGACCTCACCGGCTACTGGAGCGCCGCGGCCCCGATCGATGCGCTCTACTCGCCCGGCTACGGGACGGTGGTCGGCTCGCACAAGGACCACCGCACCGGCGGTCATGCGCCGCAGGGTCTGGTGGTGATGCGGCCGGCTCGCGGTCCGCTCCGCGACGCCGACATCGTCGACATCGCCCCGAGCGTGTTCGACCTGCTCGGCCTGCCGATCCCACCCGACATCGAGGGCCGCAGTCTACTGACCCCCGTGGCCGTCTCCCGGGCGTTGCCCGAGAATCGGTGACGAGAGACTGGCGCGCAGGGTCAGCTCGCTGGTCCGCGCAGATCGAGCGGAGCGATCCAGATGATCAGGCCGCTGACGCCGTTGCCGACGAAGAGGCGTCCGTCAGGCTTGAACGCGACCGTGCCCGGTCGGCCGTGCGACATCGTGCCGTCGTCCCAGCCGGCGGCGAACTCGCGCAGCGCGCCTTCTTGGCCCTCGAACTCGGTGCCGGGCAGGACTTCGCCGGTGATCGGGTCGAGACTGATGCCGATCACGCGCGCGCCCGTCCACGTTCCGTACGCCCCGTGCAGCGGGACGTAGACCCGGTTGTTCCACGGCTCGGGCCACTTTCCGGTCTCGAAATCGAGGTCGAAGGGGGTGTTGCCGACGATGAACGAGTTGATGTCCTGCGGGACGTGCGAGCAATCGGTGTCCTGGGGCGAGCCCGGGAAGCGGACACCTTTCGTGGCGCAGCACGGGAATCCCCAGTCGTCGCCCTCACGGATCTCGACCAGCTTCTCGCGTCCGCCGATCCCGTGGGTGAAGTCGCGCGTCAGCTCGATCGCGTAGCAGCGGTTGTGACCGCGCGCGCAGCGGAGCGAGATCGGGTTGCGGAAGCCCCGCGCGACGATCGTCCCGCCGGGCGTGCCGTCGAGCTTGAGGATGCCGCCGCGGAAGCGCTGCACCGGCCGCTCGCACGGATCGCCCTGGTCGCCGCCGTTGGCGACGTAGATCGTGCCGTCGTCGGCGATGTCCATCGCCCTCGGCCAGTGCAGGACCGAGTTGTGAATGGTGATGTCCTCCACCTGCTCGCTCGGTCCCGACGGGGTGCGATCGCCGGCGGCGTATGGCACGCGCATGATCAGCGTTCCGAGCGTGTCGGTCGGGCGGTTGTCCTGGTAGTAGAGGTAGCCCCCGGTAAAGAGGAGACCTTGGGTCGATCGCATCGGACGGTCCGAGGGCAACCCGCCCATGAACGTCATGCTGCTGTCGGCGACACCGTCGGCGTCATCGTCCGGCAGCACCAGGATTCCGGCCTGGCCGCTGCGTCCACCACCGGTCGTGCCGGTGGTCGGCGAGGCGACGAACAGCTCGCCGCCGGGGGCGAACCGGAGCTGACGCGGGTTGCCGACCTTGGCGTAGTAGTGGGCGCAGAAGCCGTCGGGCAGGTCGATGAAGCTCAGGTCCGGCGCGTCGACCGGGCCGCCCGGCACGATCACGAGACCGTCCGTGGTGTGACGGTACGAGCCGGGCAGATCGCAGAAGCGGGCGGAGACGGTCGCCTCCGGAGTGGCGGTCGTGGTCGGCGGCGGCGCGGTCTCGGTCGCAGGAGGCTCCGTCGCGGTGGGCTCCGCCGCAGTCGGCGTCGCCGCGTCCGGAGTCGGGGTTGCAGGCGCCGGCGTCTCGGTCGGTTGTCCTGCGACGGTTTCGGTTGGCGTGTTCCTGAGCGGACAGCCGCCCAGCGCCGAGGTCACGGCGCGGATCAGCTCGTTGACCGTCACCGACCCGTTGCGGTCACCGTCGACCGCGTGACAGACCGACACCGGCTGGTTGCCGAGCGCGATGCTGACCCCGGCGATCAGATCCTGAATGGTCACCGAGCCGTCGTCGCCGCAGTCTCCCATGCAGGTCTGTGCGCGGATGCCCGCGGGAGCGGTCAGCACGCAGGCAACCCCGAGAGCCCCCGCGACCATCCCCCGGGCCAACGCGTACCTCATCCTTCTTTCCTCCACATTTCGCGCGGAATTGGCAAGTGGCCCGGCTGTGGAGGACGCGCCGCCCTCGAGCGGGCTCAGCGCTCCTCGGGCAGGAACTGGCGGATGAACGGGACGAGATCCGGGCCTTGACGAATGGTATGGCCACCGTCGACCGGAATGCACTGGCCGGTGATCCAGCCGGCGTCGTCGCTGAGCAGAAAGGCGACCAGGGCGCCGACGTCATCGGAGGTGCCCAGGCGCGCCAGCGGCATCCGCCGCAGGTACTCCTCGACCGACGCGGCCTCACTGACCAGCGGCGCCGCCATGTCGGTCGGCACCAGGCTCGGCATCACCGCATTGACCCGGATGCGGTGCTCGCCGAGATCGTCGGCGGCGCAGGCGGTGAGCATGTTGAGGCCGGCCTTGGAGACGCAATAGGACGTCATCCAGCGGTGCGTGAGCCCGCCGGCGATCGAGCTGATGTTGACGATGCTGCCGCCGCCGGCGGCCTTCAGCGCTTTGGCCTCGGCGCGCACGCAGCGGAACACGCCGACCAGGTTCGTGTCGAGCACGATACGCATCTCGTCGGCGGTGGAGTTGAGCACGCTGCCGACCCCGGGCATGCCGGCCGAATTGACCGCCATCCGCAGGGGACCGAGGCGGTCGACGGTCGCGGCGATGGCGGCGTCGACCGACGCGTCGTCGGTGACGTCGCACACGACCCACGCGGCATTGCGCCCGAGCGCCGCCGCGGCGTCACGCACCACGTGCTCGCGGCGGCCCGCGAGCATGACCGTGCCACCCCCCGCCGCCACCGCCCGCGCACAGGCCAGACCGATGCCGGTCCCGCCGCCGGTGACGAGCGCAACCTTGTCGTCGAATCGAGGCATGGGATGTCTTTCACCACAAAGGCACAGAGACACCAAGGGGCGCTTTGTGTCTTTGTGGTGAATCTTCTCAAGGTGTGACGATGGGAAATCTGCCGTCGGGACGATCGAGCAGCGAAAAGAAGTTGAACAGCTCCATTCGGCTGCCATCGACATCGAGGTCGTCGGAGAACAGCATGTCGCGCAACCCCGCCTGTCCGGTGGCGAGCTTGACGAGGAAATCGCGGGTGAGCTTGATCGTCGCGGCGGCGTTGGGATCGGGCGGCGCGTGGCGTGAGTGCAGCACGGCGTTCTCGAGCGTGAGGACGTACGACTCGTCGAGGTCGGTGAAGACGAAGTTGAGCGTCAGCTCTGTCCCATCCGCCTTGGGCCCGTCCAGCCGCGCCGCCATCGACGCGAAGAAGAACTGCGGCGGCAGGTGGCGGAGCAAGCCGGTCACCGACGTCAGATCGATGCCGGCTCCCTGCACGCCCTGGCGCAGCTCGAGCGCGCCGGTGAGGTAGACATCGCGCCACGGGCCGGACTCGGCCTGGTACCCGAGCTGATCGTAGACCCGCGCCAGCTGCTCGCGCGCCTCGCCGTCGTCCGGCGCGGCGAAGACGAGATGGTCGAGCAGCGTGGCGGCCCAGCGATAGTCGCCGCGTTCGAACGCCTCGCGGCCCTTGCGCAGGACTTCGTCGCGGCCGCCCATGGCCTCGACATACCGCGCTCCCGACTCGGCCGGGGGGAGGGGATCGAGGTGGGCGGGATTGCCGTCGTACCAGCCGAAGTACTGTTGGTAGACGGCCTTCGCGTTGTGCCGCACCGTACCGTAGTAGTCGCGGCTGGCGAAGGTCGTGCGCAGCGACCCCGGCAGCTCGAGCTGTTCGGCGATCTCCTGTGGCGTCGCGCCCTGATTGGCGAGCCGCAGGGTCTGGTCGTGCAGGTAGCGATAGGTATCGCGCTGGCGCTTCAGGTAGTCGACGACGCGGGCGTTGCCCCACAGCGGCCAGTGGTGGCTGGCGAAGACGACCTCGGCATCGCCGAAGCGGCGGATCGCGTCGTCGATGTAGCCGCTCCAGCGCAACGCATCGCGCACCTTGGCGCCGCGCAGCGTGTAGAGGTTGTGCTGGGTGTGGCTGACGATTTCGGCGCCGCAGTACGCCTTCGCGTCGGGCAGATAGAAGGCGAGCTCGGCGGGCGCCTCGGAGTCGGGCGTGTACTGGAACACGAAGCGCACGCCGTCGATGTCCATCTCCTGCGGGGTGCGGTCGACCAGGTCGGTGGGCTCGGCGATGCCCACCTGCCCGCGCGCCGGCTGCTTGCCGAGGCCGGTGTCGACGTGGCCGCGGGCGGTGCGCTCGAGCGGCATGCCGTACATGAAGCTCGCCCGCCGGCCCATGGCGACGCCGGCCAGCACGTTCTCGCTGGTGGCTTCCTCGAGGAAGCCGCGCGGCGCGATCACGCGCACGGCGGCGCGCGCCGCGTCGGTGTCCGGCAGCACGGCGTCGATGCCGCCGAAGTGATCGACGTGGCTGTGGGTGAAGATCACCGCGACGACCGGCCGCGGCGCCAGGTGGCGCCGGGCCAGGTCCAGCGCCGCGGCGGCCGTTTCGCGCGCGGTGAGCGGGTCGACGACGATCCAGCCGGTCTTGCCTTCGATCAGCGTCAGGTTGGCGACGTCGTAGCCGCGCACCTGGTAGACCCCGTCGACGACGCGGAAGAGGCCGTGGATGCCGTTGAGCTTCGCCTGGCGCCAGAGGCTGGGGTTCACGCTCGGCGGCGCGTCGCCCTGGATGAATGCATAGGCGCTCGTGTCCCAGATGCGCTGCCCCGCGGCGTTGGTGATCACCACCTCGGTGTCGCCGGCAACCCGCCCGCGGGCGGCGTCCTCGAAGTCCTGCTGATCGGCGAGCGGCAGCTCGTCGGCGACGCGCGCGTTCGCGGCGCGCGTGGTCTCCGTCGCGGCGTCGTCGTCGCGGGGCGCCCCGCAGCTCACCACAAAGACACAAAGACACAAAGGCAGGCTGCGGCACCGCATCGTGTGGTCCCCCTTTGTGCCTTTGTGTCTTTGTGGTGAAAGACTACCAGCCGCGCTGCTTCCCGTAGAAAATCGGGCCGCCCAGGTACATCGCGAATCCGATGCCGAAGACGAAGGCGAGATCGCATTCCTCCTCGGAGGCGACGATCTTGCGATCGCAGAGCTCGCGCGCCTTGCGGTAGAGCGCCTTGGCGCAGCGCTCGACGATCTCCTCGGCCGAGGCAACGTGGGTGCCGCGATTCGGCACCAACCCGGCGAGCCCCGCCCACTCGCCCTGCTTCTTGCCGCCGGCGTAGTCGTACACGCCGGCACCGCTCTTGATCCCGAAGCGTTTCTGCTCGCGCAGCTTCCAGACCAGCGGGTCGAACGGGAGCTTTTCACTGGCGGCGATGGTGTCGAACATACCGGCGGCGATGTCGAGGCCGGCCTGGTCGCCGAGCTCGAAGGGGCCCATCGGGAAGATCGCGGTGCGCATGGCCGTGTCGATCGCGGCCACCGGCGTGCCCTCTCGATAGATCGTCTCGGCCTCGAGCATGTAGGCCGCGAGGCCGGCGTTGACCAGGAAGCCGGGCGAGCCGTCGCGCAGGATGACCGGTGTCTTGTTGATGCTGCGCACGAAGGCGTGCGCGGTGGCGATCGCCTCCGGCGTCGTCTCCGCCGCGGCGATGACCTCCACGAGCTGCATCATCGGGTGCTCGGCCGGGCTGAAGAAGTGCAGGTTGAGCTGGTTGCGGCGATCGCCGCCGCCGGCGGCGAAGTCTTCGCTGAGCAGGCCGGGGCCCATCGAGCTCGAGTTCGACGCGACCAGGCCGTCGCGCTTCATGCCGGCGCCGAGCGCCTTGTAGAACTGGCCTTTGATCTCGCGGTTCTCCATGCGCGCCTCGATGACGAGGTCGCAGTCGAAGAGGTCGCTGAGCGTGTTGGTGACCGCGACGCTGCCGACCTTGCGGTCGACGTCGGCGGCCGTGAGCGCCCCTTTCTTGAGCGCGCGCTCGTACTTCGCGCGCAGCTTGTCGGGCACGCCGGCGGCGAACTGGGCCAGGGGCACGTGGCCGACCACCTGGTAGCCGGCTTCGAGCGCCAGCCAGCCGATGGCGTTGCCCATGTAGCCGTCGATGCCGTCGACGCCGATCTTCTTCAGCGGCCGCGGCTTGCCCGGAAAGCTCTTGGGGAGTTTCTGCACCGACTGCTGGGTGAAGAAGAAGCGCATCCCGGCCTTGCCCTCGGCGGAGGTGGCGACGTCGACGAAGGCGTCGCGCTCGAGCCGAATCGCCTCGCGCAGGGGCAGGGCAGCGCCCTTGACCATGACATCGAGGCCGACGTACGGCGCGCGCGGGTTGGGGCGGCCCATGGTGGCGCGCTCGATCATCGGCAGCACCATCGGCTTGAGCGCCTCGCCGTTGGCGAGGTCGGGCGGCGGCGTGCGGTCGATGGTCGGGAGCGTCTCGACCAGAAAGCGCTCGGCGAAGGTGACGACGTCGTCGGCGGCCGGGACCACCGCGTCGACCATGCGAATCGCCGCCGCGTCCATCGCGTTGAAGTTCTTGCCGGTGAGGATCGCGGTGAAGGCGGCGTCGCCCGTCATCGGGTCGCTGGCGTTCACCAGTCCGCTGCGCCGTGGCAGGCGCTGGGTGCCGCCGAGGCCGGGGAAGATGTTGAGGCGGATCTCGGGAAAGCCGACCGTCGACTTCTCGGTGGCGATGATGCCGCGGCAGGCGAGGGCGAGCTCGTAGATACCGCCGAGCGCGAAGCCGTCGACCACCGCCAGCCAGGGCAGGGGGCCGTCCTCGATCGAGGAGAGCAGCGCATGGCCGCGGTCGATGTAGGCGCCGAGCTGGGCGGCGTCAGCCGACAGCAGCTCGCCGATGTTGGCGCCGGCCCCGAGGCCGAAGCGGTTGCCCTGCAGGATGACGCCCTGCAGCGGGGTCTTCTTGTGGATCGCCGCCAGCTCGGCGACCACCGCGGCGAGCCCTTCGACCGCAGCCGCCGACAGGGTGTTCATGCCGCCGGAGTCGAAGGTCACCCAGGCGATGCCGTTGCGGATCTCGTGCGTGAACATGCTGCCTCCCTGAAGACGAACCACGGATGAACACGGATGACCACGGAGAACACAGAGAAGAGCGGATGCTTGAGACTTCTATGGGCTCTGCTCCGTGTTCATCTGTGGTTATCTGTGTTCATCTGTGGTTTTTTTCGTCCGGGCCGTCGTTGCGGGTGAGGTAGGTGTACTCGCTCAGGCCTTCCTCGTAGCGGCGGCGCAGGCGAGCGGAGTCCTCGAGGGTGATCTGCCCGTCGCGCATGGCGATCTCGATGGTGCGCCGCACGCGCTCGATGAGCGTGCCGCGGTCGTACTGCACGTAGCGCAGCACGTCGGTGACGGAGTCGCCCTCGACCACGTGCTCGACCTCGTAGCGCCCGTCGGCGCCGAGGCGGACGTGCACGGCGTCGGTGTCGCCGAAGAGGTTGTGGTAGTCGCCGAGGATCTCCTGATAGGCGCCGACCAGGAAGACGCCGATGTAGTACGGCTGGCCGTTCCAGGGGTGCAGGTCGAGCACGTCCTTCACGTCGCGCGGATCGATGAAGCGGTCGATCTTGCCGTCGCTGTCGCAGGTCAGGTCGGCGAAGATGCCGCGCCGGACCGGTTTCTCGTCGAGCCGGTGCAGGGGCATCACCGGAAAGAGCTGCTTCACCGCCCAGTGATCTGGCGCCGACTGAAACACGGAAAAATTGCCGTAGTAGATGTCGGCCAGGCCTTTCTCGAGCGGCTCGAGCTCTTCTGGCACGTAGGGCATCTCGCGGGTGATGCGCAGGATCTTCTCGCAGCAGTCCCAGAACAGCCGTTCGACGCGGGCGCGGGCGCGCAGATCCAGGTAGCCGAGCGAGAAGAGCGTCGCCGCCTCCTCCTTGAGCTGCAGGCTGTCGTGAAACGCCTCCTGGACGTTCTTCTGGGAGATGCCGGCCCACACCTCGGCGAGATCCTGGATCACCTTGTGGTCCGTCGGCTCGACCGGTTCGGGCGGCTTGCCGGAGAGCATCTCGTGCACGCCGAGGACGTCGAAGATGAGCACCGAGTGGTGCGCCACCATGGCGCGGCCGGCTTCGGTGACGATGTCGGGGTGGGGGATGTTCTTGCTGTCGCAGGCTTCCTGGATCGAGGCGACGACGTCGTTGGCGTACTCCTGCACCGAGTAGTTCATCGACGAGTGGAAATTCGTCTGCGAGCCGTCGTAGTCGACGCCGAGCCCGCCGCCGACGTCGAGGAAGCGCAGCTTGGCGCCCATCTCGTGCAGGCCGACGAAGACCCGGCTCGCTTCGCGCAGCGCGTCCTTGTGGGCGCGGATCGCGGTGATCTGCGAGCCGATGTGGAAGTGCAGCAGCTCGAGGCAGTCGAGCATCCCCTCGGTGCGCAGGCGGTCGACCGCGTCGACGATCTCCACGGCGGTGAGGCCGAACTTCGAGCGGTCGCCGGTCGACTCGATCCACTTGCCCGCGCCCTTGGTGGTCAGGCGCGCGCGCATGCCGATGTGCGGCCGAATGCCGAGCTCCTGCGAGGTGCGGATGATCAGCTCCACCTCGTGGAAGCGGTCGACGACGATGATCGGCGTGCGTCCGAGGCGCTGACCGAGCAGCGCGGTCTCGATGTACTTGCGGTCCTTGTAGCCGTTGCAGACGATCAGCGCGCCCGGCGTCTCGAGCAGCGCCAGCGCGATCAGCAGCTCGGGTTTGCTGCCGGCCTCGAGACCGACGCTGGTCCTGGCCCCGTACTCGACGATCTCTTCGACCACGTGGCGCTGCTGGTTGACCTTGATCGGATAGACGCCGCGATACGCGCCCTGGAAGCCGTACTCCTTGATGGCGCGGTCGAAGGCGCCGCACAGGCCCTGCACGCGGCTCGCGAGGATGTCGGAGAAGCGCACCAGCAGCGGCGTGCGCACGCCGCGCTGCTGCAGATCCTGGACGAGATCGAGCAGGTCGATGGTGGGACCGCTCGGATCCGGTTGGACTTCGACGTGCCCCTTGGCGTTCACCGAGAAGAAGCCGGCGCCCCAGGACGGGACGTTGTACAGCTCCATGCAGTCGCGAACGGTCCAAGCGCGCATCGTGCGGGGATCTCCCTCCTACTGCCTCGTCGACGCGCGCCTAATATAGCGCGCGTGGCGAAATTGCCATCCCAAGAGCCGGATGGCGGGCCGTCGGAAAGGGTGAGTGAAGGGGCTCGAACCCTCAACCCCTGGAGCCACAGTCCAGTGCTCTACCATTGAGCTACACTCACCACGGCCCGGCGGGTGTTGGTCCTGCATCCGCCGCGTCGCTCGCGCGGTCACTGCGAGCTTTTGATCACTAAGCAAAAAGGCACTGCGAAATCCAGAAGAGGCGGCTTCGCCGCCGTTGCGCGTTCGGCGTTGCGTGTTCGGTGTTCCGCGCTGCCAGTCGCGAGCGCCGCGTCTGCCCAGCGCCGGATCGTGCGCGCCCGCCGCCGAGCGTTGGCATGAACGTGAGGGGATGGTACCGCATCCGTGTTCTCGTGCCGTTCCAACCTCGACGTGGCCCATTCGGGCCTTACGTCTTCATCGCCACTCGACAGGTGTTTCAGCGGCAATGATGATCGCGCGACGTCGAGCAAGCCGGTGAGACCGATGCCCAGAACGACGCGCTCGTGCAGGGGGAGATCTGCAGGCCTTGCGGAAGCTTCACGTCCGTTCCGCACGCCTTGTCCAACTGGTCTTGCGTGAGTCCCGTCGCCGCCGATAGGTCCGCATGACTCAAATTCGCATCCTGGAACGAGGCGCCCCCGAAGTAGCCCGCCAACCGTGCGCAGCTGAGATCTGCGCCGGCAAAGCTCGTATCCCCATCCAACCAGAGGTCTCGAAGCTCGACACCCGGCATGTGCACTCCCTGCAAGTTGGCCCCGGTGAATACGGTGTTCTCCAGGTTGGCGCAATCGAGTATCGACCCTCGCAGGTCGCTGTCGCGAAGATTCGTCCCAAGGAAGTTCGCCCGCGCTGAGAACGAAATACAGAGCTCCGTCTGGGACAAATCGATGCGCTCGTGATCCTCCGAAGCCAGTCGCCCGATGACTAACATCGCGGCTCTGACGTCGTCTGCGAGGGTCTCGTGATCCCGGCCAGCCCGGTATGGATGTCGATCGGGGTGTTTATCGAGCCACCCACAGGGACCTGCATGGACGTTCTTCGAAGCTTCCCGCCTGACGAGGGCGGCGAGCAGGTGGAGGACCGGTCCTCTGAGGCTGGAACGCCGTTCGACCACGTTCTCCAATGCGAAGATGCCGCCTACGCGACCGACGACGTCCGCGTTGCCATTCGCCGAAGGCCCGGAACCGTCTTCATCCGACTCGCTCGCATCCCCGCGCGCGTTCACCAACTTGACGCCCTGCAGGAACTGCGCGTCGATCTGTTGTTGGTCCGCGAGTTGGAGGTTACTCAGGGCGACGTAGATCACCAGAAACCCTGCCAAGCCGACACACAACTGGGCCACCGTATTGCGCGTGCTCGCCTCGAACTCGAGCAGCTTATCGTCGGTCGGCTTCCCCCTTCGCTTCTCCGTGAGCGACCGCGGGTACCAGAGGAGGCTCGCCAGCACGAAGGCAACGACCGCGCCGAGCGCGGCGCCGATCCCGATGTGACGCAATTCCAGCGTGCCGCGCAAAGTCAGAAACCAGAGCAGGAGTGCGGGCAGGATCACCGCAACCAATGCCGAAGCGATCACGCGAACGTATTTCGATCTCATGGCGCGGATCTTCGTCTCTTCTGCCCCTACCGTCGGAGGGACGCAGCGATGGCCTCGGCAACGGCCTGGTGTCCACGGGAATTCAGATGCGGGTCTCCGAAATTATAGAGCGCGCTCGCATCGAGATGTCGGCGTGCGAATTCCCGCCCCAGGTCCAGCGTCTCGACGCCCAACGAATCCGCATACGCGAGGAGCTCCCGGAAGTAGCCGGGTTGCTGCGCATGCGACAGCTCGGGGATTAGAACCAGCAAGAGGCGCGCGCCGCTGCGACGTGAGAATTCGGCGAAGTCTCGCAACGCCGCGCGATTGCGCAGGACATACGGACTCCCCGAATACCAGAGATGTCCCGAGCGCTCCCACAACTCGCGAACGTAGATCGGCATCCCCAGCGACGGATCCCAGCGTATCGGCGGCGTCGTTCGGGCCTTCCAGGCGTTGAAGGCGACGGAAACCGACAATGAAACCTTGCTCACCTCGAAGGCCAGTCGCTCTCCCGTGGACAGCGGCGCCTTCGCGGGCTCGCGCTTGCGCACTTCGTGCTCGAGCTCGTCGAGCGGCGTCCATCGCGGAACCCAGGCGCCATTGCCGAGGAAGAGGTGCACCTGATCGACCAAGTAGCCATTGACGACCACCGTGTGTGGATGCGTGAAGTCATTCGCGATGTCGTTGGGCGTAAACGCCACGATCAGGGTTGTCGGCGGTATGCCGAGTCGATCGACGATTTCGCGCATCTTGTCGAATTGATGAATCTGGCCGGTGTGTGGGACCGCGCACTTGAGGACGCGGGTGTCCACCAAGCGCTCCAGTCGGGCCCCGATCGTGCGCGTCCACGGCGCATACCCCCACGCGAAGCTGTCGCCTGCCAGGTAGATGTACTCCGAGACGCCGTCGCTTGGGGCATCGAAACAGCCCAGTTCGTTCGACCAGATCGGATAGGCGTGGTCGTTCATCTGATGAGACGTGACCGGGCGCGACGGAGCGATGTCGACGCCGCGTCGCTCGGATGCTGTGAAGTAGTCGCGGCTCAGCGGGAGGGCTCCGACGGGGGCTTCAGACGGCGCGCATTCGAGACAGTGGTACGGCCAGAACCGAACCATCAGCCCCGCTGAACCGACCGCAAAGCAACCCGCCTCGACGAGCACGAAGACCGCCAAGACGATCCCGACCTTCGGCCACAGGGTCACCCGGCGGCCTGTCGGTGAGCGCGAGAGCAGCGCTCGGCCGGGCAGGGAGACAGGGAGCGCCTTCACCGAGTTGCCGTGATCGCCCGGTTCACATCGACCGTTCGTCACGACTATTCCGTCCCCGTCGATAGTCAATCTCGGCGTAGAGGATCGCCTCGGCCTCATCGCCGTAGGGCCCGATGAGCACCGGCTGGCCGTCGGGACCCACGAGCATCGAGCTGCCAATGCACTTGCGCCCTGCCCAGGGTCCCTCGCGCAACCATCCCACGTTGCTCACGCCGGCGATCCAAATTTGGAAATCGTGCGCCGGGGGACCGTAATTGTCACGCCATAGTTGCCCATAGGGCTCGCGAACGTTGTCGTGGTCCGCCGGAACGGCCCAGGCGCAGGGGGAGAGGATCACATCGGCGCCCATGAGCGCCAAGGATTGCGACAATACCTGACCGCCAGCGAAGCCATCGGCGCAGACCATGATCCCGAATCGTCCGAGCGGGGTCGTGGCCACGGCCAACCGGTCTCCGACCCGATAGCATTGCTGCTCGATCTCGATCGTGTTGACCTTTCGGTGATGCAACAAGAGTTCGCCGTCCGGGCCGAGCAACACGGCTGAATCGAAGACCTTCGCGCCGGCGCGTTCGACGAGACCGGCGCAGACGAACATCTGATGCCTTCGTGCACATTCGGCAAGGCGCTCGCAGGATTCGCCGGTCGGGATGGGCTCCGCCTCGGTCGCGGCGGATGGGTGGGTCCAGCCTAAGGTGAGCGCTTCCGGAAGCAGGGCGAGCTCCGCTCCGCGCTCTGCCGCTTCCGCGATTCGCTGCTCGGCGCGGGCGAGGTTTTCATGCTTGCAACCGCCATCGACGCGAATCTGCAGCATCGCCAGCGTAAAGCCGTCTCGCCCCATTCTCTCCTTCACGGCGTTGATGGGACCTTCTTTTGCGCGGTGCTGGGTCCGGCGTCAATCGGTACTTCCCCGACAAGCATCACCCGCAGATGAGGGGCTCAAGGGTACCCGCGTAGCGCGCCAGGAGGGACTCGAACCCCCGACCCGCAGCTTAGAAGGCTGCTGCTCTATCCACCTGAGCTACTGGCGCGATCGCGACGTCGCGGCGGTTGCGTTGCACTGACGAAAGTCGGGGCGAGCCGATTCGAACGGCCGACCCCCTGCGCCCAAGGCAGGTGCGCTAAACCAGGCTGCGCTACGCCCCGATCGTGCCGCGTGGTCGGCTGTAACAAAGGCGCGTCGTGAACGCAACGCGCGGCGGGCGGCTGCGCATGGATGGCGGCTACGCCGCCGTTGCGCGTTCCGCGTTGCGCGTTGGCGGAGCATTCCGGCCAGTCGCGGACGTCTCGTCTGCCCAAGAGGACCAACCGTCACCGGGTCGAACCAAACGATCCGCAACGGGGCAGACGCGACGCCGGCTACTGGCAGAAGCGTTCCGCCAACGCGCAACGCCCAACGCGCAACGGCGGCGAAAGCCGCCTGCCCAGGCGAAGCCGCCTCACGCGGCCAGAAACGCAATCAGCTCCTCGCGCAACCGCTCCACCGCGCGGGCCCGATGGCTGACGCGGTCCTTCTCCGCCGGCGCGAGCTCGGCGAAGGTGCGACCGAGGGGCGGGTAGAAAAAGACTGGATCGTAGCCGAACCCGCCGTTGCCGTGGCGCACGCGGGTGATGAGTCCGTCGCAGGTACCCTCCGCGATCAGCTCATGGCCGTCGGGGTGAGCGACGACGATCACGCAGCGAAAGCGCGCAGTGCGCTCGGGGTCGGGCGTGTGGCGCAGACGGCTGAGCAGCAGGTCGACGTTGGCTCGATCGCCGCTCGCGCCGAGCGCGAGGCCGGCGTCGGCGGCGAAGCGCGCCGAGCGCACGCCGGGCGCTCCGCCGAGCGCATCGACCTCGAGGCCGGAGTCATCGGCCAGCGCCGGTAGGCGCGCATGCGCGGCCACGGTGTGCGCCTTGGCGCGCGCGTTGGCGAGATAGGTGTCGGCGGTCTCGGCGACCTCGGGTGCGCTCGCGACGTCGGTGAGTGAGCAGAGGTCGAGCGCCAGGTCGGCGAGCAGCGTGCGGTACTCGCGCAGCTTCCCGGCGTTGCTCGTGGCGATGAGGAGGGTCACACGAGCCGTGGACGGCGGCGCGCCGTCGCCGCTGGGGTGGGGCGGGTGGCTCGGATCGATTTCACCCAACCCCCACCGCCGGCGCCGACGGCGCGGCGCCCTCCAGGCGGATCGCGGCGATCGGTTCCATCTACCGTGCGCCGAGGATGGCGCGCTGCTGCGCGGTGAGCTCGGCGATGGCGGCGGTGGCGAGGGTGGTCAGCTCGGCGAGCTGGTCGGCGGAGAACGGGTGCGTCTCGGCCGTCCCCTGCACTTCGACGAAGCGGCGGGCGCCGGTCATGACGAGGTTCATGTCGACGTCCGCCGTG
>Ga0187893_10008317_pt1 | contig 16423 bp, 16 predicted proteins | sample MA1701074metaG_FD_139574 | JGI IMG/M metagenome (GOLD analysis project Ga0187893, IMG submission 139574) | White microbial mat communities from a basaltic lava cave in the Kipuka Kanohina Cave System on the Island of Hawaii, USA - MA170107-4 metaG ...
ATCACCCGGAGACGTGAGCACGAGTCGCCGACGGATGCTGCCCTCGATGCCTCACCGCTCCAGACCCAAGGAATAGCTCACGGACACATCGACAACTTTTGTCGATCGTGGTTGTCCAAGCGCGTTGTCCAAGCGCCTAGTCAAGGTAGCCCATCCGTCGAAGCTGCTCCAGCGTTTCGGGATCGACGTCGACGCTGGCGGTCGAGACGTGGGTCCGCGTGGCCAGCCGCTCGGTCCACCCGGCGAGCTGGGCCTCCAGGTCCTGGGCGATGTCCCCACGCTCGTCGACGATGTTGCGCGCCTGGCGAGGATCGGCGGTCAGGTCGTACAGCTCGGCCTCCTTCCCGAGGTAATCCGCCTCGAGCACGCGGGTGAGCGCATCGGTCTTGCGCTGGTTGAAGCGCGTGTTCCTCGCCGTGAGCGCCAGGTTGCTCCCTACGATGATGTCTGTCTGGAGCACCGTGACCAGCAGCAACCCGTCTTCGAGGTCGCGGACCCGCTCGATGGGGCCCACGAGATGCGACTTCCCGCCTGGCTTTCTCCGGTGCACCGTGGTGGCCCGGTAGCCTCCCTCTGGGATCTCGTCCAGGACCGCGCCGACCCAGTCACCCACCCCGACCGCCGACGGGGGGATCGGCTCATCCTCCAGCCCGAACCACGCGGTGCCCTCGTCGACGCGGAACGAGGCGCCGAGCACGGTGAGGGCACCCGCTTCCTGGTCCATCACCTCGACCGTGCCGCGAACTCTGGGGCTCTTCGCACGCATGATCGACAGCTTTGTGGGCAGGAAGGAGCCTGGATCGATGAGCTGGCCCCTGCAGCTGACCGTGACCCCAGGGCGGAGGTCGGCCAGCGAGGCGGTCGCGGGCTCCTCCAGGCGGTAGCTCACGATGAGCTGATGCGTGGAGGTGGTCGCCGATTGGTGGTAGCGGTCCTGTCGCAATAGCTCGCTGAAGGCGGGCGGAGCGGGATCCCGTTCCCCGCCCGCGATGGCGGGGAGCAGGCTCTGCCCGGAAAGGCCCGCGTGAGGGCACCCGGAGGCGTCGAGGATGGTCGGCATAAGGTCGATGGTCTGCACCGGGCGGTCGACGACCGTGCCGGCGAACGCCTCGCCCGGCAACCTCATGATGAGGGGGACGTGCAGCAGCTCCCGGTACAGCGAGCGGCCATGGGCCAGCATCGCCCCATGCTCGGAGTGCTCCTCCCCGTGGTCGGCGGTGACGATCACCATGGTGTCGTCAAGCACGCCGGCCTCGTCGAGCGTGGCGACCACCCGAGCGATGTGGCGGTCGGTGCGGCGCACCGCCGCCGCGTAGTACTCGACCAGCTGCGCCATGCTCTCCTCGACGAGCTCGAGGTCAAGACCGTGGTCGAGCCGTGAGGGGATCATCTGGTCCGGCAGTGGGTTGTGCACGTCCATGAAATGCAGGTAGCAGAAGGCGCGCTCGAGCAGCCCGGCCTTGACGAACCGCTCGAAGCTGTCGGTCAGCACCGTCCCGTCCGTGGTCGGCAGGTAGTCGACGTGCAGGAAGCCACGCGTCAACCCGAAGACCGGCTTCAGGTTCGCGTTGCCGCCGACGAAGGCCGCGGTGACGTGCCCGCCGCCGGCGAGGACCTCGGGGAGCGTCGGGACGCCCTCCTCGAGCCCCGCTACCGACACGACCCCCCGCTTGATCTTGGTTACCCGGTCGAGGAGCCCGTGCTGGCTGGGGTACAGGCCGGTCAGGATGGAGCTGACCGATCCACGGGTCGAGGGGAACTGGCTGACGGCGTTCGCGAACACGACCCCCTGGCGTGCCAGGCGATCGAGGGCCGGCGTCCCCACGTCCCGCCGCGCGTACCAGCCCACGTGATCGGCCCGCAGGGCATCGACGAGGATGAACACCACCCTCGACACATGCGCGGTCCCGTTAAGGACCGGCGGCAACTGTGCGGTCATGGCGAGGCTCCTTCTCAGGGTGGATCGTCGCGGGCTTCCAGCGCTCGGGCAGGGGGTGGGGATCGAACTGGGATCTTCGCTGGGCGGCATAGGCTCGTCGCGCAGGGCTGGGCTCGGCCGCCCCACGCTCGTAGCCGAGCTCGTCGAGCAGTACGCCCGCGGCCGCCTCGAAGCGCTCGACGTCCTCGCGGGTGGCCTGCGAGCGCCAGTCCCGCAGCCCCGCGGTCACCGGCATCCAGGCGTGCTTGGCGTCGAGGTCGGGTCCTGCGCGCTGGCGACGCTCATGGAAGCGCACCATGGCGTCGTCGTACGCGAGGCCGAGGAAGGCACAGAGCCGGGCGCACTCCTCGACCGGGCGAGTGACCAGGGACTCGTAGCGGACCTCCAGGTAGGAGGTCTCGCCGAGGTGGCTTCCGGCCTGGAGGCCGAGCCGGACGTGCCACTCCCACCACAGCGCCGCTGTGGTGACCGGGTCCCGTGACCAACCGGGGAAGCGCTCGGCGAGCTTGGGCGCCCGCCTCCAGCCGATCGCCGATGCGGCCACGTCGCGGCCGTCGCGGATCACGTGGACGAACCTGGCGCGTGGCCACAGCTCGTGAAGGGTGGGGATGGACCGCACGTGGTCGACGGTCTTGTTGCCGACCAGGGCCTTGCCGTGAAGGTCGCCGTACCGGTCGAAGAGAAAGGAGACAAACGCGGAGTAGGCGATCGTACCGCCGGTGTCGAGGAGGTCGTGAAGCTCGTCCGGGCGTACCGGCAGCCGGGTGTAGCGACCGAGCGCTCCCTTCTCAGCCAGCTCGAGGGCGAGCTCCCTCGTGACCCGCCCGTCCGGTGTGACCCCTTGGCGTCGCTCGTACCGCTCGGCGATCCACCCGACCTCCGGGATGATGGCAATGCATGGGTGCGCGTCGGCCATCCGCCGCACGAGCGTCGTGCCAGACCGGGGGCACCCGACGATGAACACGAACGGGTTGCTCATCCGACGCTCCCGGCGCTGGTTACAACGAGGTCCTGCGCGACACCTTTCTGGCGTGCCGCCGGAACGGTTCCGCAAAGGACACGCCGACCGTCGGCGATGAGCTTCTGGCATTGCGCGTCATCCGGCTCCCCACAGCCGATCAGCAGGTGGGCGTGACGGCTGCGTGCCTCGATGCGTATCGTCACCCCATGGCCGATCTCTGGGCGGGTTGCGCACGACCACGCCGTCTCCTCGTCGGGAGAGAGGGCGAGCCAGGCCATGGTGCCCCGATACGCGACGCCTCTCCACGTATGGCCTGCCGCCTGCGACACCTCCCGCCGTCCCGCCCGCAGCAGCGTGAGGTAGTCGGGGGAAAGGCACGCTTCCGTCGCAAAGCGCGTGACGCCCTCCGGGAGCTGGTAGCAGACCAAGAGCGCGGGGGCGTTGGCATGAAGGAGGAACCCCTTGTAGCCCCCTTGCAGCGTGCTCCCGTCGTGGGCGTTGCGCAGCCACGCCACGGCGTGGGCGTCGCTCACCCGCAGCGCCGCCACCCGGTAGATATCGTGCTCGTGCGCGGCGTCGGCGAGCGCGCCCGGATGGTTGGGTGGCCACTCCATGTAGCGGTTGAGATGCTCCTGAAAGTTCCAGTGGTCAGTCGGGTTGCCGACGGAGAGCACGCCCCCTTCGGGCGCCCGGTGGAAGAGCCACACGAGACGCCCGCCGTAGGTGGGCGTGACCACCCCGAAGAGGTCACCTCCACGCAGCACGACCTCGTCGTCGCCGTCCCAGTCGATGTCGGTGACCTCAGCTTCGGTTCGTGGCGCGGCCTCGCGGGCCCACCGCGCCGCCGCCACGATGGGCAGGCAGGCACGCGCATGGCTTGCCACCGCCTTCGCCCACTCGGCCGGAGCCCGTTGAGGTTCGCCCTCCACGATCTGGTCCTGCCAGGCCGTCTCATGGGTGGACGCCAGCAGGTGCCTCCATGCCAAGGCGAGGAGCCGCTCGTCGGCCCCCTCGCGCGTTGCCGCGAGCACGGCCTCGCGCGCCCAGGCGAGGTACTCACCGTACGGGTGCCACGCAACCGCCTCCGACCAGCCGCGGTAGTCCTCCCCCGCGTTCCACAGCTGCGCCAGCTCATAGAAGGTGCCCGCCTCGACCGGGCGCTCCTCCGGCGATTGACCGTCGAGCCAGGCGTCGAGCCGCACCGCGACCTGCTCGTCGGGATGGTCGACCAGCCACCGGAGGAACGCCTCGTAGCCCCCCCGATCGGGCTCCCACCCCCCGACGCCCGCCGTCTTCTCCAGGTCGTCGGCGTAGACGAGCAGGGTCGGATCCGGCTCGCCCGCCAGCGCGCGCACGAGCGCCTGGAACCGGCTGAGGTGCTCAGCCTTCCTCGGCGGCACGCAATAGCGCATCTGTGCCGAGATCGGCACGATACCGAGCCCAGCCGTACCCGCGATGCGATAGGGCCGGCACGCCTCGGGAGTGGGGGAGCATGCGGCTCCACCGAACGGGCCCGCGGCGTCGAAGCGGGCGCGTGGGCTGCGGGGGTAGGACCCTCCGGTGGGGAACAGCAGCCGGTCGTCGAGGAAGACATACCGGTACCCGCCGTTGCGCAGCGTGCCGCTCTCGAGAAGGGGAGCAAGCTGTGGGTCCCACACCCGTTCAGGGACCCAGCACGTCCGCACGTCGGACGGGGGACAGCCCAGGAGGTCGGTGTACAACCCGAGCAGCTCCTCCAGCTGCCGGTGGACGATCTCGGGCGTGAACAGCGTCATGATGCACTCGGAGTAGGTGCCACCGACCAAACCGATGAGCCCGTCGTCCACGAGGCTCGCCACCGACTCCAGCAGCGCCGGGCAGTGCCAAGCGAGTGCTTCGAGCAGGGTCCCACTCAGGTGCAGGCTGGCGGGAACCCCGTAGCGCTGGTGCAGGGAGAGCACTCGCGCATACCCGTTGGCAATCTCGCTGATCCCTTGGCGATTGCCGTACCCGTCAGTGATGACGTACTGGTTCGCGTGGTGAACGAGGGCGATCGGCACCGGTCCGGGTGTCCCCCGGCTCATCGGGATCCGCCACCGGCCGGCGCGAGCCGCCCCACCTGCGCGGGGTCCGGGAACCCCGAGCTGTCCAGGAAGAGCTCGGAAAGGCGCAACCAGGGGGAAAGCAGGTCGGTCCGCCCGTTCCCGAGCGTGCAGAGCTCATAGTCGAGGCTCTGCATGAACGTGCGTGCGACGTGCGTGGCGACGTCGCGCCACTGCGCGGCACCCGCGTGCCGGTAGCGATCCCAGAACGCGATCGCGGCATGTGCACCGGGGATGAAGTCACCCAGGCGGAGATAGGACATGATGTGGAGCTGGCCGATCGCGTAGCCAACGTCGAACGCGGCGCTGCGCAGCCCGAAGTGATCAAAATCGATCACTGCAACCCACTGATCGGTCAAGAGCGCATTCTTGGGGTGATAATCACCATGGGAAGGGACGAGCGGCGCGCGGTCGGTGCGAAGGCGGTGATCGAGCGTTTCGGCGACAGAGCGGGCGGTGGCCGCATACTGCGGCTGTGACCGCGCCACGTTGTCGGCGAATCCCGCGACCGCGCTGATCTCCGCGGCCCTCCCCGGGTCGCTCGCCGCGATGGCGCTGCCTTGGAGGTGGAGGAGCCACGCGGCGGCGAGCGCCGAGGCGTGCCCGCCCGCCTCGAGCGTCCCACTGAGCCGGTTTGCCCAAGCCTCCGCGCTGACCTCTTCCTGCACGAGCGCGCGAAACTCGGTGGCATAGCCGTACGACCGCGGGACCCGGAACGCCGAGGGCGAGCGAAAGCCCGCCGCCCACAAGCTGGTCTGGGCTTCGTGGCCAAGACAGCCACGATCCTCGCCATAGATCTTCACGAGCACCCGGCTGCGCCTTTCGGTGTGGTGGTCGTTAACCACGAGGTAAGAAAACTCGTAGACGACAATCTGCTTTCCCCGCTGTTTCCGTACACTCACAGCGGCGCAGGATAAAAGGTGCCAGCCTCCTAACAAGAGCTCGGGGACAGCTGTGCAAAGAAGTTTGCGCCCGTATTCATAAGGCTCATGCTGGCCTGCCCTCATAACCCCCAAGCTTCCCAAGTAACAATAATTCTTATATTGGTGAGTCGCCTGATTCGAGCATGTTAAGAGAAATGGGGGGAGTCCCGCAAGGGGATAATGCTCTTAAAAATGGGGAATTCGGAGGAAGCTGGAACAGAAATTAAGGGGCGCTCACCACAGAAGGGGCCGCGGCGGGGCCCCACTGCGCAGCGCGCAGCGCGGAGCGCGGGTTGGGCGGCTCGATGCCGCCCAACCCGCAGAATGCGATAAAAGAAACATGCGGCGGTAGCTGGGAGGGGGGGTCGCCGTCTCATCGGGTGAAGCGACCTAAAGTGGTGTTGGAGCGGAACCCGATGAGACGGCGACCCGGGGCGCTACGCACTACCCGGTCCAAGCAACGCGCAAGGACTCGGGTAACCCCCACCGGCCCAGTGCGGTGAGGTGGCGGCGGGAATCGATCGCGCCGAGCGCCTCCCAGAGGACGACGACGGTTTCAAACCCGAAGGCGACCACCTCCTCGTCCTCCGAGTCGGTCTCATCGACGTCGATCTCGGGACAGGTCTGGATCAGCTGGACGAGATCGTCGGGCTCCGCGGGGTGCCCCACCCCACCGCGGGCGAGACCGATGACCGCGCCGGCCCAGTCCGCGAGCTCGAGGGTGAGCCAGGCGGCCTCTACCTCGACGTCCAGCGGCGTCTCGTCCCGGGGTGAGACGACGCTGGACGCCAGCTCGAGCCACAACCGCTGGTCGTCGGCGGGCAGCTGGCGCGGGCTCATCGCGGCGGCGGCGAAGAGGATGTCGTACGGCCAGTCGGGGTCAGCGGCTTGGGCGCGCAACCGGGCGGCCGCCGCGGCCAGCTCGGCGGTAGGCAGGGGCCGTTCGATGCCGCTCAGCGCCGCCGCGACGACCTCCCAGGAGGCGGTCTCGGCCTCGTCCCATGCCGCGAGCTCGGCGTCGAGCTCCTCGTCGAGATCGCCGAACCCGAACTCGTCGAGCTGTTGGCCAAGCTCTCCATTGCGCATGCCGTCGTCCTCCGTATGCCGACCGTACTGGTCGGGGATCATTCCCCATCCGAAGATGGGGGTCGGTAGCTCGGGTTCGCCTCCGGCCAGCTCGTAGGGGTTGACGCCGAGCCTGTCGACCGTGCAGGTGTGTATCCAGCGGGCCTCGAGGTCGAAGAGATAGTTGAACCGCGAGCCCGGACGCAAGCCCACCTCACCGACGGTGACGTCGTCGCTGTCCTCGACGGACGTGAAGGGCTGCGGTTCGGCGCCCAGCTGGCGTCCCTCGACCGCGAACTCGTGAAGTGGGGCCAGGTCCCAGCGCCCGAACGTGGTGTCGATCGCCTCGGCCAGGTCGGCGAACGTATGGTCCGCGTGGACGAGGAGCACCCGCCCTGGCGGTTGGACCAGAGGCACGTCCTCTCGACCGGTGAGCACTACCCGGATAGTCATCCAGTCGGTCACGGTCGTCGTCTCTCTCCCAGCTCGTGGCAAATCGCGATAGGAGGAAGGCGTAACCGTAGCGGGTTCGGACGCCCGGTGCCCGTCGTGGTACACCGTTTGGCCTATGGGTGAGTCTGCCACGGGTGAGGCCGCCGCCGGAGGCGGCGGTGGGGGGCGGGGATCGATGGGTGAGGCCGCTGCCGGAGGCGGCGGTGGGGGGCGGGGATCGATGGGTGAGGCCGCTGCCGGAGGCGGCGGTGGGGGGCGGGAAGGCGGTACGCGGAGGGGCGGTGTCGTTCGGGCGGCGGGCGGGGTGCTTTGGCGGCCGGGGCCGACGCCCGGCGGGGTGGAGGTCGCGCTTGTGCACCGGCCGCGGTACGACGACTGGACGTTCCCAAAGGGCAAGCGGGATGGCTGCGAAGCCGACCTTGACACGGCGGTGCGCGAGGTCCGGGAGGAAACGGGATACGAGGTCGAGGTCGGTCCCGAGCTCGGCACGACCCGTTACGTGCATCGTGGCCGTGACAAGCTCGTGAGATATTGGGCGATGCGGGCGATAGGTGGGGAGTTCGTCTCGACCGACGAGGTGGATCGGCTCGTATGGATGCCCCCCGCACAGGCCGCTCGGTGTCTCACGTACGGCAGAGACTACGGCATTCTAAGGAATTTCATGAAATTTAAGGTAACTTCATAGAACCAGGTTCAGCAAGGAACTCACCGGCCCCTACGTCACACTCTTAGTTTTGGGGATTTCTGTCCACGACCCCATCGACGACTTCAGAGGTGAGCCCCTTCCATGTACCGTCACTCCGTGCGCGCCCGGGTCCATACGCTCGCACTCCTCATAGCTTTGGCCCCGGTAATGCTCGTCGCCCTTACCGCGACTCCGGCGTTTGCGCATGGCAGAGGTAGCGACGCGACAAACTACTCAAGTCGGATCCTTGAAACCCCAGACCTGCCCGACGTGCGGTGGCGGATCTACAACAACGACGAGTTCCTCGGCGTCGAGAATCGCGGGTCGGCCGACCTCATCGTCCCCAGCTATCAGGCCCCCGGTCTCGGTGAGGTTCCCTACCTGCGGATCGGTCCCGAGGGAGTGTTCGTCAACCGCAACTCCAGCGCCTTCTACCTGAACCAGGATCGCCAGGGGACCGTCAGCCCACCCCAAGGCGTCGGCCGGGGAGAGCCCGAGTGGGTGCAGGTATCGGACGAACCCGTATACGCCTGGCACGACCATCGTGTCCACTGGATGCTGCCCACGCTTCCCCCCCAGGTGGTGGGAGTCACGGAGCAGACCAAGGTGCTCGACTGGGTGGTGCCCTTCACCTTTGACGGCGAGCAGTATCAGGTGGCGGGGGAGCTGCTCTGGTCACCCGGGCAGCCAGGCTGGCTGTGGCTGTTGGGCGCCCTCGTCGTCGTCTCTCTACCCGCCTTGACGGGCTTGAGAACGAGCCCGCGGGGCGGCACCTGGCCGGGGCTCGCCCGGCCCGCCGCGGCGGTGCTCGCCGTGATCTCGGTCGCGAACCTCGTCCATCTCGTCGACGACCTGACGGCCACGCCGGTGCCGATCACCCAGTCGGCGGTCTCGGCCGTGCAGACGGCGCTGTTCATCGCCATCGGGCTCTTCGGCGCCTACAGGGCATGGCAGGCGCGTGAGGGAGCGTTCACCGCGCTGGGGGTCGGCTCGGGCTCGATCTTCGTCGGCCAGGGCCTCCTCTACGTCTCGGTGCTGTTCGCCTCCCAGGTCGCGAGCGTGTCCCCCGACGTGATCACCCGAGCGGTCGTCGCGGCGAGCGTCGCCCAGGTGATCCCGCTCGTATTCGTGGTCTTCCTGGGTAACCGCAAGGCCTTCTCCACGCAGGCGGTCAGGCCGGAGCACGCCTCCACGTCGCCATGACGCCCCTTGTGTGTGCTGGATCCACGCCATATATGGCGCGTATCCAGCACACAAACAATCTCGGGACGCTGGGGTATCGTATAGACCGCATCCGTAGCCCGTTCCCCTATTGCAGCCGAGCGTCCATTCATGCCAGCGAACCACATCATTGACGAGCTCCAGTGGCGAGGCCTCTTCTACCAGAGCACGGACGAGGAGAGGCTCCGCGAGCATCTCTCTGGGGGCTCCAGGACGTTCTATGTAGGGTTTGACCCTTCGGCTGACTCTCTCACCATAGGCAATCTCGTGCCTATGGTCGTTGCCGCTCGATTGCGACAGTATGGGCATCGCCCCGTCATCTTGTTCGGCGGCGCGACCGGCCTGATCGGGGATCCTTCTGGAAAGACGTCGGAGCGCGCCCTGCTCAGCTCCGACCAGATTGCGCATAATCTCAAGCGGCATGAGGAGCTCATGCGGCAGTTCCTGGGGTCCATAGACGGCCCCGAACCCATCTTTGTGAATAACTACGAATGGGTAGGGCCATTGTCGGCCCTCGAGCTTCTTCGGGACATCGGCAAGCACTTCTCGGTCAACGAGATGTTGCGGCGCGACTCTGTCCGCACGCGCATCGAGTCACCCGACCAGGGCATCAGCTTTACCGAGTTTAGTTACCTGCTGTTGCAGTCCTACGATTTCTTGCACCTGTTCCAAGACTGCGACGCGACACTGCAGATAGGCGCGTCAGACCAGTGGGGGAACATCGTCGGTGGGATCGACCTTATCCGCCGTAAGCACAATGCCGAGGTTCACGGCCTTACGTGCCCATTGCTCACTCGTGCCGATGGCACCAAGTTCGGCAAGAGCGAGGGTGGAGCCATCTGGCTGTCCGCGGATCGGACCTCGCCGTTCACCCTCTACCAGTTTCTCATCAACCTGGACGACAGCACCGTAGAGACGTTCGTGCGCTTCTTCTCCTTCCAGGATCGGCCAGCCATAGAAGACCTCCTCCACAGGCATGCGCAAGCGCCGGCGCGCAGGCTCGCGCAGCTCTCGATAGCGTCTGAGCTGACGGAGCGGCTGCACGGCGAGAGCGCTCGGCGACGCGCGGAACAAGCCTCTCGCGCGCTCTTCTATGGCGATCCCGCCAAGGTCGATCTTGCGACCATCCAAGAAGGGTTCGCCGACGTCCCCACTCTCGACCTGCCACGAGCCTGCCTCACCGCGGGAATCGCTCTCGTCGAACTGCTGGTGGACTCAGGTCTTGCCCAGAGCCGGCGCGAGGCACGGGAACATCTGGACAACGGCGCGATCCGCGTGAATGGCCAGCCTGCCAGCACGACCTCAATACTGAGAGAAGAGGACCTACTCCACGATTCCATCCTCTTGCTCCGGCGGGGCCGGAAGCATTGGAGGATGGTCAGGGTCGACCAGCCATAGCGATCCCCGCGCGCGTTGTTCCGGCGGCGCGCGGGCAAACCATGCTTGTGGCCAGGATCGCTGGAGAGCGCTGTGCCGCCACTATCTGCGGGCCCCTCGGCTATTGTCTGAGCAGTACGGTGCCGATCCCAGCCTGCGGCTGGGTGGTCACGGTTCGCCGTGCAGGAGTTCGCGCGCGCGGAGGAAGATCGCGTCGAGCATCGGGGGTGTCAGCCTGCCGGTGAAGGTGTTCTGCTGGCTCACGTGGTAGCTGCCGAGCAGCGTCACGCCGCCGAGCCGCGCCTCCGCCCCATGCCCGAACCGTGGGCGGGGGCGGGGCGGGTCGAGCTGGCGGAGGACAGCGTCCCACGCGAAGGCCCCCAGCGCGACGACGACGTGGATCGGCAGCAGCGCCAGCTCGGCGGCGAGGTAGGGGGCGCAGCGGTCTCGCTCGTCGGGGGTAGGGCGGTTGGCGGGTGGCGCGCAGCGGACCGGCGCGGTGATCCAACACCCGCGCAGCTCGAGCCCGTCGTCCCGCGCGACGGAGGTGGGCTGGTTCGCGAACCCGGTGCGGTACAGCGACGCGAACAGCACGTCACCCGATCGGTCTCCGGTGAAGATCCGCCCGGTGCGGTTGCCGCCGTGGGCCGCCGGCGCGAGCCCCACGATCGCCAGGCGCGCCTCGGGGTCACCGAACCCGGGCACTGGCCTGCCCCAGTACTCCTGGTCGGCGAACGCGGCGCGTCTCGTCCGCGCGACCTCCTCGCGCCAGGCGACGAGCCGTGGACAGGCGCGGCATTCGACGACCTCGTCGTGGATCTGGCGCAACGTTTTCAGCACGACAACATCATGACGCCATCGTGGCCCGGTAGGCTGCTCGCCGATGGCGGGCATCGACCTTGTGGTCACGGATCTGGACGGCACCCTGTGGGACGGCGGTGAGCGCATCCACGAGCGGGCCCTTGCCGCGCTCTCCGAGCTCGCGAGCCGGCGCCTCCCGCTGCTGGTCGCGACCGGTCGCAGGCCCCGGAGCGCGAGCGTCGGGTTGGCGCGCAACGGCCTCGCGCCGCCCGCCGTGCTCCTCGACGGCGCCCTGGGTCGTGATCTCGATGACGGGCGGGTGTTCCACGAGCACGGGTTCTCCTCAAGAGACGCCGAGACCGTGCTCGCCGCCTTCGTAGAAGGCGGGTTGTCGCCCTGCGTCTACGTGGAGCGCCCCGACGTCGATGTCGTGATCGGTGCGGAGCCCTCCACCTGCGCCTCCCACCTACGCATGCTCGGGCCCTGGGCGAGCAGGGGAGAGCTGCGGCGTACCGTCGCGACCGGACCGGTCTACGCCTTCGCCGTCTGTGGCCGGCCCGGGCAGGTCCTGCAGCCGTGCGCCGACCTCATCCAGGCGACCGGCGTCGCGTCCGCCGCCGTGACCCGCGACGTGCTGCACGGCGACGCGACCCTGATGGTCCGCCCGAAGGGGATGAGCAAGTGGGCGGGTGTCCTCGCCTTCTGCGCCGAGCAAGGGCTGGACGCCGATCGTGTCCTCGCGATCGGCGACGGCGAGAACGACGTCGAGCTGCTCTCCGGCGCCCGCATCTCCTGCGTCGTGAGCGACGGCTGCGCCGCCGCCCTCGCCCTGGCCGACCACGTCATCGACCCACCGAGCGACGGTGGCTGGTGCGAGATCCTCGACCTGGTGTAGCCGCGACTCATGAGCATTCTCGGTCAGGCAGTTGAACGCGTCATCCAGCAGCATCCCAGCCAGCTCAAGGTTTGCGCTCTCGCGCGGGACCAGGGCTTGGGCCACGAGTGCGGCCGCGGCCGCGCAAATGTTCACGGGCTCACCGTCCGGCGCCACGTGGCCGTCACGCCCGCGTGGAGGTCGGCGCGGAGGTGTGCCTGCCACGACCGCTTGCACTTAGGACATTCGATCTGCCGAGGCACTTGGATGTCCGTGCCGTCGCGGGCCAGGACGACCGGCCGGATGCAACATGGCGGGTGCAGCAGGAAGCTCGTGCGCGAGACCACGACCCTGTAGGGGCTCGGCTGCGACCACTTCGGGTGCGGTTGCTGTGGCTCGGACCGGTTCATCCTCAGATCCCGTCCGTGCCGGGGTTCGTCCATGTGGGACGCAGCCCGGCCTCGGGGTCACCGCCGGCGATCAGCTCCAGCAGCCACGCCTGGCCACAGCGTGGGCAAACCGGGTGCAGCACGACACCAGGTTCCGCCTGGTCGGGCGGAACCCAGACCCGGACCTCATGGCACGGCGTGAAGACCACCACCGCGCCGTCTCGCGCATGGTCGATGCGCGTGGTTATCGGCTCGCCCTGACCGCTCATGAGCGTGAGGTTGGCACGGCCCACCGCCTTCTGGATGCCGCTGCCGCGGACACCTATGCGGTCAAAGCGGGGCAGCTCCAGAATCGCCCTGCCCCGTTGAATGGGCATGGCGTAGGCTCACGCTAATAAGGCGAACACGACAGCGTGCGAATCGGCCCAAAAGGGGGAATGGAAGAGTTGGATGGCGCTATCCGAAAGGTGACCGAGTTCGAGGTATGGCGAGAGGCGCAATGTCTCAGCAAACCCAAGCTCGTGATCGAGCTACAGCTGCGCGGTGTGACGGTCGATGCGAGAAAGCTCCGTCGCTACGCTCGGCGCGAGCACGCGCCACAGCCCGAGTTCGAGCAGGTGCTCTGCAACCTCTGCGGTGTCGGCTCGGTCGCCGAGCTCGGCCTTGGCGGCACATTCGAGGCCGCCCGCCACTGGACGTGGATGACCGAGGACGAATGGATCGAAGAAGTGGACCGTCGAAAGCTCCTCAAGGTAAGTGCCCTCGGCGCGGCGGGGATGCTGCTGCCCGTCTCCGAGATGGTCGCCGCCGGACAGATCCTCGACGGGCGGCCGTCCCTCGGGCTTGGTGACGTCAACACCGCCACAGACGTCGCGACGCGGCTGGCCAGTGCCTACGCCAGCACGCCGAGCCCGGACGTCAGGCGCGCGGGCCAGGCGCACGCCTACACGCTGCTCGACCTGCTCAAGCGGTCGTCGATGAGCGACGAGACGAGGACGCGCCTGCGGGCGGTCGCCTCCGACGCCGCGGCGCTGGCCGGCTACGGCCACCTCGACGCGGGCCGGTTCGCGGAAGCGAACACCTGGTTCGCCATGGCGGTCGACTTGGCCCGAGAGGCCGGAGACGGGCGGCTGGAGGCACTCGCGGCCGCCTCGTTCGCCATGGCGGCGGCGCGCGAGCTCGAGCGCGACCACGCCGCGGCTGTCACGACGCTGGAGCGTGCGATCGAGCGCCAGCTCTACCTCCCGCCCGCCGCGAGGGCGTGGGTGTTCGCGAACGCCGCTGACGAGCATGCCTGGCTTGGGGACGACCTTGTCTCGGGGCGGTTCCTCGAGCATGCGCGAACCGCGGCGGCTCGGGTTCCCCTCGGCGAGCCTGGCTGGGGCTGGTGGTCTACCTATGGGGCGCTTGTCGACTGGGACGGCACCCGTCCTCAGGTATTCACCGCGTCTCGGTCCCTGCTCCTCGGGCGCCCCGCCGAGGCGCTCGAGCTGTTCGACAGCGCGCTCAGCGGCACCTCGAAGCCTGCCCGCCGCGCCTGGCTGCACGAGGACTTGACGAACGCCTGTATGGCGCTGGGGGACCCCGAGCGAGCGTGCGCGTCCGCCGTCGCGGCGCTAGACGAGGCGAAGGTCTACGAGCTGGGAACGTTCCCCCCAAAGATCCGCCAGGCACGCGCGAACTTCCCGGCCGACTGGAACACACTCGCACCCGTGATCGACCTAGACGAGCGGCTGGCGCTGGCGAGCTGAGCTCTGCGCGTCATTCCCGCCTGCGCAGTGGGTGGTCCAGGGGGGTCTCGATGACCACGATCGGCAGGCCGTCGGGGTCTTTCAGGTCCATCTCGATCAGGCCCCACGGCTTGCGCTCGGGTGCGGTGTCGATTGCGATCCCACGAGCGGTCAGCTCGTCGAACGCCGCGCGAGCGTCGGCGACCTGCAGCCACAACCGTATGCCCAGGGTGGCCAGTCCTGCCCCCGACTCGTGCAGCTCGAGGTAGCCCCCGCCCAGGAAGTAGACGACGCCGCGACGCGGAGCGGAGCCCCACTCGCGGAAGCGCACCAGGCCGAGGCCGTCCTCGTAGAAGGCGACCGAGGCGTGGAAGTCGGCGGGCTCGAGGATGACGCGCGAGGCCAGGACGTGCATCTGCGACCTAGTGCAGCTCGTGCTTGAGCATGTCCATGAGCAGGCAGTCGTGCCATTCGCCGTGCTCGTCACGCTCGTACTGGCGCATGATCCCGACCTCCCGGAAGCCGACGCGCTTGTAGCAGGCGATCGCCTTCGCGTTCGCCACCGCGGGGTCGATCTCGAGGCGATGGTGCCGTCGATCGTAGAACAGGTAGCGGGCGAGCGTCCGGACGGCGTCCGAGCCGAGACCATGGCCGTGCCACGAGGGGTGCAGGAACACGTCCATGCTCGCGTGCCGGTAGTCGGCGGCGTTCTCCTCGGCATACTGGATCGAGCCGGCGATCTCGCCGTCGACCTCGATCACGAAGACGACCACCTCTTGGTCCGCCAAGAGCTCGGCCCGGACACGGCCGGCGTCGAAGAGACCCCACCACCGGCGGACCTCGGGCTCGATGAGGATCGCGGCGAGCGGTTCGACGTCGGACGCAAAGATCGGGCGGAGCGTTGTGGCCGTACCGTGCAGGATGGGTTGTCGCATGCTATGCCTCCCGCGCTCATCCTGCCAGGGGAGGGAGTAGCCGGGACGGTGATCGGCGCAATGAGTAGATGATCCGTGCCCTCTGCCTGGACCTTATGGGGACATTGCTCTACGACCCCTACAAAGAGGCGCTCGAAGCGGCTGGGCGCCGGTTCGCCGATCCCGCCAGCTGGGCGGAGTTCGAGAAGGCGGCAATCGACGAGGCCGAGTTCGCCCGGCGGTTCTTCCTCCACGGCGATCTCGCGGCGTTCCACCGCGTGCGCCGCGCTGGCTACCGGTTCCTGCCAGGGATGCGGGCGCTGCTCGACGCGGTCGCCGGCAAGGTCGACCGCTACGTGGCGAGCAACTATCCGATCTGGATTGAGGAGCTGAGGGAGGTCTTCGACCTGGACTCGTGCTGCGAGGGCGTGTGGGCCAGCCACCACCTGGGCGTACGCAAGCCGGATCCCGAGTTCTACCACCGGCTGTTGGCGCGCATCGACCATCCCGCGGCCGACTGCTTGTTCGTCGACGATCAAGAGGATAACTGCGTCGCCGCCGAAGCCGCCGGTATGCGGGCCTACCACTTCGACGGCGCGGCGGGCCTCGCGCGGCGGCTAGCCGCGGAGGGCATCGACCTCTGACGGTGTGGGTCCCGAACTTCGACTTCGGGTCACATACGTCCCGAAGTCGAAGGGTGCGGCTCTTCTGGAGTGACCGGTGGGTGCCTGTGGCCAGGGGTTTGACGGACAGGGCCGATGGGTTGTCAGCCGTTGTCGGCATGATCCGAGTGGCATACCGGGGCGCGCTGACCATACCCCACCGGCTCGAGCGCCCGGCAAGGACCCGACGACGGAGCGTGCGGGATGTGCGCCGTATATGGCGCACATCCCGCACGCAACCTCACCTGCGACGCCGGGCTGAGCCATCACAGCGGGACTACGCCCGCACCCGCGCATCCCGCCTGCCCTGCCTGCACCGGGACCGCTTCGCCGGTGCGGCGCGATCCG
>Ga0187893_10008318_pt1 | contig 16423 bp, 15 predicted proteins | sample MA1701074metaG_FD_139574 | JGI IMG/M metagenome (GOLD analysis project Ga0187893, IMG submission 139574) | White microbial mat communities from a basaltic lava cave in the Kipuka Kanohina Cave System on the Island of Hawaii, USA - MA170107-4 metaG ...
ACCGCCGCTACCGCTATCTGCTCAAGCAGGGGCAGACCGGACTCAGCATCGCCTTCGACCTCCCCACGCAGATGGGCTACGACCCCGATCATCCGCGGGCGCGCGGCGAGGTCGGCAAGGCAGGGGTCAGCATCGCCTCGATCCGCGACATGCGCCACGTCTTCGAAGGGATTCCTCTCGATCAGGTGACGGTTTCGATGACCATCAACGCCACCGCGCACATTCTGCTGGGGCTGCTCGCCGCCGTGGCGGAGGAACAGCGCACTCCGGAGGCCAAGATCGGCGGGACCGTCCAGAACGACATCCTGAAGGAGTTCGCCGCCCGCGGCGCCTACATCTATCCCCCCGGCCCCTCGATGAAGATCGCCACCGACGTCATCGAGTACAGTATCCGGCGCCTCCCCCAGTGGAATTTCATCAGCGTGAGCGGATATCACATCCGAGAGGCGGGTTCGACCGCGGCGCAGGAACTTGGCTTTACGCTCGCGAACGGGATCGCCTACGTCGAGAGCGCCCGATCGCGCGGACTGGACATTTCGGAAATCGGGCGCCGCATTTCGTTCTTCTTCAACGTCCACAACGACTTTTTCGAAGAGATCGCCAAGTTTCGCGCCGCCCGACGACTCTGGACCCGGATCATGCGCGAGCGATTCCACGCGGCGGATGATGCCGCCCTTCGCCTCCGCTTCCACGCCCAGACGGCGGGATCGACTCTCACAGGCCAGCAGCCGATGAACAACGCCGTCCGCGTGACCCTGCAGGCGATGGCCGCGGTCCTCGGGGGGTGTCAGTCGCTGCACACCAATTCGTACGATGAAGCCCTCGCCCTTCCGACCGAAAAGGCGGTCAAGCTCGCCCTTCGCACCCAGCAGATCCTTGCCGCGGAGACCGGCCTTCGCGACGTCGCCGACCCCTTCGGCGGGTCGGAGCACCTCGAACGCAAGACCGACGAGCTGGAGGCGCATGCCGAGGAAATCATCCGCGAGATCGACAAGCGGGGAGGCGCCGTGCGCGCGATCGAGGCGGGGTACTACCAGGCCGAGATCGAACGGAGCGCGGTCGCGTACCAGCGCGAGATCGAGGCCGGCGGCCGCAGGATCGTGGGTATCAACGCCTACACGGAGAGCGAGGACCGTAAATTCGAGATTCTCAAGATCGACGAGGCTCTGCAGGCCCGCCGGTCTGACGATGTTTCGCGCCTGAAGAAAGCCCGCCCTGCGGCGGCGGCCAGGGCCTTGGACGCCCTGCGGCACGCCCGGGACAAGAACGAGAACCTCCTGCCGCCCGTGATCGGTTGCGTCAAGGCCGACGTGACGCTCGGGGAAATATCGGACGCGCTGGCCGAAACGTACGGCCGGTACGAGCCCGGAGGAGCGCGATGAACCTGCGGAAGCTGGACCATATCGGCGTCGGCGTCCGATCCATCGAATCTGCCCGAAAACTATTCGTGGAGGTTTTGGGGGGCGCCGTCGTTCATGAAGAGACCGTCGCTCACATGAAACTGCGGATCTGCAAGATCGATCTTGGCGGCTCGATCGTGGAGCTCCTGGAAGGCCTCGACGGGGAGGAGGTGGTGCGGCGGTTCGTCGAAAAGCGCGGCGAGGGGATTCACCACCTGTGCTATTCCGTGGCGGATATCCGCGCGGCGCAGAAAGAGCTGGAGAAGAAGGGGTACCAGGCCCTCTGGTCCGAGCCGAAAATGGGCTCCTCGAAAAAGCTGGTCACCTTCCTCCACCCGCGTGACACGCACGGCGTACTGATCGAGCTTTCGCAGTCATGATTCGACGGCCGGACCTGGAGGAGCGCGAGGAGCGCTCGCTCGCCCCCTATGCGGCCAAGAGCGGACGAAGTCTCGGGCGCCGGTTTCCGGAGCCGCCCCATGCCTACCGGACCGAATTTCAGCGCGATCGCGACCGAGTCATCCATTCCAGCGCCTTCCGACGGCTCAAGTACAAGACCCAGGTGTTCATCGAGCATGAGGGGGATTATTTCCGGACCCGGCTCACCCACAGCATGGAGGCATGCCAGATCGGCCGGACGATCGCGCGCGCGCTAAACCTCAACGAGGACCTCGCCGAAACGCTGGCGCTGGTTCACGACCTGGGCCATCCGCCCTTCGGCCACGCCGGCGAGGACGCGCTCGCGGAGTGCATGAAGGGCCACGGCGGTTTCGAGCACAACCTCCACGGCCTGCGGATCGCGGATCTCCTGGAGCAGCGCTACCCCGATTTTCCGGGGCTCAACCTGACGTGGGAGGTGCGCGAGTCGATCGTCAAGCACACCGTCAAGCCGTCGATGCCCTCCGAATTCAGGCGCGAGTGGTCGCCGCTCCTGGAGTGTCAGGTCGTCGATCTGTCGGACACCATCGCCTACGTCAGTCACGACGTCGACGACGCGGTCAAGGCGGGACTCCTCTCGACCGAGCAGCTCCGCGAAAACGCCATCTGGAGCGAGGCGATCGAATCCGTCCTCGGGCGTCACCCCGACCTCCGGGGCGAGCTCTTGTCACGGCAGGCCGTGAAGCTCCTGATCGAGCGCCTGGCGACCGACCTGATCGAGCATTCGTCCTCCCGGCTTGAAACCCTCAAGATCCGGTCGCTGGAGGACGTGCGCGCGGCTCGCGAGCGGGCCGTCGACTTTTCCCCGTCGATGCGCGAAAAGGTCAATCAGCTCTACCGCTTCCTGACCTCGAACGTCTATCGGCACTATCGAGTCACCCGCATGGCCGAGAAGGGAAAGCGGTTCCTGCGGGATCTTTTCGAAACTTACACCCGCCGGCCGGAGCAACTCCCGCCGCAATTCCAGCGTTGGGCCGAGCACGAAGGCGTCGAGCGCTCCGTGTGCGACTATCTGGCCGGCATGACGGATCGGTACGCCCAGGAGGAGGTCCGGAGGCTCTTTTATCCTTTCGAGCCGCTTCTATAAACGGAAGGCGATGATCGCCATTCCGGCCGTCCCCCGACCCCTTTCGTATTCCGCTTTCCCCTTTGCGCCTTCCCATGTTAACATACTTTCGATTATGTACGGGGGCCATCGATCATGCTCAACGTCCTCCGGGGAATCTTCATCGTCGCCGCGGGCTTTGTCGGCTATCTGATCGGCGACAGCCTGGGCGGGCATGCGGTTCGCGGGACCTTCGTCGGTTCGCTGACTGCGGGGCTGCTCGTCATCGTCGAGTTCGCGTTTGCGCGCCGGTTCATCTCCACCACGGCGGTCGTGATTCTCGCCGTCCTGTTCGGGTTCGTGGTTTCGCACTTCATCCTGGCGGGAATCTACCTCATCCCCTACTTCGCCGAGGCGATCTCGAAGAACGAGGAGCACAAGTTCTTCGTGAACTTCAGCGTCACCTTCTTCTTCTGCTTCCTGTCGCTGATTGCGATCCTCCACACCAAGGATGAATTCAAGATCGTCATCCCGTTTTTCGAGTTCTCCCACGGGTCTCGATCGGGCCGCTCGATCATCGTGGACACGAGCGCGATCATCGACGGCCGGATCACGGAGCTCCTCGAAACAAAGGTGCTGGACGCGCCGATTGTGATCCCGCGCTTCGTCCTGGCGGAGCTGCACCAGCTGGCGGATTCCCAGGACCGCCTCAAGCGAAACCGCGGCCGCCGGGGCCTGGAGATTCTCAATCGCGTGAGGGACGACAAACGCTTCCCGGTGACCGCCCCCGATGTTCTGCTGCCGCAGGTCGAAGGCGTCGACAACAAATTGATCAGCCTCGCGCGCTCGATGGACGCCCGGATCCTCACGTGCGATTTCAATCTCGAAAAAGTGGCCGGCGTCCAGGGAATCGATGTCGTCAATCTCCACTCGCTCGCCAAGGCGCTGCGCGCCCCCGTCACCCAGGGCGAGCATCTCACGATCGATATCGTCAAGCCGGGCGAAAACCCCGGACAGGGAGTCGGATTCCTCGAAGACGGCACGATGGTGGTCGGCGAGGGGTGCGCCAATCGCGTGGGCCAGTCCGTGGATCTCGTCGTGAAGAACATCATCCAGACGACGGCGGGCCGCATCGTCTTCGGAGAGCCCGACACGGGCAAGGGAACGGCTCGTCACTGACGCCTCAATCGTCGAATTCCCCTCAAGCCCGGCCCCTGTTCATCCGATGAACATAGTGGATTTCGAGGGGGAAAGTCGTGTTGAAGCATCGGAACTTCAAGTTCGTGCGTCCGGACCGCCGACTCCGGGAGCTGAAGCTTCTGGGGGCGATCGAGGCCGACGCCAGATGCAGCCAGCGCAGCCTGGGCCGGGAGACGTCGCTCACGGCCGCCATGGTGAACCAGTACATCCTGGAGTTTGCCGCCGACCGGCAGATCGAGGTCGACGGCGACACCAATCGCAGCCTGCGGTACCGTCTCACGGAGGCAGGCCGCCGGCGCCGCGATCAGCTCCAGGGGGAATATCTGGAGGAGCTTTCGATGGTCCACGCGGTCATTCGCGAGGAGTACCGGAGCTTCCTGCAGCGGCTGGTCTCCGAGGACCTCAAGCGCGCCGCCGTGGTCGGGGCCAACGAAAAGGCGGAGATGGTCTGCGACGTCGCGCCGTCCGCCGGCATGGAGATCGTCGGGGTCTACACCGACGAGCCGTCGGTCGACGCCGACATCATCCTGGACTGCCGTTTCGAAGGGGTCAAGCCGATTCCCCGGCCGCCGGCGCGGCGCCTGGGAGAAGCCGCCTGATCACTTCTGGGTCGCGATTCTCAAGGGACGAGTTGCGCGCCGAAGGAACCGAATCGCTGATCAGGTCGCCGCGCTTTTTATTGTCGGCCGGTTTCCCCGAGCCTTCCGTTTCGACCTTCGGTTCCTCCTTCGGCAGCTGGAATCCGCCGACCTCGGTTTCGTGTCCGGTGCACCACTGGCCGCTCTCGCATTGATTGTCGACAAGGAACTGCGCGCATTGAGCGATGCGCCACTGGTACTTTCCCAAATTGAGCTTCTGCAGGATCAGCGCCTGCAGACTGACTTTGTAGGTCGTCGCCACCTTTCCGGCTGCCGTTTTGGCCGGCATTCTGTCGAAATCGGGATCGTCCTCGGAAACGCCGGCGTGCAACCAGGTCCAGAGGACAAGCTCAACATAATTCGGCTCGGGCGCGCCCTGTTCCGAGGCATGGACGAACGGCCGCTCCATGGCCTGAAGCTGCGTCCGGAGGAATTTGACGCCGTCGTCAATCGCCGTGTCGACCCTCAGTGGATCGACCTTCGGATGAGCCTGGGCAGGGACCTTTCTCGGCCTTTCCTGGCAGGCCGGGACCGCCAGCAGGAGCGTGAGCGTGTGCATACCACCCCCCGTTCAAAGGAATCCGCTCCTGACACGGGTGCCGAACCGGCTTCGGGTGCGAGCTTTCACCCCGGATTTGGCGATAGGATGAATAGGATCATGACGCGCGCGTGTCTGGCCGGCATCCTCTTGCTCTGGCAGGACGGCGAGGCGGACAAGATCCGCAAGCGCGAGGCCGAGCTCATCGACTATCTTCTCGCGCGCCAGAAGGAGGAAGGGACCTGGAGGATGTCGGAGAAGGTCCCCACGCGGCTGGTGTCCCAGACCCTGCTGATCTGCCAGGCCCTGATGCAGGTCCGCGGCGAAGCGAAGCGCGAGAAGATCGACAAGGCGGTCGAAAAGGCCCTGACGTACTGCCTGGAGGAAATGAAAGCGAAGCGTGACTGGCGGATCATCTGGGACCACATTCTGGGCCCGCCCGTGTATCGCCGCGCCAAAGCGCTCGGCCTTCTCAAGGGGCGGGAGACCGACGTTGACGAGGCGATTCGTATCTCGCTCGAAAAACTGGAGCGCGCCCAAGGCAAGGCCGGCTCGTGGAGCTACACCGATTTGACCGGCGGCATCCACACGAGCTTTGTCACCTCATCGGGCGTGTACTGGCTGCAAGATGCCGAAAAGGCCGGCCTCAGGATCGAAATGCAGACGATTGCGCGCGCCGTCGGCCTGGTCGAGTCGCTGCGGCTCTCCGACGGGGCGTTCGCCTATTATCACCCTATCCGGAAGTCCAAGAGTGGCGGCACGGCGAGCTTCGACAAGATGCCCGGATCGATCGCCCGAAACGCGCTGTGCGAATGGGTCCTGCTGCGGGCAGGAAAGGGAAGCCAGGTGAATCTCAAGTCGGCCGTCGAAAACTTCATGACGCACTACGACGAGCTCGCGAAAAACTACTTCGAGTTCCCCGGAACCCACGACGGCCCCTACCAGATCGCCCCGTACTACTTTTTCTACGGCCACTACACGACCGCGCTCGCCGCCTCGGAAGGGCTGAAGGACGCGGCGTTCAGGAAAAAAGCCCTAGATTTCATCCGCTCAAAGCTGATGGCGCTGGATATCACCAAGTACAACAAAGACACCTACAACATCGGATTCGACACCTTTCACGCCATGGCCTATACCCTGCTGACGCTCCGATTGACGAACCCGGAGTGACCCCTACGGCCGCTTCTGCTCCACGTCGATTTCAAAGCTGGGCTTTCCCTGGTCGCTCAGGTAGCGCTCGACCGTCACGATATCGAGGGCGACCGAGCCCCCCTGCACCCGCGCCAGCTCGAGGCTGACCTCATCGATCTCCTCGTTTAGGACGCCGATGTTCGCCACGGCTCCCGCCGGCGTGCTGATCCGGACCGAGCCGTGCTTCTCCATACGGATGATTTCCAGGGAGATGTCGCCGGCCGCCGCGCGGAAGGCGGACTCGGCCGCCTTGCCCCCGACGACCGTCCGGAGCTGCACCATCCCGCCGGGCAGGAAGGTGTATTGCACGACGATTTCCGGCAGGGGGCTCCGCTTCGCGATCTCCTGGACCACGAATTCGCACCGCCACCGCACCTCCGGATCGCGCGTCTCCTTGAACGCCTTTTCTACGAGCGGCAGCGCGTCCTTGCCCACCTCGACGAGCGCGGCCGTTGCGTCTTCGCGCACGCGATAATTGTCGTCGCCCAGCTTTTCGATCAGCTCTTCGACCTTCTTGGCGACGCCCGCATCCGGCTTGCCGGAGGGCTTGGCGCGCATCCGGAACAGGAACACGCCCCCCCCTTTCGGGTCTTCGGAGCGGAACGAGAAGGTCGACCGAAGCCGGAAGGTCGTCAGCCCCGAGAGATTGCGGACCCGGAGTGCCCCCTTGTCGGAGCTCAGCAGCCCGCGCCCCTCCTTGAACGAGGACTTGACGGAGGCGTCCACGTCGAAGGCTCGAAGATCCTTGTCCGAATCGAATTCCACCACGAGCTCCATCACCCGCGCCCGGTCCGCCGGTGCCGCGGACGAGTTCCCGTAGTAGAGCACGTATCGGTCGAACGACTTGGACTCGATGTCGGCTGCCAGCCGGAACGAGAGCATGTGCTCGTCGCCCTCCCCCTCGGCCTTGGTCAGATCGTGCGGGATGACCTTTCCGCCGCGGACGATCCGGACGTCGGCGAAATCTTGCCGGGCCTTGCGATCCAGCCCGAGAAATCCTGGGCTGAGGCGGATGGAGACGGGGTGGCCTTCCTTGAGGGACGCCCCCAGCCGGTTGCGGATGGTCAGGGTGCGGCGGTATTCCCAGTCGGCGTTCCACCATCCATCCTGGACGAGCGAGAGGGCGCCAAGGGCGACAATGATGGTCATGGAAGTATAGACGCGCTGGCCTGGCGTCCGGTTCCTGAGGTTGACAACCTGGCTGAGCCTGGTTGTTAACCCTTGTACCGGCCCACCACTATGACGGAATTATGCCCGCCGAAGCCCAGGGAATTCGAAATGGCGAACTCGACCGCGAGATCGCGGCCCTCGTTGGGGGTGTAGTTCAGGTCGCACTCCGGATCCCGCGTCTCATAGTTGATCGTGGGGTGGATCTTCTTGTCGCGGATCGAAAGGACGGTCACCGCCAGCTCGATGGCCGCCGCCGCCCCCAGGAGGTGTCCCGTCATCGACTTGGTTGAATTGATCGACACTTTGGACGCATGGGCCCCGAAGACCTTCTTGATCGCCGCGGTTTCGGCCTTGTCATTGAGCGGCGTCGACGTCCCGTGCGCGTTGATGTAGGTGATCTGGTCGGGCCTCAGGGCGGCATCCGCCAGCCCCTTCTGCATCGCGAGGACGGCCCCTTCCCCGGTCGGCTCCGGCGCGGTCAGGTGGTACCCGTCATCGCTCTGACCGAACCCCACCACCTCGGCGTAGATACGGGCGCCCCGGCCCTTGGCGTGCTCCAGCTTTTCGAAAATGAACGCGGCCGCACCCTCCCCCAGGACGAATCCGTCACGGTCCTTGTCGAACGGCCTCGAGGCGGCCTGCGGGTTGTCGTTTCGTTTCGACAGCGCGCCCATGCCCGCGAAACCCGCGAGCCCCAGGTATGTCAGCGCGGCCTCACTGCCGCCGGTCACGATCACGTCCGCCTCGCCTGTCTGGATCGATCGCAGCGCGCAGCCCATCGAATGGTTCGCCGAGGCGCACGCGCTGGAGGTGGAAAAGTTCGGTCCCTTGAGCCCGTACTTGATCGCAATCTGCCCGGGCGCGGCGTTTATCATGAGCCGCGGGATGAAGAACGGGCTCAACCGGGTCGGTCCCTTGTTCAAAAAGGTCGAATGTGTCTCCTGGAGCTCCGTCAACCCCCCGATTCCCGATCCCCAGATCGAGCCGCAGCGCGTCGTATCCGCCTTCGAGAAATCGATCCCCGAGTCCTTGACGGCCTCGGTCGCCGCCGCCACCGCGAACTGGCAGAAGCGGTCCATCCGCTTCGCCTCCTTGGGGTCGACCCACGGCGTCGGGTCCCATTTCTTGATCTCGGCGCCGAAGCGGACGGTGAAGCCCTCCGTCGGGAAGTTCTCCACCAACGACACACCGCTCTTGCCCGCGAGCAGGTTGCGCCAGAACTCTTCGTAGCCGAATCCGAGGGGCGTGATCGTCCCGATCCCGGTGATGACGACCCTACTTTTGCTCATTCAATCTTTTTTCGATGTACTCGATCGAGTCCCCCACCGTCTGCATCTTCTGGGCGTCCTCGTCCGGAATGCTGACCGAGAAGGACTCCTCGATTTCCATCACCAGCTCGACCGTGTCCAGGGAGTCGGCCCCGAGATCGTTGACGAACGACGACTCGCGCTTGATGTTGCCGCGCTCGATGTTGAGCTGCTTCGCGACAATGTCGAAGATCTTCCCCTCGATCTCCTGTGCCGTCATTGCCATGGGTTCTCCCCGAAAATTGAAACGGGGATTATAGGGAGGGCGGAAAACCAAGTCAAGGTCGGCTCTCCCACAGCCGTCAGCCATCGGCCTTCCGCCGTCGGCAAGGTCGAGGCAAAGCTCCGTATCTCAGGATGTCGACCTGCAAGCGGGGCACGCCGAAATGCAGGCCGGCTTCGTCGCCAGAAAATCACGAAAAGCCGGTCACGTTCTCGACCTTCGTGGACTGGACACTGTATGACAAACTTTCGCACGCTGAGGGTTTGGCAGGGTGCGCATGAGCTCGCTTTTCGTGTTCAAGGCGAGATCGGCCGCCTCTCACCCGAGAACCGATTCTGTTACGGGGATCCGGCTCGGAGAGCGGCCTTGTCCATTTCCGCCGATATAGCCGAGGGCTGCGGACGGCAGCTCCAGGCCTCCGACGAAATACCGCGGAACCTTCCGATGGCGTTCGCATACGCGCGCGAACTCGAGTCTCATCTGCTGTTCCTGAGAGATTCAGGCCCTAGTGCCGCCCCACGGCCCGCGGATCTGGAGTCCCTGCGGATCCAAATCAAGAAGATGCCGGCTCCTTGCTCCATCGACCAAGAACAGGCCACTGACGGCTGACGTCTGATCGCCGACGGCTTAGATTGTTTTCAACACCTCATCCGCCGCACCGAGCACACCGGCGACGTCGTCTTCGGTGAGGTCGCCCATATGGGCGATGCGGAACATCTTGCCCTTGAGGTCGCCGTAGCCGTCCGAGATGAGATAGCCCCGGTCCTTGAGGGCCTTGACGAACTTGCCTTGGTCGATCCCGCGCTTGTTCGAGACGCACGTGAGCGTGATCCCTTCGTACCCCTTCTCGGGGTAGATCCCGAAGCCGCGCTCCACCGCCCAGCCGCGGACCCGCTGCGCGTTGCGGAGGTTGACGGCGTAGCGGTTCGCCATCCCCTGCGCCAGCATGCGCCCGAGCTGAAAGTCGAGGGCGTACAGAAGGGAGATGGCCGGCGTCTCCGGCGTCTGGTTTTTCGCGTTCATGTCGACGTACTTGGGGAGGTCGAAATAATAGCCGCGGTTCGCGACCGTCTTCGCCTTTTCGATCGCGCGATCGCTGGCCCAGACGATGCAAAGTCCGGGCGGAAGGCCCCAGCCCTTCTGCGTCCCCGCGAAAACGAAATCGATCCCCCACTCCTCCATCCTGATGGGAACGCCCGCCATCGAGCTGACCGCGTCCACCAAGTAGATGACGTCGGGGTACTTTTTCTTCAGGACCGCCCCGATCTCGTCCAGGTGGTTGAGAACTCCGGTGCTTGTCTCGCTGTGCGTGACGTGGACGGCGTCGAACCCGCCCTTCGAGAGCGCCTTGTCGATCTCGTCGGCGTGGTTCCCCTTCCCCCAGTCGGCGTTCAGCGCGACGGCGTCCTTCCCGTTCGACTGCGCCGTCTTGTACCAGCGGTCGCTGAAGGCGCCGCATACGCAGGACAGCACGCGCTTGGACACGAGGTTCCGCACTCCGGCTTCCATCCCGCCGGTCCCGGAGGAGGAGAACAGCAGCAGGTGGCCCCCCTTGACCTCCAGCGCTTGCCGCAGCTTCGAAACGATCCCTCCCTGGAGGTCGGAGTATTCCTTGTCGCGATGCGAGATCATCGGGCGCGCCTGCGCCTTGAGAACGTCTTCCCGGACTTCGACCGGGCCCGGAATCATCAGCTTCGCTTTCGGCATGGCTTTCTACCCCTTCAGCTTTTCGAGCCCCGTCCGATCCACGTTAAGCCGGCACATGATAAAACCCGACAACAACTTCGGATAGAAGTCGGTCGTCTTCTGCGGAAAGCGCTCGCCCATCCGGGTGATCGCCTGGATCTGCTGAACGGAGCACGGACGGACCAGCAAGCCCACCTGGAATTGCTTCTTGACGCGGACCGCCTCGACGACCTCATTCGCATGCCGCCGGTAACCGATCCGCCGCTCATGCGCGAGATCGTCCGGCGTAACCCCGAGCAAGGGATGCAGGATCATGCCGTGGAGGATGTTGACGTCCAGCAGCTTCCATTCGCGGGACTGCGATCCCCCCACCTCCGAAACAGCCGACCCGGGGTCCCGCAACGCGGCCAGGAGGAACTCGGACGACCGCTGCTCAATGATCCCGAAGGCAGGATTCCTTGATTCCCGCACCGCCTTGTCCAGCGCGGCGGCGTCCGGGGGCATCGCCTTCACGGCAAACTTTTCCGTCAGCCGGCGGCGAAACCCCTCGAAATCGGCGCACCGATCCACCAGCCGGTGAGTCCCGAACAGGGTCAGCCCTTCGTCATCCAAGTTCACGAGCGTCGCCAGCACGTTCAGGTGGGATTCCGTCCCCTCGGCCTTCGCTCCGGCTTTGGACAGATCCAGCATGAACTTGTAGGCGGTTTCGTAGCGATGATGCCCATCTGCGATGATCGCCGTCTTGCCCTTGAGCGCGGCCTGGATCGCCTGAATCGCCGCCGGGTCGGCCACCGGCCACGCCTCGTGCGTTTCGCCCGCGTCGTCCTTCGAGGCCAGCGGCGGCGCGCCCTGGCTTGCCCTGGCCAACGCCGCATTCACCTTTCGGCCCGGGTCGGAGTAGAGCAGGAAGATATGGCCGAAATGGGCCATGCAGGCGTTGAGCAGCTTGAACCGGTCCACCTTCGGCCCGATATGCGTCTGCTCGTGCGGCAGGATGCTCCCCTTGCCGGGCTCCTCCAGCCGGATCATGGCCGTCAGTCCCTGACGCGTTTTCGTCTGCCCGCCCACCGCGTAGATCTGCCGATAGGCGTAGAACGCCGGAGTTTCGTCACGGACGAGAATCCCCTTTTTCCCCCATTCGTCCAATAAAGACCGGGCCCGCGTGTACTTGTTCGAGGCTTCGGTGTCGCGCGCCTCGTCCCGCCCCCGGATGATCCGGACGATGTGATTCGGGTGCCGATCGTAGTAGACCTTCTGGAGCGCCTCGTCGATCTTGTCGTAGGGCTGCGAGGTGACGCGGGTCAGATCCCCCACGACTTTCGGGTCAAAGTGCGTCGCTCGAAACGGGTGAACGTCGACCATCAGCTCTTCTCCGCATAGATTTTCTCGTATCGGGACACGACGAGATTCGTCGCGTACTTCTCCACGGCCAGCCGTCGTCCCACCCCGCCAATCGCCGCCGCGTGCGACGGATCCCGGAGCAGGCGCGCCGCATGCCTTGCGAGGCCGTCGATGTCGCCGACCGGGGAAAGATAGCCGGTCCGGCCGTCGCGTACCAGCTCCTCGATGCCTCCGCAGCGCGTCGCCACGACCGGAAGCCCGCATGCCATCGCCTCCAGGGCCACCAAGCCGAAGGATTCCATTTCGCTCGTGACGATCATGGCGGTCGCGCGGGCGATCACCGTCGCAACGTCCCGGCGCGGTGCGATGAATCGGATTCCTTGCCCCAGCCCCAGCCGGGAGGCGAATCTCCGCGTGGGCTCCAACTCGGGGCCGTCTCCCACCATCAGCATGCGGGCGCCGCGAACCTCCCGCGAAACTCTGCGGAAGACCTCCACGGCGTCCCGGGGGCGCTTGACGGGGCGGAAGTTCGACACGTGAAGCAGCACCGGGGGGCCCGCCCGTTTCCGCCTCGGTCTGAACGCCTCCGGATCGACGAAATTGGGAACCACCTCGATCCGCCGCCGCGTGCCGAAGATCTCCTGCGTCCGATCCGCCAGCCAGCGGCTCACGCTCGTAACCCGATGGCTCGCGTCGAGGGCGTACTTCACCAGCGGCGCAAATCGGGCGTCCCGCCCCACCAGCGTGATGTCGGTGCCGTGCAGCGTCGTCACGAGCTTGAGCGGCTTCGGACGGACCATCTCCCGCGCCAGAATGCCGCTCACCGAATGCGGATAGGCATAGTGAGCGTGGAGCACGTCGAGGCCGCTTTCGCGCGCGACGTGAGCGACCTCGGCCGCCAGCGCCATCCCGTAGGAGGGATGTTCGAACAGCGGGTAATTCGGGTCCTTGACCTCGTGGAAGCAGATTCCGTCCCGACGCTGATCCACCTTGAAGGGGACGCGATAGGAGAAAAGGTGGACCTTGTGCCCGCGGCGGCGGAGCGCGCGACCCAGCTCGCTGGCGACCACGCCCGAACCTCCGTACGTGGGATAACAGGCGATGCCGATTCGCATAGGACCATTGTGAGGCGAGCGACGAGCCGCGAGCGACCGGAGCTCGCAGCTCGGTGCTCGACGCTAATGTCTAAAGTGCCTCATCCCCGTCAAAACCACCTTCACCCCCAGCTCTTTCGCAGCAGCCGACACTTCCTTGTCTCGAATCGATCCGCCGGGGTGGATCACCGCCTTGACTCCCGCCTTCGCGAGCGCCTCGACGCCGTCCGGGAACGGGAAAAAGGCGTCGGAGGCCGCCACGGCTCCACGGGCCCGCCTCCTCGCCTTGCGCGTCGCGAGCTCGCAGGCGTCGACGCGGCTCGTCTGCCCTTGACCGATACCCACCGTGACACGGCGCTTGGCGATGACGATGGCGTTCGACTTGGTGTGCTTGACCACCGTCCACGCGAATCGCAGATCGGCCTCTTCCTCCGGAGTGAGCGTGCCCACCGCCACCTCGAACTTCGCAAGGTCGGCGTCGTCCTCCGTCTGGACGAGGAGGCCGTCGCGAAGCCCCCGACAGTCCCATCCCGGCCGCCGCTCCGCCTCGCGAGCCCGCAGAATCCGGAGCTTTTCGCCCCACTTGGCGCCGCCCTTGAGAATCGGCAGCGCCGAATCATCGATCGCCGGGGCGATCAGCGCCTCGAAAAAACTGTCTTTCGTCGAAATCCGGGAGGCGACCTGCTCGGTCACCGGCCCGTTGAACGCGACGATCCCGCCAAACGCCGATTTCGCGTCGGCGTCGCGAGCCCGAAGGAACGCCTCCTCCAGCGTCTCTCCGAGCGCAGTCCCGCACGGCGTCGTATGCTTGACGATGACGCACGCCGGGTCCTTGAACTCCTGGACCAGCTCGAACGCCGCGTTCGTGTCGAGGAGATTGTTGTACGAAAGCTCCACCCCGCCGAGCTGCTCGGCATTGCACACGCCCGCGGCCGTGGCCGACGCGAACCGATAGAGGGCTCCCCGCTGGTGGGGGTTTTCGCCATAGCGAAGATCCGCGGCCTTGGAGAGCGTCAACGACAGCACCGACGGGAACTCGGCGGGCTTTGCAAGATACTCCGAGATCGTGCTGTCGTAATGCGACGTCATCCGCAGGGCCTTGACCGCCAGCTCGCGGCGCGTCGCGTCGCTGAGCGACCCCCCGTTCGAACTCAATTCCTTGGCGACCGACGCGTAATCGGCGGGATCGACGACGATGCCCACCGAGGCGTGATTCTTGGCGGCGGCGCGGATGAGCGCCACCCCGCCGATGTCGATGTTTTCGATGGCCTCTTCGAAGCTGTGATCCGGCACGCGCACCGTGCGCTCGAACGGGTAGAGATTGACCACGACGAGGTCGATCAGCTTCACGTTCGCCTTGTCCGCCTCCTCCAGATGCTTGGGGTTTTTCCGGTCGGCAAGAATCCCCGCGTAGATGGCCGGATGCAGCGACTTGACCCGCCCGTCCATGTACTCGGGAGCCGTGTAGACCTCGAAGAGGCTCCGCGCGGGAACCCCGTTTGCCGCGAGGTGTTTTGCGCTCCCCGTCGTTCCGAGGATCTCGACGCCTGCTTCGTGGAGCACGCGACCCAGTTCCAGCAGCCCCTGCCGGTCCGAAACGCTTACCAGAGCGGTTTTGACCCTCATGGGCCCGCCCATCTTACACCGGGGGAAAATGGGTAGCCACTTTTGCGCCCGCGTCAATCGCGGCCTCGGCCCGAGGTACTAACCCGATGTCCCCCGGGCGGTAGGCATCGGACCCAGGAGGTAGTGGATGTTTCGGTGGATGCTGATCGCCGCGGTTCCTCTGGCCGCCGCCCTCGATTCGTTCGGAGACGACATCATCCTCACAAGCGGCGAGGTCATCGAGGGGAAAGTCGACAACAAGGCCACCGCCGAGGCGAATAAGGGGGTGGCGGACCCCAACCGCATGGTCTACGTCGTGATCACCGACGAAAAGGGGACCACGCGCCGCATTCCGAAGAGCGACATCAAGTACATCATGGCGAAAAAGCCTTCCTGGGAGGTTCGCGCCGAAAACCTGGACTGGTACGAGAAGAGCGTCCCCAAGGTGAAGGACGATCGCGCGTCTCAGGAGAATTTCGGCCGGCAGTGCCGGTCGCGACGGCTCGACGAGCAGGCCCGCAAGCATTATGCGCGGGCCCTCGAGTTCCGCCGCCAGGAGATGAAGGACAAGGGGGCTCCGGACGCGGACGACCACGTCAAGCTCGCGGACTGGTGCCGCAAGAACGCGCTCCTGGACGATGAGCGAAAGGAGATTCAGGCGGCCCTCAAGCTCAAGCGGGAGGAGGCGGGCAAGTCCGAGGACAAGGTCAGGGGGCTGCTGGACCTTGCCTCGTGGTGCAAGCGGAACGACCTCGACACCGAGGCCATGCAGACGTACGAGGAGGTCCTCAAGATTGACCCGCAGAACCGGACGGCCGACACGGCGGTCAAGACGCTGAAGAACCAGTCGAACGTCGCGTTCGCGAGCGTTACCCAGCAGTACATCCAGGCCAAGCGCGCCTGGCGCATCACCGTGGCCGTGGAGGACAACGCGAACCCCCCGTTCTTCAAGGAATGGGAGGAGAAACTCAAGAACCTGTCGGACTTCATCTTCGAAGTGACCGAGGGCCAGTTCTTCGTCCACGAGTGGGTGATCGAAGACCAGACCTCGAACGGCGACATCATCATCGAGAAGGGCAAAATGGACTGGGAGGGCATGAACAGCCAGCGGGCGTCGGGCGTGCTGGCCTACTGCAAAGGGTCCGGATCGCCCACTTGGGAGGTGCACTGCCCCGGCAAGACGTGGGAGAGCGTGCTCTGCCACGAGATGTTCCATGGGATTTTCGGGCTGCTCGACGAGTACTACCAGAATCCCCAGTGCCCGTGCGTGATGCGCAGCGCCCCGAACCCCCAGAAGATCTGCAACCCGCAGACGCACCTCGGCGGCGGCCGCCAGAAGGAGCCGTGCTGGGACACGATCAAAAAGCGCTACAGCGACGTCACCTCGCCCAACCCCAACTGGAAATACACCAACGACGCCATCAAGGGCAAACACGGGACGATCGAGGTCGACGGGACGCTCTCGGTCGGGAGCCACAAGATCGTCAAGGCGCCGAGCTGCAAGGTGATCGTTGTGGATAAGTAGGAAGATAGTTGCAAGTTGTAAG
>Ga0187893_10008319_pt1 | contig 16421 bp, 7 predicted proteins | sample MA1701074metaG_FD_139574 | JGI IMG/M metagenome (GOLD analysis project Ga0187893, IMG submission 139574) | White microbial mat communities from a basaltic lava cave in the Kipuka Kanohina Cave System on the Island of Hawaii, USA - MA170107-4 metaG ...
GTTAGACTACATAGATAAAAAATATACGAAGCTTAGCAATGATGTGCAAAAGCAAAGTGAAAAACTGCTGAAGCGCATGCAGGATAAAGAAGCAAAGCTGCAAAAGAAGCTGCAAAGCATAGACAGTACAAAAGCAAAAGAATTATTTGAAACAAGCAAAGCAAAATACGAGGAACTGCAAAACAAAGTACAAGGCTCTGTTGATAAAACAACCGCTAAACTAAAGGAATACATTCCAGGGTTAGATAGTATTTCAACAAGCTTAAAGTTTTTATCACAACCATCACTCAACAACAATCTAAACACTGATAAATTAAACCAGTTATCCGGCTCAGTAAATGAACTGCAGGGAAGACTGCAACAGGCAAACGAGATACAATCATTCATCAGGGAAAGAGAAGCACAGTTAAAAGAAACACTGGCAAATACAGGATTGGGTAAAGAGCTGCTTTCCATAAATAAAGAAGTTTTTTATTACCAGGAAAGATTAAGAGAATATAAGGAGATTATTAATGACAAAGAAAAGTTGAAAAATAAATTACTGGAACTTGTTAGAGAGTCATCTTACTTTCAGAATTTTTTTAAAAAAAATAGCTACTTCAATGAGCTATTTCCTTCACCAGCAAATTACGCTACAGCTGAAGCATTGAATGGGTTACAAACAATTTCCAGTGTACGAAACGCACTTACGCAAAGACTTGGAACAGGTTTTAGTCCTCAAACATTTGTTCAGGAACAAATTTCCGGTGCAGCGTCACAACTTAGTGACCTCAAAGAAAAGCTTTACAAGTTTGGGGGCGGCATGGGAACAAGTGAAATGACCATGCCCGACTTTAAACCAAATGAACAGAAGACCAAAAGTTTTCTGAAAAGAATCAGGTTAGGAGTGAATATTCAAAATCAAAAAGGGACGCGGTTTTTACCTGCTATGAGCGACATAGCATTGACAGTAGGTTATAAGTTAAATGACAAAAATATTATCGGGCTTGGAACAAGCTATAAATTAGGCTGGGGCAGTGGATGGAACAACATCAGGTTTAGCAGTGAAGGAATTGGTTTAAGGAGTTTTATTGATGTTAAAGCAAAAGGGAAAATCTGGATCAGTGGTGGTTTTGAGTATAATTATTTAAGTTCATTTAATGATCTCACTGTTTTCAAAAATATTGATACATGGCATCAGAGTGCCTTGCTTGGCATTTGCAAAAAATATAGGATTGGAAAAAAGAAAGAAGGAAATATTCAGTTACTGTATGATTTTTTACATAACAGGTACAAGCCTTCAAGTGATGGGTTGAAATTTAGAATGGGATGGATTTTTTGAACTAATGTTTTGATAACCAGCGAATGTGCAAAATGAAATGCAATGTTATTTAGAATATTCCGATTAATAATTATAAAAAGCAAAGTTTCGAGAATGAAAAAAGTATTCATTTTTTTTAGTTTTCTACACCTCGCAATCATAGGAGTAGGACAGGTAGAGAATATCAATCTTAATCTTATACCTCAAACGCCAACTACAGCCGCGTTGTTTAAATATATAGAATCCCCGGTTTCTTATTATAATGGAACGACATCTACAGGAATCGCCATTTATGAAATCAATCTTGGGAGTTTCAAATTTCCTATTTCCTTAAACTATCACTCAGGAGGTATAAAAGTTAATGAAGAATCAACCTGGGTGGGTCTTGGTTGGACATTAAACGCCTCGGGTATAATTAGTGAAAATGTAATCGGTAAGCGGGATGCAAGCGAGGAGCCGCGTATGGCAGACTATATGAAGTATAACATTATACCAAACAGACCTAATGGTGCTAATGGACAACCAATGAATGTGATAGAACGTGGGGTTTGTTTCCCTGATTATAATGGAGTGGTTAGAAATTTTAAATATACAAATGAGGCTAATAACTATATTAGTTATTTGGCTTCCGCTGACCGCCAATATGATTTGTACATGTATAACTTCAACGGCTATTCAGGAAAACTGATCAATCCAAAACTCAATTACTATGTTGATAGGTTTGTAAGTCTTGATAATAATAATATAAATTTTACCCTTTCGGGAGCAACTTTTGATGTAGGTAATTTTAAAGTAATAACTCCTGATGGAACTATTTACCGATTTAATGATCTTGAAACAACTTCCTCCTATGACAGGACAGGAACACCGATATTCAGTTATACAAGACATCTTACATCAATTACTACTACACAGGGTGAAGTTATTTCTTTTAAGTACAAAAGCACCACTTCTACATTGTTGCCGTCAGCTAGCCAAGCATACTATTCTTCATTAAAGCAGGTAAGTTTAAATACAGGAGTAACCTATGATCCTCCCCCTTATCCTGTATGGAATGATAGCAAAACCATAGCCAATACCGCAACTGTTCAATCGTTATATCTTGATGAAATAAGCTGGGATAATGGAAAAATCAAGTTTATATCTGATGATGTTCGGGATGATGTAACCGGAGGATATAAATTAAACAGGATAGAGGTATATAACAGTGCATCACAAATGATCAAAAAGGTAGTATTTACCTATGATTATTTTGTAGGTGACACAAAGTATGGTGACTACTTCACTGATGGCTATTTCATCCATCCTTATTTTAGTCAGTATAGTCTGATCAAGGAAGCCGCAAGACAAAAAAGACTGAAGTTATTATCAGTGAAAATCAATGATACGCCACCCTACATTTTTGAATATAGCTCTGGCGTATTACCTTATAAAACAGCATTTGCAAGAGATATGTGGGATTACTTCAACGGTGTTGATTTTAATCAGATTACCATTCCCAACTCCACTGCTCAATACAGGAAGTATTCCTTACTGCCCTATCTTCAAAATCTTGGCTATTATGATGCTACAGTTTCAAGTGTATTAGGCGCTTTTCCTGGCGTACCTTTCGGACAGAGACAACCAAACGAAACAGCTATGCAAGCAGGGACGCTCAATAAAATTATTTACCCAACTGGTGGATACACTGTATTTGAATATGAGGCTAACAGATTTACTTCTCCGGATGGCGTGTTGAATAATATTGGAATATTAGGCGTAACAGCAATTGATGGCAATAACCTTTCTTATGATAACAAACAACGTGAATTTACAGTCCCCATAATTAATCCAAGTGTGCCTTTTAGTACAGGTAAAATAGAAATACGATTGTCATGCGGATGTAATGGTACCGGAGGCGAATCGGTATTGTGCAGAACCTATTCTGCAGCTCAAAGTACAAATTTGCAGTTGTATGGCTTATATGTGATGGTGGAAGAATGGGATGGCGCGGCATGGACAACTTTAAATATGTGGGATTTCTCTGATCCTAATATTGAGAATAATACAGGTGTTTATTCTGTTTCTTACAGTTTTCGTCAAGGATTTACATACCGGATTACAGCAAACTATCCAGACAGGGCAGAATGTACTGGAGATTATTATGGTCAACGCGTTGCAAGTATTACTGCAAGCTATTTTGGTCCAGTTTCCCCGCCACCATTTGAAAGTATAGGAGGAGGAATTAGAATTAAAAGTATAACTGATTATACACAAACTAACATTATTGCTTTAAAAAGAAAATTTACATATGAAGGTGGGGTCTTGATGACTAAACCAACTTTTGTGCGATTGGTAACAACTGCTCCAATAACGTATCGCGCTAAAGAATGTGCACCTGATCCATGTTACGGTTGTGATGAATCCGGTGAGGCTATTCCTCAGTATGTACCAGGATCTACAATGCCTATAGATTCAAAATTCTTTTGCGGCTATTATTCCGAACCAACAATTCCCTATAGTTATGGAGCTAATGGTAGTTTAGTTGGTTATGGAAAAGTTACTGAAGAATATATTGGCCAAAAAAACAATGGCAAAACGGAATATATATACAATAACAAAAAAGATGTTTTACTTGATAATACAGAAGCTTCTTTTTTTTATAACCAGGATTATCAACCGAAGATGAATGTTAATTTGTCCAAAATGTCAGGTATCCCCACAATAAAAAATCCTTTAAATGGCTTATTGCAGTATAAAACAATTTTTGCACGAGGTGCAACAGATTACTATCAGGTTCAAAAAGAAACATATACTTATCGAATTGATAATTCAACAACCTATTGGGGCTTTTTAGCTGAAGCGTCTTCAAGTGGGATTGGCATTGCGATGAATTCAATGTTTTGCAATTTTGGAATACCCCCTGCTGTAAATACATTTGGTGAATGTTGGGAAATGGCTGGAACTAATCTTTATTTTTATCCGGTAACGTCCGCAAACGTTAACCTCATAACAAAAAAAATTGAAAGCTTTGATGATGCGAATGAAATAGAAGCTACTACCAATTACACGTATAATTCAATAAACCAGCTTCAAAAACAAACTACCACAGACAGCAAAGGGAATGAACTTACTTCGGAAACATATTATGTTATAGATCGTCTCTCAGAAGGTTCGGTTATACAGGAAATGAAGAATAGGAATATGCTGAATTTTCCTGTTGAAAAAATCGAAAAAAATTCTACTTTAAACAAAGAGCTTTCTAGAGCTAAAACAAACTATTTATTCTGGAATGGAACTACATTTATTCTACCAGGAAATGTTCAAACCGCTTTTTCCGGAAATGCCCTTGAAACAGAAATGACCTATGACCTGTATGATAATATGGGTAATCTTTTACAGACAACTTCTAAAGATGGGATACCGACCTGTTACGTTTGGGGATACCTGCAAACTTACCCAGTAGCAAAGATAGTAGGCGCATCATATACACAGGTATTGGCTGCATTAGGTCAAACAGATCAGAATTTAGCTTACCTGCAATCTATGAGTGATGCTGCGCTTGAGTCAGAGTTAACAACACTAAGAAATAACCTCAAAACTTCTGTTCCAAAGTCGCAGGTGTTTAATTATTTGTACATTCCCTTACAAGGTATTAAACAGGCTACCGATCAAAATGGATTCAAGACGTATTATGAATATGACAGTTATGGACGTCTTTTAACAATTAAAGATCAAGATGGTAATGTTATAAAGACATACGAATATCATTATAGCAATTGACCCTTAAAATAAGCAAATGACAACCAAGTTTATCATCAGGCAATTTACACTGCTTTGTTTTTGTAGTCTGTTATCTACCGTTTTTTGTTTTTCCCAGGTTATTACTGGTGCTAGCTATGAGAATACATGTGTATTTTCAGGCAACACTTATTCGTATCAAATATCGTCTTATAATTCAAGTAATAAATGGGAGGTGGTTGGAGGAACAATTAATGGCACAACCAACACAACAGTTACTAATGTAACGATACCAGTAATTAACATTACATGGAATAGCACTACTACCGGTACTATTAAATATTATACTCCTTCTACTGCTACTACACCAACAGCAGTATTAACCGTTACGATGGTTAACCCAAGTATTGTTCCGGATAACAGTGAATATAATTACCCTTTTATTCCCAGTGGCACTTCTATTAAAATGCTATTCATTGGATCAGGTGACGCAGCTTGTAATTCACTAGTATTCTATCAATGGTCACAAAGTTCTGATGGAACTAATTTCACTGATATTGCAGGCGCCACAAATAAAGATTATTTGGTAACCGGTATATTTACACAAACAACATACTTCAGGAGATACACATATTTTTATGCATTGGGTGTAAATGGAAAATATGTTCAAGCTCAGCTTATTCCTCAGGTAGCACCAACTCCAGGCGCAATTTCTCCTTCTATTAAAACAATTACCAATAATACCAGTCCCGGAACTTTAACTGCAGCCGCCGCGACAGGCGGATCATGTGGAGGAGCTTATACATATACATGGCAAAGCTCAATTGACAATATTACATGGACAAATATTTCTGGTTCGTCGGGACTAACTTTTACACCTGGAAATTTAACCACAACTACTTATTATCGGCAAAAGATTCAATGTGGTTCATTAATCATATATGGTACTTCAAGCAAAATTTATATTTTAAAAGGAGGATCTATTGCTCCGAGTTCTGTTTATATTGGCTATAATACTTCACCCGGAACATTATCAAATATTTCATCAGCCTCTGGAGGTGCTGCTTGTAATTTTGATTATGATTATCAATGGGAGAAGAGCACAGATAATGTAAATTGGAGTCCCATTTCCGGCGCTTATGATGAAAATTATACGCCTGTTAACTTAATACAAACTACTTATTTCAGACGGGCAGCGAGTTGCAGTTCAAATACTGTGTATAGTAATACAGCAGTAGTTACAGTTTCGCCTCAATTATTTCCGGGAACTATTACACCTGCTACATCTACTGTAAATTATAATCAATCACCTGGAGCTACGTTAACCGGTACAGCAGCTTCCGGCGGCAATTGCGGTGGAGCTTATATTTATCAATGGCAGAAGAGCAAAGACAATGTTACATGGGAAGATATAGGAACCGGTTCTCCAACTGCCCTAAATTATACCACAGGGGCTCTTACTGAAAAAACCTGGTTTCGAAGAAAAGTTAGTTGTGCAATTCAAACAGTTTATTCAACATCTGTATTAGTAAACGTGCTTCCAGGTATAGACCCTGGTCAAATTACTCCTTCATTCTATGGTCTGGCATATTATGGATATGCTCAATCACCAGGCCAGTTATCCGGTAATCCCGCCAGCGGGGGCTGTGGTTCGGGTTATATTTACCGTTGGGAAATATCCACAGACGGACAAACATTTACCTCAATCTCAAATTCAAATTCATTAACTTATTTACCGGGAAATATATCTCAAAATACTTACTTCAGGCGAGGGGTATCTTGCGATGGAATAAGCTTTACATATAGTAATGTGAGTTCTATTGTCATTTCCTCTCCTGGTTCTAATATCAATTATGTTCGTGAAAGAACAATTTCCAGACCGGGTATAACAACTTATGCTTCCGCCAATGCTTTAACTGATTTACAGGATGTAAAGCAAAGCACGCAATATTTTGACGGATTGGGGCGACTTATCCAAACAGTTGCAAAGAAGGGGTCCTTAGCCACAGGCAATTCACCAGCGGATCTTGTTTCCTTTAATTTATTTGACGAGTTTGGAAGACAGGCAAATTCTTTTCTTCCTTTTGTAGCCAACTATACTTACAACGGACAAAAAACCGTGGATAACGGTGAGTTTAAAGAGAATCCACTAAAAGAGCTATATACTTTTTCAAATAACCAATACGGTGCACAAGGTGAAAAATTTTATTACGGGCAAATAAATTTTGAGGAGTCTCCTGTAAACCGAATTAAGCAAACACTTGCTGTAGGGAATAGTTGGGTTGGCGGCAACAGGGGTGTAGCGAAAAAATATTCGGTTAATACAACTACTGATGCAGTAAGGATTTGGAATGTTGTTAATAGCGTAACGGTTGGTGTTTTTGGTTCTTACAATTCTCCGGGGATATACTCACAAGGTATGCTTAGGAAACAAATAACTATTGATGAGAATGGTAAGCAGATCATTGAGTTTATTGACAAAAATGGTAAAGTTATACTGAAGAAAATACAACTTACTGCTACTGCAGATGATGGATCTGGAAGTGGTCATAATGGCTGGATATGTACTTATTATATTTATGATGATGAAGGTAAGTTGCGGTGCGTGGTGCAGCCAAGGGGAGTTGAGCTAATCTCTCCTAATTGGCTTTTAACTGATGCTACAATCCTTGCGGAACAATGTTTCCGGTATGAATACAATGCAAGGAAAAGGCTAATAATGAAGAAAGTACCCGGTGCACTTGAAACATACCTGGTTTATGATGCAAGAAATAGGATGGTAATGACGCAAGATGTAAATATGCGTTTATCTTCAAAATGGCTGGTTACCTTATATGAAAATGAAACAAACAGGGCTGTTCAAACAGGTCTTGTACTCAATTCTGCAGTTGGCAGCAAATCCTTTGCGCAGCATTTGAGTGCTGCATTAGCGTCATCCACATACCCGTTCACAACTTCCACAACACCACAATCAGGTTGGGAATTGTTGACTGAAACCCACTATGATGATTATACAAATTTGCCGGCAGGATTAAGTGGAAGTCTAAATACGGGTTCAATTAACAGTACAAATTTTATTACAAATTATAACGCTGCTCCTTTTTATGCACAACCATTAACGCAATCGTTACTCGTAAAAGGTTTTGCAACATGGACAAAGACTAAAGTACTTGGCACTACATCACAATTTATAGTATCTTCTAACATCTATGATGATGAAGGAAGGATTATACAGATACAAAGCGTTAATATAACAGGAGGGTTAGATATATCCACAACCCAGTATGGTTTTATCGAAAACATTTTACGAAACCATGTACAACACAAAAAAGTAACCAATGGTGTTACTACTACTTATGAACTTGCTACCAAAAACACATTTGATGAGTTGGGCAGGATGATCAAAATTGAAAAAATGCTCAATAGCAGTGGAACATGGAAAGTAATTTCATCCCTGAAGTATAACGCCTTAGGACAGTTAATTACGAAAAAGTTAGGTGTTGACCCCAATAATACGTCCAATGCTTTAGAAACACAAAACTTCGATTATAATATTCGTAGTTGGGTATTGGGATTAAATCGTGACTATGCCAAATCAACAACTTCAAAAACCAGTTATTTTGGTTATGATCTTGGTTATGATGTACAGGCAATCAGCGCATCAACCGGCGCATCAATAGGTAATTACGCCGCTACTCAATATAATGGAAACATTGCCGGAACTGTTTGGAAAACAGTAGGGGATGGCGAAATACGTAAATACGATTTTTCTTACGATGCGGTAAACAGACTGTCTTCTGCTGACTTTAATCAATATACGAGTAGCTCTTTCAATAAAACAGCCGGATTGGATTTTAGTGTGACCGGATTGACTTATGATTTGAATGGGAACATAATGACGATGACGCAAAAAGGATGGAAGCCTGGGGGAAGCGGCATAATTGATAATTTTACTTATAAGTACTTATATGACAAAAGCAATCGCCTGCAAAATATAATAGATACTTATTCAGACCCTCAAACAGTTTTGGGCGATTTCAGGTATAGTCAATCCTATACAACAACATTAGGTGGTACAAAGAGTACAACGGCAGTTGATTATTCCTATGATGATAATGGCAATATGTCTGCCGATAAAAACAAGGATATTTCTGCCATTTCCTACAACTATCTAAACTTGCCTTCTTCTGTTACCATAACCGGAAAAGGCAGCATTGAATTTATTTATGACGCATCTGGTAGCAAACTAAAAAAGATTGTGCATGAAACGGGAAAACCTGATATAACGACTTTGTACCTGTTCGGAATTTATGAAAACGATGTTTTGCAATTTTTCCCGCATGAAGAAGGAAGGATAAGATATACTGCAGCCACAAGTACGTTTAATTATGACTATTTTATCAAGGATTACCTCGGCAATGTTAGAATGGTTTTAACGGAAGAAGTAAAACAAGATATATATCCTGCTCTTGACTTCGAAGGGCTTGTGGGAAGCCAGGAGATAATTAACCAAAATGCTACATGGGAGAATGGAAGCGGGCAATCCATTGATGCAGCAAACGTCAGGGAATTGTATCATGGCACTTACGTGAAAAAAGTAAGAAAAAGTACCGGTGCTATAGGTGCAGCAAAATTACTTAAGGTAATGAGCGGCGATAATTTAAATGTAAGCATTGACTATTATTATACGATGGTCAATTCTGACAATACTGCTGCTGATGGTTTGGGAACATTGGTCAACAGTATTGCTTCCATTTTAACTAATAGTTCCGGCTCGACCTCTTTAATAAAAGGTAACCCGTCGAGCATTTCAACTGCTTTGGGTGCAAATGGAGATGTAACCAGTTTCTTTCAACCTGAAGGGCAGGAACCGCTTGGGCAAAATCAACCGCCAAAAGCGTATCTACATGTTTTGCTTTTTGATGAAAGATTTGTCTTTGATAAACCAAACAGTTTTGTACAACAGGTAGCTTATACGCCAGGTGACCCAAAAAGAATTTCAGTAGCTGGTATTCCTGTTGCAAAAAATGGTTATGCCTATATTTATTTCAGTAATGAAAGTAATGACATAGTACGTTTTGACAATTTTACCTTAACTCATATAAGGGGACAAATACTTGAAGAAAATCATTATTATCCTTTCGGATTGATGATGGCAGGCTTAAGCAGTACTGCCGCGAGTACAATTGATAACAAGCTTAAGTTTCTTGATAAAGAATTGCAAAACCAGGAATTTAGTGATGGAAGCGGTTTAGAGGACTATGATTTTGGAGCAAGATTTTACGACCCCCAAATAGGGCGCTTTTTTACAATTGACCCCCTTAGTGAATTTACCCGAAGATGGTCCCCCTATCAATATGCATTTGATAATCCTATCCGTTTTGCTGATGCAAATGGAATGAGTCCGGCTGACAGCACAAAAAAACCCGACCCTGTTTTCTTAAATGATGATGGTACGGTACGTGAAAATGTTCTGCCTGCGGTTGTAGTAAGCTCTTCAAAAAAGAAAAATTCCTGGAAATGGCTTGATGTGGCTCATAATACCCTGGATCTTATTGGCTTTTTTGATCCGTTTGGTATTGCTGATGGGTTAAATGCTCTTCTATATCTTGGACAAGGTGATTATGTAAATGCTGCATTAAGTGCTGTAAGTATTGTACCGCTTGGTGATTTTGCGAAAGGGTTGAAATATGCCGATGAAGCCGAAGAAATAATAGAGGATGTGGTTAAATATGAAGATGAGGTAGAAGAAGTGGCATCAAAGGCATTTAAAGAACCTTGCGGCTGTTTTCTTGAAGGGACATTAATACTTACAGACAGCGGGTACAAGAAAATTGAAGAAATCGAAATTGGAGATGTCGTCTGGGCTTACAATGATACAACCGGAGCATTTGGAAAGAAAAAAGTAGTTAATGTATTTCAACATACTAGGGATACAGTTTATCAATTAACAATTGGTGAAGCAATCATAAAAACAACAAGCGACCATCCTTTTTTTGTTGGAGGCAGATGGCTAAGAGTTAAATCTTTGAAAGAAGGGGATAGTGTAGTTACATACAACGGCAATAAAATTGTTATTAGTAAAATTGAAATTGTTCATAAAAGAACTATTGTTTATAATTTTGAGGTTGAGGATTTTCATACTTATTATGTTTCACCATTACGAGTATTGGTACACAATAACGGCCCTTGTAATGTTGATCTTGATAATTTAGAACGAACTAAACATGTAGATAATGGTCATATAGATAGAAGTAAATATCCTGAAAAGAGCAAATACAAAACTCCAAATCAAGTAGAAAAATTAGAAAATCGAACTATAAAAAATCCGGACAATATTAAAACTCAAGGTAGAAATCGAGTTCGTTTCGAGAAAACGTTTAAAAGAGTTATAGGCACAAGAGGCGAAAAGACAGTTAATGTTATTATTGATATGAAAAAAAATAAACGTGTTACATCATTTCCATCACATTAATTTATGATCCATTTTTATAAAAAAGGATATCTTAAAGAGAAAAGTTTATTCGTAGTCTCAGATTCCTTGTATTCAGAAATAGAAAATGTTTTAACTCTTTTTGAAGAGAAAACAGGAATTTTTTTAGATCCATATGGAAAGACTTTATTAATTCCTCAGAATTTAACTTTATTATTCAAACTTATTGAACAGGCTAATTCGAAAAGCCAAATAGAAAAGAATAATGACCTTAATAATTTTTTATCCTTTTTGAATAATTCTTCTGAAGCTAATTTGACAATAGAAGCAATAGGTGATTGAGAATAGTTAATATAATAATTTAGGAAAATTAGCTTTATTAGATTTTATTGCTTTAATTAAAACATTTCATAGACAGAAAAGGATATAGAATTCAGAAAATTTAAATCTTGTATAGTTCTTCATTTGTTTTTCTCAAAATAAAATTTTTATGAACCGAAAGTTGTTGTTATTAAATATGTTTCTTCTTATTTCTTTATTGGCATTTTCACAAACGGATGTATTTGACAATAAAATGAGCTTATCTCTGCCTAACGACTTTAGGTCTCTATCTAAAAATGAAATTGACAAAAAATTTCCAATTTCTAATAAACCAAATAATGTCTTTTTAAAACCTGACGGTTCTGTAATACTAACCTTAACATTAGCGCCAGACCAACAATCTTTTCAGGATATTATTAAACAAAAGGATTTTTTACTTTCATCAATTAAAGAAAGGGAGAAAGGCGTAGATATAGTTAGTAAACAACTTAAAATAAATGGACATGACTTTTTGGTTATTTCGTTTTCATCTTTAACTAGCGGAAGAGAAAAATATACTCTAATGTTTCTGACAATTCTTTCAAACAAGGTTCTTGTAGGAACTATAAACTGCGCAATTTCCATAAAACAAGAGTGGGAACCAAAAATGAATGAAATAGTACAAAGCATTCTGATTAAATAAAAAGTGGTTGAGTTAAACTTTTCTTTCGAACGTCTCCTTTATAGCCCTGTGTGTGTTAGCCAGGGACACTGCGGTTCGTAAGCTGCGATTATGAAACCACGTAATATCCTTCCACGCAACATCGCCTCGATGGCCTTTTGTAAAGGCAGGACATTGCATAAATAACTCATATTGCATTGTCGCCAAGAAACAACAGAATATTGCTGCAAAGCTGAAAGCTTTGCAGAACCGAAAACAACACCCAAATATTATTCACCCCGCTTCCCCTATATTTGCCACCACATTTAAACGATTCTTTATGGCAGCAGAACTAATGCAACAGTTGAATGAAACCACCTCTTTCATAAAAAGCATTTATGCAGGTAAACCCGAAGTTGGAATTATATTGGGCAGTGGCCTGGGCAACCTTGTAAAAGAAATACAAATAGAACAGGAAATAAGTTATGACAAGATCCCCCATTTTCCGGTGAGTACAGTTATAGGCCATAGCGGTAAATTGTTGTTTGGTACACTCAACGGAAAAAAAGTAATGGTAATGGCGGGCCGCTTTCATTTTTATGAAGGTTATACCGCACAGCAGGTTGTGTACCCGGTAAGAGTTATGAAAATGCTGGGTGTGCAAACACTGCTTTTGTCAAATGCTGCAGGCAGTGTAAACCCTGCCTATAAAGTGGGCGACCTGATGATCATAAAAGATCATATCAGTTTTTTTACAGTAAATCCATTGATAGGAAAAAACGAAGAAACACTTGGCACCCGTTTTCCTGATATGAGCGAACCTTACAGCAAAGCGCTGATAGCAAAGGCACATGATATTGGAAAAAGACTTGGCTATCGTTTGCATGAAGGCATTTATACTGCTGTTACAGGCCCTACTTTTGAAACCCGTGCAGAATACATGTTTATAAAAATTGTTGGTGGTGATGTTGTGGGTATGAGCACAGTACAGGAAAATATTGCCGCAGTACATGCAGGCATGCAGGTTTTTGCTGTAAGCGTAGTTACCGATATTGGCATAAGGGAAGACGATAACATTATAACACATGAAGAAGTGCTGGCAGCAGCAAAAGAAGCAGAGCCTAAACTCACAGCATTGTTTAAAGAAATGACAGGAATTATATAGGAAAGAGTTTCAGGTTTCAGGTTTTACATTACTGCTGTGGCTATTGGTGAATATAGCTTTTAAAGTACAAGAGTGCGACGCAAGCAAAGCAGCATAGCGTACTAATGCCGGGTTCATAAAAATATCAGCTTCGATCAACCTGAAACCCGAAACTTGAAACCCGAAACTGAATTATCTTTTCATTCACAGCTTTACGCTTATTTTGCGCAATTGTTTATAATACATGCTTAACAGGGGATTCATCTATATCATTTGTTTTTTTATTGCACTGGTATCATGCCTTTCTGTACATGCGCAGGACGATGATGACCTGCCGCGAAGAAGGGTTGACAACCAGGGCCGGCCTATCAATCCTTCGAAAAAAGATACTACCGGTGATAAGTTGCAGCACCGCGATGCTTATGCAGATTCCATAACCATCAGCTATCATTATTTTGATTCCACAAAGACTTACAAACTCGATTCATCAATCAGCGATTTTTATACGCGTTACCCCCTCTCTTACAATTATACAGATTTGGGAAATTTTGGCAATGCTGCAAGATCAATGATCTTTACTCCTTTTATGAAACCAGGGTTTGATGCAGGTTTCCATGCTTACGATGTTTACAAATACGATGTGGAGCATACAAAACTTTTTACCACTACAAGACCATATACCGAACTGGCTTATATGATCGGCAGTAAATCTGAACAAATGATTGACCTGCTGCATACACAAAACCGGAGCAGTAACCTTAATTTTTCTTTTGGATTCAGGCTTATTAATGCGCCTGGTACTTTCAAGAATCAAAACACCAATCATAATAATATCCGTATTGCGATTGGTTATACAGGTAAAAGCAAGCGTTACAACAATACATTTATTTTTATAAACAATAAAATGCAGTCGTCAGAAAACGGCGGCGTGCAGGATGATAAAGCACTGGTGGATAATGAAAGCTTCAGCGATCCTTTCAGGATACCAACAAGACTGGGGACAGCATCACAGTTTACAAGAAACCCTTTCTCTACAAAGATTATCACCGGTAATGAATACAAGCAAAATATATTGTTGTTCCGCCAGCAGTACGATCTTGGACAAAAAGATTCACTGGTTACAGATTCTGTTACGTACAGGTTATTTTATCCAAGAATAAGATTTCAGCATACCATTGATTACCGCAGGGAAAATTACCTGTTTCAGGATCTTGAGCCTGTGGATTCACTTTATTTGAAGTACTATAATTTCACTATTACCAACGATACAATTTCTTTCAGGGATCAATGGAATAAACTTACCAATGAATTTGCACTAATATCCTTTCCTGAAAAAAATAACCAGAACCAGTTTTTAAAACTTGGCGCAGGTTATGAAATGATTGCCGGAGGTTATTATCCATATAAAACAAAATATAACAACGTTTATTTTACCGGTGAATACCGTAACCGCACCCGCAATAAAAAATGGGATCTTGTTTTAAGCGGCCGTTTGTATAGTGCCGGTACTTATGCCGGCGATTATGAAGCGTATGCAAGTCTTGAAAGATTATTAAATAACAACAAAGGCAACCTGTTGCTGGGTTTTCAAAATGTAAACAGGTCGCAGTCCGCAATTTTTTCCAATAATGTTACAGCCTTTCCCATAATTACAGATGGTGGAAGTTTTAATAAAGAAAACATTTCAAAAGCATTTGCTGCCATTAACTTTTCGTCGCTCAATTTAAGTCTTGCAGGCAATTATTACATAATAAGCAATTATGTTTACATGGATGATTTCTTCCATGCCAAACAGGAATCTGCTTTGTTTAATGTACTGCATGTAGGCGCACAAAAGAAAATACAATTGAGAAGGCATTGGTTTTGGTACATAGAAGCGCATTTTCAGCAAACAGCAGGCAACCCGCCTGTAAATGTTCCGGCATTGCTTACAAGGCACCGCTTTGCATTTGAAGGTAATTTTTTTACGAACCTCTTTCTTTCAACCGGTATTGAAGTGCGTTACAATACACCTTACCATGCAGACAATTATTCACCATTTACAGGCCAGTTTGTATTCCAGGATAATTTTAGCACCATTGCAAACAGGCCCGGTATAAATGCTTATTTCAACTTTAGAATTAAAAGTTTTAAAGGCTTTATAAGAGTGGAAAATATTAATTCGCTTAATATCAGTGATGGCTTTAAGTTTACCAAAAACAATTTTGCGGCGCCGCATTACCCGCAGCGGCCATTCTGGTTCAGGCTTGGTATCTGGTGGAATTTCGTTAATTAAATCCTTGCCACTCAATACACAGAAACACAGAATTTTCCTTTTATTGCTTTCTCTGTGTTTCAATGTTCTCTGTGGCAATTAATCGGCTTTTAACAAAAAAATGAGTAAGCTCATATTTTATTTTACGTAAGTAGTGTAGTTTTGTACCGTTTCATGAAAAAGACAGTTGCCCTTATATTAGCATTTATGTACCTCGGCCTTACTTCAGGGCTGGCGGTAAACATACATTATTGTATGGGCAAAATTGCTGATGTGCAATTAGATGCTTATAAAGAAACTTCCTGTGCATGTGGCAAGAGTAAAAAGATGCCTTGCTGCAATCACCACTACGAAGTGGTAAAAGTAAACGATGAGCACCAGCAGGCCGCTGCAGATATTTCCATTAAGACACCCCAAATAGCCCTTAACACATTCAATGATCTAATCGCGTTACTTTCACTGCCGCAAACACCGCAGGAAGTAAAAGCTGCACATGCACCACCTTTGCTGTCTCCCCCCGATATTTATATACAGCACTGCGTTTTCAGAATTTGATATTGCTTATCTGCATTTAGTTTTTTATGAACTAAGCTGCAGTATTTCAATTAA
>Ga0187893_10008320_pt1 | contig 16416 bp, 19 predicted proteins | sample MA1701074metaG_FD_139574 | JGI IMG/M metagenome (GOLD analysis project Ga0187893, IMG submission 139574) | White microbial mat communities from a basaltic lava cave in the Kipuka Kanohina Cave System on the Island of Hawaii, USA - MA170107-4 metaG ...
ACGACCATCCTAGCCGACACGATGGCCCGCTTCCGGAGACTTCGCCTTGGTCCCGACCGGGTCTATTTCCTCACCGGCACCGACGAGCATGGCGATAAGGTCGCCCAGGCAGCCGCGAAGGCGGGGGAGGACCCGCAGGCGTATGCCGACCGGATCAGTGCTGCCTTTCAGGAAACCTGGAGGCGGCTGAGGCTCACCCCCGATCAGTTCATCCGCACGACCAGCGAACATCACAAGCTGACCGTCCAGCGCTTCCTGCAAACCATCCACGATTCCGGCGATATCTACTTCGGCGAGTATGGTGGCCACTACTGTTTTGGCTGCGAGCGGTTCTACACCGAGAAGGAGCTGCAAGATGGACGGTGCCCGGATCACCAGACAGTGCCGACCTTCATCAAGGAGGAAAACTACTTCTTCAGAATGGGGAAGTACCAGGCGTGGCTCATCGATTACATCAACACTCATCCCGACTTCATACGCCCGGAGCGATACCGGAACGAGGTCCTGGCCTTCTTGAAGGAGCCGCTCGAAGATCTCTGCATCTCCCGCCCCCGGACGCGCCTCGCCTGGGGGATCCCGCTTCCCTTCGACGAGCAGTTTGTCACCTATGTCTGGTTCGATGCGCTCATCAATTATATCTCCGCCCTGGGCTGGCCTGAGGATGAGAGGTTCCGGCGGTTTTGGCCCTCCGCCCAGCACCTGATCGCCAAGGATATCCTCAAACCCCACGCGATCTACTGGCCCACCATGCTGAGGGCGGCCGGCATCACGCCGTACCGGCATTTGAATGTGCACGGCTACTGGAAGATCGAAGAGGCGAAGATGTCCAAGAGTCTGGGCAAGGTCGTCCGACCGCTCGACCTCGCCGATAGCTACGGCCTGGATCCGTTCCGCTACTTCCTGCTTCGCGAGATGACATTCGGCCTCGATGCAAGCTTCAGTGAAGAGTCCCTCGTGGCCAGGCTGAACGCCGACCTGGCCAATGACCTGGGCAACCTCTACAGTCGCGTCGTGAAGCTGATCGAGCGATACTACGGCGGGCACATCACCGACTGGACCTATGACGAGACGCTCTCTGGGGCGACGCACGCCGCCTACGCGCAGGTCACCGCGCCGATGGAGCGTTTCGCCTTCAGCGAGGCGCTCGGGGCCATCTGGAATCTGATCTCGGCCACCAACAAGTACCTCGTGACGCACGAGCCCTGGAAGCGGGATCCCGCGGAAACCGGGACGAAGTCCGTGATCTTCACGAGTGCCGAAACACTGCGCAGGATCGCGGTTCTGCTGCTGCCGTTCATGCCGGCTTCGGCCGAGCGAATGCTGCGCGGGCTTGGCATCGGCGAAGACTTGTCCTCGATCCGGCTCGACGACGCCCTGAGTCTCGGCCTGCTCGACCCCTCTCGCACGAGACAGGTCCGAGAAACGCCGGCGCTCTTTCCGCGTGTTGAGTCCGCTACGCCGAAACCTCGGGAAAAGCGCAAGACGACGACCGCCGCCTCCGAGGTCTCAGTAGATGAGATCACGATCGAGGAGTTTCGGCGACTCGATATTCGCGTCGGCGAAGTCGTCGAAGCCTCCGAAGTCCCGGGGTCGAAGAAGCTGGTCCGGCTACGGGTGCGACTCCAGGACGAGGACCGGACGATCGTCGCCGGACTGCGCGAGCACTACCCGCCGGAGGTCTGGCCCGGCAAGTGGGTGATCCTGGTCGCCAACCTGAAACCGACCACCCTGATGGGGATTCGCTCGGAGGGAATGGTCCTCGCCGCCGAGGACGATCAGGGAAGGATAGTCCTCCTGATGCCGGAGCAGCCTATCCCCCCCGGTTCCAAAGTCCGTTAGTGTTCATCGATACTCACGCGCACATCTTCATGACGGAGTTCGACCCTGACCGGGACGAGGCCCTCGCGAGGGCAGCGGACGCCGGGGTCGGACTCATGGTGGCCGTCGGGTATCATCTCGAGGCCAGCCGGAGCGCGGTGGAGACCGCGCAGCGCTACCCTCAGGTCTACGCCAGCGTCGGGGTCCATCCGCACGACGCGAAGCACTACGATGACTCGACCGAACGCGTCCTTCGAGATCTGGCGACGAGCCCGAAGGTTGTCGCGATCGGCGAGACCGGTCTCGACTTCTACCGCGACCGTTCCCCTCGCGTTGCGCAGGCCGACGCCTTTCGCCGCCAGATCCGGGTCGCCAAGGAGCGACGGTTGGCGCTGATCGTTCACGATCGCGAGGCGCATGTGGAGACGATGCAGATCCTCAAGGAAGAGGAGGCCGAGCAGGTCGTGCTGCACTGCTTCTCCGGCGATCTCGCCATGGCGGAGGAGGCCTGGGCGAAAGGTTACTACACCTCGATCGCCGGGCCGGTCACGTATCCGAAAAATGAGGGCCTGCGCGACGTGGTGCGCAACGCCAGAGCCGACCGCCTCGTGTTGGAGACCGACTGCCCCTACCTGTCGCCGCAGGCTGTCCGGGGCCGACGGAATGAGCCCGCCCATCTCCTCCACACCGCGCACGAGGTGGCCGGCCTCCTGAAAATGCGCCTCGAGGAACTCGGCCGCCTCACCAGCGACAACGCCCGCCGCCTGTTCGGGATTTAGGGGTCAGACAAGATGACCGACAAGGGTTGCCTCATCGACCTCCCGTTCCACCGAACCTACTCCATTCACGGAGTCCCACTGCTGGTCGGCTCGCAGCTTGAGTCGATCTTCAGAGCTGCAGACGATCGCCTGGGGAAATTCCTGCACGACGGGCAGATCCCGGCCAACCCTCTGACCTTCGAATACCGCACCGGCGGGATCGCAAAAAGCAAGCCAAGGAATAGCGAGCACCTCTTCTCATCGTCCTGGGACACGCAGCTCGACATCGCATCCATGGGGGCCCGGCTGGATATCTATCGGCAGGATGGACGTTGGTGGTACGATCTCCACGATCATGGGCACCTGCTTCACGATCCTGCCGCCGGGCGACTGAGCGGCCACCTGCTGGGGGCGGCGACGCTGAACCCCGCGTTCTTCTTCGCCTACGCCCTTCTCCTCCCGCTCGACGAGTCGTTGAAACACCGGGGGCTCTTCCCCGTTCACGCCTCGGCGGTTGAGAGGGACGGGCGTGCCGTCTTGATCCCGTCGAGGAGCGGCGGCGGGAAGACCACCTCCTGCCTCGCCCTTCTGCGCGCGGGATACAAGAGCCTCTCGGATGATCGACCGTTCCTCCGCGAACGGCGCGGCGGAGAAGTGGTCGAGGCCTTGCCCTTTCCCGACCGGTTTGACGTCACTGAGACCACGATCGCATTCTTCCCGGAACTCCAGCAATGGGCGCAGAGCTCGGCCGCGCCCGGGCGTCGGAAGCGCCCCATCGATCCGGAACTGATCTACCCCGGCTGCCTCGGTGATGCGGCCGTTCCAGAGCTGATCCTGTTTCCGCAGGCGACTGCACAGCAGGGACATCGGGTGGTGCCGCTTCCAAAGGCAACAGCGCTGCAGGAGATCCTCCCCCACAGTCTGCTGGTCTTCGATCCGGCAATGTCGGCGCGGCAGTTCGATCTCCTCGCCAGGCTGGTCGAGCAGGCCGAGTGCTATCGCCTCCTCCTCGGCCGACATCCCATCGAGCTTCCCGCGCTGGTCGATTCGTTACTGGCGGCGCGTAGCCCGCTTAGCCAGGATGCCTGTCATTCGTCTCACGAGAAGAGAGCCGAGCGATGGGAATCATAGCCACTTCGTTGGTCAGACGACTGCGCGCATTCCCCAAGTCGCCGCGAAAAATCCAGAAGCTTCGCAGCTCCATCCGCGATCTCGCCTGGTGGGCGCGCACGGTCCGGTCACGCTGGGATCTTGGCGGATTCAAGGGTCCCATAATCGCGATCACCGGCACCAAGGGAAAGACAACCACCACCCGATTGATCTCGAGGATCTTCAAGGACGCTGGCTATCGCGTCGGAACCGCCTCCAGCAGTGGCGTCTACGTCAACGATGCGTGCGTTCATCCCGGTTCATATGGGGGAGCAGATGGACCCCTGGTCGCCTTTCGGGCAGGCGGAACGGATGTCCTCGTGATGGAGACGAATCATGGCAGTATTCAGCGGTACGGATTCGGGTTTCCCCGCTGTGACGTCGCCATTTTCACGAATATCACTGACGGCCACGTGGGAGAACTCGGGATCGAATCGCTGGAAGAGATGCTCGCCCTCAAGTGGAGGCTGGCGTCGATGGTTCGTCCCGGCGGCACGATTGTCCTGAATGCCGACGATCCGCTTCTCATTTCAGTGTCGCCCCGTCGGACGGCGAGAGTTGCGTACATCAGCGTCAAGACGGGGAGCATGCCGCCGACAGCCGATCCCGGGGGCACTCTATACCGATACACGAATGGTGCGGTCGTGAAGGAGGTCGATGGGCGCTCCAGCACAGTTGCGGAGCTTCGGGACGCATCGATGCTCTTTGGCGGTCTGATCTCGTACAACGCCTACAATCTGTTAGCGGCCATCGCTTCCACCGAGGCGGTGTGCCCACCCCTGTCTGTTCCGCAGGAATCGCTTGTGAGGAGCCTGCTGACCTTCGGGGCCGATGCGGACGATAACCCCGGGCGATTCAATCTCTTCGAGCTTCCGGGCGGAAGAGTCGTCCTGTTGGCCGGGAGCAACAGGGACAGCTACAGGCGCGACGCCGAGGTCCTGGCCTTCATCAAGGAGCGCCGCCCCTTCCCTGTCAAGAGGATCGTTGGAGTCATTACCGGAATCGGATCGCAGCCAAACGACTACGTGCGAAATCTCGCCCGCATCGCGTCGTCTGCCTGTGACGAGATCATTGTACGGGAGCCCCAGCCGCGATACCGGCGGGGTCGGTTGCCAGGAGAGATTTCCTCCATTCTGGCGGCCGGGGCGAGGGACGCCGGCCTTCCGGAGAGCTGCATACGGTTGGCTGGGGCTTCCTTCGACCTGGTCCAAGACCTGACGCTTGTATCGGGGGAGCCGGCCCGCTTCGTGGCCGTCTTCTCCGCCTTTGCCCAGGAGCCTATCGTTCCCCTCTGCCAACGTCTCACCGACCTCGCCAACCGCACCCACCCTCGGCGCGCCTGAATCAGGGAGGGGTGCGGCCACGTTCAACCCCGCTGGTCAAATCCCGGAAATCGCTTGACAAGAAAAGTCCCGATGCATAGACTCCATCTGCGTGGGGCAAGGCGTCATCTTGGGTTATTCAACTGCCGCCAGGAGAAGGAGCGACCGGATGGAACCTCAAGACGACCGGGACGAGAGTTCTGGTTCACAGGTCAAGGCACCCTACCAGCGGCCGGAGCTGAAAAGAATCGGAAGACTCCGCGATGTGACGGCTGTCACTGCCACGATCGGTGCGGGCGACGGTTGAAGCCGTCTTAGAATGAGGTCGTGATCCGATGAAGAATCAGGTAAAGCGAAATGAGAGCCCCGAACGGCAGCAAAAGGCCCCCTACGAGCGGCCGGAGCTGAAGAAGGTCGGGGGGCTGCGCGACGTGACTGCGGCGGGGACGGAAGATACGTGAGGCGACGGATGACGGTCAGTTGTTGGTCAGTAATCCATGGTTTCGACGAGGTATAGTCTGGTGAAGTCAGAAGACCAGCGAGTCGACATCATCCAGCCGAAGCCGAAGGCGCCCTACGAGCGGCCGGAGCTGAAGAAGATCGGGCAGCTCCGCGACGTGACGGCGACGACGACGACCGACGACTAGTCGTTCCCGGGCTCTTTGCGGCGGGTCTCACCGATGACGACAGCCAGCAACCCTTTGGTGCTAGGTGAACTGATCCAATGAAACCGGAAGCCCAGCCAGGGGACACGGCCCAGCCGAAGCGGAAGGCCCCCTACGAGCGGCCGGAGCTGAAGAAGATCGGGCAGCTCCGCGACGTGACGGCGGCAACGAAGACCGCAGGACCCCCCGGATAAGGTGCCGAGCGGGGCGCGGCCTCGCGCAGTTTTGACGAATCGAAGGGTGTCGAAAGTGCCGCTACCCACTCAAGGGTTCAGGCCAGCGGTTCCCGCATTCGGGGCGTTCATCCTGTCGTTCACAGATTCTGGCCCTGTCTCTCTCACCTGACAGTACGTGCCCCGGGCCACCTCGCGAGAGCGCCCGTTATGACATCTTCCCACCCTATGCCGTGACATTTTCCCCGGACGAACAGTCACTCACGAATCTGCCTCTGATCCGGAAGCCCCTCAGCGCATCCTACACCCACACGTCATCCGCTGTCGCGCTCTCCGTCAGTGGCAAGACCATTAGGCAAGGAGTCTGAATGATTCGACGGCTGCCAGGCAGGTTCGCGGGGGTGGCCCGCCTGACTCGCGATACTCGCCGCTTTCTCCGTACGCCGGTCTCCCTGAATCAGGCTGTCGAAGTCATCCGGGAGAGGTTCGCGACGAGGGATGATCGGTTTCTCCGGATGGCGGAACGGGCGATCTATGGCCATCCTCGAAGCCCATACCTTCAGCTCCTCCGCGCTGCGGGGTGCGAGTTCGGTGACCTCAAGACCCTGGTGTCACAAGAGGGTTTGGAGGCGTCGCTCTCCCGTCTTGCCGACGCCGGTGTGTACGTTACCTTCGACGAGTTCAAGGGACGTAAAGAGGCGATCCGGGGGGGCCGGCGAATCGCCTTGGCCGAGGAAGAGTTCGATCGCCCCGGCATGCTCCCGCATTTCGAGGCGCGGAGCGGCGGAACCAGGGGTTCCGGGACGCAGGTGAAGATGGGCTTCCCCTACATGACCGATCTGGCCCTCAGTACGACCCTCGCCCTCCATGTGCACGGGCTGTCCGAGTTCGATCATGTGATCTGGAGCCAAGGGGCCGCCCCTGTGCTGCTCTATGCCAAGCTGGGGCGTTCGCCCCTCGCCTGGTTCTACCCCTTGAGACCGCTTCCCCTGAAGACACAGGTCGTGTCACGCTACCTGGCTGTGATCGGTCAAATCTTCGGCCATCCCATCCCTGCGCCAAGGTTTCTCGACATTCAGGATCCAGACCGGATGGCCCTGTGGCTGGCCAGCCATCTCAGGCGCGGGAGGTCGATCTGTGTGACGGCCTTCGCCAGCTCGGCCGTGCGAGTCGCTGCCGCGGCCTGCGCGAAAGGGATCTCGCTCCATGGAGTCTGCTTCATCACCCTCGGTGAGCCCTTCACCGACGCGAAGCGACGGATCGTTGAAGCCTCAGGGGCGCGGGCGCTGGTTCGGTACGCCTTCACCGAGGCCGGGATCATCGGATTCGGCTGCGGATCGCCGAAGTCTTCGGATGACATTCATTTTTTTCTCGATAGTTACGGGATGGTCCGGCGCTCGCGACCGGTGAGCGACTCCGATCTCACGGTCGAGGCCTTTCTGTTTACCTCCCTTTTGCCCTCGGCCCCCAAGATTCTCCTGAACGTCGAGAGCGGCGACCACGGAACGGTCGAGCGCAGGGACTGCGACTGCGGCTTCACGGCGTTGGGCCTCCGGGATCACATCGCTGAGATCCGGAGCTTCGAAAAGTTGAGCGGGGAGGGGATGACCTTCGTGCGAAGCGACCTCCTGCGGGTGGTCGAGGAGGTCCTGCCGGGGCGGTTCGGCGGAAACAGTGCTGATTATCAGGTGCTCGAGGAGGAGCGAGACGACGGGACCCTCCGCCTGCTGCTGATCGCGAGCCCCCGCATCGGGCCGGTCGATGAGGAGAAGCTCCGTCAGGCGTTTCTGGAGGAGTTGGCGCGCGGCGGCAGCCTCGCTCTCTTTGGAGCCAGGATCTGGGAGCGCGCCGGAACGGTCGAGGTGGAGCGTCGTTTGCCGGTCGCCACCAAGGCGGGCAAGATCCTCCCCTTCCACCTGCTCAAGGCCTCCCGCGAACGATTCGACGGCTCACCTCGCCGCCCGAGGGTCGGGAGTACGTGATCGGTTGCCGGATTCACGCCCGCGCCCCCTCGTCATGAAAATTTCACTTGACAAGAGTTTCGCAGACCTTACAATGTCTCCTCGGATCACTACGGCCCACCGAAGCAGTTAGCCCGCCAGGCTCTTTCTTCGGTACCGTCAAACAACCCCAAATCGATTCCGTAAGGGCAACAAAGGGGTGTGTTCTTGCGTCTTAGAAGGCGCCGGAAGTATCCGCGCGCCGGCGGCGGTTTGCGTGCGTCCCGAATGGGAGATCGGAAGAATGACTGTGAAAGGAGGGAGAAGCTGAGATGGCGGAGGAGACGAAGACAGCAAAGCTCGCCAGCCGCAGCAAGGCGCAGACCGCCAAGAGGGCCGGTCAGTGCATCTGCGGCGGCGATCTGATCTGGAGCATGGTATTCAATCCGCGCGGCCGCATGATGCGAGTCTGCGAGAAGTGCGGGACAGCGCTGGCGAAGATCGGGTAGCGAGGCTGAGCGCTGATCTATAACAGCAGGGCCTCCGGCATGACGCCGGAGGCCCTGTGCGTTTCTGATTCCCTGACAGGGGAGAAGAGATGGGTTGTCGCGACCGCGGGGCTATTGGGCGGCAGGAAGAGCGAAAACCAGGAGCACCGACCCGTTCCCGGGTTTGCGCGCGCGTGGAATTCCGATTGGGGCGGGAAGCGCTGGGATGTGCCGTTCAGGGCCTAGCGGGTGTCAGGGGGCCGGCGCGGGGGCGCGGAGGAACTCTCCCGGGTGACACGGACGAATGGTATCCAATCAGTCCTGATGGCTGTCCAGGATGGGGATCCCCGACGAGAGCGTCTTGTGCGTCGGGCATCGCTCAATGAGACTCTCCAGCCTGCCTCGCTGCTCAGCGCTCAGATCGCCGACCAGCTCGACAGCCTGAACCAATCGCTGCCCCTCGCTCCCGTGCCGTCCCGACGGGCCAGGTTCATAGCGAACCCGCACCCTCACATCGTCCAGGGGCCACCCCTTCCGCTGCGCATACATGCGCAGTGTGATCGCCGTTCAGGCGCCGAGGGCGGCTGTCAGAAGGCCGAACGGGCTGGGCCCGGCATCTTGGCCTCCGTTGTCCGGTGGCTCGTCAGCCACCAGGCGATGCGGGCCGACGGTGATCTCCTGTTGTAAGCCACCGATCGATAGAATGGTTGTCTCGATCTTCATCTCCGCCTCCAATCGGGCTCCGTCCGAGCTCTACTGACCGGACCTCGGCTGGGCCACCGCCGCCTACTGCCTCTTCATCGAATGATAGAGAGGGTTCAAACCGTTACCCCCGTGCCGAGCATAGTCAGTTTTCCCCTTCACTGCTACATTTTTTCACATCGGTCCATGCCTCTGGATGTCTGGATCAGGTGTTTCGGCGAACCGGGCGAGGAGTTTCAGGTTGCAAGAATGAGGGAGAAATTGCTTGGCAGTGCCCGGTCCAGACATTATCATAGGGCATTCCGTTAGGGGGGACCTGACCTCATGAATTCGCGATCGGCCAGATGGAAGAACGAGCTGTTGATCCTCGATGGCGGGATGGGAACGGTCCTCCAGGCGAAAGGGATGCCACCATCCCATCCACCGAACCTCTGGTCGGTCGAACACCCTGACCAGGTTCGGCGGCTGCACGAGGCATACATCGAGGCCGGCGCCGATATCATTTTCACGAACACGTTTGGCGCGAGTCGCCTCCGACTTGAGCCATATGGGTGGGGTGATCGGATAGCAGAGCTCAACGGCGCCGCGGTGCGCCTTGCGCGCGAGGCCGCGCAGGACGGGACGCTTGTAGCGGGGGACGTCGGCCCGTGCGGGCCGGCGCCTTCCACCTTCCGCCAGCTCTCGCGCGAGAGGGCCTTCTCGATCTTCGAGGAACAGGTCGAGGCGCTGGCCTCGGCCGGAGTCGATCTCCTCGCGATCGAAACGATCGCGGACCTCGAAGAGATGGATGTGGCGGTCGCCGCAGCGCGATCGGTCGCCCCCGCTCTGCCGATCCTTGGCTCCCTGACCTTTACGAGGGATGGCAGGCTACGGAGCGGCGAAGAGGCGGCGGAAGCGGCCCGATCCCTTGAAGCGATGGGGGTCGAGATCGCTGGCGCCAACTGTTCCTTCGGCTTTCGGTCGCTCCTCCCGATCTGTGAGGAGATGGCAAAGGCAACGATCCTTCCCCTGGCACTGAAGCCAAGCGCCGGGGTTCCCCCGACACCACCCGCTTCGGCAGAGGATGCGGCGGCGTACGCCCGTCGGTTCGTCGAGGCAGGCGCATCATTGGTAGGGGGCTGCTGCGGCATCGGTCCGGCGATGCTCCGGGCCATCGCCACGTCGGTCAAAGGGATGAGGCCCATTCGACGATCCCCGATCGCCTCCGCCACAATGAAGCGTTGAGACTAAAATAACCTTGATGAGGTCAATGTCTTGAGAGCCGGATAGATGCCGCGGGGCACGCTCGAACGGATTCGGACAGCGATCCGCACTGCGGTATATGACATGACAGCTCACGCAGTTGAGGAAATGGCGGAGGACAGACTGGAGCTCATCGATGTTGAGACTGCAATGCTGAACGGCAGGTTGATCAAGACAGAGAGAGATGAACCTCGGGGGACGCGGTATACAGTTCATGGGACAGGGGCAGATCAAACCACACCCGTTGGCGCGGTCGGCCGCTTTACGGAAACCGGCCGATATCTCATAATCACGGTCTTCAAGGTGACGGAGCCATGAAGAAGACGGAGCAATTCGGATACCGGTGCGAGTACTGTGAGGGCAAAGTTCAAGCCAAACGGGTAGACCGCGAAGCCTTTAAGCATAAGGCGGGTTTTGTGATACTTGAGGAGGTCACAATCGGCGTCTGTGATAGATGCGGCAATCGTTACTACTCGGCAGACACGCTGAAGCGGATCCAAGCGATCGCCGAGGGCACGATCCGCCCTGAGCGCACTGAACGGGTCCCTGTAGCCCACGCCCAGTAAGATTCAGTGCCCTAGGATGAGGTCCAATAGTTTCTCGGTTTGACGAGGCGTGCTAGATATCACGAGTCCTTGAAAGGCCAGACAGACACATAGAATTCATGAGGCATTCCATGCGCCTTGAGAGGCCGAATTGAAGCGCAGGACTGTAGTGGGTGAGCTGATCAACTTTCGAGGCATGGTGTGGGCACCAGTCAACGAACAGGGGGTTGTGTTTCTTTTCGGTAAGGTCGCCCACGAACTCGGCATGTATGTCGAAGTGGTTAGACCTGGCTACCCGGACTGTGTAGCCAAGCGCTATATCGGTAAGGGTCGGTGGGAGGAAGTTCGTGTCGAGTTTGAGTTCAAGAGTAGCGCCTTCCCCGGCCACGGCCACAACTCTGATGAATGTGATGTGTTGGTCTGCTGGGTGCATGATTGGCCGGAGTGCCCGAAGCGAATCGAGGTGATTGAACTCCGTGAGGAGATCAAGAAGCTAGAGAATTTTCCGTTGCAACCTCCAGATCAGGCTTCAACAGAGGGAGAGTACTCGCTCGAATCTCACTTTGCCCGCTCCAGCTCCCTAGCTCGAACCTTGTTTGAACAACTTGATCACGCGATTAAGAAGGTCAATGACGCGATATACTTCAAGGTCGCGAAGTATCGGCTCATGTACTACTCCCCAAAGCGTGTCTTTGCGGCAGTAGCCCTACGGAAAGATTTCCTAAACATCCGGCTGTTCACAAATGGAAAGAAAATGAAGGGAGTAGAGGAGTTTTCCGGGGAGTACGGATATAAATGGGGCCGAACGTATGTTCGGTCCAAGGATGGCGTTACACAGGCGGCAGCGGTTCTTAAGCGATCGCACCGGATGATTGAAGAATGCATCAAAAAGAATATTCCCACAGGATGGTACGCGGAGGCAGAAGAGTAGGAGGGTGCCAACCGTCCGATAACAGCGGCATTAGCGGCTGCCTGCGTTGACCAAATGCTTTGCACTTCGCAGGCAGGGCATCAGGTCAACCTGCTGCCCCGTCAAAGACATTTGGTGGAAGGCCGCGATAACAGGCGTGGCTAGCGAGCCAAGCGATTGTCATGCCTCTCAACTCGCTGGGAGGCGTGGGTAGAGATGTCCTGGTCTGAATAAGAGACGCCTGCGATGGCAGCTGGGGTCTCAGATTGAATGTGTACGCTTGAGAAGCCCGTAGCCCGAGGAGGACATCAGACGTGAGAGCACGTCAGGCGTTGAGCGTTTTCACAGCTGTGACAATCTTGAGCGTCGGCGGTGTGACCGATTGTTTCGCCGAAGCCGCTGACAGAAGGATTCGCCAAGATTGCGGAGGCTACCAAGAGACCCTATGTCGTTGGCCCTTGTATTCGAGAGAGTGTCACTTTGATCCAACGACACCATCTTTGTTCGTGGACGACCGCTCACCTACCCATTCCTTCGGATTTCATACACTGGTCAGTTCGATCTCAAATCAGGACACTACCGGAGGTGTGTATGGAATTATTGCTCGGTAATCATAGTAGCTACCCGCGCATAGGCGATGAGGCCGGCCAACAGCGGCTGCGCCGTGCGTACGCGCAGCACGAGCGCGGAGAGATCAACTCGGCGGAGTTCCAGGCGATCCAGACCTCGGTGGTTCAGGAGATCATTCAGGAGCAGACCGAGGCCGGGCTCGATCTGGTGACCGATGGGCAGATCAGATGGTACGATCCGATCTCCCATTTCGCCGGGCGGCTGGGCGGGGTGAAGATCAACGGCCTGCTCCGCTTCTTCGACACGAACTTCTACGTCAGGCAGCCTGTCATCGTCGATCGCCTATCGTGGAAGGGGCCGACCCTGGCTGAGGAATACCGCGCCGCCCAGGCGGTGTCGCCCAGACCGGTCAAGGTAACCCTCATCGGACCCTACACGCTGGGCCGGTTTTCGATCCGGGAGAGCCCGCGCTACCGTGACCTCCCGGAACTGGTCGCCGACTACGCCGAAGTCCTCATGAGGGAGGTCGAGGCGCTGGCCAAGGCCGGTGCGACCGTGATTCAGATCGACGAACCGTCGATGCTACACCATCCGGGCGACGCAGGGCTGGTCAAGGTGGCGATTTCCAGGATCGCCACTCAGAAGGGCAGGGCGCGATTGGCGCTGGCGACCTACTTCGGCGACGCAGTGCCGCTCTACGAGGTCCTACAAGGATTTCCGGTCGATGTCTTGGGGCTCGACTTCACCTACAGTGCGGGGCTCCGTGATCTGATTGTTCGGGCGGGCTCCGACAAGGCGATCGCCTTTGGCCTGGTCGATGGCCGGAACACGAGAGTCGAGCAAATCGAGACGGTCTTGCCCGCTCTGCGCAGCATGTTGCCGAAGGTCAAGGCCTCGACGTCGTACCTTACCTCCTCCTGCGGCCTGGAGTACCTGCCCAGAGACAAGGCGCAGCGGAAGCTCAAACAGATGACAACCATCAAGGCCGAGCTGGTGGGGAGGAGATAGGATGAGCCGTGTCAAGCTGAAGAGTCTGGGAATCGACCTGCCGATCCTTCCCACCAGCACTGTGGGGAGTTTCCCCAAGCCTGATTATCTGGTGGAGGCCCGCACGAAGCTCGCCAAGGCGAAGATCGACCGGAAGGAACTCGAGGAGTTGGAGCGCCGAGCCACGGCGTTCTGGATCGCGACTCAGGAGGAGATCGGCCTGGACGTGCTGGTGGACGGGGAGATGTACCGCGGCGACATGGTTGCCTATTTCTCCCAGCTCATGCCGGGCTTCGAACAGAGCGGTCTTGTCCGATCCTATGGGAACCGCTACTACCACAAGCCGATCATCGTCGGCGACGTTCGGTGGCCAGGTCCGATGACGGTCGGGTGGTGGCGCTATGCTCAAGGCCTCACGAAGCGACCGGTGAAGGGAATGTTGACCGGGCCGTATACGGTCATGGATTGGTCCTTCAACGAGCACTATCCGGATCGCCGGTCGGCCTGTCTGGCCCTGGCCCGGGAGATCCGGCACGAGGTCGAGGCGCTGGTGGAGGCGGGAGCGAAGATCATCCAGATCGACGAGCCCGCGCTCTCGGTCCGGCCGGAAGAGCTCCCGTTTGCCATCGAGGCGATCCACCGGGTGACCGACGGCCTTCCCGCCTACTTCATCATCCATGCCTGCTATGGCGCCTTCGACGCGATCTACTCGCAGATGCTGCAGCTTCCGGTGGACAACCTCGACCTGGCCATCTCCCATAGCACGCTGAATCTGATGGAGATGTTCCGGCGAGATCCGTTCACGAAGGACCTGTCGGTCGGCGTTCTCGACGTCCACTCGCATGAGGTGGAGGCACCGGAGGCGGTGCGCGCCAGGATCGAGAGGGCGCTCCAGCTTCTGCCGAAAGAGACGATCTGGGTCGATCCCGATTGCGGACTAAAGACCAGGACGATCGACGAGGCGCGAGGGAAGCTCGTCAATATGCTCCAGGCGGTCAAGCACCTTCGGGCGGAGATCGGCGCGCGCTGAAAGGGATACATGGAACTTGGTGGCAGAACAGCGTTGGTAACAGGCGCCGCCAAGCGCGTGGGCCGCGAGATCGCGCTGGCGCTCGCGGCCAGGGGCGCGGATCTCGCGCTACACTATAAAGGGAGCGCGGCGGAGGCCCGCGCGACGGCGGAGGCGGTGGGGCGGCTGGGCCGGCGAGCGGTGACGATCCAGGCCGACCTGGCGCAGCCGGAGCAGGTCGAGGCGCTGGCTGATCGAGCGGTCGAGAGTTACGGGGCGATCGACGTCCTGGTCAATAGCGCCGCCGTGTTCTACCGAACGCCGCTGGAGAAGATCACCAGCCAGGACTGGGAGCAGTTCCTGCGCGTCAACCTGACCGGGCCGTTCCTTCTGGCCAGACGGCTTGGTCTGCTGATGAGGCGGCGGGGGGAGGGGAAGATCGTCAATGTCGTCGATATCGCCGGGATGAGACCCTGGGCCGAGTTCCTTCCGTACTGCGTCTCGAAGGGCGCACTCATCACGCTGACCCAAGGCCTCGCCAAGGCACTGGCGCCAGAGGTCCAGGTCAACGCGGTCGCGCCCGGTTCCGTCCTCCTGCCGGACGAGTATGGCGACAAGGAGCGGGAGGCAATCGTGCGAGCCACCCCGCTCAGGCGTATAGGCGATCCCGCCGACGTGGCCAAGGCCGTCCTCTTCCTGGTCGAGGGCTCGGACTTCATCACCGGTCAGGTGGTCGTCGTCGATGGCGGGCGGTCGATCGTCTGACATGGGCACCGCGGCCCCGCAACGGATCGTCTCGTTCACCTGCAGCAACACGGAGATCCTCTTCGCGTTGGGGGTCGGACCGCGCGTGGTCGGCGTGGACGACTGGTCTGACTTCCCCGAGGAGGTCAAGCGGCTCCCCAGGGTCGGTCCCGACCTGAAGATCGACATGGCCAAGGTCGCCGCCCTCAAGCCGGACCTGGTCCTGGCCTCTCTCAGCGTCCCGGGAATGGAGCGCAACCTGCAGGGGCTCGATCGACTGGGCGTGCCGTCCCTGGTGCTTCACCCGACGAGCCTCGACGGCGTGTTCAAGGACATCCAGCTGATCGGCGAGGCGACTGGGGTACCGGAGGCGGGTGGTCGCCTGATCGCCACGCTCCAATCCCGGATCGACGCCGTCCGGAGACGAGCGGGTGGGGCGGCCCGCCGACCAACGCTCTACTGGGAGTGGTGGCCACGGCCCCTCATCAGTCCCGGCCGGCAGAGCTGGATCGTCCAGATGACCGATCTGGTCGCCTCCGACCTCCTCTTCAAAGAGGTCGATGCCACCAGCTTCGTGGTGGAGGAGTCCCAGGTGCTCGGGCACGATCCCGAGTATGTGATGCTCTGCTGGTGTGGGACGCTTCAGAAGAGAATGAAGGCGAGCAAGGTTTCCGATCGGCCAGGGTGGAATACGCTGCGGGCGGTCGAGGCCGGCCGGATTCATTGCCTGTCTGAGGATCTGTACGGCCGCCCCGGACCCCGCCTCGTTGAAGGCCTGGAGCGGCTGGCGCAGGTCGTCCATCCTGAGCTGTTTGCGTAACCCCCACTGTGATCGGCGGCAACGAGACCGGAGGCGCGGCGATGGCGGAATCGAGTCTCTACCTGAAGCAGGTTGAGCTGGGCCAGATGGCGAACTACGTCTACCTCATCGGTTCGGCCAAGACCAAAGAAGCGGCCGTCGTTGACCCTGCCTGGGAGATCGATCGGATCGTGCGACTGGCCCAGGACGACGGGATGAAGATCACGCACATCCTGGTCACCCATACGCATCCCGATCATGTCGGGGGGAAACTCTTCGGCCTGAATATTCCAGGGATCGCCGAGCTGCTGGAACGGATCGATGCCAAGGTCGTGATCAACAGGGCGGAGGCCAGCCATCTCACTCCGCTTGCCGGATCGAATATCGTTCGCGTCGATGACGGCCACACCGTAAACCTCGGGGATGTCGCCATTACGGTGGTCCATACCCCCGGCCACACGCCCGGTTCACAGTGTTTCCTGGTCCAGGATCGGTTGATCTCGGGAGACACCCTGTTCATCGGCTCGTGCGGCCGGGTCGATCTCCCGGGGAGCGACCCAGAGCAGATTTATGACTCCTTGGTGAACAAACTCAT
>Ga0187893_10008321_pt1 | contig 16415 bp, 13 predicted proteins | sample MA1701074metaG_FD_139574 | JGI IMG/M metagenome (GOLD analysis project Ga0187893, IMG submission 139574) | White microbial mat communities from a basaltic lava cave in the Kipuka Kanohina Cave System on the Island of Hawaii, USA - MA170107-4 metaG ...
ACGTCCCCTGCCAGTTGTCCGACATGCGCTTGATCGCCTGGACGATGAGCCCGTGGTACCGGCTGAACATCGCGTCAGGGTTCGTGAGCTGGAACAGCCGTCCATCCGGATCGCTCGTCAGCCGGAACACCGTGAACGTCTGGCCGGTCGGCTCCGCGCCCGTGGTGTCCTGATACGAGACGGGCACATACGTGCCGGCGGTGTCGCGCCATCCCCCGTAGTCCTCTCCCCGTTTGTAGGTGTAATTCACCATCAGGCCGAGGTTTTTCACCAGCTCGTGCTCGAAGCCGACGATGTACTGGTCCGTGTATGGGTTCTTGAAGTTCGAGTCCACCATCAGGTTCGAGTTGTCCGACACCTTCTCGAAGTTGATGCGGTTCCCCGCCGAGTTGAACTCGAAGTAGAACCGCGGCGTGACAGACGGCGACGTGTTGTCGTACTCGCCCGTCACGATGCCGCGGTAGTAGCGTCCCGCGTGCGCCTTGACGACCGTCCGGCCCGACTCGTTCAGCTTCCAGACGATGCCGACGCGCGGCGACACGCTGTTCCACGAGAAGAGGCCGTCGCGCTCGGGTGACTCCGCGCCGGTTTTATTCCCGTTCGCGTCGAGCACCGGATAGGAGCGGATCCCCGCCGTGCTGTGGTCGTATCGCAGACCCAGGTTGAGCGTCACCCGCGATCCCAGGCGGTACGTATCGTCCAAGAAGAGGCCGATCGACTTCATCTGCCCCCCCTGGTGCCAGGGAAGCTGCGTGTACCCGTAGGCCGGCACGCCGCTGTAGGTGTAGATGTAGTCGTTCGGCCCGAGGATGTAGTCGCTGCCGCCGCTGTTGTACTGGACGCCGAGCTTCAGGTCGTGGCTGCCGCCGAGGAAACGCTCGGCGAAGTGCGTCACCTTCCCGTTGAACCCGGTCTTCCAGGAGTCGCCGTCGTACCACGAGTAGATCCCGCCGGTGATCTGCCCGCTGTCCAGATCGTTGAACCGGGGCTTGACGCGCGGCTCGTTGGGCTCGAGCGGATCGCCGTGATCGACGCCGTAGAAGCCCGAGTACCGGACCTCGAGCACCGTCTTCGGCGTTAGCACGTTCGTGTACGACACGTTCGGCGACGGGTTGTGCCCGTTCTCGACGGTGATCGTGGTCGGCGCGGTCAGCGCGGTCGCCCGGCCGGGAATGCGGTAGTAGTCGTCGTGATAGGCAAACATCAGCTTCTGGGCGTTGTTCATCTGGTAACTGAGCTTGCCGAACACACGGTCCGCCTCGAACTTCGCCGGGAACTCCGGCGGCGTGCCCGGCTGCGACTCGTAGTCGCGCTGGTATTGATATGAGCCGAAGAACCACAGCTTGTCTTTCTTGATCGGCCCGCCGAGCTGCCACGTGCTGTCGATGTACCGATCGCGGTTATACGGCCGACCGTCGTCCACCTCGTCGGTCGTGTTCCGGCCGGTGAGGTTCTGGCTCTGATAGTAGACGTTGCCGTCGCCGCGGAACGCGTTCCCGCCCTGGCGCGTGACGACGTTGAAGACCGCCCCCTGCACGTTGCCGTATTCCGCCGACGCGCCGAGCTGCAGGACCTCGACCTCTTCGATCGCGTCGGTGTTCGGCCAGGGCCAGGCGGCCCCGGTCAGCGGCGCCGTGAAGTCGGTGCCGTCGAGTTGGTACGAGTTGTCGGTCGTGTTGCTGCCGAGCGCGACCGACCGGGAGCTCGTCTGCGTCGTCGGCTGCACGCCCGGCGCCTGGTTGATCAGATCGAAGAACGTGAACCGGCGCTGCGGGATATTCGCCACGTGCTCGCGGTTGAAGTTCGTGCTCACCTGCGTGGACGCGGTGTTGACGACCGGCGACTCGCCGCTCACGGTGATCGACTCGGCGAGCGTGCTCACCTTGAGCTGCGGATTGAGCTCCACCGTGGCGCCGACGCCGACAATGACGCCTTCCTGGTTCAACGTGCTGAACCCGGAGATCTCGAACGTCAGGTTGTATGTGCCCGGCGGTAACCCGACGAACCGGTATCCGCCCGTTTCGCTCGTCACCGTCGTCGGTGCGCCCGGAACGGCGTCGCTGCGAAGCGTCACGGTGACGCCCGGCAGGACGGCGCCCGTCGCATCCGAGACAACTCCGGCGATCGTGCCGGTCGTGCGCTGCGCGGCCGCCGGTGTCGCCAGCGCGAGCACCAACACCACGAGCATGGCCCTGATGGCCCATCGACCCATGTGGTCCTCCTGAGAGATGGGGGCGAGCAACCCCGGGCCGGACGTTACGCCTCAGCTCTGGCCGTGTCAAGCAACTACAATCTCCTGGTGCGACTCGTCCCGATTGCGTTCATCACAGCGTTCGTCCCGCTCACGGGGCTTGTGCTCGGGTCGGTGCCTCAGGGCGCCGCGGGCCTGCTGATTCGCGGTGGACAGTTGTACGACGGGACGGGCACAACGGCGCGCCGCGCCGATGTCCGGACAGAAGGGGACGTCATCGTCGCGGTCGCGCCGCGACTCGAGCCGCGGCAGGGAGAACGGGTCATCGACGCCGCCCGTCTCTCGGTCGCACCCGGATTCATCGACTCGCACAGCCACGTTGCTGGAGGCCTGCAGCGGGACCCCGGCGTCGCCGCTCACGTCCGACAGGGCATCACGACGGCCATCGTCGGCCAGGACGGCGCGAGCGACCTGCCGGTGGCCGAGACGATAGAAGGCATCGAGCGCACGCCGCCTGCGATCAACGTGGCGACGCTCGTGGGCCATGGAACGGTTCGGCGTGTCGTGATGGGCGCCGACTTCCGCCGCGCGGCGACGTCGAACGAGATTGAGCTCATGAAGGCGCTCGTCGACCGCGCCATGCGGGACGGCGCCATCGGGTTGTCGAGCGGCCTCGAGTACGACCCCGGCTTCTACGCGCGGCCGGACGAGCTGGCGGCGCTCGCCCGGGTCGCTGCCGCCCATGGGGGCTACTACTCGAGCCACGTACGCGACGAAGAGAACGAGGTGTTCGCGGCGTGGCAGGAGGCGGTCGACGTCGGTCGCGTCGCAGGCCTGCCGGTCGTGATCTCTCACGCGAAGGTCGCCGCCAAGCCCGTGTGGGGCCGCAGCGCCGACCTGCTGAAGATCCTCGAGCAGGGGCGGCGCGACGGCGTTCGGGTGCTCGCCGACTGGTACCCGTACACATACTGGCAGTCCGCGATCTATGTGCTGATTCCCGATCGTGACTACGAGAACCGCGAGAAGTGGCGAATCGGCCTCGATGAGGTCGGCGGTCCGGAGCGCGTGCGCATCACAGACTACGGGCCGGATCCGACGATGAACGGGCGCACGCTGGCGCAGATTGCCGCGGCGCGCGGTGCCGATGCCGTCACGACCGTGATCGAGATGATCCGCAGGGGCGGTCCGGACATCGGCATCATCTGCGAATCGATGATCGAGACGGACCTGGAGCGCCTGTTCGCGCACCCGCAGGTTGTCGTCGGGTCGGACGGCGCGCTGGCGGGACGGCATCCTCGCGGGTATGGATCGTTTCCTCGCGTGCTCGGACGCTACGTACGGGAGCGGCGCGTCGTACCCCTCGAAGAGGCGATCGCCAAGACCAGCGGTCGGCTCGCGGGCCACATCGGGCTCGCTGATCGCGGCATTGTCGCGCCCGGAAAGAAGGCCGACCTCGTCCTCTTCGATCCGGACGTTGTGGCTGACCGCGGCACGCCGGACGAACCGTCGACTCCGCCCGGCATCCGCTACGTCGTCGTCAACGGCGTCGTCGTCCTGGCCGATGGCGCGCCCACGGCGGCGCGCCCTGGACGTCCGGTGCGGCGCGCGCCTTCCACCGCTCCGTGAATCCGTCCGACCTCAGGCGGCTGCCGTCCATCCCCGCTTGGCATGCATTCGTCCCCGTACGATGGCGTCCGGCGCCCGAATCGACGAAGGATCCCCGCATGCTGTCACGCATGATGCTCATCGCAGCGATCGCCGCTGGCGCGATCGGAACGGCCGCGCAGGATCTACGATTCCGCTACCCGGCGCCGCCCGCGGGAAACCATCGACGTGAAAAAAGACGCGCCATACGGGACCCCCGACGACGGCACCCATCTCCTGATGGACGTCTTTCGACCGGAGGTGTCCGGTCGAACGCGCTTTCCTGCGTTGATCTTCTTCAACCGCGCGGTCGGTCCGCAGCGGACGACCGCCTCTGGCGGCTTCTACGGCTCGTGGGGTCAAACCGCGGCATCGAAGGGCATCGTCGGGATCGTTCCGGACCTGCGACCCGACAACCAGGCGCGGGACTTTCAGAAGCTGCTCGGTCACCTCGCCGAGCGGGCGGCGGACTACGGCGTCGACCGTGACGCCATCGCTGTGTATGCAGGGTCGGGCAACGTTTACACCGCCCTCCCGCTGCTCGAGGCTCCGGGACAGACCGCCATCAAGGCGGCGGTCATGTACTACTACTACGGAGCGGCCGTCGTCCCCGAGTTCGAGTGGCTCCGTACAATTCCACAACGGTTCCTACCGGGCAATGTCGCAAACGATCCGATATTTGGTTCTATCAAGGACCGAAGCGATTTTCGGGCGCTGTTCGAGCCGCGGTAGACTGAGCGCGAGTGGACGCGCGTCACGTCATCAACGCGGTCTTCGGCGTCCCGCGCGCGCTGATAGGTGTCATCCACCTTCACGCGTTGCCGGGAACGCCTGGAAACACGCTCGACATCGCCGCCATAACGGCCACGGCGGTCGCTGACGCGCGGGTCTACCGGGAGGCCGGCTTCGACGGTCTCCTGATCGAGAACACTCACGATCGGCCCTATCTGAAGACCAGCGTCGGCCCCGAGGTCGTCGCCGCCGTCACAGTGGCCGGCGCCGAAGTACGCCGGGCGGTGGCGTTGCCGCTCGGCATTCAGATACTCGCCGGCGCCAACTCGAGTGCGGTCGCGGCCGCGCTCGCCTGCGGCGCCGACTTCGTGCGCGTCGAGGGTTTTGTGTTCGCGCACGTCGCCGACGAAGGCCTGATCGAGTCGAGCGCCGGCGCGCTGCTGCGCTATCGACGTGCCATCGGCGCCAGCCACGTCAAGGTGTTCGCCGACGTGAAAAAAAAGCACTCGGCGCACGCCATCACGGCCGACGTGGACATCGTCGAAACCGCGAAGGCAGCGGTTTTCTTTCAGGCCGACGGCGTGATCGTCAGCGGCATCTCCACGGGTGAGCAGGCGGAGCCGGACGACGTGAGGTCGGTCGGCCGGGCCGTGTCGCTGCCGACGCTGGTCGGCTCAGGGATCAGCCTGGAAAACCTCGGACGCTATCCCGAGGCGGACGCATTCATCGTCGGTTCCTCGATCAAGCGTGAAGGTCTCTGGTCCAATCCGATTGATGCCGACCGCGCGCATGCGCTGGCCCGAGCGTTCCGCAAGCGGTAGCTGGAGTAAGTCTCCGGAAGCGGACATCAGAGATAACGCCCTTTCAAGATTCTGATGTGGTGCGTGACGTGCCCCGCCGCCATGTAGGCGAGCGCGCGAACGGTAAACGGGTTTCCGCTGGCGACGCCGCGGCGCGCCCACGCGTCCGACGGCAGATTGCTGAAAAACGCCACGGTTGCCCCGCGCACCGACCGGGACTCTTCGATGTGGCTGCTCCAGGACCGTAAATCCGAGGCCGCTGCGGACACCGCGATGTTCTGATCGAAGCTTGGAAGCGGCGTGTCGAACCCTCGCGCAAACCAGAACGCGCGAGACACGAAAAGGCGCTCGCAGTCGTTCAGATGTCCCAGGACCTCTCGAATACTCCATTTGTCGGGGGCGTAGCGATGGAGCGATCGATCCTCCGAGATGGCTTCGAGCAGCAACAGCGTCTCGGCCAACTGGTCCTCGAGGATCCGGCAGATGTCGCCGGGTCCGACCTTGTCGATGTACGTGAAGTAGTACTCGGCTGCCTCTGTTCGATCGGGGGCGGGAATGACGCTCATCGTGGACCTCGCACGGCGGCCGACCGCCGAATAGCGGCTTCACGCAGGTTGCTGGTACAGGCCGATTACGTTGCCCGCCGGATCGTGAACCCGCGCGGTGATCTCAGGAGCGTCGGCGCCAATCGGCTGGACAATCTCACCGCCGTTCGCGACGACCGCGTCGAGAGTCGCGGCAACGCTGTCGACCATGACATAGAAGAGAAGGCCTGGACTCGCAGCGGGCGGGCGCCCGAGCTTCCAGGCGCCGCTGACCTCCCCGGTGGTGTCGTCGAAGGCGGTGGAGCCGTCGCCGCGTTTCCTGATCCGCCAGCCGAAGACTTTCCCGTAGAAGTCGGCTGAGCGCGCGATGTCGGTGGCGGGAATCTCGACGTAGCAGATCTTGCCGTTTGCCAGGGTGGGAGGCATCAGAAGTCCTCCGGATGTTGTCCGTTCATCCTGTCGCGCCGCGGCCTCGCCTGGCAACCCCCTTCCGATCGGCAGTGTCCTTGCACCAAAGGCCGGCTGGGACGAAACCCAGGGGGCTCGGACCTCGATTCGTCACTGCGCCGTCAGACGTGTAATGTCCAGCGCGCCCACGACAGCACCTCATGATTCGCATCCTGCATCCGGCCGCGGTTGTGGCCCTGTGCACGCTCACAGCGTGCGGGGTGCCGTCGCTGCCCTCAGAGCTCCCGGGCCTGCGCGACCTCGAAATCCGCGGCACCACCCCTCACCGGCGCCGTGGACTCGAACGGCGTGGTTTATCTGGCGGGTCGCCTGGAGCGTCCGGAAGATTCGCTGGGGGGCCTCGTGAACTTCCGGTGGCTCCTCGGAAACGGGGAGCTCGTGCCGTCTCTGATCAGCGGGCTGACCGAAACCCGATTTGATCTGGAACTGTCCGTCCGATACGGATCCAGCACGACGCTCGTCCACGAAGTCTGGGAGCTCTCCCCCCTCGTTCGCTGACGTAGATCTCTCAGGTTAGATCGACGTACAAGTCGCCGGACGCTGCGGCGCCGCGGCCGCGGGTCGAACCGACAAGTACTGCACGGTCGGCGGCATCGTCGGCGCAAGCGTGATGCTGACCTCGAGCTTGCCGCGCTCGCACGCCATCGTCCATTGCCCGCGCAGCGCGTTTTCGACGACGTCGAACGCGTCTGACGCGGAGCAGGGGCCGACGATCGCCCTCAGATCGTCGAGCTCCTTGCGGCGACGATCCTTCGAACGATCCAGAAACAGGTTTTCCGCGGCGATCCTGTCTGCAAGCGCATCATCCCAGCCGGCGACGAGCTTCGCCACCGCATCGCGCGCTTCGACGAGCGCGCGCGAGGGCTGCATCGCGCGCGGCCGCAGCGCGCCAGTTTTGGCGAGTCGATCCACCGCGTCCCCGACGACGCGTCCCCAGCCGGTGTACGTCAGGTTGCCGAAGGCCATGATGCCGACGCCGTACTCGGGAAGCCATCGCATCTGCGATCCGTAGCCGGGCAGCCCGCCGCTGTGAGCGACCACGGCGCCGAAGTCGCAGGTCTGGGTGACGCTCAGGCCGAACCCGTAGCTCGAGGACGAGAGGCGCGGCGCATTCGTGGATTTGTCCAGGATCACACGTGTGCCGGACGGACGCCACGGCTGCTGCATCTCGCGGAGCGAGGCCCGGCGGATCGGCCCGGTCTCCGCTCCGTCGCGCGGCGGCCAGGCGTCGAGGAGCACGCCGACGTAGCGGCTCAAGTCGCGGATCGACGTCAGCATCCCGCCCATCGCGCCGAACGATCCGTATGGGAGCGCCGGCTCTTCCTTCCAGCGGTCGTCTTCCCACCGATACCCGATAGCCAGCCGGCCCGGTGGCACCTTCGACGGATGCAGCGTCGTGGCCGTCATTCCGAGCGGCTGCAGGATGTGCCGCGAGACGTACTCGTCGTATGGCGTACCGGACACGCGCGACACGATGCGCCCGAGGATCGCGAACCCGTAGTTCGAGTACTCGTACGCGATGCCAGGCGCATTCGAGAACGGAATGCCGCCCTGGAGCATGCGCGAGAGCTGCGCCTCGCTCCTGGCAAGCTGCTGGTCCCCCCAGGGATTGTCTTCCGGGAAACCTTCGGAGTGCGTCAGGAGGTGGCGGATGGTGATTCGAGGAGAGTCCGACGTCGGATAGCGGAGACTGCTCAACTCCTGAACGTAGCGCTCGGCCGGGTCGTCCAGCGACAGCTTGCTTTCGTCGCGCAGCTTCAGAATCGACATGGCCGTGAAGCTCTTCGTCATCGACGCGATGCGAAACACCGTGTCGGCGTCGACCGGCGCGTTCGCCGCGACGTCCCGTACGCCTGCGGCGCCCCAGTGCGCCAGCTTGCCGTCGATCACGATCCCCCAGGCCGCGCCAGGCACGTGCGCCGTCTTCGCGAATTCCGCGAACAGATGATCGATTTCGGGGAACGCGGTGGCCAGGGCCGGTCGCAAACCGCCTGCACGATCAGATCCGGGGGGCTGGTCGTCCACGCGCGGGACCTGCCCCGCCACCAGCGACACGGCCTGGAGCACACCGTAGAACAGAACGACCCCGGCGATCCTTTTCCGTATCATGAGGACTAATCCTACTGCTAGAATCCGCGGCAATGTTCAGGCTGACGCTCGCCGCCTGCGTGGCCGCCATCGCGGCCGTGCCGGCCGCGGCCGCCGACCGTCCGAACATCCTCTTCATCATGTCGGACGACCACGCGGCGCACGCGATCGGGGCGTACGGGTCGCGCGTGAACGAGACGCCGAACCTCGACCGCCTGGCGCGCGAAGGCGCGCTGCTCGGAAACGTGTTCGTGACGAACTCCATCTGCACGCCGAGCCGGGCGACGATTCTCACCGGCCAGTACTCACACATCAACGGCGTGACGGCCTTCAACCGCTTCGACAGCTCGCGCATCACGGTCGCGCGCCTCCTGCAGCGGGGCGGATACTACACGGGGATGGTTGGCAAATGGCACCTGGGGAGCGATCCAGTTGGATTCGACCGCTGGGAGATTCTGCCGGGTCAGGGAGCTTACACGGATCCAGTGCTCTATACCGCGAGCGGAGAGAAAACCTACACGGGCCGATACGTCACGGAGGTCATTACCGACCTCGCCATCGATTTCATGGAGAACCGCCCGCGTCACAAGCCGTTCTTCCTGATGGTCCACCACAAAGCGCCGCACCGGCCGTGGGAGCCGGCCGCAGGGTACGCCGCGCGCTTCGCGAGCCGGCGGATACCAGAACCGGTGACGTTGTGGGACTCGTATGCGACGCGAACCGATGCGATCCGCGAAAACCAGCAGCGGGTGGCGGCCGATCTGACGCGGCGCGATCTGAAGCTGCCGTCGCCGCCGGACCTGGACGGAGCGGAGCTGACGAGGTGGATGGCGACCAGACCTGACACCGTGACGATTGAGCGCGGCGGCACGACCGCGACGCTTACCGGGGAGGCGCTCGTCCGGTGGAAGTACCAGCGCTACATGCAGGACTATCTGGCGACGATCCAGTCCGTGGACGACGGCGTCGGCCGACTGCTCGCCTTTCTGGATGCGAACGGTCTCTCGAAGAACACGATCGTGGTGTATACGAGCGACCAGGGGTTTTTTCTCGGCGACCACGGCCTGTTCGACAAACGCTTCATGTATGAAGAATCGCTGCGAATGCCGTTTCTCGTCCGGTGGCCCGCCGCCGTCCCGCGAGGGACGAGAAGCGACGCGATTGCCCTGAACGTAGACTTCGCACCCACGTTTCTCGAGGCCGGCGGCGTGCCGGCGCCGGCAGAGATGCAGGGACGGAGCCTTCTCCCGGTGCTGCGCGGCCGCCTTCCCGCCGACTGGCGCGCGTCGATGTACTACCGCTACTACCACGATCCGGGCGACCACAACACTCGAGCGCACTACGGCGTTCGCACGCGGACGCACAAGCTGATTCATTTCTGGAAGAAGGATCAGTGGGAGCTCTTCGACCTGACGAACGATCCGTTCGAGCTCCACAATCTATACGGTGAGCCCGGGCAGGCTGAGCTCACCTCGACGCTCAAGGCGGAGCTCACCCGTCTCAAGCAGGCGCTCGGCGACCAGGATCAGTTGGCCAACGAGCAACCGCCGAATGGCGTCGACGGTCCTGCGGCACTACTCCGCGGGAAGTAGCAGCCTGCCTCGCCGTAGCGCGCAGCGCGAAGGCGGGCCTCTACTCGACGACGATCCGGCCCTTGAACGCCGGATCCGTCTCGCGGATGTGGTCGTGAAACCCTCAGACACGCGGAACGCTGAGGGTCCCTGTCGTCCGGCTCTGTCCCGGATCGACCGTCCCCACGTCGTTGATCGCCGGGCAGTCTGTGTGGAGATCGATAGGATCCGAGCTCATCGCGTGAGCCCGATTGTCGTTGTTCACGAAGGTGACGCGACCGAAGCGCGGGACGCGAACTTCCGTCGGCGTGACGCCCGAGGCGGTGATCGTAACGGTCCCCGGTTCCGGGGGTGAGGGGCTCGACGGCGTGCCGCCGCCGCAGGCATCAAGGCAGAGCAGGCCGCCGAGGATCGTCACCCGGCACGCCGGGCTGAAACGGTGCACTCTTCGTTATACCTGAATTGCCTCAGGCGTCGACGAGGACCTTGAAACCGCCGAACGCCATCCGCTTGACGTCGAACGGCATCTTCTTCGGATCCATCATCTTTGCCATGCGCGGATCCTTCATCACCTTCTTGTTGACGCGATCCCGGTGCGCGCGCGACTTGTAGACGATCCACGAGAAAACCACGGTTTCGCCGGGCTTGGCCTTGGCCATTTTCGGGAACCTTGTCGCCCACTTCACCTTGAGGTCGTCGCCGGCGGCCTCGATGTATTCGAGGGCGCCGTGGTCGCGCCAGACTTTTCCCGCCTTCCGGGCGATGCCGCGGTAGATCGGCAGGCTTCTTTTCGGTACGGGTAACACGAAGCCGTCAACGTATCGCATGGTCCCTCCTGGATGCTGACACAAGATTCTTATGTAACGCCCGGGCTTCGCAAGCTCGTCCGGACTCGACTCACCCGTGTCGCAAGTCGTCCCACAACAATTTCGCGTTCAGTGCAGTTTTCTCTTGACGCGCGCTCGTTCTGCCTCCGCCGTAGGTCGTTGCGGGCAGGGGCGGTCCCGCCTGCGCGCGGCGCGCGGAGGCGGGCCTACTCCGATCTCAACGCCTGGATGACGTCGATGCGCGACGCGCGAGCGGCGGGCATCAGCGATGCGAGGATCGCCGCGGCGACGAGGATCGTCGCCGCGCCGATAGTGGGCAGAAAGCCCGGAATGCGGACGTCCTGGATGTAGGCGCCGACGAGCCACGCGAGCGCCAGCCCCCCGATGGCCCCTGCGGCGATGCCGACACCGGCAATCGTCGCGCCCTCTCCGAGAATCCGGGTCAGGAGCTGGCGCGGCGCCGATCCGATCGCCATGCGGATCCCGAACTCGCGCGTTCGCGCGCTCACCGAGAACGCCAGCACGCCGGCGACGCCGACGACCGCGATCGTCAGGGCGACGACGGCGAACCCGCCGAAGACGAGCGTGTTCAGCCGCTCCGGCGAGAGCACTTCCGCTCGCACGTCCTCGAGCGTCGCGGCCCGCTCGACGGGCTGATCGGGCGCCAGCTCGCGAATGGTCCTCGTGATCGGCGTCACCAGCGCGTACGGATCCGTCCGCGCCTGGACGAAGAGCCGGCCGCCCCCGATCTCCTGCTCGAACGGGTGGTAGACGCTCATCGCAGGTCCGGGCACGACGTTCTCGTCATCCACGTCGGCGGCGATGCCGACGATCCGGCGGAAGTCGCCGCTCACGCCGATGAACTTGATGACAGGGTCGGTCCACTTGAATCCGCGATTGAGGGCGTCGCCCGTCGGGAACATCCGTCGCGCGACGCTCGCGCTGATGATGACGACCCGTTCCGCCTCGCGCCGGTCGGCCTCGGTGAAGTCCCGCCCGGCGATGATCGGCACGCCGAGCGACGCGAAGAACCCGGGCGAGACCGTACGGAAGCGCGCGCGAGGATCTTCCTCGCCGTTGGCCTTGACGTACCCTTGAACCGTGAACTGCGCGCCGAAGAACCCGCCGGCGTCCCGCCACGGCACCACCGTGCCGACCGCGACGCGCTCGACGCCTGGCACTTCTCCAATACGCCGCAGCGCTTCCTTGTAGAACGCGACGATTTCCTTGGGGTCGCGCGAGTAGGACACGATGGGCACGTTGATCGCGAGCACGTTGCTCAAGTTGAAGCCGGTCTGCGTGGCCTGCAGGGTCAGGAGCTTCGTCAGCAGCATGCCGGCGCCCGCGAGCAGGACGAACGACGCTGCAATCTGTGTCACGGCGAACACGCGCAGCCGGCGGTTGGTGCCCGACGTGATCCGCACGCCGCCGGTCGACAGGCCGAGCCCGGTGGACGCTTCCGCGGAGGGCAGACGCGGCACGAACGCGAGAAGCACCGCCGCGGCGATCGCCAGGCCCGTGCCGACCCACAAGAGGCTCGCGTCGACCGTCAGATCCAGCGCGCGCACCGAAAAGCGCGCGGCATATCTGGCCAGGATCGCGACCATCGGCCGCGCGATGAGAACCCCCAGGATCGCCCCCGCGCCGCAGAGCAGCAGGCTTTCGGCGAGTAGCGTCCGGCGCAGCGCCCCGGTTCCCGCGCCCAGCGCGGCGCGGATGGCCAGCTCCCCTTCCCGCCGGACCGAGCGCGCGAGGATCAGGTTCGCGACGTTCGAGCAGGCGATGATGAACACCAGCCCCGACGCCGCAAGAAGAACGAGGAGGACGGTTCTCGCCGGGGAGATGATCTGGTCGCGCAGCCGCACGGCGTCGATCCGCATGTCGGCTTCCTTCGGGTAGGCCTCGGGGTGTTCCGTCAGGATCGCACCGTGAACCGCGCGCAGCTCGGCGCGCGCCGCTTCCACGTCGGCGCCGGGAGCCAGCCGGCCGAAGAGCTCGGTCATCCGATGCACGCGCCCATCGACCATGGTGGCGTCGAGATGGTGAGGACTCGTGACAACGTTCGCGATGATCTCGGTTTCCGACGGATACGGGACCGAGGGCTCGAGCACCCCGACGATCGTCGCCGCCCGGTCGCCCAACCGTATCGTCTTGCCGATCACCGACTCGTCGCTTTGAAGTCCGCTCGTCCAGAACCGATACGTGAGCACCGCGGCGCCGTCCGCTTTCGGCCCGTCGTCCCCCGGGCCGAGCAGCCGGCCCCGTATCGGACGAAGCCCCATGACCTCGAAATACGATCCACCGACGACGCCAGAGCGGACGACCCGCGGCTCGCCCAGTCCGACCATGGTGAACTCTATCGTCGAGAAGTCTCCGAACGCGCTGAGCGTTTGGACCCGGCCCTGGAGATCCCGAATCTCCGGCACTGAGAAGGCGGCGTTTTCCACGCCGATGCCCGGGGCGCTCTGGCGGATATAGATCAGGCGCGCCTCGTCGCGGTTGACGAGCGGCCTCAGCAGGACGCCCCTGACGACGCTGAAAATGGCGGCATTCGCCCCAATCCCGAGGGCCAGGGTGAGGACTACCGTCAGGGTCAGCCCTTTGACCTTGGCCAGCGACCGCAGCGCGTATCGGAAATCCGTCATGAGGGTCATAAGTTTCTCGGAATCAAGAGTTTAGAATGCAGAATCTAGAATCTAGAATCTAGAAGGAGCCTTCCGAATTCTGAATTCTAGATTCTGAATTCTAGATTCTATTCACTAAGTCGAATCAGGACGGCTCAGATCGACATGTGGTACGGCCCTTCAGGGCCGTCCAGGTGAGGACGACCCTAAAGGGTCGTACCACGTCAGCGAACGGTGAAGCGCTCCTGGTGCAGCAGGACCCCGTCGGCCGTCCTCAGCTCGACCCTCCAATCGGACGGGTCGAGATCGTTGACGGTGTTCCGGCTGTAGGTCCGGTAGCCTCCGATCGTGTTGGCGCGAATGCGGAGCTCCACGACCTGTCGCAGGCGATCGCCCCGGTACCACCGATGCTGGACGGTCATGTCAGCCGGAGATTTGAGGCGGGTGTAAAAGAACAGCGCGCCCGGGCCGGCCGGCTGGCTTGGAGGAACGCACCGCCAGTCGCCGCCTGAGGTGATCTCACCTGTCGAAAGACCTTTGCAAAGGCGGGCGGCGACCACGACCGGCGCCAGGCGTGTCGACCGTCCGGCGCCGGGCTTCGCGGCGGCCGCGGGGGGATTCGAAGACGACGCCGCCGGTCGGGCGGGCGGGGCTGGCTTGGCCCCGCTGGACGGGCCGGCAGGCACGGGCTTGGCGGGCGGCGACGCTGGAGCCGTCGCCGCAGGACCAGCCGCCCTCGCCGAGGCTTCGGCGCGCGAGGCCGCCGACGCACTGGGGCTTGCCGGCGGGGATTCAACCGGCTCGTTCGAGCGGAACAGCGGAGTCGCGATGAACGCCACCACGAGACCGCCCGCGACGAGCGCGCCCACCGTGAGCGGGCGGGGCCAGCCCGTGGGTTCGGCCGGTCGCCGTGGCTCTGACGGGGCGCGCTCGGGCAGAACGGAAGGGGCGGGCGTCGCGATCCTGGTCTGTTTCGGGCGCGGGTCACGGGGGACAGGCGGCGTCGGCCCTGCATTTATGGGCGCCGCGACCGGCGCGTCTACCAGCGTTCCGCGCGCCTTGCAGAAATCCTCGAGGTTCTTTCGACTCGTCGCGACGAAAGGATGATCCGGCGGCAGGACCGCCTTGGCGATCTCCCAGGCGCGCCGAAAGAATCGCTCGGCGTCGGCTGGCTTCTTTGTGATCTCGCAGACGACGGCGAGGTTGTTCAGCGTGTTGGCGAGGTCCGCGTGAAGCGGACCGAGGCTGGCCTCCTGGCGCCGGGCGACCTCACGAAGAAGCCGTTCGGCTGCCGCGTAATCTCCGGCGGCAGCCGCCTGCTCCGCCGCGGTGACGACGGCTTGAAGCTCGGGCGTGTCCGACATGGATTCTCCGGCGCGGAGGAGCTGGGGAGCCGCTCCATTGTAGACCATCGTGTCGCGTGAGCCGCGTCTCCGCTAGCGCGTCGGATGTGCAAGCGTATCGCAGCGAGGCATGGCCAACATGAGCGTGGCCACCGCGAGCATGCCAGTGGCGAGTTCGACGAGGAACGCGAGGCACCAGGCACGAGGAACACCCCGAGGCACAAGGAACGAGGCACCGCCCGAGGCACGAGGAACGAGGAACGAGGTCCTTATTTACTTCAGTTCCACCTCGATCACGCGCACCGGCGTCGTCCCGGTGTTGTCTGGCGCATGGGTGACGTTCGCGTCGCGGAAACCGACCGAGCCTGCCTCGAGCTTCGCGGTTTCGGACTTTCCGTCCGGGTACCTGAACACGAGTGTCCCGCCCTGGATGACGATCCCGACGTGGGCGAGCTCGTGGGTGTGCATGGCGGTCGGCCCCGGCGGGAACGTCACGTCCCGGACTCGCACGCGTGAGTTCTCCAGCACGACTTTCGCCGAGCTCTGCGGCTGACCCGTCATGGCCACCACAAGCGTGGCGCCGAGGATCAGTCCCAAAGTGAAGCCGGCCAGCTGTCTTATCATGAGGCGCATTCTATCCCTGTCGATTCAGGGGATGGTCGTTCGACGTCGAAGTAGAGCGGAGACAACCATGCGTTTCATGATCATCGTCAAGGCGACCAAGGAGACCGAAGCGGGCGTCCTGCCGGAGGAAACGCTCATCGCCGACATGGCGACGTACCACGAGCAGCTGGCGAAGGCCGGCGTCCTCCTGGATGCGTCGGGCCTGCAGCCGAGCTCGAAGGGTGCGCGTATCAAGTACTCCGGCGGGAAGCGGACGGTCACAGACGGCCCCGTCACGGAGGCGAAAGAGCTCATCGCCGGGTACACGCTCATCCAGGTGAAATCGAGGGAAGAAGCGATGGAATGGGCCAAACGCTTCCCTTCTCCGATGGGCGACAAGGACGGCGAGATCGAGATTCGTCAGCTCTTCGAGCTGGACGACCTCGGTCCGAGCGAGGCGGTTGACCGTTTCCGCGAGATGGGGCTGACGTCGCAGAAGTAGAGACTGCCACGGATTGGACGGATTCTTGGTCTGGCCACGGATCCCCGCGGATCAACGGATCCTGGATCTGGCCACGGATCCCCGCGGATCCAGATCCGTGGGTCCGTCTATCTTAGTGGACCGAAATTCCGGGGCCCCTCCCGTCTGTCAACCAGATGCTCTTGATCCGTGGTGATCCGTGGCCAACCAGACCCTTTGATCCGTGGTGATCCGTGGCCAACCAGATGCTTCGATCCGTGGTGATCCGTGGCGTTCAAGCCGCAGTCATCCGTGGCTCCCCTTGCGCCATGTCGATTGAAGGTGGTGTGATCTGTAGCTGTGACGGCTACGGATACCCATCGCGCGATCGACGCGGTCTGGAGGATCGAGTCGCCCCGGCTGATCGCCGGCCTCGCGCGGATCGTGCGCGACGTCGGGGTGGCCGAGGATCTCGCGCAGGACGCGCTCGTCGCCGCGCTCGAGCAGTGGCCCGCGTCC
>Ga0187893_10008322_pt1 | contig 16413 bp, 8 predicted proteins | sample MA1701074metaG_FD_139574 | JGI IMG/M metagenome (GOLD analysis project Ga0187893, IMG submission 139574) | White microbial mat communities from a basaltic lava cave in the Kipuka Kanohina Cave System on the Island of Hawaii, USA - MA170107-4 metaG ...
CATCGTCTTCGACCTGTTCAAGCCGCACAACCTGCGCAAGGTCGTGCTCGGCGAAAAAGTCGGGACCCTCGTCACGTAAAAGGATTCACCATGAACCAGACTTCCAGCCAGGCCACTTCGGAGAAACCAGCCCTTCCCGTCTTCAACATCAACCGCCGACGATTCCTGCAATCGGCTTCCGCCTCGCTGGCACTCACGGCGCTCGGCGCCTATGGGGCCGACCTCGTCAACCGCAAACCCCGGCGCGTCGGACTCGTCGGCTGCGGCTGGTACGGCAAGAGCGATCTGTGGCGGCTCAATCAGGTCGCGCCGATTGAGATCGTTTCGCTGTGCGACCCCGACAAGAAGATGCTCGCCGAGTCCGTGGAAATCGCCAGCCAGCGGCAGAAGTCAAAGAAGGCACCGCGCAGCTACTCGGATTACCGTGCGATGCTCAAGGAAAAGGACCTGGACATCGTGCTCATCGGCACGCCTGACCACTGGCATGCGCTCCACGCCATCGCAGCCATTGAGGCTGGCGCCGACGTGTATCTGCAAAAGCCCATCAGCGTGGACGTACTGGAGGGCGAAGCCATTCTGGCGGCGGCGCGAAAGCACCAGCGGGTTGTGCAAATCGGAACTCAGCGCAAAAGCACCCCGCACCTGATCGACGCGAAGAAGCAGATCGTGGATGCCGGTCTGGTCGGGAAGATCGGCCACGTCGATATGTGCTGCTACTTCCACATGCGCGCCAACGGCAATCCGCCGGTGGAGCCGGTGCCCGATCATTTTGATTACGAAATGTGGACTGGTCCCGCGCCGTTGCGGCCCTACGACGGCCTGCCGCACTTGCGCTGGTGGCGCACGTTCATGGAATACGGCAACGGCATCGTGGGCGACATGTGCGTCCACATGTACGACACCGCGCGTTGGATGCTGAACCTCGGCTGGCCCAAACGCATCAGTTCCGCTGGCGGCATCTATGTGCAGAAAGCCGGCAAGTCGAACATCGCCGACACACAGAGCGCGGTGTTTGAACACGAGCATTTCAACTGCAACTGGCAGCACCGCACCTGGGGTCTGCCCGCTGATCCGGATTATCCCTGGGCGCTGTTCATCCACGGCGAGAAGGGCGTGCTCAAAGCCAGCACCATGCGCGCGGACTTTGTTCCGCACGACAAAAACGCAAAGACGATCCACTTCGACTGCCTCTACGAAAAGGAGCAGTACCCCGAAGACGTGACCGAAAAGGCCATCGAGCTCAACGCCGCCCCGGCCACACGCCGGCACATGCTCGACTTCCTCGCCGCCATCGACCGGCGCAGCCGGCCCGTGGCCGACGTCGAACAAGGCCACATTTCGACCGCCAGTTGCATCCTTGCCAACCTGGCCATGCAAACCGGGCGGGCGCTGGCTTACGATCCAAAGAAGCGCGTAGTGACCGGTGATTTAGCCGCAACGAAGCTCCTGCGCCGCGCCTATCGCAAACCGTGGCGGCATCCCGCCGGCTGAGTGGCGCATTCCTTCACTTCAGCGCCTGGAAGTAGCCCGTCGTCCATTTGGCGAAGAAGTTGTGCTGGTTGTAGGGGAAGTGCTGGGCCAGCGCGATGGCGACGAGTTTTTCCCCGGGGTCGATCTGGCAATACGTCGTGGCCGCGCCGTACCAACCGAATTGTCCCAGCGAAGACGGCACCGTGCCGCGACCGAGATCGGTTGTGACTTCCACGCCGAGACCGAAGCCTTTGGGCCGGTTAATGGCCTGTGCGTCGGGGAGCGATGTGAGGTGGTTGGCGGTCATCAATTCCACTGTCTTGCGCCCGAGAACTCGTTTGCCGTCGAGCGTACCGCCGTTGCAGAGCATCTGGGCGAACCGCGCGTAGTCACCGGCCGTGCTGAACAATCCGCCGCCGCCGCTCTCGATGCCGCGGCCTGCCTCGGCGAACGTGCCAATCATCGGGTCGGCTGCCACAAATCCCTTTCCGTTCGCGCCGTGCTTGTAGGTCACGGCAAGGCGTACCGTTTTTTCCGACGGCACGTCGAAGCTGGTGTCAACCATCTTGAGCGGGCCGAAGATTCGTTCCTGAAGAAATGCCCCAAACGTCTTTCCGGAAACGTGCTCGATGAGCGCGCCAAGCACGTCCGTGTTGACGCCGTAAGTGTAGGCGTCACCGGGCTGATGCTTGAGCGGGAGTTTGGCGACCTTCTCGCTGAAATCCTTCAGGCCAGGGCCCCGCCAAAGATCCGCGCGCTGGTAGAGCTTGTGGAGTTCGTCGTTGCCGTCGAAGTCGTAGATCAATCCGCTGGTGTGGGTGAGCAGGTGCTTGATGGTCACGGGACGCTTGGGCGCCTCGAGTTGCGGCGCCTCGGCGGTGCCGCCAGTCATCACCTTGAGGTCCTTTAACTCCGGCAAATAAAACGCCGCGGGATCGTCGAGGTTGAACCTGCCGTCCTCAAAGAGGCAAAGCACGCCGACACTCGTGATGATCTTCGACATCGAATAGATGCGGCAGATGGTGTCGCGTTCCATCGGAAGATTCTTTTCCACGTCACGAAGGCCGTAGGTCTGGAAGTCCGCGATTTTGCCATCGCGAACCAGCAGTGTGATGAGACCCGCATGCCGGCCCTCCTCGATAAAGCCTCTGGTCGTGCGATGCATCGCGGCCAGGCGGTCGGCGTCGAATCCCGCCTTGCCTGGCGAGGTGAACGGCAGTTGGGCCTGGGCGACGGCGCAGGACAGCGCAAAGGCGAGGGCGATTGTTTTCATGGGTAGTTATGGGGGGACTGGTTTGAGGGAGCGAATCCATTCCTCCATCACGGGCAGAATGGGCGAAGGCTCGTTGTGATACGCGACGGGCGGCATGCGGAAAAAATCCGTTCGTTTGAGCCGCAGGTAAAGGATCGATTTCTCCGGCAAGCCGGGCGAGACAATCTTCGCGCCCGCAACGCCCAGGTCGCCCGCGGCCGGTTCGGCGTTGATGAGGCCGGCTTGCGCCAGCGGCGTGCCCAGGCGCAAGTCGAGATTGCCGCGCGACGCTCCGCCGGGCTGATGACACACCGCGCAGTTGCCGTGGAGATAGGAGCGGGCGCGCTTCTCCGAGGTGTCCAACGGATGGAGCCACATCGCTCCGGCCGGCAGAGCATTCAACCTCTCATTGGGCACCTCGGTCTGCAGTACTCCGGCCCGTTGCATGGCGCGGAGCCAGTTTGGTTTGAAATCCGGTCCGCCCGGATGCTTCGGTGATGCTGGTAGGATGAAATCTTCCGCAACGGTTGAAACCCAGTAGGCAGGATTGGAAATCGGAAACACAATAGCGTCATCCACGCCGGGAAACCACCACGGCAGCGACACTTTCAGCAGTAGTTCGTTGGTGGAACCTGTGTCCAACACATTGGAGAAAGTCTGGAGTTCGCCGTCCCCGATCAGCTCAGCGACGTCCGATGTTTGCCACCGGTAGCTCGCCCCGTAGCCGCGCGGCGCGCCGATGACGAGCAGCCGGGTTTCGACCAGGCGCGGGGCGACATCGTGCGGGTAGTCGCCTTTTCTTTTTTCGGGCGGCTGCCAGTCTATGACACTGAAGTCGCGCACAATCACCGCGCCGGGCGGCAAAAGAATCTCCTTCACGTTGTCTGACAAATTTGCCGCTGTCTTGGTCGGGAAATACAGGCCGATGCGCTCGTGCGAGAAAGGCAGCCATGCGCTTGTGTTCAGCCAGAAAGGCCAGCGTCTTACGGCGCGCAGGCGGGTGTTCCATTCCGCGCGGACCAGTTTCTTCGGCAGTTGGCTTGCGTCCATCGGCAGGCCGAGGGCCGCGAGGTTAGTGATGGAACGCGCCGGGTCGGAGACCGGCGCTCCGGCGGCCACGGCCGGACTGCCGACGTAGCGGATGCGGACGAGCGAACCTGCGTTGGGGACAAACTTCTTCGGGTCCCGCCAGATGGCGCCGCGATTGAGCACGAGCAGCGAGCCGTCCGACGCGAGTTCGGTGGCGACGGGGCCGTTGAGGCCGCGTGCGAACGTGAGGACGTTTGTCGGTGCATTGGGATCGAGTGCTTTGATCCAGTGCTTCATGAAGTCGGCAAAGAGGAACTTGCCGCGCCACTTGGCGGGCCAGGTTGCAACGCTTGCCGTCGGCGCGAATACCCCGCCCACGATGCTCTGCCCAATCATTGGCGGATAGGCATGGAGCGGATTCGCAAAGGCGGCATTGGTGGAGAAGCCTTCGGCGCGGGGCCAACCGTAGTTCGCGCCAGACTGCAATTCGTTGACCTCCTCGAAGGCGCTGCCGCCTACGTCGGTGAAGAACATGCGCCCGCCGTCAACGCGCGGCTGCACGGCAAGGCCGAAGCTGTTGCGCACGCCGCGGGCGTAAATCGCGCGATACTTGCCCCTGGCCTGCGTGAAGAACGGATTGTCTTCGGGAATCGATCCATCTGTATTGAGCCGCAAGATTTTTCCCTGAAGAGTGTCGAGGCGCTGTGCTGGTTCGCCGGCGGTTTGCTCGCCGAGAGAGACGTGGAGTTTTCCGTCGTTGCCAAAGCGCATCGCGCCGCCCTGATGCCCCGCAGGAATGCTGCCGCCAAGCTCCGCCTGGTCATCGCCTTCGAGCAAAATCTTCTCGCTGGCCGGATCAATGGCATCGCCGTTGATGGTGAACCGTGACAGGACGTGGTGCACGAACGGCTTGTCTGTGACGTAGAGCAAAAAGACGTGAGGAGAACGCGGAAAGTCAGGATCGAGCGCGACACCGATCAGTCCGCGCTCCCAGTAATCCGTGACGTGCAGCGTGAGTGCCGGAGTGTCGGACACCCGCCCATCTTTCCAGGCGAGCAGCTTGCCGGTTTGATCCGCAATAAAGACGCGTCCATCGGACGACGGCGCGATGGCAGTGGCCGCGTTGAGGTTCGTGGCGATGGTCTCGGCGACGAAGCCGGGAGGCAGTTCAACCGCCGACACTGCAAACTGAATGAGAACGAACGAACAAGAGAGTCTGGCCGCGGCCAACCAGAGCGAGCGCAATGCCGGTTGACTTTCGCGTCGCGGATTCTTCATTGCTTTTTGCTCATGGCCCGCCGGCCGGTGCGTTTCCTTTCGGAAAGTTGAAAGCAATCTTCTCGAATTTTCTTCCCCTTACGGTGAGTTCGTCGAGCACAACCTCGAAGGATTTCACGGTCTTGAGCCAGTCGGCTTGAGCCTCGAATAGCGCGGTGTCGCCGACTTTTTCACCGGTCGCGGCATTCGGCGCGGCGCGGAACACAAGAGTCTCCGGTTTGTCGTTGGGCTTTGCCGACACGGTGAAACTTTCATTGGTGAGCCGGATGAATTTGTCCATGTGGCTGTCGAGCACATAAGCCTGTAATTTGCCACCGGCTGGGTCGAGGACAAACTCCAGATGATAGTCTTCGTTGCCCAGCACAACCGGCGTGCCGCCGTGGGGCGGAGTGTGTTGATGTCCGTGCCGGGAATGGCCGGCGTGATCGCCATGCTTCGGTTCTCCGCAGCCGGCCAGCAAAGCCAGAGCGAACCACAACTTAAAGGGCTGGAATTTCATAACTCAGTTCATCTTTCTCTTGACGATCGCAGGTTTGGAGTCCCGGCTTCAGCCGGCCTGGTCTTTCCGGCTAAAGCCGGGACTCCAAGCCCAGACCCCGATTCATGGCCGACGCACGAAAGAGATTTGTGGAGGCTCCTCATGAACTGGGCACGAGATGATCGGCCACGGAAGTCCGATACGCTTTGATCGCCGGCACAATACCGGCCAGCGCGCCGAGCGCCAGCATCATCCCGGGCGCCCAAAGCATCACTGACGAAAAAGCCAGCGGTTCCAACACCACGCCGGTCTGCGCGCGAATCACTCCGGCCACGCCGGTCGCGATCGCGCCATACACCACGAATCCTCCAAGCACGCCCAGCGCGGTGATGGCCGCCGCTTCCAGCACGATCGCGCCGAATACCGTTAAGCGTCGCGCGCCCAGCGCCCGCAGAATGGCGATCTCACGCCGGCGTTCGTTCATCGAGTTGTAAAGACTCACGAGGACGGACATGACGGCCACGAAGGCGACGAGGTAGGCAACCAGCGCCAGCACGCGATCGAACCAGCCGATCTTGTCGAACAGCTCCGACATGATTTTCCCGGTTGGCCAGGCGAAGGTCAGGCGGTTGCCTTGTTTGTTGTAGAGGATGTCGAGTTGGAAACCTGCGACGGGGCTGCTCAGTTTCACCAGCACGGCGCTCACGTCGGTCGCCGCGTCGGGGTTATGGCCGCTCATGTTCTGAATACCTTCGAGCGGGATCCAAATCACGCGGTCGGCGGGAGTGTTGGACGGCTCGAGCACCCCGGTCACGACGTAAGTTTCCGCGTGCTGCTGCTTCTCGTCGAAGATAAGCCCGTGGAAGGGATGAAACTTTTCACCTGGTTTCAGCTTGAGGCTCTGCGCCACGAAGCTGCCGACGACGGCCTCGCGATAGCCCGGCATGAACAGGCGGCCGCCCTTTTCGACCGCGAACTTCCTGTCCTCGGCGTATTCCGCGCGCTGAAACAAATCCAGCGTGGTGCCAACGAGCCGGTAGCCGCGGTAATTGTCACCGACTGCCAGTGGCACAGCCAGCGCCACGTGGGGATGCTTTTGAATGTCGAGGAAGTCGCTCCACGGCAAATTGCCAGGCGAGGCTTCGAGATGAAAGATGGCGTTGAGGACGAGCTGGAGCTTGGAGCCGCGCGCACCCAGCACGGCATCGAAGCCGGCATTGACGCTGGTGAAGGTTTGCTGCGATTGGTTCTTGATTATCCAGACGGACATCCACAGCCCGACGGCCAGCGCGATGGAAAGGGCGGTGAGGACGGTCGAAAGGGCGTGCTGGCGCAGGCTTTTACGGATGATGAGCGGAAGAGTCACGCGCGGTCTCCTGCGGGTTGGTTCATCTGATGAAAGTCGCGCACGCCTTCAAACTGCCCCAGCACTTCGCGGTCGTGGCTTACCAGCAACAGCGCGGCGCCGTTCTCCTTGCACGCCTCGCGGATGAGGGCGAGGGATTCGCGCGAGTTCTTGTGATCGAGGTTGCCCGTTGGTTCGTCAGCGAGCACGAGCCTGGGCCGGTTGGCCAGGGCTCGCGCCACGGACACCCGCTGCTGCTGTCCGGTGGAAAGCTGGCGTGGATAGTGATCCAGATGGTGACGCAGTCCGACGCGCTCCAGCAGCGAGCGGGCAAACGCGTGGTCCGCGCCCGGACCGAACGACATTCCGAGAAGCACGTTCTCCAAACAGGTGTAGCCCTGGAGCAGATTGAAAGTCTGGAAAATGTAGCCTAGCGTCGTCGCTCGCAGCCGGTCCCGCTGCGGTTCAGGCAATGCCGTCATTTCCTTTCCGGCAATGAGGATGCGGCCGGAGTCGGCTTTCAAGATGCCCGCGATCAAATGAAGGAACGTCGTCTTGCCGCAGCCGCTCTCGCCGCTCAACGCGGCTTGCTCTCGCTCGGCCAGCACGAAACCGGCAACGTTGACCACGGTTTGGCTGCCACCGTCCGGCTTCTCAAAGGATTTCGTCAGCGATTGGATTTCCAGCAGGTTCATTGGGGAAAGCGGTTGCCAGAGAATGCAAGATTCAGGCTGTTGATCTTCAGTTGACGACACACACACATACTGAGAGAGCTATGCGCGCCGAATAGGGTGCTTTGGTCCCTTTTCTGGACCGGATAATCGCAAGCAAGTTCAAGCATGTTTTTTTGCAGTGCCGACAGATGAGATAGTGGCAGGACGCGCCGGGCGCGTTCAACACAAAGAAACCCTGGGCGCAAAAGCGACAGGGCTTAGCGGCGGGAATGATTCTCAAATGGACGGCAATTGGAGCGGGTGAAGGGATTCCATCCGCGAGACTAACCCAAATTCCGGCGAAAAAGCTAGGGTGATACGCCGACAGCGAGGCGGACGAAGCCTAACTGCGCTACCGGCGTTCTCACGCGAAGGACGACAGAGTCGAAGGAGTCGTCGAGTGGTCGGACGGTTTCGGAAACAGTCTGCATTAATAACCATCCTTCCAGGTCGCGGCTGCGCTCAGCCCAATAGCGCAAGCCATGAGCTAGGGCATCCCTTCGGCGTGTGTAAGTGACATCGAGGTATGTCCAGAAGTCCTGGACGAACATGGTTGCGCTGAGGATGACCGGTCCGTCCGAAAGCGGATCGTCTGGATCACTGCCCAGTTCGTGTTCGGCGATATTGGAGAGCCCGTCACCATCCGGATCCGCTCCGAGTTGGGCGTCGGGACCGCTTAGCTCAGCAACGGAATCGAGCCACCGTCGAAACAAAGTTGAGCCAGCCGGAGCCAGTTCGCGCAGGCTGAGGTCGTCAGCGCCGTGATTCGCGAAATAATGCAACCGATCATTGGTGTTCGAAAGCGAAGAGGGGCTGGCGGAGCCAGGGCCGGGCAACAGGTCTTCGACCAGGTGTGTGCCGTCGAAGGTGCCATCGCTGGTCCAAAGTTCGTGTCCGTGGGCGCCGTCGTTGGCAACAAAAAACAGCCGATCGGTGACGACGGCCAGTTGACGGATGTCCGACGAGCGCTGGCCGGGGAAAATGTCCCTCAACATGACCGTGCCGAAGGCGGTGCCATCACTGCGCCAGAGTTCGCGGCCATGATCATCGTCCCACGCGGTGAAGAAGAGAGCGCCGTTGAGTTCCGTGAAGTCCTGGGGGCTGGACGCCTGTTCGTAGCCCTGAGTGGGATGGCGACCCCGAATGTTTTTGACGAGGACTGTTCCTGCTGTCGTGCCGTCGGTCTTCCATAATTCGATAGAGTAACGGCTGTCCGCGGAGAAAAAAAGCGTATCGCGCACCGCGGTCCAGTTTTCGGGCCGGCCATCCTGGCCGGGACCCGTGTCATTGATATCCTTGACCAGCACGGTGCCTGTCATCGTGCCATCGGTCTTCCATAATTCGTAGCCATTCACGCCATCGTTTGCGGAAAAGAACAGTGCGCCATTAAAGCTCGTAAATCTTCTGCGAAAGTTGACAACACTCGAATCGAATGAACTGCTGGAGCCGGGCCGAATGTCCTTCACCAGCATTGTACCGGGTCCGGTGCCGTCCGTGCGCCAAAGCTCGTACCCGCGCCCACTACTGCTGGCGGCAAAAATTATCGCGCCGCTGTAGGCGGTGAGTTTGCCGGGATTTGAATCGGCAGCGCCCGCATTGATATTGCTGAGCATGAGCGTGCCCGCCGACGTGCCATCAGTGCGCCAAAGTTCCCTGCCAGTAACGCCATCACTGGCCTGAAACAGAACTTGGCTGCCAATGATCTCCGGATAAATGGGAAGAGAGCCAAGGCCGCCCAGCCGAAGGTCCTTGACGAGTGTTGTGCCAGGCGCGGTGCCATCCGTTTTCCACAATTCGTAGCCATTGGCATTGGCAGCCGAGAAGAACAGTGCGCTATTCAGTTCAACGAAACCGAAAAGGGCATCCGGCAAACCGGCAAAGCTCTGCAAGCGCACAGTCCCGGCAGCGGTGCCGTCTGTTTTCCAGAGCCCATTGCTGGTGCTCAAGAGCATCTGGTCGTTGAGAGATTTGAACTGCGCGGGAAAAGAATTGGAAGCACCGGGATTAAGGTCCTTCAACATCGCCGTCCCACTCGAAGTGCTTTGCCACAGTTCGCTTCCATGAAGGCCATCCGAGCCTTGATGGTAGAGCGCCGAACCCCCGGCGGCGATCGCAGGAGGAGCGTCGTGCGTGATGTTTCGCACGCGGCGTGTGCCGGCAGCGGTGCCATCTGTTTTCCAAAGCTCAAGCCCATAATGGTCCGAGGCATTAAAATAGAGCTCGCCGCCGAAAATATAAAACGGGCCCGGTCGTGACCCCTTTGGTTCAATGTAGGATGGTGATGCGGGAATGGGCCGAGTGCTTCCGGGAGCGATATCGCGCACCAACATCGTGCCTTCCGGCGTGCCGTCGCTCCTCCAAAGTTCGGACCCATGAGTTCCGGTGCCATCGTCGGCGCGGAAGTAAAGCGCGCCATTGTACACAGTAAGGAAGACCGGAGAGGAACTGCGCATGGGATAAATCATTCGTGAGTCTGTCGGGGGCGGGCCGCTGTACGGAGCGAGATTCACGGCCAGGACGGTGCCATTGGTGGTGCCATCGGTTTTCCATAATTCGCGGCCATTTGCGCCATCATTGGCGCTGAAGAAAAGGTGGCCATTGAACTCGACCAGATCAGCGGGCAGAGAACCGCCAATTCCCGGCGAGATATCGCGCAGCAAAATGGTGCCCGCCTCAGTCCCATCGCTTTTCCATAGCTCGCGGCCGAATTCGCTATTCGTGGCGGTAAAGTACAGTGCGCCGTTCCAGGCCGTGAGGGATTCAGGGTACGAACCGTTTCGCAATCCCGGATAAATGTCCTTCACCATCACCGTGCCCGATTCAGTGCCATCGCTGGTCCACAATTCCCAGCCGTTGGTGCCATCGTTGGCGGTGAAAAACAATCTTCCGTTGACCGCGACGAGCTGTCGTGGCGTGCCGGAGGCGCCGCCTCCCGGATAAATGTCCTTCACCATGATCGTGCCTTCGGGCGTGCCGTCGCTCTTCCATAGCTGGCTCAAATTGGCCGCAAAGAACAGCATGCCGCCTACGACAGTGAGATTCTCAGGGCCTGATCCAGGAAGGCCGGAGTTGATATCTTTGAAAAGCATCGTGCCGGCGATTGAGCCATCGCTCTTCCAAAGCTCGCGCCCGCTCACCTCGTCGTAAGCCGCAAAAAACAGGCACCCTTGAAAGACGGTCAGGAATTCCGGCATCGATTCATCACGTCCGGGATTGATGTCTTTGACCATTACCGTTCCCTCAACGGTTCCATCGCTTTTCCACAGTTCGCGGCCAAAGGCGGCAGGTTGAAACCCTGAGAATGAATCACCATGCCAGTCGCTGGCGGCGAAGAAGACTTGATTGCCAAACGCCGTGAGATACTCGATCCCTGCCCCCAACGGCTGTCCGGCAGCCGCTCCGGATTGAACTTTGTCCGGGTTGATGTCGCCCAGCAAAATGGTCCCTTCCGGCGTCCCGTCCGTTCTCCACAGTTCGCGCCCAACAATTTGATCATTGGCAGTGAAAAACAGATATGGGCCCGCGGCCATGAAATCCTCAGCCGCCCCGCTGCCCGCTTCAGGCAGAAAGGGCACCGCCGCCAGCTTGCGCGAAACCAGGCCCGCAAAGCCGCCAAAAGAGCCGACTTCGACTGTTTGGACGCGCGAGTTTGTGGTCGTCCCAGCGGGATCAATCACGTCAATGAAGATCGAACGCGGCCCGGGCGATCCGCCGACATTCGAGAAACTCGCCAAATACTGACGAGCGATGTCTGCGGGCAGCGCTTGCGTCCTCTCACCGGGGCCGTCGAGAGTCCCGTCGCCATTGATGTCAAAAGATACATTCACCTGGCCCACGTTGAGCCCTGGCACGACCTCCAACTGAACGTGAAAAGTACTGCCCGAATTCACAACGTCAGTTGAAAGCGGACGCTGAACGACGGCGGCTGTCGCTACATTCACGGTTTGCCGAGCGGTGTTCGTCTTCATGGTGGGATCGCGCGCTGTACCTGTGATCGCGCGAGGTCCTTCGCTCCCAGTGACATTGCCGAAACTGGCGCGGAAATTTTCGCCGCCCAAGCCGACCGCGGCGATCACCTCCCCTGCATCATCGGTCGCACCATCGCCATTGAGATCGAAGGACACGACGACTTCATCGACCCGCTGATCATCTCGCACTTTCAAATCAACCGCGAAAGCGGCCCCAAGACGGACCGCCGCACCGGCTGCGGGTGACGAGAACAGGATGCTGGGAGGCAGCAAGTCGGCCATTCGGATGTTGCGTGTGGTTTGCACGCGGCTGCCGGCCAAATCGACGGCCTCCGCTCGGATCGTTCGGACTCCTTCGGGTCCAGACACGCCCTGCGGCACGAATGGATCGGGTCCCTCAAAAATGACGACGTAACGATTGGAACCCATTTGCGTCGGAATGAGTGTCTCCCGAACTCCAGGAACGCCATTGCCATCAAAGTCAAAGGACACCGAGACTTGCCGCACGACCTGATTATCCGTTGCCAAAAGTTCAACCCGCAGCGGCTCGCCCAAGCCGAGCGTCTGTTCTTCCGCGGGGGAAATGATCGCGACTTCTGGAGGCGTGTAGTCGGCGGCAATAATATTAACATATCGGGTCGTGCGATTGGAATTCATCCAACCATCCAGGGCGACGACTTCGATCATTCGCAGGCCCAAGGGACCGCTCAGTTCGCGGAAAATCGCGGAATAAAAGTTAGTTCGCGTGGATGCGCCTAAAACGGTTTCGCCTGGCTCGATTACGCCATCGCCGTCCGCGTCAAATGAAACGACAACTGAGACAACATCGGGCTGAGGATCGAATGCATTAATCTCCACCGCCAGCCAACTGTCCGTTGCGATATTGGCGGAAGAAGGCGGGCTGAGGATTATGGGGAACGGGCCACTCGTGTCGGAGACAGGCTCGGATCCAACCAGCACTTGCTTTGCGAGCCGTGCGACATTGCCGAATCGATCGAAAGCTACGACTTCGACACTCCGTACGCCTTCGGGACCGCCCACGCCACGGAAGCTCACGGTATAAGTCCTATCTGGCGATGGCGGCAGAGTCACTTCACCTTCGGCGCCATCCCCGTCCAAATCGAAGCGCACGATCACCGACTCCACTCCGCCGTCATCGCTCACTCGTGCAGCAACCTGAAGATCGGCGCCGAGGGGAACGGCCGTTCTGGGTGCAGGGCTAAGGAGAGTGATGAACGGCGCTTCACGGTCTGTCACCGAGGAATCCAGGAACGTTTGGTAATCATCGCGGTGCGGATTCAAATGAACGCCGCGCCACTTGTTCCATGTGTTGCCGACATACCAGAGCGCAGCGTAGGGTTCTTTGCGTGTGTAACCCCAATCATTAAAGCCGAGCGGGTCGTTGCCATCCGAATACGACTGAATAACCCCTGGTTCGTTTGGATCGGCAGCGAAATAGCTCCCCGGACTCGCAAAACCGGGCGGTTCGGCGATCCAGTAGCAGTTCGCGCATGGTGCAGGGCCTAAGGAGATATGTCCTGGTTTGGGATACCCTGGGCACTGCCCTCCAACCTTCAAATCATCCAAAGGAAAAACTCGAAGCTGATGCGTATAGCTCATTACGCTCCAGAAATCATCACCGTTGTGGGCGCATTCGATCCTGTTACCTCCATGCCTCAGGCCCAGAGTGTGACCAAGCTCATGGGCCATGGTTCGCCACTGGTCTATCATATCTCCAAGGATCTTTTGGTCGTTCGGGCCCCACCCGCCCAAGGTGCTGACAAAGTCGTTACCTGGTAGCGTGTGTTGGTTGTTTGCGGTGAATCTTGTTGACGCGTCATAAAAAAATACTTCACCGCGGCCGCTGTGCCCCTTCAGAATGGCAAATTGATCGTTGGGCGCGGGCTGCGGATCCAGGGGCGACACCAGCCACACGGTAAACCCTGAGCCGGCAGCGTTGACATTGACACTGTCGATCGACCTCACTTGCCCCTGAGCGACCCCGGAGGTAACCAGCAGGGCATCGCCAGCTCCCACCGCAATATCCAGGCTGCCATCTCCGTTTGCGTCAAGTGTGGATAGAGAGGTCAATTGGCCGCCGATGGCCGATTTTACTTGCAGCAGTTGGCCCCCAATGGGCGATGCCCAAACCGCCTCTTCAAAGTCAGCCAGGATGGCATAACGAAAAGCCAGTTCGCGCGCGCGTTTGTCCTCGAGTCCGAAGTAGCGATCCTTCAATTTGTGAAACGTTTCGAAGACAAGCCCGGCCGGAACAACCGCAGGAGCCTGTTGCATGCTCACTACGTCGGGGTGCAAACCGGCATCAGTGCTTACTTCGTTCCCGCCCTGCAGCAGCCCCGCCGGAACGCCTTCCATGTTCTGCGAAAAGGGCCGCCCGGCGGCATCACGTCTTCGGCCCGCGTCAATGTGCAGCTTGATCCCGCGCGATCCATCGGGATTGGACACCGGCACGTTGTTGGTGAACATGTGGGCGAGGCGTTGCAGCACGCCTGGGTGCGGTTGATTGCGCCAGCCGCCCGGAAATCCATTCGTTCGAGGCGCCAGCCAATCCACTTCCAGAAATAAGTCTTTGCGGTCTACCTTTGCTCCGAGCTCATGCAACGCCAGGTCCACCGTCCCGTCGCGGTCCATGTCGATGCCGCCGCCCGGCCTCTCCCAATGATCTGGAAGGCCATCGCCGTCCATATCGAGCTTGCCGGCTTTGAGGATCATGGGACCGCCGGTCGTGTCCACCCAGAATGCAAGGTAATGATCGCTGGGATCGCTGTGACTGCGCTCGGTGCCGTTCCAATCCGCGGTGGCCCGGCCCAGCCCATCGCGTAGATCAATGTTCGTGATCCGCTCTCCATCCGCGTAATCGTCAATTTGAATTACCGGCAGCACACCATTCGGATTGAGCACGATCGCCGTACCCAGCAATTCGCGCCTCACGTCCACCCGAACTGTCCAGATGCCTTCCTTCTCGGAGAATAACAGCGGCTTTGTTGGCGCGGCAGTGTTGGGAGCACTCGCTCTGCTGGGCGTCGCCACAAATGCGATGATGACCGTATCACCGTCGATGTTCCCATCATTGCCGACGTCATGGTGGACCACAGCCACTCGCCCCTCGTAATTGAAGGCGGAGAAAGTGATTGGATTGCCAAGCTCATCATATGTGATCGGAAGATCGCCACCCGCAATGAGCCGCCTGGTGATATTCGGGTTGGCGGGGTTGCTTGCGGCCAGGAAGATGCCATTGCCCTCAAGGGCGTGTTGCCCAACCCACGCCATGAATGTGCCGTCAGGGCTCATTCCCGGCCGCGTCCCAAGGGCTGTCCAATTAGCCGCGGTTGAGGCCAGCACCCGGCGCGTGTGGTCGGCGTCAAATCGTACCATCTCGCCGTGTACTCCGCGGCCGTCCTTGACGATGACCGCTCCGCCGTTCGCAACTGTCGGATACAAAAAGAACTCATTGGCGTGGGCCATAAAAGAGCGGGTTCCCCGGAAATAGCGATAGAGGGAGTACGGCGAGGTCGATTCGATCTTCACAACGACAACAGCAGTACCATCATGCGCTCGAGCCGTCAGCCCCACTTCATAAGGACGACAGCCGGGGCAGGGTCCGGGGAGACCCTCGGTTATGTCGATCCTGGTGCCCGGAGCGTTAGCATTCCAGATTTCCGGGTATAGGAACGTCCCTTGCGTGATCAACCAATTGTCGTCATTGATCTGAGCGCGTGTGAAGTTGCATACACCGCAGGGCCCTGAAAGACCGATCAATGTGCCCGCAGCTAAATCCTGCACAACGATGTCTCCGCCCACGACAGAGCCGTCCACCGTCGTTTTCGCCCCGAAGGCAACGCGGCCGGCGTTGTTGAGGGAAACGTCGCGACTGAAAGGGGGTTGATTCGCGATTGTGTCATTGGGCAAGTCAGTGATGAAATAATTCGGTTCAACAAGGCTGCCCACCCGAGCCACCAGCCTGAACTCGTAAAAGGGGCTGCCGTGGACGGCTGCTTGCGCTCTTTCGGGCCAGCCGGGGGCGAGAGTTACGGCAGCGACAAGGGCGGCGCACCGCAAAAGACTACCCGCACGGAAGGGTTTCTCTCCACGAGCTGCAACCGAGGAAATTCCGGGCGGTACATTCATGGCTTTGGGACTCCGGTTGTGATCGGCGACCGAAAGCGCGTTTGGCTTATCGTTATTGGTATAAAAAAAATCCAAAAAGGTCAAGCCGCCAACGGTTCATGTCCCAGAGACTCGAAGCGTATTTGGCGGGCCTGGCGCGTATAATTGGATAAACATTACTATCGAAGAGTGGAGGCGTGATCTTCAGCTGAAGAGGCAATGGCCTCAGCATAGTCGGAAAAGCGGGTGAAGGGAATCGAACCCTCGTGACTAACCCAAATTCCGGCGAAAAAGCTAGGGTGCGATGCCGACGGCGAGTTGGACTCGGTGCGGGCACAGGTGCGCCTGGATGGTCGCCTGGACGCCAAAATAGTCACGACCGCCCGCGGCGCCTCAGTGTGGACCGGCTCCAGTTCCCGGTGGATCAACCTCATCCGCGCCAGCGGAAGCGGGACTGGCGTCGCCTCGGTCAGCGTCCCGGACTGGGACCGGCAGTACGAGAAGCTCATCTTCGACATGGTCAGCGAAGCCAGCCACGATTTCCGCCCGACCTGGGAGAAGCAGGCAAAGCAGGCCACGCGATAACTCCCGTTTCAGATTCGGTTCATTTTGGGCAGCCTTTCTGATTGCTGAAGTCCGCTGCTTCGCTACTCTCCGGCCTCAGTTCGCTATGGCCAGGAGTCTGCCATCGTCCAGAAGTTCAGGCGGCACAATTGGTTCTGGTGGCCCAGGCGTCTCGCCTGGTGTTTTCG
>Ga0187893_10008323_pt1 | contig 16413 bp, 12 predicted proteins | sample MA1701074metaG_FD_139574 | JGI IMG/M metagenome (GOLD analysis project Ga0187893, IMG submission 139574) | White microbial mat communities from a basaltic lava cave in the Kipuka Kanohina Cave System on the Island of Hawaii, USA - MA170107-4 metaG ...
CGTCGCGGCGTGAGGAGGCTATAGGATGACGTTCAGGAGTCTCGCTATGTACCGATTTTGCTGCACTGCACTTGCGTTAGTTGTGTCGATCGCGTCCGCCCAAACCCCGACCGGCCAGATTCTCGGCACAGTCCGGGATGCAACCGGTCTCGTAACGCAGGGTACGGTCGTGGTGATTTTGAACGATCAGACCGGCCAGCGCTTTGAAACCCGTTCGAACGAGACGGGCGACTACCTGATCGGAGCGCTCGTGTCCGGTCAGTACACGATCACGGTGGAAAGGGAGGGATTCAAGAAGTTCGTGCGGCAGGGGGTCTCCGTCACCTCCTTTCAGAACGTTCGCGTTGACGCGGCGCTTGAAGTCGGCGCCGTCACGCAGAGCGTGATCGTCGTCGGCGAGGCGCCGCTGGTCGACACGCGAAATTCGACAGTCGGCAACCTCGTCGATGACAAGCGCATTGTCGATTTGCCGCTCAATGGCCGCAACGTGCTCAGCTTCGCCTCGATTATCCCGGGTGTCACGCGCACGTCGATCACCGGCGCCAACGACGTGTCGTTCTCGCAGCAGCGTATCAACATCAACGGCAATCGGGCGTACTCTACCAATATCCAGCTCGATGGCGGCAGCATGTTTTACGCGCACCGGGGCCAGAGCCTCAACATGCCCCCGCCTGATGCGGTGGAGGAAATAAAAGTCGTCTCGGCCGGCGTCACTGCGGAATACGGACGCGGCACCGCGGTGATCAGCGCCCTCACCAAGTCCGGCACCAACGAAATGCACGGCAGCCTCTGGAACTACTTCCGCAACGACGCGCTCGACGCGCGCCGCTCGTCGGATCTCTCGAAAGCCAAACTGCGATACAACCAGTTCGGAGGCACCATTGGCGGGCCTATCGTTAAGAACCGGTTGTTCTACTTCGGCTCCTTCCAGGGCATCCGAACACGCCAGGATGCGTCGTCCTCGTCGGCGTTTCCACCCACCCAAGCTGAGCGCCGTGGCGACTTCAGCGCCTCGAATCCGGCGCCGATGGATCCGACGAACAATCAGCCGTTCCCCGGACGCATCATCCCAACGAGCCGCTTCGATCCGGTTGCCGTGAAGTTGCTCGAGAAAATCCCGCTGCCGAACGACGCGAGTGGACGGCTCGCGGGTCTCACACCGACGCCGACGACGGGCGACAACATTGTCGGCAAGTTCGACTGGACGGCCACTCAAAACGACCGCCTGAGCTTCCGTTACTACTTCGACTATGTTCGTGGCGTAATGGCGTTCCCGGTGGTAGTCAGCCCGGGTTCCAACATCCCGGGCTATTCGCCATCCCCTTCGAGTACCGACATCCAGGGAATGACGCTCAACTACACGCGCAACTGGACGCCGGCGATCCTGATGACCGCGCGTGGTTCGTTCACGCGTTTCACCTACGATGAAGCAGGCGGTGTGCGGCAGACTCTCGCCGATCTGGGCGCGCGCAACTTCATCGACGCCGGCGCACCGAGTCCGCCGCGTTTGCCGCAGATCGTGGTCAATGGACGCTTCAGCGCCTCTCCCGGCAAGGATCGGCAGCGCGTCGGTTCCACATACGACTATGCTGGCGACGGGACCTGGCTGCGCGGAGCGCACGAATTCAAGTGGGGCGTCCAGGTCCTTCGTACGGGATACTTGACATTTAACAACTTGGCCTCGTCGGGCCGCTTCGTCTTCGACGGAACGTTCAGCCGCAACAACATGGCTGACTACCTTTTGGGCCGTATCGTCAGCTTCACCCAGAACTCGCTCAGCCAGCAGGGCGGCAAATATTACATCCCGTCGTTTTATCTGCAAGACAACTACAAGATCCGTCGCCGCCTCACGCTGAATCTTGGCCTTCGCTGGGAGATCTACACACCGTGGCGCGAGGACAACGGGCAGATGGCGATGTTCGTCCCAGGCGCGCGCTCGAAGAAATTTCCGACGGCGCCTGTCGGTTTCATCTATCAGGACGACGCCGAACATATTTACAAGACCGATGCTGTGAATATCGGCCCGCGCATCGGCTTCGCCTGGGATATCTTCGGCGACGGCAAGACCAGTATTCGCGGTGGCTATTCCGTTTCCTATGACGGACTACAGTCCGAGTTCCTGCTCAGCGGGAATCAGCCCTATTCACTCAGTGTCGAAATTCGCAACGCCGGGACGCTCTCGGAGCCCTACGCCAACACACGCAATCCGTTCCCGTACACGGTAGACCCAAGCAACGCCGTATACAGCCTGCCGGCCTCCATCGGCGGGCACCTTACGGCGCCGTTCGAAGCCGCCTACGTACAAAACGTCAGCTTCACCATCCAACGCCAGTTGACGGCAACATGGATGACGCAGGCAGGCTACATCGGCAACTATGGGCGCAAATTGCCCTTACAGAATGAGTTCAATCCCGCCCTATACATTCCTGGCCAATCGACTACGGGGAACACCGATGCGCGCCGCCGCCTGGCGCCAACCTACCGCGGATTCTTCGGCAGCTCGTGGGATTCCAACTCGAGCTACAACGCGCTTCAGACGATGGTGACCAAGCGGTTGTCGAGAGGCTTCACGCTCATCGGCCACTATACCTGGTCAAAAGCGATCGATGACGCTTGCACGCAAGAGACACTCGATCAGTGCCGGCAGCAGGATCCTTTTAACCGGCTCGGGAGTCGTGGTCTGGGTGAGTTCGATCGACGCCATGTCGCGGTCCTGAACTATCTGTGGGAGTTGCCGTTCCAGAGCGATCATCCCCTGCTTAAACAGACGGTCAGCGGCTGGCAGATCGCCGGGATCAATACCTTCCAGAGCGGCAACCCGTTGACAATTACTACCGGCAGCGACGTGTCGCTAACCGGCGTCGGCTACGATCGTCCCGATTTGATCGGCGATCCGAAACTGCCCGGCGATCGCTCGACCGCCGACAAGATGTTCCGCTGGTTCGACGCAAACGCGTTCCGGCGCAACGCGGCAGGCACATATGGGAACGCGGGCCGCAGTATTGTGAGAGCGCCGGGGAGCTGGAACTGGGACATCTCCTTCCAAAAAACTTTCAGGCTCCGTGCCGAGCGCCATCGCCTGGAATTTCGCGCCGACTTCTTCAACCTCCTGAATCATGCGAATCTCAGCGCTCCGGCGACGACGTTCAATACCACGCAGTCGTTCGGGCGGATCACCTCAACGGGCGGCGCGCGTGTTACTCAGTTCGCGCTGCGATATGAGTTTTGACGACCGCGGGTATCGGCGCGGCAAACACGAGTGTTCGCGCCACAAGGAGCGTCAGCGAATTACCGGCAGGACCACATGGGACGGCTGCGCCGCCGTGTGATAGATGGTCTGGTTCGCAACGACGGTATTCGCCGTCATTCCGAACGGATCTCCCGTGTTCGGATTCCGGTCGAACTGTGGAAAATGGCTGCTCGTAATGTTTACCCGGATGCGATGTCCCGGCAGAAAGACGTTGCTGGTCCCCGGCATTTCAATCGTCAGCTCGTACACTTTTCCCCGCTCCAGCAGCTTCGGGTGGCTGAGACTCTCGCGATAGCGCGCCCGCAAGATGCCTTCCGCCATGTTGATCGATCGCCCGTCCGGAAATACATCGATCAGCTTGGCCGCAAAGTCTGTATCGACAGCATCTGAAGACGCGTACAACACCACGCGCAGCGGACCAGTCACCTCGACTTCGCGGTCCAGCACATCCGATGTATACACCAGTATGTCGTTACGCGTCTCGATCGGACGCTGGTCGCGTGGACCCGCCGGCGACGGTACGCCACAGCAATCGTTCCCACCCAGGCTCGGCACTGGATTCTCGGGGTCATATCGATATCGATCCGGCTGGGCGGTTGGTGGCGGCGGATCCCATGAAAGCCGCCCGTCGCCCCGGCTGGTATTCGCCCGCCCGCCGCTGTGCAGGTAAAGCTTGCGGTTCTCCGCCCGTGCCAGTGGATACTCCTTCTCGTGGCGCCACTCGTTGCGGCCCATGACGAAAATCTTCACGGGCGCCTCCCGATCGACGCCATTATCGATTCCTTTGAGCCAATGGTCGAACCACTGAAGCTCGACAGCGTGCGTGTCGATGTGTGCGTGATCGCCGAAGTCGAGGTCGCCGAATTTTCGCGACGACCCATGTCCCCAGGGTCCGACAATCATGTGGCTCTTCTCGCGGGCGGTTGCCGTTTTGCCTTGGCGGCTCATGCCCGAATAGCCATCCAGCGTGCCCTTGAGCATCATGTCAAACCACCCGCCGAACGTGTGCACCGGGCCCGCAATGCGCTCGAATCCCGCCGAAACGTCCAGCGACTGCCAGTACGAATCGTAATCCGGATGGCGAATCCACTCGTAGTAAAACGATGGATTGCGGCCCAGCAACTTCGGCATCTCCATCAACGGCAGATGCCAGATCGCTTTGTCGTAGGCCAACCCTTCCGGTCCACCCGGCATCGTGTGCGGACCGGTGTTCTGCATGATCCGCGACTCCTGCCGCACCGCGCCCCAGCCAAAGTTCGGCGCCAGCTTCCAGGCTCCGCCCCAAGTGATCCGATCCTTGTAGATATTGACAGCCGCGAGCGCGGGGAAGATGGTCACCAGGTGTGGCGGCGCGCCGGAGGCGGCCCACCATTGCACATGCCCGAGGTACGACCCACCCTGCATGCCGACTTTGCCGTTCGCCCACGATTGCTTCGCCGCCCACTCGACAGTATCGTACCCATCGTTGGCTTCATTTCGATAAGGCTCCCACTTGCCATCGGATTCGTGGCGCCCGCGCACATCCTGAAACACGAACACGTATCCCCGCTGGGCGAAATACACCGCCGCCGCGTAGCCGCTGGGATAACGCTCCGTGCTGTATGGAGTCCTCGAAACCAGCACCGGATACTTTCCGTCCGCCGCCGGACGGTAAACGTCGGCGTAAAGGTTCAACCCGTCGCGCATAGGAACCGGGACGCGATTCTCGATCCGGACATCGTTGCCCGGCGGCCGCGCGCTCGGAAATTGTACCGTGGCGGCACACAAGAGGAATGGTAGTGTCATGTGCTCTCCCGTGAACTATTATCTTCTCTATTTTTGGGTAGGCTGGAAGGAAGCAGAGGTGAACCATGAGCATCTACGACCGCTTCGGAGTCCGCACCATCATCAACGCAAAAGGAACCTCGACTCGATTGTCGGGTGGCTTCCTCGATCCGGAGGTTTCCGCAGCGATGACGGAGGCCGGAACTTTCTGCGTCGAAATGGCCGAGCTGCACGCCGGGGCCAGCAAAGTGATCGCCGATGTAACGGGAGCCGAAGCAGGGATCGTGACCGCTGGCGCGGCGGCCGGACTATTGCTTGGGACGGCCGCCTGCATCACCGGGCTCAATCCCGGAAAGATGGGCCGGCTACCGGACACGCGAGGCATGAAGAACGAAGTGATCATGGTTCGCAGCCAGCGAAACTTCTATGACCACGCCGTACGGACCGCCGGCGCGCATTTAGTTGAGGTGGGTCTTCCGGACCGTTATGCGGGCGCGGGCGTCCGCGACGCCGAAGCCTGGGAGATCGAGGACGCTATTTCCGACCAGACGGCTGCGGTCTTCTATGTCGCGAGCGGTAACGCACAGCCGCCCCTTTCCGACGTGGTACGCGTTGCGCACTCAGCCTCTGTCCCGGTGATCGTGGATGCGGCCGGTCAACTGCCTCCGGCCGGCAATCTGCGGCGCTTCGTGACAGAAGGCGCCGATCTGGTCGCTTTCAGTGGCGGCAAGGCAATCGGTGGTCCGCAAGGATCGGGCATACTGGCGGGTAAACGCGACTTGATCATGTCAGCGTTGCTGCAACACCTCGATCTCGACATCTATTGGGAGCAATGGGCCCCTCCTAAGTCCATCATCGACAAACACCGTCTGAGCGGCGCGCCGCATCATGGCATCGGGCGGCCGTGCAAGGTGGGTAAGGAAACCATCATCGGTCTGCTGGTCGCTCTTCAGCGGTTCACCGCGGAAAGTGAGGAAAATCGCTCCCAGCGGCTGACCCGCGTGATTCACCGGCTGCACGCCGCTCTGATGGGAGTCGACCACGCCCACCTGCAGATGACTGGGGGCTCGATTCCCAAGCTCGAGCTTCACCTCACCAAGGAGGCTCCACGAACTGCTCTCGATCTTTGCATTGAGCTGGAACGTGGCGACCCAAGCGTTCATGCTGACCCGTCACGCGTTCGTTCCGGGATTGTGACCTTCAGTCCCTGGTGTTTGCGAGAAGAGGATGCGGAGAAAATCGCTGCCAGGGTGAAGCCACTCCTGCGCTACTAAGGATATCCATCCGGCTCGTATCAGTTTGCCTTCGCACCACGCTTCTACTGACAATTTAGGTGAATGGACATGCTAACAGCATTCCGTCACCTTGGCATTGCCGTGGGACTCGGACTGCTGGTGGGCCTGCAGCGCGAACGGTCCAAGGCTGACCTGGCCGGGCTTCGCACTTTTCCCCTGATCACGATGTTGGGAGCCATTTGCGCAATGCTGGCCGCCGAGGCTGGCGGCTGGGTCCTTGCCGCGGGATTTCTGTCACTCGCGGCCATGGTTGTTGTGGGGAATATTGCGCTGTTCAAGGAGGGAGGCGCCGGTCCGGGGCTGACGACTGAAATTGCCATTCTGCTGATGTTCGGTGTCGGGGCTACCGTCGTCAGCGGGCATGAAGCCGTGGCCATCGCAGCCGGCGCTGGCGTCGCGGTGCTGCTGGAGTTCAAGGGGCCTATGCACCGCTTTGCTGCCAGGCTCGGCGATGAAGACCTCAAGGCGATCATGCAGTTCGTCCTGCTCTCGTTGATCATCCTGCCGGTGTTGCCTAATCAGGCCTATGGTCCATATGAAGTCTGGAACGCCCGCCAGATCTGGTTGATGGTCGTGCTCATCGTTGGAATCAGCCTCGGCGGTTACATCGCCTATAAGTTTCTGGGCGAGAGGATCGGGTTGGTTCTGGGCGGCCTGCTGGGCGGTCTCATCTCAAGCACGGCGACCACCGTCAGTTACGCCCGCCGAACCGCGCAGGTTGCTGAAGCGAGCAGGCAAGCGGCCACCGTGATCATGATCGCCTCGGCTGTCGCTACGCTTCGCATCTTGATCGAAATCGGGGTCGTAGCTCCCTCCTTCCTGAGGATCGCCGGTCCGCCTATTGCGATGATGATAGCCGTCCTGGCGCTCCTCTCAGCCGGAGTTTGGTTTTCCGGCCGCACGCAGGAACACGTTGAAATGCCGCAGCAGAAGAATCCAACCGAGCTGAAATCAGCTCTGGTGTTCGGGTTGCTGTATGCCATCGTCCTCCTAGCCGTCGCTGCCGGGAAGGATTACCTGGGCAATGAAGGACTCTACGTCATTGCGGCACTCTCGGGCCTCACCGATATGGATGCCATCACTCTCTCGACAGCGCGATTGGTCGGCACCGCCCGCCTCGATGCAGACAGCGGCTGGCGGCTCATCCTGGTGGCGCTGATGGCGAATTTGGTGTTCAAGGCGGGGCTGGTCGCTCTGCTCGGCCATCGGAGCTTAACTACCCGGATCGCTTCATTGTCTGCCATCGTCATCGCCGCCGGAGCCGCGCTGTTGTGGCTATGGTCAAGCGCCACGTGATCATCTGCGAGCCCATTTCGGCAAACCCACCGGATCCGCTTGGGCGGCCGGTCATGCGTCAGTCGTGGCAACATGTGACGTTCCTACACTGGCCCTACGAGGAGTCTGTAGTTCGACGCCTGGTTCCATCGGATCTTCAACTTGATCTGCATGATGGCAGAGCATGGGTGGGACTGGTTCCATTTCTCATCACGGATCTCACCCATCCTCGCGCGGCGGCCCTACCCTGGTTGTCGTCATTTCCGGAAACGAATGTTCGAACTTACGTAATCGATCGCAATGGTTTGCGGGGGGTTTGGTTTTTCTCGCTCGATGCTTCCCGTCTGCTGGCTGTCTTAGGCGCCCGCGTGGCGTATGCACTTCCCTACTTTTGGGCCAGCATGAGTGTAGCGTGCGCGGGAGAGACGGTTCACTATTCAAGCACCCGCCTTCTTGGACCAGACGCAGTCAGCGAGATCGAGATCCAGATCGGCGAGGTGATATCCAATCCGACTGAATTGGAACTCTTCCTGACCGCGCGCTTCCGGTTATACGCGAAGCGAGGCCGTAATCTCCTGAGAGCCGACATCGAGCACGCCCCGTGGCCACTCCGGAGAGCGGGTGTCGCTGACCTGGCGCAGAATCTGGTTCACGCGGCTGGTCTGCCGGACGTTGATAGTGAGCCGCTGGCGCACTTTGCCCATCGCGTCGATGTTCTGGTAGGACGCCCAAAGGCGTGACTATTTTCGCCGGTCGAGCATCAGCAGAGCCTCTGCCGGCCGGTTAACCGCAAGCTCCTCGCTGCTGCGGCTTGCTTCGCTACGCGGCAACGAAGCGAGTTCCAGGTGAACCGGCTCGTGCACGATGGTGAGCTCCATATCGTCTAACATCTCCTGAAGCGGCAGTTGGTAATCGGAAGCATCAAGCACACAAATCACAGCGCTCTTCTTGCCCTTGTCCCAACGGATGTGCCCACGGGTTTTGGTTTCAGATCGCTACGACGAGTCATGACGATTGAGACTTGCCAATCCTCGAGCTTGAGGTATTTCCGCCAGGCGGCCAACCTCTCATTTAGGAATCGCTCGGCTACCTGACGGGGTTCCAACGCGTTTTCCGAGGCAGACGTTTGCCCTAGTGCTGAGACGAGAGTGCACAGCGCCAAAATACTCACGCGGGCGTATCCGCTCCCGGTCATCCGATTCTCTGATCTCCGCTCGTAGCAGCAGAATGCCAGGGGCTCACAGCTTGAGTATATGGGTGGCGCGTTCGAGTTCCCAATCGAAAGGCTGGATGCGGCTCCTAAGTCATTCAAATCATTGGTCTATCGTGGCAGGGAGGGCAATCGAGACAGCCATGGATGACACGATGGGCACGGAATCGGCAACCTTACGCCAATCCCACCCACAAAAAAGCTCACGTTGTGAGGCTTCTCTTTGGGCAGAGAATGTGGGAATATGTTCGCGTGGTTACGGATCTCTACAGTGGAAAGGTGAACCCCAAGCCGGTTGATCTAGACTCTTGTCATTTGCTTCTTGTCTTTGGAATCGCTGCAAGCACGGTGGTTCTTAAGTGTCCATTGAAACTTGGAATTGGAAAAGGAGAAATGTCATGAAACCGTTTGTAAGAAGCATCCTGTTCAGCAGCGCGGTGGTCATTGGAGCGAACGCTCTCATGGCACAGTCGAGCGATACCTGGGCCAACCAATGGTTTAAAGCCAAATTTGGCCGCCCTTCCCCATCCGAGGAGGCACGGCTCAAAGCTGAGCGGGACAGCACTGCATTCCGCGAGGAAGCCAGCCGCCAAGTTGCGACGCCCTCCACGAGTTGGATTGAGCAGCACTCTCAGGCCAAGTATGGCCGCAGTTCGCCGAGGGAAGAGGCTCGTAAGAAGGCCGATCAGGCGAATGTCGCGTTTCGGGAGGAAACGATGCCCACTACAGCGCGCCGACCCACCAACTGGATCGAGCAACTCTTCCGTGGGAAATATGGGCGTAACTCTCCAATGGAAGAAGAGCGTCGAGGAGCCAAGGGCAAATAAAGCAACCGCTCCTCGCCACGAATAGCACGCACGGAATCGGCCGGGTGGAGAGGGATTTTCAGGCGGCCCGGTCCGCGCGTCAAAGCACCGCCCGTCTTATCACCGCTCACCGCCGCTTCGCGGTCAGAAAGACGTCCGGGTCGGCCACCGTCAGTTGCGTGATCTTTCCGCTTTCACGGACAAAGGCAATTTTGACCGCCGGCGGTGGCGAGGAGCCGCGCCAGTGCCCGTGCCGGCAGCCGCTCGAGCGCGACCGAGCGCCCGTTTCGGGTCAATTCTCCTGAACCGGCGTCGAATTCAAACACTCCAAACCGGTAGGTCATCGAACGGTTGAATCAGTGAATCCTAGCAAAATGGGCTATGGATTGCACTCGAAACTTGGAGGCTATCATGGCAGACAAGAAGGCAAGCAAGTCTCGAAACAGACGAAACGCGACTGGCAAGCAAGAGCCGAAGCTGGCATTTACCGGATCGAGAAAGAGCGCGGGCCAGACCACCGGCCACTATGAGCGGGACCCGAAGAGACGAAGAGGGCAGTATGGGGGCGCTGGCGATGCTCCACTGATTATGAAGTAGCCCCCAATCGGTTCTCAGTTCAGCGGCAGATTGCGAAAAACCCACAACTCGTTGGACACTTCGGTCGCCGAGAAGAGGATCCTCTTGCCGTCAGGGTTGAGAACCGCGCGGTTCCGGTTGTATGCGAAGCGAGGCCGTCACCTGTTGAGAGCCGACATTGAGCGTTCCCCGTGGCCCCTACGGAGAGCATGTGTCACTCGCCTGACGCAGAATTTGATTGCCGCGGCCGGCCTGCCAGCTGCCGGCAGCCAGCCGCTGGCGCACTTTGCACATCGGGTGGATGTTCTTGTGGGATCGCCGAAGAGAGTCTAAATTCCGGCCGTCCGTGCGTCGATCATCTTTGCCACTTACCTCGTGCCTGCGGGCGACGAGCGGATCGACCCGGGCAGCACGCCGTGCCGGCAACCAACAGGCCACGAGCGCAGCTCCGCCGAGCAACAACACCGCCTAGGACACGCCATATATCTTGTGTCCCGCACCGCGATCGGGTAAACTTCCGCTGTTATGAAAACACTAAGTTGGGCTTTGCCTCTGTTCTTCCTCGCCGTGGTTTCATGCAGCAAGGCACCGCCGGAAGATCCCCTGTGCCGATACGAACCACTCCCGGAGACGGCTCGCGTGGCGGCTGGGCAGGGTGCGGTACAGATCACCGGCTCCACAGATCAATACTTCTATCTCAGCGACGGGTCGGGCAAAAGCGTCACTAACGGAAAAATAGGTACTGCTGTGCATGCAAAGCCTGGTGAGTACCGCATCAAACTCAACGGGTCCACTCACCCTGTTGTCGTAAAGGAGAAGATGCTGACGAAGTGCTCCGCCGGCGCCGTGCTGTTGAGCGGCCTTACGGACGAATACTACTATGTGCAAGACGTCACGGGCGCCTCGCTGGCAAACGGCAAGATCGGCCAGGCGCTGGATTTTTTCCCCGATAAGTACAGGGTCGTGGTGAACAAGACCTCGACGGAAGCGGAGGTCAAGCCGGGCGCCGTCCTTGAGCTCAAGGCGGGTCTGCTCCGCGCGCTGGGCACAACGGACGAGTACTACTACGTGCTGGACTCCACCGGCGCCAACCTTGCCAACAACAAGCTATCGGCGCCGCTCTCGCTGCTGCCGGGAAATCTGAGCGTGAAGATTAACAATTCGACGGCACCGGTGCGGATCACCGCCGGTGGCACAATCGAGCTGCAAACTGGAGCGGTGATGGTTCAAGGGACGACAGATGAGTACTACTACGTCATCGACGCCACGGGCAATCAGCTTGCGAACAACAAGCTGAATAGGGCTCTCTCGTTTGTCGAGGGAGCCTACACGGTCAAATTGAACAATGCCAAGTTTGCAGTGAAGGTAGAAGCGGGCAAAACCTCGGAATATCAAACAGCAACGCTCACCGTGAAGGGCGCGGGAAATGCATACTATTACGTTCTCGATGCCAACGGTACGAACCTGGCCAGCAACAAGCTGAACCAGCCGCTCGCCTTTCCCGATGGAAGTTACTCAGTGAAGGTCGGGAACGAAACCCGGCCGGTGACGCTGGCCACCGCGAAGGCTGTGGTGGTGAACTGGTGACAGCTTTTCGGTTGGCCTCGGCGCGTCTCTGACGCATTGCAGCACCGCTAGGTCTGCGACAGCGTGGTTACGTTCTTCCACTTGCTCACGTGCGGTTCAGTCTCGGTTCCGAGCCGCGACCGTAAGGGAGCCGGATCTCGCAGTCAGAGACCTGGCACTGCTTTGTGCCCATCTTCTCCACCCACGCCCTCATCGTGGCCCGCAAGGGAAGCGCCACACATTTTCAGCACTCAAAACCGCCAGATTCTGCCCGGTTAGTCAGGCCTCCCACCTACTCATGCCTGAGGGCGACGAGCGGATCGACGCGGGTGGCACGCCGTGCCGGCAACCAACAGGCCACGAGCGCAGCTCCGCCGAGCAACAACACCGCTACCAAATAAGTCACCGGATCAGTTGCCGCGACCCCGAAGAGCAGCCCGCGAACCGTCTGCGATAACGCGAGTGCGCCGAGGACCCCCAGCACGATCCCGGCGCCCGTCAACAACAGTCCCTGCCGCAAGACCATGCTCACCACATCTCCACTGTGTGCTCCTAATGCCATCCGCACCCCGATCTCATGCGTTCGCCGAGCGACCGTTTGATACATCAAGCCAAAGATTCCGACCGCGGCCAGCACCAGCGCGAGTGCCGCGAACATCGCCAGCAGGAGTGCCTGAAAGCGCCGGCCCGCCATTGATTCCCCAAGTTCCGCTTCCACGGTACTCACTCTCGTTATCGGCGCGGTGGAATCCAGGGCGCGAATTTCAGCCCTCACGGCTGCGGCCAGCGCCAACGGATCTCCTTGGGTCGCCACCAGCAATTGCATTGCACTTGATGGCATCTGGGCCAGCGGCGCGAACGTCTCCAGCCGCGCACTTCGATGCAGTCCGCGGCGGTGCATGTCTTCCACAACACCCACAATTGTGATCCACGCATTGCGTTCGCTTGGAGTACCAAAGACAAAACGCTGGCCCACGGGATCGCGTCCCGGCCAGTACCTCTCGGCAAAGGTCGCGTTAATGATGGCCGCACGCGGAGTGTCCAAGCGGTCTCGATCATCGAAAAACCGCCCGTACTTCAGCTTGACGTTCATCGCAGGGAAGAGGCCGGGCGAGACTCGATCGATGGTTGCTTCGATCTGCTCCGCTGGTGGAAACGGTGGACGGCCTTCTAAAGTGAACGTGCCGGAACTGGGAGTATCAGTGAGCAGCAACGTAGAGATCGCTCCCACTCCGCTGACGCCCGGCAACCCGCGCACGCGATCCATCCATCGTTGATAGAAATCGATGATTTGCGGGCCTTCCGGGTATTTGGTTCGTGACGGACCGGCCTGCATCGTAAGCACGCCAGTGGTTCGAAAACCTGGATCGACGGCGCGTAAGTTCGCGAGCGATCGCAAGAGCAGGCCCGCACCAGCGAGCAGCATGAGCGCCAGCATGCATTCCGAGATCACCAGCGCCGACCGCATGCGCTGCCCCCCAATCGAGCCGGCCACACTACGTCCGCCTTCCCGAAGCGCCTCGTTCAAGTTAATCCGCGAAATGCGCCACGCCGGTGCGAGACCAAATAGCACCGAAGTGAGCCCGGTGATCCCTAGCGCAAAAAGCAACACCGGGGTATTCAGTCCAATTTCATCCAGCCGCGGCAAGTCCGGCGGCGCCAGCATCGTCAGGCCTTTCACACCCCACCAGGACGCGATCAAGCCGATCGCGCCCGCGATCGCTGCCAGCGAGGCTGCTTCGGCCAGCATTAGAACCGCGAGTCGAGCGCGCCCTGCCCCGAGCGCCGCTCGCACGGCAACTTCACGTCCCCGGGCCTCAGCCCGCGCCAGCGTCAGCCCGGCCACGTTCACGCAGGCGATGAGCAGCACGAAACCTACGGCGCCGAGGAGCATTAGAAGAGGTGTCCGCGTGTTGCCGACCTCGTGATTCACCAGCGGGTTAACGAAGATCCCGTAGCCCGCGTTTTCATTCGGATATTGCTGTTCGAGCTGCCTGCCCACGACATCCATCTCTGCCTGCGCTGCCTCCGGCGCAGTACCCGGTTTGAGCCGCGCTACCATCTGAAGCCAGTAACCGACCCGCCTTTTCGCTCCCTCGCCGACTACCAGCGGTGACCAGAATTCGCTCTCTTTTGTTGGGAACCTGAATCCTGGCGGCATCACGCCGATGATCGTCGCGCTCCGGCCGTCCATTTCGATCCTTTTGCCCAGCACGTCCCGGCTCCCGCCATAGCGGCGCTGCCACAACGACCATCCGATCACCCAGACATCTGCCTTACCCGCCGCCTCTTCTTCCTTGGTGTAGAGCCTTCCAATCAACGGTCGTGCCCGTAGCAAATCGAATAGGGAGGCCTCGGTCCGCGCACCATAAACGCGCTCCGGCTCGCCATCGCTCGTTAGGTTCGCGGCGCCGTTGGCGAAGGCGGCCATCCGGTCGAAGGATGTTCCAAGCCGCTTGTAGTCCTGGTAGTTCAGCCAGGAGGCCCAGTCTTCCCGCATCTGCAAGCGCCGGTTGTCCATCCACACGCGAGCCAGACGCTCCGGTTCGTGGTAGGGCAGCGGCTTGATCAGAATCGCGTGGACTACACTGAACAGCGCCGTATTGGCGCCGATTCCCAGGGCCAGCGTTGCAATCGCCAAAGCCGCGAATCCCGGATTCAGCCGCAACTGGCGAAACCCGTGCCGCATATCGGAAATGAAATGTCGAAGCATGGCCGACGACCATTCTAAACTAGTCTAGAGGCGCGCCCTGGAAGTCCATCTGATCGACGGCACATACGAGTTGTTCCGGCACTACTACGCGCTGCCGTCCGCACGGGATCATAACGGTTGCGAGGTCGCCGCGGTCCGAGGAGTGCTCGCATCTGTGCTGGGCATGATCAGAGGCGGCGCCACGCACGTCGCCGTTGCGACCGATCACGTCATCGAGTCGTTCCGCAATACGCTGTGGCCGGGCTACAAGACCGGCGCAGGCATCGAACCCGACCTGCTGGCGCAGTTCCCCTTGCTCGAAGATACCCTCTCGGCGGCCGGCGTCGTCGTATGGCCGATGGTGGAGTTCGAGGCCGACGATGCGCTCGCGACGGCGGCGTTGGCGGCGGCTCGTGATGCGCGTGTCGAACGCGTGATTATCTGCACACCGGACAAGGACCTGGCCCAGTGCGTGCACGGCACGCGCATCGTCCAATTGAATCGCCGCACGCGCGTCACGCGCGACGAGGCAGGCGTGATCCAAAAGTTCGGTGTCCCGCCAGCGTCGATCCCCGATTATCTCGCGTTAGTCGGCGACGCGGCCGACGGCTATCCGGGCCTGCCGGGCTGGGGAGCGAAGTCGTCGGCTGCTGTTCTCGCCAGGTTCGCCCATCTCGAATCCATCCCCACGAACTGGTCCGAGTGGCACGTGAATGCCGCCAACGCGAGTTCCCTCGCAAACACCCTCTCGCGCGAGCGCGACACCGCGTTGCTGTTCCGAACACTCGCCACGCTCCGGACCGACATCGACCTCTTCGAAGACGTGGACCAACTGCGCTGGAGCGGCCCCACGCCCGCCTTCGCCACGGTCGCGGCACGACTCGATGCAGCGAGAAGAAATGAGGGACGCCCTTCGTTGCTTAGTGGACTGGCATGATCAGTGCGGCCCCGATTCTGCTATGCGCTGGCTAGAGTTATGGCGGTCTGGAGATCCGTCCGCAAAGTCCCTCGATTCTGCCCGCCGAATCGTGAGCCATTTCTTTTCGCGCATCGCTCGGCTCCACCTGCAAGAGCGCTTCCCTGCCCACTTCCTTCAGATACTCGCGTAGGAATAACTGGAACGTCGCTTGTAGCATCCCTAGGCACGTCATTCCGATCACGTCGCCGGCCAAGTCCGCTTCCTCCCATTCGGCGAGAAACGCTGGCTCGTCGGCTTCCCAATGCCTAATTTGTGATCTATTTAACGACTCTCTCACAGTACACCTGCGCTCCTCGCGTTTCAAGGGAACTCAACTCCCGCGAACTTGTCCGGCCTCCGTCGGGTCACAGGCATTCTCTGCCGCGGGCCCGCGAATCATCTTGCCGGCCTTGATCTCGGCCAACTTGCGGTCCTGATCAAGGCGCCGATTATTGCTTATGCACCGCCCGAACTGTGCAGATTGATGGCATGATGGAGTCATGCCGAAGTCCCCAACCGGCTTCTCCCTGGCGATCGAATATTTCCGCGAAGAGGATGGCCGTTGGCTGGCCGACATCGCGGCGCTGCCGGGCGTGACGGCATACGGACGTACCCGGAAGCAGGCGACGGCGGCCGTGCAGGCGCTAGCGTTGCGATTGATCGCAGATCGGCTGGAGCATGGCGAAACCGTGCCGGGCCCGATGAACGTCTCTTTCATTGCCGCCTAAGATCCCATCCCAGAACTGGCCCTCTACGAAGGCGAAGCAGGCGTTGGCCGCGCTGCTCCGCATCGGTTGGGCCATCAAGCGTCAAAGCGGCACGTCGCACCGCATCCTGGCGCGACCCGGTTCGCCGGACGTTTTGTTCGCCTACCACGACAGGGTCACGCTCGGCCCTACGGCGATGAAGGTCCTTGCCAAGAAGACCGGACTGACCCCGGCGGATCTGTAGTTGTTGGAAATGGCTTCGGATGGCACTGGGGAATTTCCCCAGTCAAAACGCGCGGAACCGCCGTTACTCC
>Ga0187893_10008327_pt1 | contig 16404 bp, 14 predicted proteins | sample MA1701074metaG_FD_139574 | JGI IMG/M metagenome (GOLD analysis project Ga0187893, IMG submission 139574) | White microbial mat communities from a basaltic lava cave in the Kipuka Kanohina Cave System on the Island of Hawaii, USA - MA170107-4 metaG ...
GCCCTGGAGAGAGGGGGCGTTCCCCTTCTCCCATCGGTGCAATAGTTTCCGGAAAACCGGTGCAAGAATATCTGGAACCTACAGCCGTCCGCTGCGGAGCGGCCCTCTTGAGGATCTTGTCATCGCCAGTAGAGACCGCGACGAGCTTCAAGAAGCGGCCACGTTGGCTGCGAATCGCGACGAAGGAGAACTGGCTAGACGCGTTGAGGCTGGCAGGATCGTCGTGCGCGAGTTGTACTTGGAGCATCCGTTTGACGCGCAGGCCACGCTTGGCCCCTTGGGGGGCCTCCAATCCACGTTTGTAGAGAGTGGGCTTGCATTCCTTCGGAGCGCGCGCACACTTTACGCCATCAACGGGCGCGGGCCAGCTGGAAGCGGATACGCGTTCATGCGTCTGCTTGCGGACGTAATCAGCGATGTCGAGGATGGGGCGGTGTTCGACTATTGCGCTCGTCGTTTTGGTTCTTAGGGCCTGCCCAAGAACCAGTTGATCAATTCTCAGTTGGGCGGATCGCTCGTGCCGCGCCGCGGCGAATGGCTTGTTGCTCCCAGGAGAGATGAATACGATCTCATGAGCAAGCGGTTGCTCGCAGCGTGCTTCATAGCGTGGCTGGTCGGAGGATGCAACTCCATGCCAGGACCTGCTCGTAGCCCAAATTCCGAAGATCGCGCTCTGTGGCTAGTCTTGGAACGCTCCAGGGGGGGCGCTCTACCCTGGTTCAGGAGTGCATGGCTCAGTGAGCAGGAAGCCCTGAACGATCTCTCTCGAATCCATCGCATCAGAGATGCTGCGGCGGAAGCGCTCGGCGATGATCCTCCGGACCGAGCGGATCTATTCGTATCGAAGTACGCGGAGGGCGTCCGGTTCGACTCTGACGGCGTCCCCGCCGACAGCCACGCTCACCTGCTTCTTCGCCAACGACTCGCACGCAAGGACGGCATTCCCACAGAGCTTCGACATGACGCGAACGCCATGATCGCAGGACTCACACGAGAATCCGTGCTTCGTCCCGCGAGCTTGCATGAGTATCCATTTGTGATTCCGAGAGAGTTCGATCAATCCAAAGCCGCACCTTGTGATGGCTGTCGCGAGCCCATGCAACTCGCCGTTCAGGTCCAGAAGACAGTGAAAGATCACAAGACGCCGGCCATTGCCTGTGTTTGGATCTGCCGCAAGCAGGGCTGTAGCGCCGCTGGCGATCCGCACATCACGTGGCATGGTGTGGGTCTCGTCACGGTGGCCGAATGGGGGGTGCCTGGCGTCGAGTGGCCCGACTATCCCCTTGCAGACGACAGTAGGGGGCTGTTCGATCGCCGATACCCGAAGACGAAAAACCTGATTGGAGATGGTTGGAAAATCGGCGGCCATCCCTGCTGGCTGCAGGATCGTCCTGACGTGAAATGTGCGTGCGGATCGGTTCCGACGTTCTGCTTCCAGCTGACGACCACACAGCATCCTCACCGTGTGGACTTCGGCGACACGGGGTTCGTCTACGTCTTCAGATGCAGATGCGGTGAGACGATTGTGCTCCGCGAGGAGATGTAGTTTGTGAGTGAGGCGGCTCGGCGCGGATCGGATCGCCTCGAAACCAATCACTACCCGCGGCGCTGTGCGAGGAGGGCGTCGAGCACCTTGAGGAGGCGACGGTCGGCGGGCGGTTGGTCGAAGGTCATTCGCCGGGTCATAGTGCACCACGTGTAGCCGGGTATTGTGCACCACTCGACTGCGGGTCGGGAGCGGGTGGAGAATGACTGGCTGGCGACGCGCGTTGCGCCCGGCGCCGCTGAACCGTCGAGCCGCCGCGGTGTTCATTCGACTCCTAAAGTGTACCTCGATCCCGGCGGACAATTGCGCCCGCCGGGACGTCTGATATAATGAGACCGAAGCATTTAATCCCCGCCAGAGTGCCCGCAAGGGTCCTGGCGGGGTTCGTTTTACATGCCCCCACCTCCACCGCGACCCGCAACCGTCCGCGTGCGTGCCTTCGTGGACGGGCAGAACCTGTTCTACGCGGCGCGCAAGCACTTCGACTACACGCACCCCAACTACGACGTCCTGAAGCTCGCGACGAAGGTCGTGCATTTGGAGGCAGGGCGGACCCTTGTGAAGGTCCACTTCTACACCGGCCTCCATGCGCAAGCGGAAGACGCGTTCTGGCACGGATTCTGGTCCCGGAAGATCCTCGCCATGCAGCACGCCGGCATCGAGGTCTTTCACAAGCCCCTCAAGTATGCGGACATCGCCATCCCGCTCCCCGGCGGCGGGATGCGGACCGTGCGACGCGGACGTGAGAAGGGAGTGGACGTACGGCTCGCTCTGACCTGGTCCGCATGGCCCGCCGCCGCGAGTACGACACCGCCATCACCTTCAGTCAGGACACCGATCTCGAAGAGGCGGTGAAGGAGATCTTCGACATCCGCACCGAACTCGGAACGTGGCTGAAGGTGGAGTGCGCCTTCCCGGTCGCGACGGGTGCGCGCGCCCGAGGGATCGACTTGACCCAGTGGCGTCTCATCGACCGGGCGACCTACGACCAATGCATCGATCCGACGGACTATCGGCCCGCGGCTACGACACCGCCTCCGCCACCGTAGACTCACCGCCCCACGTCCGGGCCCGCCGCTTCGTCGTCTCGCTGCTCCCGCGGATGGTGCTTCCGGTGCGCCTCCTTCAAGTCGAGGATCGTCAGCTTCGCGTAGACGTCGAGGCTCCTGAAATCCTCATGACCCAGCAGCTCCTTCACGTGGTACGGGTTCGCTCCGCGACGGATCATCTCGGCGGCGCACGCCCGCCTCGCGCGCGTACGCAGCGAAGCGCTCCAGAAGCGACCGCCGCGATGCGATCGTCTTCGGCGCGTGACCCGCGAACCCGGATCCCAGTCCGTCTCCAGTCTTGGCTCACTTTCAGCAAGGAGGGAGCGGCATGGCGGTTGGAGCCGTCTGCGTCGCGCTCTCTTGCGGCTGCGGGCATACCGTAATACTGTCAATCCTGGCGCATGGATGAATCTATCTCCACAGACGACCAGGAGTCGATTGACGCTCTCGTCGAGTGGCTGTCACACTCACACGAGTACGGTCAACCTCCCGATTCTGTTCGAGTGATCGACAAGAGGTTTCTCGCATGGCCACCCGAGTGGAAGCCCAAGTGTTTCCGGCTCTTGCGTTTTTCGTTCAGAGACGATTGTGGGTACGAGGATATTGGCATTGGTGTAGTGGGGAGCGCGACGTTTTCCTTTTCGCATCCAAGTGACCTGTCACGTCCGCCTGAGGACCTGTACGCCCTGTACTGCTTCTGGGAGATGGAGCAACGACGACTTGTGCGGATCGAGGAAGATCCCCCTCCATTCCGAGGTCGCCAGTTTCTCGCCGGGTGGCGAGGACCAAGCATTCGCGAAGTCGCCTTGCGCTTTGTAGCGCATTTGGCGCCAGGAGTCGGCTTTGAGGCTCGAGAGGTTTCCGTAGCGAGTGCAACAAGCAACGGTGCCAGTGGGTGGGCGGTTCTTGACAGCGCGAGCTACTGGTACCCGCGCGAGTGCATGCCGGATGAATCAGATGCGTACGAGGTACTCAGGGTCCACGTTGGCCGGTCATTGCTTGCCTTGCAGACAGGGCCAACGAGACCTGCTGCAGGGATCAGGGAACCCGATTTCAATCAGATGTCGAAGGCGGTCCGAGACTTCCAAGCCTTGCTCCAACGCGCAGGAGATTCTGGGCTTTCCGGCGAGCAGCGGCGTACATTGGTCGACCCTGCGTGTGGCAAGCTAAGTGGTCGTCTCGAGGATTATGCACGAGCCCTGTGGGCGCTTGGTCGTTCAAGCGAGTTGACTGCGACGTTGGATGTTCTGTCGCGCTGGATGGGCAGCGACTTGACTGGGCTTCACCGCTTGGGCAAGGCAGCGTGGATCTGCCGCATCTACGGCCGCAGCGCAACGTATCTGGCGAAGTGCTTCGTGGGGGAGTATCGATCCGCCAGTGATTGCGCGTCCATGCTGGCTGAGAGCCTCTTCCATGGTGGGCAATCGGAAGTTGCGCAAGACACACTGCTGAAGGCGATGACAGAAGTCAAGGCACTTTCCTCGCGGGCGTCAGGGCGAAGCAGGGATGGCTACGAGGCGAACTACCAAGGACACCGCCGCACGTTTCTCAAGCTCTTCCCTGCCTTGGGTGAGCGCCGCCTTGCCGAGCTTGATCTTCCATCCACGATCCTACGCATCGAGGACTGATGCGAGGGAGCTCAAGCTCCCTCTCGACTGCCGATAACGCGCCCAAGCTCGTCCTCCTCTCGCCCGAGCTCCCTGTGCCAACATGAGTGAGCACGGGCGCGGAGGTGCAGCCGGCGAGCACGACGAGCACCAGCGCGCGTTTCACGGCGCGGATGATACTACCAGAGACCCGGGAAGTCGTCCGACTCGGCGGCGGCGGGCGGTCTCGCCGGCGCGCTCTTGTGGCGGCGGCGGTACTCGATCGCGCGCGCCGCCAGCAGGTCCGGATCGGGCAGACGCACCTCGTGAGCGCGGCCGGAGGCGATGAGCGCGACAGCGATGCCGAGCGCCGGCAGCGCGAACATCACGGCCACGTCGCGAGGACCGGTCACGCGATGGAGCACGATCAGCGCCCCGAGCACGGCGGCCGTGACGAGCAATCCGGCGACCGGTCGCGGGCCGGGCCGCGCCGCGACGACGCACGCGACGATCGTGAGGATCACGGAGGCGGCCGCATAGAGCGGCCCCGGCTTCGCGGCGCCGGTCACGACGCACGCGAGCGCCGCGAGGAAGGCGAGCGCGCCGAGCATCGGCCCCAATCCGATCCTCATGACCATTGGACGCGGCGCGAGGCGCGGCCGTTGGGTCGTTCAATTCTGGCGAAGGAAGCCCCCCTCGCGTCGAACCGGGGAGTGGTGCGTACGGGCCTTGCGGTTCTGGCTCTGTCGATCCTCGCGCCGCTCCTCTTCGCGCAGGACGTGGACGCGGGGCTCATCGACCGCGCGGAGAAGTTCCGCGCGGAGGTGCAGCGCCACCGCTCCGACGGGTGGCTCCCGCGGTTCCTCGACGTGCTGCTCGGGACCAACCGCGCGCAGTCGGGCGCGGAGATCTCGAAGGCGCTCGAGGCGATCGGCGGGTCGGGCGACCTCCGGAGGGCCGTCACGAAGCACGACAACCCGGCCGCGCTCGCGGAGGTGCTCGACGTCGCGCTCGCCGAAGCGAAGGTGTGGAAGCCGGGGCGCGTGCTGCGCGGCGAGTCGATGACGCGCCTCTACAACGTCCTCAACCGCGGACCGCCCGAGGGCACGTTCCGCCTCGAGGGCTACGAGGTGCCGGAGCGGCTCCAGACGTGGCTCTTCGAGGAGCAGCGCGTGAACGACAAGATCATGCGCTTCCCGCAGATGGCCGCGATCGGCACGCTGCCGCCCGAGCTCGATCCCATGCGCTCGCCGATGTTCTGGCTCCCGCACGTCGAGATCCCGATCGAGGAGGCGCGCGTCCTCCAGGCCGACAGGATGAAGCCGGAGACGCTCTCCGAGATCGTCGTGAAGCGCGGCGGCCAGTCGTACGTGCGGTGGTTCGTGCATCCGGCGAGCACGCAGAGCGCGTCCTTCCAGGCGATCATGAAGCGCTACCCGGTGAAGGTCGAGTACCTCGCGATGCCGACTTCGTCGCCGCGGTCGCTCGTCGCGTGGAACCCGAACGCCGACGGCAACTTCATCATCGTGAAGGCGAGCCTCGACGCGAACGTCGGCGAGCTGCGCCGGATCAACCCGCTCGACAAGGGCATCCGCGCGGTGGCGACGACGAAGGCGCTCGACCAGTGGTACGCGGAGCACGGGAGCGGGCGCGCCCCGCCCTTCATGCGCGAGCCGATGGTCGTCTTCCCGCCCGGGCGCGAGTTCGGGATGATCGTGCGCGAGATCCCCGAGGGATTCCCGGGCTCGCGCGGCACGCGGCTCGTGCCGGGCTCGTCGATCGTGAGCTCGCGTCCCGACGGCAAGCCGCCGCTCCTCGTCGACATGATCAGGAAGAGCGGCCAGCCGCCGATGGACTACATCGGCGAGCGCATCATCGCGCCGTTCATGAGGCAGTACGGCGAGATCGTGCTCAAGAACGGTCTCGTCGGCGAGCCGCACCAGCAGAACGTGCTGCTCGAGATCGGCCGCGACGGCCAGCTCACCGGCCGCATGGTCTTCCGCGACCTCGACAGCTACAAGGTGGACGTCGAGACGCGCGTGCGGAACGGCCTCGGCGTCCGCGACTTCTGGCCGTATCCGGATCCGGGCGTGGTCGGTCACGGCAAGCTCGCGAAGGCGCGCGAGTACTACAACGACTCGTACCTCGAGTACGTGCGCGAGGACTGGGCGTTCATGCTCAACCGCGGCCTGCGCAAGTACTTCCCGGAGGTCACCGAGAAGGCGCTCCACAAGGCGTACGACGCGCGCTTCGCCGCCGAGGCGAAGAAGCACCTCGGGATCGACGTCGATCCGAGGAACGTCGACCCGAACGAGGTGATGAAGGAGTGGCGCGCGAAGGCCGGCGAGGGCGTGAAACCGACCGCCGGCGTCTCGCAGCAGATGCTCGCGCAGGAGTACAAGCGCCTCGCGTTCAACCGCCGCGTGCTCTCCGTCTCGGGGAAGGAGACCCCGTCGGCGAAGACGCACGAGTTCGTGCTGCACGACGGGGCGATCGAGATGCGGCGCAACGGGCGCACGCTCGGGTTCGCGCTGCTGGAGCCGCGCGGCGCGAAGAACTTCTACGCGACGCTCCCGTACCCGCGCAAGGAGCCGGACATGCGCACGCTCGACAGGATGTACGACGCGATCGAGGGCGGCGCGCAGGACCGCGGGTCGGTCGGACGGACGATCCGGAACGAGGCGAAGGGCGCGGCGGCGTTCGCGGCGTCGTACCTGCTCAAGGAGGCGATCGTCGCGCTCGAGACGGGCGATCCCGCGCGCATCAAGCAGGCGGCGGCGTCGCTCGGGACCGTCGAGTTCTGGGGCGGCGTCGCGGCGTTCACGGGCGCGGCGAAGGTCGCGGAGTTCGGCGTGACGAAGCTCGGCGCGGGCGGTCTCGTGCGCCACGCGCTGCCGCTGGCGGCCGGCATGGCGGCGGTCCAGCTCATGAGCGGGCAGTTCTCGGCGAAGGACGTCGCGATCGACACGGCCGCGTTCCTCATCGCCGGCTTCGGCGTGGGGCTCGTCGCCGACGGGATGATCTACCCGCTCCTCTTCGCGGCGGGGCCGCCGGGGTGGATCGCCGCGGGCGTGTACACGGTCGCGAAAATGACGGCGACGCTCTACTTCGGCGAAAAGTTGGGCCACTGGATGAGAGGCTTGTTCTCCGCGACGAGTGACGGGAGACGAGAGACGAGGGACGGTCGCGAAGGCGTTCAGCAGAAGCTGGAGGCCATCGACCCATGATGCCCCTGCTTCTGGTCGCCGTGCTGCTCCAGGACCCGCCGCCTCCTCCCCCGCCGGACACGGCGGCGATCGAGGCTGAGCTCGCCGGGCTCGAACAGGTCGTCCTGCCGTCGGAGGATCTCGACGCGCTGGCGACCGCGCTCAAGGAGCGCGTGGAGGCGATGGAAAAGCGCGCCCGGGCGCACGACGCGCGGCTTCCGGAGATGCAACGGCTGCGGACGGAGATCGAGTCCGCGGCGCAGGTCGTCCGCGACCGCGCCGCCGCGCTCGCAACCGCGGCCGCGGATCTGGAGAAGCGCGCCGCCGGGCTTGCGGTTCCCGATGCGCTGAAGGAGCGGCTGCGGAAGACGCTCGATCGCGCGACCGAGGCGGCGGACCGCGCGAAGCGCGCGCCGTCGTCGGCCGACGACTACGTCAAGAAGGCCGGCACGCTCGTCGCCGAAGCGGAATTCAACGAGGAGCGCTACCGCATCCTCGAGCGCGCGATCGCGCAGGCCGGCGGCAGCGTGAACGCCGTCGTCCTCGCGACGACCGGTCCGAACGAGAACGAGGACCGCGCGTTCGCGGGCTACGCGCAGCGGCTGGCGAACCGCTATCGCGCGAACGGGCTCAAGCCGGTCGCGCTCCAGATCCACAGCGTGCGCGAGGCGATGCACGTGCTCGACCTCTACGCGAAGCGCGGCGGGAAGATCGAGTCGATCGTCATGTTCGGCCACGGCGGCTGGGACGGGACGACGATGGGCCGCAGCTACCGCGACGGCATCGCGAAGGACCCGATCGGACAGGTCTCGCCCACCTACAACGCGGAGGAGTACCGGCAGTTCGTCGATCTCCTGAAGACGGCGACCCGGCCCGGGGCGCTCTTCGTCGGCTGGTCGTGCCACAGCGCGGGGGACAACGCGGCGGAGCGCGCGAGCTCGCCGGACAAGCGCATCTGGACGAGGAGCCTCGCGGAAGACGCGAAGCTCCACACCGTCGGCGCCCAGGGAGCGACGGCGATGGAGAACGTGACGAAGTCCGGCGTGATCCCGCTCCTGGAGCAGGCGCTCCAGTACGGCCTGACGGGCGGCCGCTCGCCGCAGCAGACGTGGTTCGCGGCGCCCGGCGGCGCGCAGGTGCCGGCCGGCTTCAACTGGTACCAGCAGGTGTTCGCGAAGCGCAGGCAGCACGGCGGCGTGCAGGGCGCGCTCAGGAAGGCGCTGGAGGACTAGATGATCTGGGCGCTGGCGCTCGCCGTTCTCCTGCAGGACCCCGAGGCCGTCGCGCTCGACAGGGCGGCGCTCGACGCCATCGAGCGGAGCCGCGGGAAGATCGTCGACGTCGACCCGAATACCGCCATGGGGCGTTTCCTGCGCACGTTCGCGCTGACCGACAAGCCGCAGGTCGAGATCACGAGCGAGATGGTCGAGAGAGCGCGCGCGATCCAGGCGTACTTCGCGCAGCCGCGCTACTTCGCGGGCAAGCAGGTCCTCGTCGTCGACGACGCGACGAAGTGGATCACGCACCGCGCCCGCATCACGGAGGTGCTCCCGAACGACGCGTACAAGGTCGAGGTGGTCGAGGTCCTCGAGTGGAACGCGAACATGTCTCCAAAGACGACGCGCACCGTCGAGCGCGTCATCGGCCACGAGGAGATCGCGCGGCTCAACGACCCGACGAAGCTCGCCGCGGGGCGGAGCTACTTCGGCATCCGGCACGAGCCCGTCGAGGATCCGCTCCTGCGCGAGGCGATCGAGAAGGCGAACCGGATCGTCGACGAGAAGATGCCCGACTTCCGCAAGCCGCCCGCGGAGATCGCGAAGCAGCAGCGGTCGCTCTTCCTCGAGCTCATGAAAGTCGCCAAGATGATGGACCACTCGCTGTCCGTCAGCCCCGGCGACGCGCGCTACAAGGCGAAGATGGCCGAGGTGAGCGCCGACCCGTTCTACGGCTCGCGCTCGTCGTGGGCGGGCGCGTACATCAAGGGCGAGTACGGCGTGTGCACCGACCAGGCGTCGGTGGCGACGCAGATCGTCAACAGCGCGGCGCGGCGGGCGGGGATCGACCTCCAGCTCGTCAGCGGCGTGACGCTCGACCGCAACGTGGGGCACGGGTTCACGGTCGCGAACTTCCGCGGCGAGGCGGCGCGCCGCCTCAGCGACCCGAGCTGGGAGAACAACAAGACGTGGTGGAAGTACTCGCCGCCCGAGCGCTACAGCGGGAACCTGCTGATGGAGCTTGAGCAGGCGATGGGCGCCGCGGGTTTCAGCCGCAACCGGCGCATCACGAACCCGGACGCGGCGGAGCGGATCCGCACGCCCGCGCCGTCCGAATGGAAATTCGACAGGGTCGGCACGCGGGCGAAGGCGGAACTCGCATCCACCGGCACGTTCGTCGCCGCATGGCTTGTGAAGGAGGCGATGAACGGCCGCATCTCGGTCGCCGAGCTCGCGCGGCCGGGATTCTGGGGCGACCTCGCGGTCTTCACGGTCGCGGCGCGCGTCACGGAGTCGCTGCCGCTGCGGGGGATCGCGCGACACGCGCTGCCGCTCGCGGCGGGCATGGCGGCCGTGCAGCTCATGCACGGACAGGCGTCGTGGCGCGACGTGGCGATCGACACCGCGTCGTTCCTTGCGGCGGGCGCGGCGGTGAGCCTCATCGCCGACGGCCTCATCTATCCCGCGCTCTTCGCGGCGGGCCCGCCCGGGTGGATCGCCGCGGGCGTCTACACGGTCGCGAAGATGGCGGTGACGCTCTACGCGGGAGAGAAGCTGGGTCACTGGCTGCGCGGGATGTTCGGTCGCGACGAGGGACGGGAGACGAGGGACGGGGGACGGGACGGCGTGACTCAGAAGCTGGAGCGCATGGGCGAATGATCACCGCTTTGCTGCTGGTTCTCGCCCAGACCGATCTCGAGCGTTTCCTCGACACGCTCCGCGATTCCGGCACCGTCCAGCGCGCGTTCCACTCGGCGTACGTGGCCGCGACGCTCGGCGGGTCCGCGACGTACGCGCAGGTGCGCGCCGAGCGCGGCACGCGGATCGGACTCTCGCTCTCGACGACGGGCTTCACCGCGACCGCGAGTCCCGGTCTGCGCATCGACGTGCCGTGGAGGCCCGACGTGCGCGTCACGCGCGTGACGTACGACTTCCGCACGGCGACGTTCGACGTCGAGGCGGCGACGACGTTCGACCTCTTCGGCGTGCTCGGCGGGATGGCGAAGCGGCGGATCGTGGCGCAGCTCGAACGCGACCTCAAGCCGCGGCTGCCGGAGCGGCTCCGGACGCCGGGGTACTCGCCGAACTCCGACCCGAACCTGCGCGGCACGATCGAAGGCGTGCGCGCGGCGTTCGAGGGGGGCGGCGTGAGCGCGTCGCTGCGCGACCTGGCGGCCGGCATCACGCTGCGCGCGCCGGAAAAGTACGACGTGCCGGTCGCCGACGGCTGGACCGCGCACGTTTCGGCCGGGGCGCTGCTCGGCCTGAGCGCGGACACGACGGGCCCGGTCGAGATCCGTCGCTCCGGTCGATGTCGTTCGACGCGGGTCCCGGCATCGAGATCACGCCGCCGGGGGGCGAGTGGGCGAAGCTCTTCAAGAGCATGACGCTCGACGGCGTGACGGCGTCGGGCGACGGCCGGCTTTCCGCGCGCTACGACCTCTCGGCCGAGCGCGTGATCGACGGCGTGCAGGCGCTCTTCGCGCTCATGCTCGTCGCGGGCGGACGGCGCCCGGAGACGATCCACCTCTCGCCCGCGCGTCTCACGAGCGCCCGCGAGCGCGTGGACGCGGCGCTCCAGGAGGAGATCCCGCCGCGGCTCTACGGGTATTCCACGCGCATCTTCAAGGCGTACGCGGGAGAGAAGGCGGCGCGCTGGCTCGAGGGCGTGATGCGCGGCCTGCCGCACGAGGGCGTGGCCAGGTCTCTCGAGGCGGTCGGAAAGTGAAGCTGCTCGTCCTCGTCCTGGCGCTGCAGGCCGACGACGCGCCGTCGCGGCACGGCTGGCTCAACTGGCGGCACGTCCTCCAGGTGCTGACGAGCTGGCACGACTCGAGCCGCATCCAGCGCGCGTTCATGGAGGCCGACCGCGTGGTCGCGCCCGGCGAGAACGGCAAGCGCGGCCGCGCCGTCGAGCAGGAGGCGATCCGCCGTCTCGCGCGCGCGAGCGACCTGCTTCCGAACGTGATGATCGTCGAGGTCGACGGCGTGCGGCGCGTCGCGGGGATCGGCGACAGGACCGTGTCGCTCGGCGGTCCGACGGTCGGCGAAGCGGACGTGCTGAAGCTGAAGCCCGGCCGAACGATCGCGATCGGCGACGTATTCGACGCGACGGCCGTCGAGCGCGCGTGGGACTACAAGCTGCCGGACCGGCCGATGAAGTCGTCGCAGCGCGCGCGCTACCGGGAGGTGTTCGGCGTCGAGCCGATCGAGATCCACCCGACGCCCGTGGGGCGGGCGATGGGTCGCCGCACGGCGGAGGAGGCGGGCGGCGCGGCGCAGTTCGTCGCGGCGTACCTCATCAAGGAGGCGATGAACGGCCGCAACGCGCTTCCGGAGCTGGCCGAGCCGCGCTTCTGGGGATCGGTCGGAGCGTTCACGGTGGCGTCGCGCGTGTCGGGGAAGTTCCTGCGCGGCCCGGTGCTGCCGCTGGCGATCGGCATGGCGGCGGCGCAGGCGGTGAACGGCCGCGTGTCGCCGCGCGAGGTGCTCCTCGGGACGGCGTCCTACTTCGTCGCGGGGCTCGCGGTCGGCTGGGTCGCGGACGGTCTCGTCTATCCGATCCTCTTCGCGGCGGGCCCGCCCGGGTGGGCGGCGGCCGCGGCGTACACGATCGCGAAGACGGCGCTCACGCTCTACGTCGGCGAGAAGCTCGAGGCGTTTTTTCGCGACCGGACAGTCGGAACTCCCGGAAGGGACGGCGGCGTGCGTCGAATACTGGATCGACTCACACCGTAATCCACCTCGGGGAACCTCATGAAGCACGCTCTCATCTTGGCGTTCGTTTTCGCTTCCGCGGGCGCCGCGTCCGCACAGCCGATCCCGCTCGGCAACGAGCCGATCCTCACGGGCACGCAGTCGCACACCTCCGACCACAAGCCGTGGCGCTCGTCGTGGGTGCCCGCGACCTCGAACGAGATGCTCGACGCGCTGTCGACTTTTTCGAACTTCCTGTCGACGAAGCTCGGGTTCAACCCGCGCCTGCACGAGCTGGAGCGCTTCATCCACTACGTCGGGCCGGATTCGCCGATCAAGCCGAAGTACGAGGCGCGCGGCGTCTCCGTCGGCGGCTGGTGGGGGCACTGCAACGGCGAGTCGGCCGCGGTGACCGTCGAGGCGGAGCCCGTGCCCGTCACGCGCAACAACGTCTCGTTCACGCAGGACCAGCTCAAGGCGACGCTCGCCGAGGCGTACTACGAGGCGGGCGCGATGGTGCGCGGCACGCGCAGCTTCCTGAACGACGTGCAGTACAGCGAGGCCAAGCGCCTGACGGCCGCGTCCGCGCCCGCCGCGGAGTGGCGCTCCTGGTACAAGAGCACGTTCAACAGCGAGGCGCCCGCCAGCTACGGCGCGACCGAGATCAGGTCGATCGCCGACCGCGGCGTCATGCGCTTCGAGGACATGAACCCCGCGGAGATGCACCGCGCGCTCCGCACGGTCATCGGCAAGGCGAAGATCCCGATGGTCTTCGAGACGTCCGCGAGCGAGACCGTGTGGAACTGGGCGGCGTGGGCGTACAACACCGACGTCAAGGACACGGGCAAGCTCACCGCGAACGGCCTCAAGATCTACGACGTCGCCACGACGGTCGAGACGATGGCCGGCCCGAAGAACTACACGTACGAGCTCTACATCGACTCCGGCGGCCGCATCAAGGACGGCAAGTGGACCGGATCGAGCGTCACGAACCACCCCGACTTCATCTGGAGCGCGACCGATCCGCGCTTCCACCTCAACGAGTTCATGGCGAAGGCCGTGTCGAACAACCTCGGCCTCACGATGGAGACCGCGGAGATCGCGAACGCCGTCCGCACGGGCGACCAGGCCGGCCTCAAGAAGTTCAAGGGCGCGATCGCCGAGGTGTGGGAGAAGGCGGCGCCGAGCGAGGTCTCGACCTCCGCGAAGATGACCGACCGCACGTACCGCACGGCCGTCGAGCTCGTGAAGCAGTGGAACTCGAACCCGTCGCTCGAGTACCGCTACGGGAACCTCGAGAACTTCCTCGAGGCCGGGCTCGCCGAGAGCTACGGCCGCGGGAAGAACTTCTCCGTCGACCTCTACAAGGAGCTCGGCGAACTGCTGCCCGACAACCACCGCGTGGTCGACAGCGTGGAGGAGCGCCTCCGCAAGGCGGCGGCCGATCCGACCCCGATGGACAAGGCGATCGCGTCGGTGAAGCAGACGTTGAAGCGCGAGGCCGCGGGCGCCGCTCAGTTCGCGGCCGCGTACCTCCTCAAGGAGGGCTTCAAGGCGATCGAGACGGGCGATCCGGAGAAGATGAGGCTCGCCGTGAAGCAGCTCGCGACGCCCGGCTTCTGGGGATCGCTTGCGGTCTTCTCGATCAGCTCGCGGATCGCCGAGGTCGGGCTCACGAAACTCGGCGCGGGCGCGCTGACGAAGGCGGCGGTGCCGCTGGCGGTCGGCATGGCGGTGATGCAGCTCATCTCCGGCCGCTTCTCGGTGAAGGACGTGCTCATCGGTACGGGCGCGTATCTCGCGACGGGCTTCGCGGTGAACTTCATCGCCGACAGCTTCGTCTATCCGATCCTCTTCGCGGCGGGCCCCCCGGGCTGGATCGCGGCGGGGGCGTACACGATCGTGAAGCTCGCCGTGTCGCTCTACCTCGGCGAAAAGCTGGAGCACTGGCTGCAGGGCCTCTTTGCGCGCGGTTCGTCCTCCGAGAGCGGCGGTGACGCGGCGCGGGAGGGCGTGACGCAGAAGCTGCAGGCCGTGGCGCCGTAGTCAATCGCGCGGCGACGCGAGCAGCTTGTCGATGATCGGGTCCATGTCGGGCGCGACGCCCTTGAGCGCCGCCAGCGACGGCGCGTCGAGGTGCCAGAGACTCTCGGCGATCGCCGTGCGCACTTCCAGGGTGCGCTCGGCGCGGAAGGCGGCCGACAGCAGCTTCGCGGCGTCCGCCTTTCGCTCCTTCGCCGCGCCCGCGACGTCGATCGCGGCCGCGCGGAGTTCGAGGCTGGGATCGGAGAAGAGGCGCGCGAACTGCGCCTCGTCGGCGGCGTCGAGGCGGTCGAACCGGATCGCGCCCGCCGCGGCGGAACGCGTCTCGACGTCGCCCTCGCCGAGCGCCCGCGCGAAGAGCAGGCCGTGCGCTTCGCGGGCGCGGTCGGGGTGGGCGTCCGCGTAGTCGCCGAGGCACTCGAGCGCCTTGTGGGCGACCTCCAGCTCGCGCGCTCCGGCCGCGTCCCGGATGGCGGCGAGGATGCGTCCGTCGGGGTCCTTCTGTCGCGCGAGGAACATGAGGGCGATCATGCGCTGGTGGGCGGGCGCGGAACCGCGCACGAGTTCGCAGAGTCGCGCGATCTCGTCGGCGGAGAGCGCGGTCGCCGGATCGACGCCCTTGAGCGCGAAGGGGTCGCGCGCGGCGAGGATGCGGTCGGCGATGGACGACGCGGCGTTGGGGGCCGGCGGGGGCGGCGGAGCGGGCGGCTCGACCGACGCGCGGCCGGGCGGGCCGGGCGATCACGACGACGGTCGCGAGTCCGGCGGCGGCGACGGCGAGGATGGCGAGGGGGAGGCGGCTCTTCATACGGCCCCGCGGGGGGTATCCGAGGATACCCCCGTGCGGGCGCGAAGACTACTCGTCCGACGCCGGATCGTCCGTCGCCGGAATGACCTCCCAGCGGAGGTTCGCGGAGAACACCTTCCTGTCGAGCGTGACGATGTGGTACGGGTTGGTGATGACCCAGAGGACGATGCCGGTCGGCGTGATCTCGTCGACGTGCACCTTGACGCTGTTGAGCGGGTAGTTCCAGACGGCCTTGTCGACCTTCACCGTGTAGCCGCTCGAGGCGCGCGGGCCCGCGAGGATGACGACGACGGTGTGGGCGGAGAGGTCGAGATCGGGCGCGGTCTGGCCCGGCTTGTGGAGGGCGTAGAACGCGGTCCACTCGGCCTGGGTGTTGATGAGGAGGATCTGGTTCGTGCCCGTGGGGTAGTTCGTGAAGTTCCCGCCCTCGACGCCGCGGACGTAGTTGAGGCCCCAGTTTCTGCCGTTGTAGACGGCGGAGGTGAGCTCGCTCTCGACCGGGCCGGCGATGGAGGTCTCCTCGAAGAAGACGAGGCCGCGGTTCGGGGCGAAGACGGCCTGGACGAGGCCGGCGTCGGCGACGCCCGGGAACGCGAACGTGAAGCGCACGCAGTTGGTGAGGGTGCGGTCGAGGCGCGCGAGGCGGTGCGTGACGTTCTTGGCGGCGACGGTGACCTGGACGGAGTTCCAGAGGGCGCGGTCGGCGAGGCTGACGGTGTAGGTGGTGCCGGCGGCGGCGCCGAAGCGGAAGAGGGCGTTCCAGGCGGCTTCCTCGGCGTCCCAGATGTAGAGGGTGTTGCCGGACCAGGCGAGCCAGGCTTCGCCGAGGGTGGGCAGGTTCGTCACGTGGTACAGGCCGGCCCAGGCGTCGTCGACGTTGATCTGCGACTGGAACTCCCAGCGGAGGTTGTCGTACGTCCACGAGTTGCCGTTCTTGAGGGGCCAGTACTTCTGGTAGTGGTTGGCGTACGCGGCGGCGGCGGTCGTGAGCATGACCGCGACGGCGACGAGCGCGCCGGAGAGGCGCTTCATCTGTTTCTCCTCACAAGGGTGCAACACAAGTCGAACGGTGGGGGGATTCTAGGACGGCGCGCGGGGAAGTCAACCGGGAATAACGCATTGCGTCATGCGCGGAGGCTTGCGCGGGCGGGGGGACTTTTCGATACTTCCCGTCGGCCCCCATCGTCTAGAGGCCTAGGACACGGGTTTTTCACATCCGCAACACGGGTTCGAATCCCGTTGGGGGCACCAAC
>Ga0187893_10008329_pt1 | contig 16404 bp, 10 predicted proteins | sample MA1701074metaG_FD_139574 | JGI IMG/M metagenome (GOLD analysis project Ga0187893, IMG submission 139574) | White microbial mat communities from a basaltic lava cave in the Kipuka Kanohina Cave System on the Island of Hawaii, USA - MA170107-4 metaG ...
CCCCCCTCTTCCCAACCCCCTTCTTCTTTTGCCTCCACCCGCCGTAGGTCTTCTTCTAGGGCCTTTTCAGGGATTCCCGTCCTTTCGCTTATTTTTTTAAGAAAATGGGTTTTCTCAACCGAGCTCCGGAGGGCGGCCACAAAAGGCAGCGCAGTAGAAATAATTTCTCGGCCGAGATACCTCTCATCTTTGACCGATGCAAGAACTTTCTCCAATACAAACTCGATAACGTGCTCTGAGCCCCGGATCACCTTCTTCCATGCCTCCGGTCCGCCACGAGAAATCACATCAGCCGGATCCTGCCCTTCCGGAGTGGGGGCAATCTTTAAGTCCATTCCGAGTCTGAGTGCGATCCAAGCCGCGCGCGAAGTGGCTCTTAATCCAGCGAGATCTGAATCAAAGGCGAAAACAATGTTCGGAGAAAGTCTGCGAATAAGTTCCATGCTCGAGGTTGCATCTCCGGCGTTGGGGCCCGAGAGCGCGGTGCCGGAGGCGGCCACGGTGTTACGAAACCCCGCCTGGTGCGAGAGAATAAGATCCATTTGACCTTCCACTAAAATCGTGAAATTGTTCTTACGGATCGATTCTTTGGCGCGCTCGAGGCCGTAGAGCAGGCGGGACTTTTTGAAAATCGGGGTATCCGGGCTGTTCAAATATTTGGGGACCTCTTGCCCTGAAGTACTTGAAGGGTCTCCGAAAATTCGCCCAGAGAAAGCGACCACTCTGCCACTTGTGTCAAATAGTGGAAACATAATCCTCCCGCGAAAGCGATCATAAAACCCTCCGCCTTTTTCCTCGCTTTGTTTCACGATACCTGCGCTTTCAAGTTCGCTCTCCGTAAATCCCTCTTTCTTAAGGTGAGTCGCGGCATCCCGCCAATCATCCTTGGCAAAGCCGATCCGAAAATCCTTTATGCTTGTCTCGGCAAGTCCTCTCTCCCTTAGGTACTTCTGCACCGGAGAATTCATCGCAAGATTCTCCTCGTAGTACTCGGTGGCGGCCTGCATCACCCGGTAGAGTTTGTCTTTGCCGCTCTCCTCCTCCGGATTATAAGCAGGGAGAATAACACCGGCCCGATCGGCAAGGAGCTTGAGCGCTCCTCGGAAATCTAAGCCCTCAAATTCTTCGGCAAAAGTAAAGATGTCTCCCTTGGCTCCGCAGCCGAAGCAGTAATAACTATCCCGCTCCGGGGAGACGAAAAAGGACGCCGTTTTCTCATTGTGAAAAGGGCATTTGGCTTTCCAGTTTTTGCCTGCCTTCTCAAGCTTTATGTAAGAAGAAACTACATCCTCAATCCCCAGTCTCTCCTTAATTTGTTCGACGGGAGAGCTCATTTAACTTAATTTACAATTTTTAATTGGCAATTGGCAATTTATTTTGAAATCCGGTTCCGGCGGGAATTAAGCGCCCGATGATCACGTTCTCTTTAAGCCCTCGGAGCGGATCGACTCCACCTTTGACCGCGTTCTCAATGAGCACCCGGTTCGTGTTCTGGAAAGAAGCGGCGGAGAGCCAGCTTTTAGTCCGAAGCGAGACTTCGGTTATACCCAGGGCAATCACTTCGGCGGTGGCGGACTTGCCCCCATCTTTTTTCACTCGCTCATTTTCTTCGATAAGTGCGATATTCTCCACAATGTCCCCAGCGGAGAAAACGGTATCCCCTGTATCCTTGATCCGACGTCGAGAGAACATCTGACGGACGATTATCTCGGTATGCTTGCGTGCAATCGAAGCGCTCTGAAGTTCGTAAACTTTGTTGATTTCCCGAATAATGTAATCTTCCACTACCTCCTTGCCGCCATACTCGAAAATCTCGGTTATGTCCGCGGAGCCATCAGTTAAGAGCTCGCCGGCTTTCACTTGGTCGCCGACCTTAACAATGGGGACCCTCCGCAGAGGGACGAGGTACTCCCTTGACTTATCGTTGCTACCTTTACTTGCTTCTCCGAGAACTTTAATTGTTTTCTCTCCATCTTTATCTTTTATTTCGAAAACCTCTCCCTCTTCCACGGTGACTACGGCAGGATTCTTCGGCATCCTTCTTTCAAAGATTTCTTCTACTCGCGGTAGCCCGGTGGTTATGTCCGCCCCGGCCACGCCTCCGGCATGAAAGGTGCGTAGCGTAAGCTGGGTTCCCGGTTCTCCGATCGCCTGCGCGGCAACAATCCCGACCGCTTCGCCCTCCGTTACCAGTCTGTTCCTGCCGAGATCCAGCCCGTAGCATTGTACGCAAAGTCCGTGCACGGTCTTGCAAGTAAGCGGAGAACGAACTACTGCCTGCCTCGCTCCGCTTTTCTCAATTTCCTGCGCGATCTCCTTGGTAATAAGAAGTCCCTTTTTATAAGTTGTTTTCCCAGAGTTGTCTTCGATGTCTTCCGCCAGTATCCTTCCGTGAATATTTTTTGCAAACGGGATCTCAATGCCGGAGATATTTTCTGCCCCGACCAGTTTCCCCTCTTTGGTGCCGCAATCGGCCTCGGTCACTACCACGTCCTGGGCTACATCCACCAGTCGCCGGGTCAAGTAGCCAGCTTTCGCGGTGTTAAGAGCCGTGTCCGATGCGCCCTTTCTCGCTCCATGAGTAGAGATAAAGTACTCAATCGGAGAGAAACCCTCCTGATAAGAAGCAAGAATGGGGAACTCCAAGGTCCGCCCCTGATTGTTCTGAATGAGACCCTTCATTCCGGTCATCTGAGCCAGCTGGCCCATGGATCCGCGCGCGGCGGAGGTAAAAATATCATAAGTAGAACTTCTTTTGTCCAGAGTCTCTGGTAGAATCTTTTTAAGGTCGGAGAGGGCGCTGGTCCAGATCTCAATAATCTTCTGATATTTTTCCTCTTCCGAGAGAAGCCCTTCACTCCATTCCGAAACAGTTTGGTTTTCACTCTTTTTTGCCCCTGCGACAATCTCCTCTTTCTCCTTCGGCACTCGCACATTGTCCATGCCCCAGGTAATTCCCGAGTGGGTTGCGTACTTAAATCCGAAATTCTTAACTTTATCCAGGATCGCAGGCGTTGCGTCGACTCCGTAGTGGAGAATAAGCTCGTCCACAAGCGCCGAGAGCCGCTTCTGGGTCATTTCCTCGTTGACATACGCAAAGTCGTTCGGAAGGATGGAATTAAAGAGAAGCCGCCCGACCGTGGTTTCAAACAGACTGCCGGCAAAACGCTTGTATTTCGGGGTGTCGGTGGCAAGCACCTTTATTTTTGCTCTGAGCGAGACCGCGCCGTATTCGAAGGCGGTTATGGCTATGTTCGGGCTTGGAAAATATTTCCCCTCACCGAGCTCTCCGGTGATTTCCTTAGTCATCCAATAGGAGCCGAGGACGATGTCTTTGGACGGATGTACAATCGGATCCCCATTCTGGGGTTTGAGCAAGTTCTTGTTCGAGGCCATGAATTCTTTGGCTTCCCACTGCGCTTCTTCGGAGAGAGGAACATAAACTGCCATCTGGTCGCCGTCAAAGTCAGCGTTAAAGGCCGCGCAGACGAGCGGATGGACCTGAATCGCATTGCCTTCAACCAAAATGGGGTGGAAGGCCTGGATTCCGAGTCGGTGCAAGGTCGGAGCCCGGTTCAAGAGCACGTACTTCCCTTCTATCACACTTTCTAGCATCGCCCAGACTTCCGGAGTTCTCTCTTCGATCAGCTTATTAGCCCCACGAATGTTGAAGGCAAGCTCCGCCTGGAGAATCCTGGAAATCACAAACGGCCGGAAAAGTTCCAAGACCATATGTTTCGGAAGCCCGCATTCGCTGAGCTTAAGCTGGGGTCCGACCACAATGACCGAACGGCCGGAATAATCCACGCGCTTGCCGAGAAGATTCTGTCGGAAAAGTCCTTGTTTGGATTTTAAATTATCCGAAAGCGATTTAAGCGGCCGCTTCTGCGACTGACTCATCGCCGCGGAATCGGATTGTCGGGCGATCGAGTTGTCGATGAGAGCATCCACCGCTTCCTGGATGATTCTCTTTTCGTTGCGGAGAATCACGTCCGGCGCGTTGATCTCTTTAAGCTTCTTGAGCCGATTATTGCGATTGATGACCCTGCGATAAAGGTCGTTTAAGTCCGAGGTGGCGTGGCGCCCGCCGTCTAGCGCAACCATAGGCCGGAGCACCGGCGGGATGACCGGGATCACGGTCAAAAACATCCATTCCGGTTTCACACTGGCATGGGTCATGGCCCGAATAAGAGAGAGCCGTTTCTGAAGCTTCTCTTTCTCCGCAGCGCTTACCTTGGGCAGAAGCGTTTCTGTATGAGTTTTGAGCTTCCCGAGGTCTAAGTTCTTGAAAATGGAATAAATTGCCTCTGCGCCAATGTTGGCTTCAAAGCAGGTCCCGTACTTTAAAGAATAGTGGTGAAAAGAAATTTCGTTCAAAACTTTCCCTTCGTAGATCTCGGCAATTTCCTTCTTGGTGCTACTTAGGAGATTTTTAAGCTTCTCCTTGGTTGACTCATCGGGAGCACTGCGGAGCTTGCTTTTATACTCCTTTTCCAGGGAAGCAAGAATTTTCTGTTTCTCCTCCTCGAAAACTTTGACAATAATGTAGCCGGCGAAATAAATGACTTTCTCGAGGTCGGTGACCGAGATATTAAGAAGTATGCTCATTCGGGAAGGTACACCGCGGAGGAACCAGATGTGGGCAACCGGGGTCGCGAGCTCAATATGTCCCATCCGCTCCCTCCGTACAATAGAGCGGGTCACTTCCACGCCACACTTTTCACAAATGATATCTTTGTAGCGGATCCGGCGATATTTCCCGCAATAACATTCGTAATCTTTCTCCGGTCCGAAGATCCTCTCGTCGAAAAGGCCCCCGCGCTCGCTTCGGCCGGTGCGGTAATTGATCGTCTCCGGTTTAGTAACTTCACCATAGGACCAAGATCGGATATCCTCCGGAGACGCGAGTTTGAGCTCTATGTCGTCGAAATCGGTTGTGTTTAAAACTTTGGGCATTTTATTTTTTGTTTCTTAAATTTACGTCCAGCGCCAGACCTCTTAAGTAGTTCAGCATCACGTTAAATGACGCGGGTGAAGAAGGCGCCTTTATTTTCTCGTTCTTAATGATCGCGTCAAAGGTCTGCGAGCGACCCATGATGTCGTCGGATTTGATCGTGAGCATTTCCCGCAGGGTATAGGCCGCCCCGTAGCCCTCCAGCGCCCAGACTTCCATCTCGCCGAAGCGCTGACCTCCGCCCTGGGCTTTACCCCCGAGGGGCTGCTGGGTAATAAGCGAATACGGTCCGATCGAACGCATGTGAATCTTGTCTTCTACCATGTGATGGAGCTTGAGTATATACATGACCCCTACCGCCACATCCTGTTCAAATGGCTCTCCGGTCCTCCCGTCATAGAGCCGCATCTTGCCGCTCTCTGGCACTCCGGCTTCTCGTAACTCACCCTTTATTTCCTCTTCGCTTGCGCCCAAAAAGGGAGGAACGATCGCCTGGTAGCCCAAAGTGTGAGCGGCCAGCCCCAAGTGCATTTCAAAAATTTGGCCCAGATTCATGCGCGAAGGAACGCCGAGCGGTGAGAGAATGATGTCAACCGGCGTGCCATCCGCGGCGTAGGGCATATCTTCTTCGGGTAGGACCAAGGAAATTACCCCTTTATTGCCGTGCCGGCCAGAGAGCTTGTCGCCTACGGAAATGTTCCTGATTTGCGCAACTTCGATTACGATTTTCTTTATGATCCCGGCCTCGAGCGTATGCCCGGCCTCCCGCGAGAAAATTTTAACCCCAATTACCCGGCCGGATTTCCCGTGCTCCACCCGGAGCGAGGTATCCTTAACGTCCCGAGCCTTTTCCGCGAAGATGGATCGGAGCAGTCTCTCCTCCGGAGTAAGTTCGGTTTCGCCTTTGGGTGTAATTTTCCCGACGAGGATATCATTTTCCCGGACTTCCGCGCCAATGCGCACCACCCCGTCTTCGTCTAAGTCCTTGAGCTTAAGTTCTCCGACGTTGGGAATATCCCGGGTGGTTACTTCGGGTCCGAGCTTCGTATCGCGAACATTGGCGATGAATTCTTCCACGTAGATCGAGGTGAATTTACTGTTTTTAACCAGCCGCTCGGAGAGAATTATCGCGTCCTCGTAATTTGCGCCCGACCAAGAAAGCATCGCGACGAATATATTTTGCCCGAGGGCCACTTGGCCGCCCACGGTCGAGGTGTTATCCGCAAGAACATCTCCCTTCTTAACTTTATCCCCTGCCCGAACTACTGGACGATGATGAAATGCCGAGAAGTGATTGTTCCTAAGGAAGTTGATGAGGGGGTAAGTTTTTTCGTTCCGGCCTTTAACGACAATTTTTCTGGAATCGACATAACTAACCGTGCCCTCTGCCTCCGCGAGAATCAGTCTCCCGGAGTCGCGGGAAGTGAAGTCTTCCAACCCGGTGGCCACAAGCGGCGCTTCGGGGAGCACGCAAGGCACTGCCTGTTTCTGCATATTAGAACCCATGAGCGCGCGGTTCGCGTCGTTATGCTCGAGAAAGGGAATGAAGGAAGTCGCCAGCGAAAACGCCTGATTGGCCGCCACATCAATGAAATCTACTTCCTCTCTCGCGACAACTCCCGGCTGGCCGCCCTTGGCTCGCGCGGTAACCTTCTCGTCGATAATTTTACCGTTCGAGTCGTAAGGAATGCTGGAGTGGGTGATATTATATTTTTCTTCTTCGAGCGCGTTAAGGTACGCGATTTCGCCGGTTATTTTCCCATCTTTCACTTTGACGTAGGGGCTCTCGATGATTCCGAAGTCGTTGATCCTCGCGTATGTGGCGAGATGAAGAATAAGCCCGATATTAGGTCCTTCCGGGGTATGGATCGGGCAGACCCGGCCGTAGTGGGAGGGGTGAACGTCGCGGACTTCCAGCCCTGCTCGCTCCCGGGTAAGTCCTCCAGGGCCGAGCGCGGAGAGGGTGCGGAGGTGTTCCACCTCGTAGAGAACATTCTCCTGCGCCATGAACTGGGAGAGCTGGTTGGTGGTGAAGAATTCCTTGATCCTCGCCTGGAGGGGCCTCTGGTTGATAACCTGAATTGGCATCGCGGTGTCAAGGTCGATGATAGACATTCGATCCTGGATGTTCCGCTTGATCTGCATCATGCCGGTCCGCACTTTCTGCTGGAACATTTCTCCGACTAAGCGCACCCTTCTCTGGCCAAGATGGTCAATGTCATCCGCCTTCATATCCGGAGTGTTGTTTAAGGTCGCGATGTGCTCAAGAATTGTGGCCAGATCTTCTCGGGAAATCGTCCGCCGAGTGAGCTCTGCTTCGGTCATAGATTTTCCGAAGCGCTGATTGAAACGGAACCGGCCGACCGGTGAGAGGTCGTAACGCTCCGGAGTAAACAGAGAATTCACGAATTCTTTCGCGTTCTCGGCCGTGGCAATATCCCCTTCCCGGAGACGCTTGTAAATCTCCACATAAGATTCTTCTGGGGTCCGAGAGGGGTCCTTCTCAAGTGAGTCCCGAATCGCCTTGGACGCCACCGGATTGTGGTCAAATGCTTTCATTATCAGAGAATTGTCCGGGAAGCCCATGGCGCGAAGGAGCGCGGTCGCTGGGAATTTTCGCTTTTTGTCTATCCGCACATAAATACCGCCGTCCGATTCTGACTCGATTTCGATCCAGACACCTCGGGAGGGAATTACTTTGGCGCCGAAATATTTTCGGTTCTTGCCCTCGGACTCCGTAAAGAAGACCCCGAAGGAGCGGGCCAGCTGCGGTACGATGACCCGCTCCACGCCGTTAATGATGAATGTGCCATGTGCGGTCATAAGCGGAAACTCGGCCATGAAGATCTCCTGTTCCTTGGTCGTACCTAGGATTTTGTTCTGGAGCTTTACTCGGACTTTAAGCTGTCCGTGGTAAGTGAGCTTGTTGACCTTCGCGTCGTTCTCGTCGGTATTCGGCTCGCCTAGGGTAAAGGAGGCAAACTCGAGTTGGAACTTTTTCCCGGAATAATCTTGAATAGGAGAGAATTCTTTGAAAACTTCTTTGAGCCCCTCTTTGCGTAGCCAGTCGAAAGACCGGATCTGCGCTTCAATCAGATTCGGAAATTCAATGAGCGGTTTCTTGTATTTGGAAAAGTATTTTTTGGGGGGCGAAATTGTGTATGGCTCCTTTGACATAAAAAATAACAAAAGCGAGGCGCTCCGGCCTCCTCTTGATCTGCCCCCGAGACTCAATCAATCAATTACTTAAAGTATACTCGCCCCAAATTTTTTGTCAAATCTCATCAGTTGGGAAACAATTTACATGTTCTGGCTATAAATTACCCCAAATTACCCTTGGTGAACAAAACTAACATATGTTAGTTTTGTTCACTACATTATCCCCTCCTAAATTATCCGCCTAACTTGAAATGTTTCCTCAATTTCTGATCTTCCAGAAAACTCTCCACGGTCAAAACATCCACATACCTGCCTAGCCCATGAAAGTCGGCAATAAAAATTATCTCCTCCTCACAGGGGTAGGGGTGGATCCAAGCGGATTTTTGGAATTGGAAAAACCCTAGCTCCTTAAGATGGTGCCACAGCGCGATTCTTCCTTTTTTAAACCGGACCGGGATATCGAACATGACCAGTCGCCATTTACCATCCCACTTTTTCGGCTGCTCTATCTTCATGAGCTCAATCGAGAAGGCTCGGAGTTTGGTTTTCCCTTTTGTCGTAATTCTTACGATCTCTCTCCCGCCTTCCTCACAAACATATTCAATAAATTTTTGCCGCTTCAAATACCGCAGGGAATCTTCCACCTGTCTTTTACTAAACCTCTTGCCGGTTTTGTATCCACCAAAAATTTGCACTGCATTGCCCATAGAGACCGCTATCGTGGCCAGTACCGGAATCGATGCGATCGCAAGGATACATAGTGCGACTTTAGTCGCTTTCGCTCTCGGAGTTCCGGAATCCAAAAAATCCTGAAACCTCTCTAAATACCCGCTTACCATTTTGTGAGTAATTCTAACATATGTTAGTTTTATTCACAAAGAACTTGTTTTTCCATCTATTCATCACCCAAAGAATCTCTCCCGAATTGAGCGAAAATGCCGGCTCGCAGCGCTGCAATTTTTCTTTGATCTTGTTCCTCTATTGTACTCCGTAATAATTCGGGGTGATATATTTGCAAGGCCTCTTCAAGGGTTGCGGGTAATCTTACGATCTTTCCTTCGCTTCCTCTCCCTTCATAAGTTGAAAGCTGAGCATAAATTCCGTTCCAAATTTCTCTTGCCATTTTCGGGTCCTCTAATGTCATTAACTTTTCCAAAAATAAACGTCTATATTTTTGAATACCGTGGCCCACTCGCGCATGAAACATCCCGGCTATTGATTCATCTACACTTGGAATCCCGGGCATTTGACCAAATAATTTTTCTCTATCTGCCAACATAAGAACAACGTCATTTTCCTCTTCATATTCTTCCGCTATCATTCTGTATTCCTGGCGCTTTTTGTAAATTGTTACGAAAGAATTAATATCTTGGTCTAATATTTCATTACTTAATATTTTTGGTTGGAAATCGTGAAAATATTTTTCCTCCTCTTCCGGCGAGAGACCTAACCTTTTTAACAGATTAGTCTTGTAATCTATTTCAAGTTTACTACGATTTTTAAGCTTTTCTTTATCATTAACTTCTGCATCAATATATAAAAAGCCGTCGATGTCGCTTTCCGCGGTCGCTTTCTCGCCCTTTATCATTGAGCCAAAGACCGTGGCCCCCAAGACTTCGGGGTACTCCTCTTGAAATTTTTTTACCTGTTGCCGAAACTGCTCCAGTCTTCCGTAAGCTACCGGGTTTTTCGCAACTTCGAAACGTTTTACCCTGAATAGTTCTTCACTTTTGTCCATGTTTAATAGTTTACTTCTTTTTCTTCCATTTATCGATTCTGTCGTGGTCTCCGGAGAGGAGAACTTTGGGCACGCGATAGGTCTGGCCCCGGTATTTGAGAACCTCCGGCCGGGTGTACACTTCGCTCGATGCCACGCGCTCCTCTTCGAGGGATTCGTGCTTGCCGAGGACGCCGGGGATCTGACGGGAGATGGAGTCGATGAGGATCATGGCCGGCAGTTCCCCGCCGGTAAGCACATAATCCCCCACGGATATCTCTTCCGCTTTGGTAATTTTTCGGACTCGCGCATCGATACCTTCATACCGGCCGCAAATTAAAACTATATCTTTGAATTTCTTCGCGGCAAATTTCGCATACGCGGTTGTGAATTTTTTGCCGGAAGTCGAGAAGAAGATTGATCTTGCCTTGGGATTTTTTCCAAGGACCCGAGAAAAACTCCGAGAAGCTAGGGCATAGGCCTTGAGGAACAATTCCGGCCGGAGCACCATGCCCGGTCCCCCGCCATAGGGCCGGTCGTCCACGCGCCTCTTCCGTTCCACGAAATCCCGCGGGTTATAAAATTTTATTTTTATTTTTTTCTGCCTTATCGCCCGACCGATAATAGACTCTTTTAAATAAGAGTCGAAGGTTTCGGGAAAGATTGTGATAACGTGAAAAGTCAAAAACTAAATACCTTTCAAGTCTTCCATGGCTTCATCCACGGTCCTGGTGCTGCCCATAGTTGGGCGCTCCGGGCGCGCTGCTCGCTCGCTGCCTTCCGGCTCGTTTATTTTGAGATTCACTCGGGCGTTATTTTTCATCCCGATGATCCGGAGAAGGGTGCGGATCGCTTTCGCGGTATTGCCCTGCCGGCCGATAATTTTACCCATGTCCGCGGGGTTAACCGTAAGGGTGATGAGAACTCCCATCTCGTCCACGGTCCGGTCGATCTTAACATCGCTTGGGCTATCAACCAGCGCCTTGACCACGTATTCCAGAAACTCGCTGTCAGAGTCTTGCGTCATACGGAAATTATTACATTGTTAATGAGTTGCAGCGTTACGACTTTACTGCTTGGAGAAAGTATATAAAATTATTTCTTGGCCTTCAAGTCCTTCTTTCGCTGGGTGGGTGATTTTCGCGGCAGGACGTTTATTTTTTTTCCCTCAATCACTTTCTCTTTAACCAAGAAATTGTGCACAGTGTCAGAGACCTTGGCGCCGACTCCCAGCCAGTACTTCATGCGATCGGTTCTTAGTTTAACCTCGCCGGATTTCGGATTATAGGTCCCGAGGACTTCCAGGAATTTGCCGCTCTTGGTCGAGTTCTTGGAGTCGGTCAAGACCGCCCGAAAGGCCGGGTCATTCTTGCGTCCGATCCTCTGCAATCTTATCTTAAGCATGTGAAAAGGAGTTTAACATAACTCGCCCAAAAAACAACCAGCGCCGCGTTTCGGAGAAACACAGCGCTGTCTTCTTGCTTGCCGGACCCTGACTTCAAGGCCTGCGGGGCCGGCCCCTCGCCGTCGAGTCCAGACGGACGGAGTACCGGGGTTCGTGCTCCCGCACTATGCGCGGAGTGCCGCCCCGATACCACGGTAACCCCGACCGATAGTACATCGGCCGGTAGCCGTACCCCATGCCGAGCAGGTAGGGGCTGACGGCCCGATTCCCCGTCTCGGCGTCAGCCGCGGCCCGGGCGGTGGCCGTGTCCCGGCCGACCTCCATTGCCCGGTGTTCCAGGCAATAGGCGGCGGCCTTGTCCGCTCCCAAAATCGGAGCAGACTTCTCGAGACACGTCTCCGCGGTTCCCATGACCGCGGGCGAGGGATGGCTCGCCACAGCGAGCTCGTGCGCCGCCCCGGCGCACCCCGTCAGCGCCAGGATGGCGCCCAAATACAGTTTGTACATGAACACCTCCTGTGGAGGGTTAACTACATATAGTATATCATATTTTAAGGCAAAAGTCAAGGAGTAAATAGCTAAAAATAGCTTAAAATATAAGGGTGAAAAAGGGCATTATCGGTACTATCTCTCTTACCTCCAAGGGGACTGGCTATGTCAAAGCGGAAGGAATAAAGAAAGACATCGAGATCCCGCCGCAGAATCTAAACACCGCTCTCCATGGCGATAAGGTTCTAGTCTCTGGAAACGAAGTGGTCCGAGTTGTGGAGCGGGCCAAGATTGGCTTCGCCGGAGAGCTCCTTGGGTCCGATGGTAAATTTTTTGTAAAGCCGGACGATCCCAAGATGTATACTGATATTTTTGTCTCTACTCCCGGCAAGGCCAAACTCGGCGACAAGGTTTTCGCCGAGCTCCTGCCTTGGCGCGATCCGAAGTTGCCGCCGGAAGGCCGGGTGGTAGATATCTTCGGCCGCGCGGGCGAGAACAACGCCGAGATGCACGCCATCGCCCGGGAGAAAGGTTTCAAAGAAAAAATTTCCCACTCGGCGGAAGAGGATGCTCGGCAAATCCAGCACCGCGGCATTGCGCCGGAGGATTACAAGGAACGCCGAGACTTTCGAGACGTTCTCACCTTCACTATCGATCCGGTAGATGCGAAAGATTTCGATGATGCGTTATCGGTTAGAGAAATAGAGAAAGGCAAGTGGGAAGTGGGAGTGCACATTGCCGATGTCACCCATTATGTCAAAGAAGGGTCAGCAATCGACCGGGAAGCGAGGGAGCGCAGTACTTCAGTGTACCTCGTGGACCGCACTATCCCTATGCTTCCGGAAGTTCTGTCCAACGACCTCTGCAGTCTCCGGCCGAATACCGATCGGCTGACCATGAGCGCAGTCTTCGTCCTCGACCAAAATGCGAAAGTTCTCTCGGAGTGGTACGGCCGCACCGTTATTCATTCTAAGAAAAGATTCACCTACGAAGAGGCGGAAGAAGCGATAAAGAAACCGTCCCTACCCTACCACAGCGAACTCTCGCTCCTTAATAAGCTTGCAAAAAAAATGATGGCCCGTCGTCGCCTCTCGGGTGCGATTTCGATGGAGCAAGAAGAAGTGAGGTTCGTCTTAGACGATAGCGGCCGACCGATCAAAGTCGTCAAATACGAGCGGGGTGATTCCCATAAACTCATCGAAGAATTCATGCTCCTTGCTAACATGAAGGTCGCCGAAGAAATTCCGGAGTTTTCAATATATCGCGTACATGACCTGCCCAGCCGAGAGAAAATGGCGGATCTCCATAACTTTCTCGGGAGCTTCGGCTATCATCCCAAGCTCGTAAACGGCGTAATCCCGAGCAAGGAACTTAACCTCATCCTTGAGGACCTCCGCGGCAAGGCAGAGGAAGAAATGATCAGCCGCGCGGTCACCCGCTCCATGGCTAAAGCAATTTATTCGACCAAGAACATTGGGCACTTCGGCTTGGCGATAAAATTTTACACCCACTTCACCTCCCCGATCCGGCGCTATCCCGACATGGTGACCCATCGACTGCTCTCTGCCCACTTCTCCGGCAAGAAAATTCCGCGTGAGAAAATTATGGAATTCGAGGAAATTGCCAGAAAGTCCTCGGAACAAGAGAGGCGCGCGCAAGATGCGGAGTGGGCTTCGATCAAATGGAAGCAAGCCGAATATATGTCGGAGCGGATTGGCAAAGTTTTCAGTGGCATTGTTTCCGGGGTCACAGAGTGGGGGCTGTATGTAGCGGAAGCCGAGACCAAGTCAGAGGGGCTAGTCCGGGTGCGGGATCTTTCGGGTGATTTCTATGAGCTCAAAGAAAAGAAGTTCGAACTTGTGGGCAAAAGGACAAAAAAGAAGTTTCACCTCGGCCAGAAGGTCCGAGTGAAGGTAAAGTCGGTTGATTTGAAAAAGAGAACAATAGATTATGTAATAGCATGAGGAAAATCTGGCTCACTATTCCGCTCGCTCTTGGCATCTTTGTCGCAGTTGTCCTTCTAGACTGGAGCCCAGAGATTAGTCTGCCCCTTGGTTCGAAATCCGCGAGTTCTGGCACTATCGCGGAGGTGGATAAGGCGATCGGGAACGCTTCCCTTACGGAGAGAACCGATACCTATTACACCAAGCCGCTTGCGCCGGCGCTCTCCATCTCTGCTAAGAGCTACTTAGTGGACGATCTCGACACCGGAGAAACTATCCTTGCCAAAAGCGAAAAGGAGATCCGTCCCATTGCTTCAGTCTCGAAGCTCATGACCGCGCTCCTCACTGAAGAGTATCTCCCAGAGGACGCAGTCGCAACCGTAAGTAAAAAGGCGCTCGCCACCGAGGGCGGAAACGGCGATCTACGAGTAGGGGAAAAGATAAAAGTCTCCGACCTTGTTTATCCGCTCCTCATGCAATCCTCGAACGACGCGGCGGAAGTGATCGCGGAGTGGATCGGGCGGGAAAACTTCCTCGCGAAAATGAACGAACGGGCCAAGGAGCTTCTAATGTTCTCAACCTCCTACCAGGACCCGACGGGACTCTCTCCGAGCAACCGCTCCAGCCCCTCGGATCTCCTGCAACTGACAAAGTATATATATGGGAAAAGGCCGGAACTTCTTACTCTCACCACCAAGAGAAGCTACGGCAACGGCCTGCACCTCTGGCCGAGCAATAACCAGTTCCTTCGGCATGAAGGGTACCTGGGCGGGAAGTCTGGTTTCACCGACGAGGCGCGCCAGACTGTCGTTTCGCTTTTCTCCGCAAAGCTTCTGGAGGGCGGCCCGAGAAACGTCGGGATCGCGCTTCTCGGATCAACTGATCGGAAACGTGACGTAGAGAGTATTCTCAAGTACTTGAACAAAAATGTCGCCTACGGAGTGAAGCCCGCCCCGAAAATTGTGGCGGAGGTGCCCAAAATTATCGAAGACGTGATCGTGGCTCCGATTCCGGAGGCAGTCGATCCGGACTACGTCACCCTTACCTTCGCGGGTGACATTATGATGAGCCGAGGGGTCCGGAGTTCAGTTCTTAAGAACTTCGGCGGAGACTACTCCCTTCTCTTCGACAAGCTGGATATTTTGAAAAATTCTGACATCGTCTTCGCGAACCTTGAGGGCACGGCCTCGGACAAGGGCATGGATCTTAGAAATCTCTACTCCTTCCGCATGGATCCGCAGGTTCTGCCCGCGCTTAAGGGCGGCGGGATAAGTGTTCTCTCGGTGGCCAATAATCATATTGGAGATTATGGTCGCGAAGCATTCACGGACACACTCGCGCGTCTTAAAGAAAATGAAATTCTCTACACCGGAGGCGGCCTGAATAAGGCAGAATCCGAGAGACCTGTCGTTATCGAGAAATACGGCATTAAAATCGGGTTCCTGGGATTCTCGGATAAGGGGCCGCAGTTCATGCGCGCGACCGACACGAGCCCAGGCATCCTCCTTGCCACCGATTCAAGAATGAGCGAGATAATTAAAAGTGCGTCTCGAAACGTTGACTATCTAATTGTGTCTTTCCACTTCGGAGAGGAATACCAGAGCACCCATGACGCGAAGCAGTCAGAGCTCGCTCATATGGCCATCGACAACGGCGCGAAGATAGTCATCGGCCATCATCCTCATGTCATCCAAGAAACCGAAGTTTACGATGGGGGCTTCATTGCCTACTCCGTGGGCAACTTTATTTTCGATCAGAACTTCTCCACCGCGACCATGCAAGGCCTGCTCCTCGAGATGAAACTTTACCGAGACGGCGCCATGACTGCCAAGAAAAACACCGTTAAGCTCTCGCCCTACTTCCAGCCGAATCAAATAATTCCTGGCAAGGAAGAGAAGGTAATTCCCTCACCCTGACCCTCTCCAAATAAAATAGTTTGGAGAGGGTGGTCCCGGTTTATCGAAAGACCGGGTGAGGTGAACAAATTTAACATATGTTAAATTTGTTCACTAACACAAAATTCCTACGGCAAGATTTAATCTTGCCGTAAGCAACCACCGTATGGCGATATATCGCTATTTTTAAGCCGTTTGCAATGGACTAGCGACCGTTAATTTATTGCAAAACATTTTATTCCCATTCGACTGGCTTAGGGCAGAATTGCTATGTCACTCTGCTATCGCTTCGGCTTCGGAGAGCTTGACCGAGAGGAGCTTGGAAGTGCCGTCGGCGCCAAGGGTCACCCCGTAGAGCACTCCGGCGCGGGTCATGGTCTCGCGGTTGTGGGTGACGACGACTAGCTCCGAGCGCGCCGAGAGTTTCTCGAGCATATCCCCGAATCGGCGCGAGTTCGATTCGTCGAGCGCCGCGTCGGTCTCATCGAGCACCAGAAAGGGCGGCGGGTTCACCTGCGACATCGCGAAGAGAAGCGCGATCGAGACGAGGGAGCGCTCGCCTCCGGAGAGCGCGGCGAGTTCTTTCACCTTCTTTTGAGGCAAGCTTACATTAATTTCCACTCCTTCACTTTCTTTCCCGACGTCCCGATCTTCGTCAGGAGTCGGGGCTCCGACCTCGTCTTCGAGCGTCGGGGCTCCGGCACGCTTCTCCGGCTTGACCACCCGCAAGCTCGCCGTCCCGCCCCCGAACATAAGGGTGAAAAGCTCCTTAAACTCGGTGTTAATTTTCCCCACTCCCGCTTTAAATTCGGTGTCGATTTTCTCTTTTAATTCCGTAATCA
>Ga0187893_10008330_pt1 | contig 16403 bp, 4 predicted proteins | sample MA1701074metaG_FD_139574 | JGI IMG/M metagenome (GOLD analysis project Ga0187893, IMG submission 139574) | White microbial mat communities from a basaltic lava cave in the Kipuka Kanohina Cave System on the Island of Hawaii, USA - MA170107-4 metaG ...
CTGGTCGCCGACCTGCGCGACTACGTGGCCGCTACCGGCGAGGCCGAACGCCAGCAGCTGATCAGCACCTCCGTCGCGTTCCAGCTGGGACTGGTGTTTCGCACTAGCAGCGACACGAACGTCTCCCCGGCCTGGCTGGACCGCATTCCCGACCGTACCGAGCACACCCCGACGATCCGGCAGCGTTCCAGCCCCGATGCGACCGAGCCTTCGGCGACCGCGCAGCCGGTGCACGCCTTCAACGTGCTGCGCACCGACTTCACGACGTTTCCCCCGCAGTTTCAGCAGGTCCGCCAGTACAGCGAGGCGAGCACGATCGCGATCACCTGGGATCTCACCTGGGACCACACGCCCGACTCGAACGGCACCGCTGCCCAGGCTGACCCCGAACACCACCTCGCGCACTACCAGGTCCGCCGCCGCGCGTTGGACAGCGACGAACACGAAGCCGTCTATACCGTCAAGACCGGCCAGGTCCTGCACCGCCAGGAGGAGGACGGCACTGACGTCCTCAAACGCTTGCGTCCGCGCTTCCACATTGTCGATCGCTTCGCCGACGACACCACCGACGATCTCGCGGCGCTGCCCATCCAGGGACGCAGCTACCTGTACACGATTACGCCTTTCGACTTCGCCGGGAAACCGGGCCGGCCGCTGACGCTGGTCGCTACGCGCTTTCCGAACCAGCCACCGCTGGTACCGGTCGACGGCGAACTCACCGTCGGCTACCGCATCACTCGAACGGACACCACCGCGACCGACCCGACCAGCCCGCGGGTCGTTGAGCCGCACCACGTGCTCGTCGAGTGGTCCGAGCCAGCCCAGACCGGCTCTGTCGTTCCGATCACGACTTACCGATTGGTCTTCCGTCGCGAGCCAACGCTGCCGATCGGCAGCTATGGACTGGACAGCACCACCCAACGGCCGGTCAGCAAGCTGTTGCCGACAAGCAACGCCCGGCCGCTGCCCTCCGACCCCAGGATCACGCTCGCGAACATCACCACCACGGTGAGCGGTGAGCACCGCCGCCGCCAGGCGGCCATCACGTCTACGACGCTGCGTGAGACCGGCGTGCTCCCGGACGGCGGCTGGCGACCGGAGGCATGGCGGGTCTTCTTCCAGACGGAGTCGGCCAATGGCGTGCCCTCAGCGCTCGCGCCGGTACAGCTCCGGCTCGTCGTTGCGCGCGCTCCGACGAACGGGGACCCTCTAGCGCTCTCTGCGCAGCGCGAGGAGCGGCAACCCAGCGAGCTTGAGTGGCTACCCCAGCCGATCCGTTTTCCGGTGCTGCCGCCCGAGGACCAGCGCGCCCAATCAGGTACTGCCCACGTACCCCTGCCCAGGGATGACGAGACCGGCAGCCGCCTGCGGTTCACCGGTGGAATCGACGCGATGGTCGCGTTCCGGGCGCACCCGGCCGGCGTCCGCGCAGTGCGCTTCCGCTGGAACCAGGGACCCAGCGAACCCCCCAGCTACCCGCTGAGCCTCACCGCGGGCTTCCACTTGCTGGAACTGGACGTCGATGCGACGACCACTCGGACATTCGCGTCCGCCGACGAGCTGGCCACTGCGCTGCGCCCGCTCCAAGAGATCCAGATGCTCCCGGCGGCCGACCTGCTGCTCACCCCTGGTGACACCGTCAATCCCAGTCAATGGGAAGCCTGGTATCCCGGCGCCACCCTCCGGCGCAGGTCCGCCCCGCTGCCCGGATCCGAGACCACGCGCGGGCCCTGGTACTCCTGGCTCGAGTCCTACCTGGAGTGGCCCCGGTGGGAGGGATTGACCGTCCCAAACGGCCGGCGCACCGGTTCCCTGCACCCCTTCCTCCAACAGATCGTCGACCTGCTGAACAGTCCGCCGGACAGCGCGCAGACCAGCGTCGAGCTGCGCACCTTGACCGTCTCCATGCAGACCAGCCCGCCGATCCAACCGAACGACTTCGCTGGCTTCCTCGACTCCAGTCCACCGAAGGTCGACCCTTACGGGTGGGGAGTGCTGCACCGCTTCGGCCTTTCCGTCGCCCTGACCTTGCATGACCCCCTGACCGGCGATGTGATCGCCGGGGAGGCGCTGCTTGACGCCATCCGGCAGGTTCTCGCGGCGCTTGAGACGCTGGACCAGGACGACTACGCCGAATTCCGCCGACACCTGCACGTCGAGCTGCTCATCCAGCCCGGGCGCAGCATCCGGCTGACTGAGGCAGCAGCTGACATCAAGGATCTGCTCGGACTCGTGCAGCTCAGCCTTCGCCCCACGGTCCGCCAGTACCTGCGCTACGCGCAGGTGCGACTCGAAGGGCCGGCGAACACCACCCTGGAGTTGCTCCTCGATCTGAAAGCCCCGGCCAGCCTGATCGACCGGGCCGACCCAGCCAGCGGCCAGGTCGAGCTGGAACCGGCTGCCCAGCCGGTCCGGCACCCAGTCCGGCTACCCCTCGACGGTAGGGCTGCGATCTTGCTGCGGACCGAAGGGCTGCCGACCGTCGAGGCCGCAGTCGGCCTCGCCCAGCCGCCGGACCTGAACCGCCTCGAACCGCTCGGCAACGCCGTGCGCTTCGAGCCCGCCACTGCCCGGCTCATCGCCCCCAGCCCACTCAACGAGGCTCAACGCGAGCAACTCCGTGAGGCACTCGCCGAGCAGGACCGCCCCGCCGCGGACGCCTTATTCGCCTTCCGCGAGTACACGCCGTTCGCCGTCACTGACGAGCGCTCCGGTGATTTCACCGCTCCGGTCAGGAGCCTGGCGCAGCGCTTCGCCGAACTGCACAGCGACCCGGTCGGAATGCAGTGGCTGCACTTCAAGCACTACGTCGAAGCGCTCAACAGCAACGATCCCAAGGTTCCCGCCACCTTGCGGGTCACGGTGCCGACCACCCCGGCCGACATCGAACCGGTGCTGCCCGACGTCCTCGCGTGGCTGCAGCGCTTCTTCGACGCCAGCGGCGCGCTGCCCCTCGCCGACCCGAGCGGGCAGGCGATGACCGAGGACGGTCCGTGGGTGGCGACCGCGTACCCCCGCGCCGGGGCGCCAGCCTCCGCCTTCCCGGACGCGAGCGGCGCGCTGACCTATGTCCACCTGATCGAGGACCCCTGGGCGCATAACTACCGTTACTACTTCCAGCCCTACGGGCGCTACGACCTGCTCTGGCACGCGCTGCGCAGTTCACCGGCCCTGTTTCCGGACAGCATCCCGATGACCGATGACGTCCGGATCGAGCCGCAGGCAGGTGGCTTGGACGTCGTCCTGGACCGTACCCAGCCGATCGATCGGCCGCTGGTACTCGCCACCGCCCGGCTCGACGAACCCGCGACCCCGGGGCGTCCCGCCACACCTGGACGCATCTGGGAGGTGCTCGTCGCCCAGCATCACGAGCAGGCGCTCGTAGAGCGCAACCAGACGCTCGCTCGCCAGCTCGCTTTCCGCGGCATCGCCTGCACCCTGCTGCGCCGCTTCGCCCAACCCGAGTGGCTGGACCAGCTCCACCAGCTGCTACCCCAGACGCTGATCGCGGTCCGGCCGGTCGAGGACGGCTCTGCCGCAATCCCGGCGGCCTATCCAGCGGTCCCAGACCACCTCGACCTCACTACTCCGCTGGCCCCGGAGGTCGCGCGCAGCCTCGCGTTGCCCGAACGCGTGGGCGCCTTCAGTCCGGGGATCCTCGCGCTGCACTGGGAAGCACTGCCGTTCTATTACGAGCACCGCCTACTCCTGGTCGCTCAGACCGCGAGCACTGTCTCGCCGCCGAACCAGGCGACCCAGCGGGACTTCGAGTACCGCTCACCGGCACCACTTGCCCGCGTGGAGGCACGAGACGAGCCCTGGGACCCACCCCCACCCTACGGGGATAACGACAACGACCAGATCACGCTCAGGACCCGGCTCGTCCACATCCCGCTGCGCCGATTCTGGGACAGCCTGCCCGCTGACGCGCAGCAGCACTGGCCCAGCGAGCAACCCGACCCGGTCGGCGCTACCGACGAAGCCGGCAACCCGATCACCGCCCGCAAACTCGCTTCGCTGCCCGACCCCGGCGTCAGCTACGAGATCGTCGAGCGGTTCAGCGGCAATGTCGAAGTACAGGCCGAGCTGTTCTTCGACCGAACCGCCGAGCAGTTCGTTCTCCGTCAACTCGGCCGTCGCTTTCTCGCCCAGCTGCGCGGCCTGATTCCGCCCGCTGATCCGCTGGGCGACTTCGTGCTCGATGTCACCCTCCTGCAGGTCACCGAGGAGCAACTCAGTGGGAGCTATACGGCCGAGAACCTGAGCGGCCCGACCCGGCACAAAGTCGCATTCAAGAACGGCAATGTCCTCTCCTTTGTCGGCGTAATGACCGCAGACGACTACGAGCAGCTCACTGCGCTGGTCGACGACGATAAGGACCGGGCTACGATCGATGTGATTTACCGATCATGGAACAGCCAGCAGGCGATCTCCAAGGTGCTCGACACCCTCCCACCCGGCCTCCGCGAAGTAGTGGACTTCCCCGAGCCGACAGAATGCACAGTGGTCTGGGAAGGCCGAATCACCGCAGCGGAAGCGGCCGCGCTGCGCCAGCTGCCGGGCGACACGCTGTTCCGGGCGGCGCTGGAGGATGTGGCCTCCAGAGAGACGAACACCAACCCGCCGGGCAGCACCGTCGTCTCCGCACCCCCGGCCCCCGAGCCGATCCCAGCTGCACTGAGTCACAAGCTCACCCTCGCCGCCGATGCGACGACGAGCACCTACCGGACGCTGATCTGGACCGGGCCGCTATTCGACGCAGAAGTAGCGGTTCTCCAGCGCTGGGCGCAGATTCCCGAGCTCGCGACGGCCGTGGCCACGCTGATCGCGACGCTCGACGACACCGACCTCGGCGTCACCCACATTCCGGTAGAGATCCCGATCCGGCCGCCTGAACCGCCTGCTCTGCTACGCGACAAGCTACTCATCGGCCGCGCACTCATCCGCTTCCACGGGCTGATGGGCATCGATGAGGGCAAGGAACTCCAGGCACTCTTCACGACCCGTCCAGATCTGCAGGCGATCCAGCGGCTCTTTGCCGCCTCATCCGGCCGCGGGCTGCATGGCCGCTCGCTGCTGATCCGCTCCCGTCGCGGCAGCGCGCCACCCAGCGAGGCACAACCATTCGAGCCGGAGCGCTTGCCATGAACGGAACCGGAAAATGGCCGATCTTACGCCGCGGGGACGCAGGCCAACTCGTGCGCACCATCCAGTACCTGTTGCGTGACCACGGGCACAGCCTGGACGTGGACGGGACCTTTGGACCTCAAACCGAGCAGCGAGTACGGAATTTTCAGCGCGACAAGGGCCTACGCATTGACGGTGTGGTCGGCGACCACACCTGGCCGCGGCTCGTCGTGCAGATCGCCCGCGGCGCCCGACGGCATGCGGTGCACGCGGCACAGACACTGCTGCAGCTGCGGGGCCACGTCCTGCCGGTGGACGGAGCGTTCGGTCCGGAGACCGGCAACCGGGTCCGCAGCTTCCAGACCGACCGCGGGCTAGCCGTCGACGGCATCGTCGGCCCCGCTACCTGGTACACCCTCGTCACTGGCTACTTCGTCCATTTCGCGGACGCTGCCGCGGCCGCCCGGCACCTCCACGACGCTTGGCGGGACAACCACCGGCCCACAGCGTTACACAACGCCGCGACACCTGCCGTGCACACGCTGTTCGAGGTCGCCTGGCAGGCCGCTCGACCAGGATTCACCGGCTGCGTCCCCCGGGACGGCGGGTTGGACTGCACCTACCACAGCGCGCTCGGTGACGTCGTCATGCGTGTCAAGCCCGAGGGCGCGCTGGGTTTCCACGTCGCCGCGGTAGACCGGAGGACACCAGAGCGGCCAGTCACGCGGATCAGGCTCGACGGGCCGTTCTGGATCGCGGAGGCGGAGGTCGTCGAACTCGCGGACCCGAAGGCGAACCTCGCGCTGCGGGCCCTGTTCGTCGACGTGAATCCGCGGCCGGCGCTGGGCCAGCCAGCGGTCCTGCTGCCAGAAACCCTGCTCGTGCTGTGCTTCATCACGAAGGTCACCATCACCCCGAGCAGCGGACCGCAGCCCGGCTACGTCTGGCAGCGGATCGCCGGAACCCGGCCGCAGGGCAACCTCTCGCCAACCGCGATCCGCGACCTGCTGGACGCCGGTCAGCTTGCCCTCCTGCTCGTGCAGGCCGGTCCGGACGGCTGGCCGCAACCCAACCGGCTGATCGCCAGCTGCCTGGCCGGTGACATCAGCCTCGACGTGCTCCAGCCGCACAACGGCGCGGACGCCGCCGTCTACCGCGGGCTCGCACTGCAGCAGCTCGGGCGCGAGACGCTCGCGACCCGGACCGGCGCCGCGCGCCTGCCCGGGGCAGTATCGGTCCACGCCAGCGGTATGTCCCTCTACGGTCAGGCGGTGCTGCCCTGGGACGAGCGGCCGGTCACGGGTGTCTTCCAGCTCACCCGACGCCAGCCCGATCCGATCGACCCGCCCTCCGGCCAGCCGACCATCGGGCTGCAACTCACGATCGAGACCGAGCGACTGACCGACGCCGAACACGACGCCGTTCTCGACTCCTGGCAGCGCTTCACCCGATACATCAACCCCCGTCACCCGCTGAACCGGCTCATCTCGCCGCCGCCGGTGACGAGCTGGATCACACTCGAGCCGGCGAACCCGCTCGCCATCCCGCAACTGCATTGGGAGGTGCTCGGATGGCGGGAGCAGCCTGGCGCGTTACCGCTGCGCTTCGCCGTCGGCGAGGTCAACCTGCTGCTGAGCGACCAGCAGCCCTACGACCTCGAGACCCCGCCCACGGCGCTGGCCCGCGTGGTGTCCACCGAGGTCACCGTCCGGCGCGACGGAGGGCTGCGCGTGGAACTGCACACGGGCGAGCCGGCCGGGGGCCCGGGTGCACAGCTGGACTACGCCGCGACGCTGGTCAACGGCGTCTGGCAGGAGCGCGTTACGCTACGCCGTGCCACAGTCGCGTTTGACCCGACCAGCACACCACGGCTGCTGCGCGCAGCGCAGGATCTCCCGGCACCTGAGTGGGAGCCCGCCGCAACGGCGGAGCTGACCAACCCGGTCACCCCGCCGATCGTCTGGGGCTTCATGGCGCTTGAGGATGGGTGGGCGCAGCTTCCCGTCCCTAACCTGACTGAGCAGATCTACCTCGACACGCAGCTCGCCGACACCGACCGCGAGCCCGCCACCACCGTCCTGCAGGGGGCCGTCACCTTCGGCAACGATCAGCCCGCAGTACTCGCCGCGCACCCGGAAGAGCAGCCCTGGAACCTCACGCTGCTCGGCGCCAGAGGCGTACGTGGAGTCTGGCAGCTGACTCACAACGGTGCCGGCTACGTGATCTCCCGAGTGACCGTCACCGTGCTGGATCCTGAGGCCGTCCTCAACGGGCTGGTCTGGTTCGGCCTCGAGCCGCCCACCGCCGGAGACGCGCTGCCAAGCCTCGACAACTGGGTCACCAGCCTGACCGACGTGCCCCTGCGGACCGTGTCCGGCGACGAGCCGTTGCCCCCCTTGATCCGGCTGACCCTCGACGCCCTGCACTTCGCCCTGCGCGGGCCGGACGCTGCGTCGCAGAGATCGGCGGCCCTGCACACCTGGGCCTTCGAGTACCAAGCTGACCAGGCGTTACTCCAGCAGCTGGGGAGGCAGCACGTGCTGCCCACCGGCGTCTTCGCCGCTTATCTGCCGCTGGTGTGGCGACGGCATCCGGCCCTGCCGATGATCCACACCCTGCCGCTGACTCAGACGTTGTCACCGCCCAACTACCCCAGCCCCAGCCGCCAACTCGCCCCGTTCGAGCTCGCCACGACCGCCGACGGCCTGCCGACCGGCTGGCGCTTCGGGATCACGGCTGACAAAGGTGCGAACACCTGGCCCAGGCTGCTTGGCCCGGCGAGCCCGGCGAGGGAGTGGAAGAAGCCGTTCGACCTGCCGCTTGCCGCCCTTTCGCTGCCCGGCCTGGTGCTCGACCCGACTCCCGAGGGCGACCCGCCCGCCACCGACCCGGGCACGGGACTACCCATCCAATACCGCTTCGACCTGCCCTACACCGACGAGCTCCAGGCGCTCGCCCAATTGCCCGCAGTTACCCGAGATCCAGCAGAGCCCGCGCCGTTACCCGGCCAGCCGCGTCCAGCACCGCCTCGGCCACTGACCCGCGAGGCCTTCGCCGCGCACTGGCAGCGCCTCGCCGAGCGCGCCAGCCTCGCCAGCGCCGACGCCGTCACGGTTTTCTCCAAGGGTGACGTCACAGCCCTGATCGAGCCGGCGACCTGGCCCGTGCGCGTCACCTTCGACCTCGACCGCTACCCCGGCTCGCTGACTCTCGACAACGCCGACGCTGCCACGTCTGCGTCACTTCGGCTGGCGGAGGACACTGCCCTACGGGGAATCGATGGCCGGTTCACCGATGTCGGCGGCCGGCTGCGGCGCCTGACCGGTGATGTCGGGAGTGGCTACCTGGTGGTAGCCGGCGCGATGGCCGCCCGGCGTGAACCCGACGGTGCGTTCCGGGACCAGCGGGGCCTCGCACGCTCGGCGACGGCGTCGGACGTGGCGCTGTTGCGCACGAAGGTGACGCTGCTCGACGGTGCGGCCCACGAGCTGACCACGGCACGTCGACCCATCCAGCTCAAGGCCGGCGATGACGGTTGGCAGCTCTGGTTCCGTGATCTCCCCGCCCAGGACGACGGGACGTTCAGGCGCGCCGAAGTGTGGTCGAGCAAGGCCGAGGACGTCAATGATCCCGAGGCGCGCTCTCGCGACTATGTTCACCTGCAGGGCTACGAGTGGCGGCTGGCCGCACCAGAGAAGGCCCGTGCGCTGCCCCTGTTCGGCCTGCGCTGCTACCCACTCACCCTGGAGACGGTGGGTTTCCACCCGGACGGTGTCCAGCGGGTCGAGATTATCGGCCGGCTGCAGCTGCCGTTGACAGACGAGGTCGAACAGGTCGACGTCAGCAACGCGATCCGGCTGACGTTCACCGGCAGCGGGACGTCGCTGACGCTCAGCGCCGTGACGTCGGTCTCCGAGCCCGTCGAGTGGCCGCTCGCACTGCGTGACGGCGAGGTGGTCGATGCCCCCCGGCTGCGCTGGACCGCGATCAGCCTGGCCGATGATCATCTGAAGATCAACGATGCGCGGTTGCACTTCTTCCTCTTCGGTGTCGACTGGCAGGTCGGGCTGCCGCCGCTCTCCTTCAGGTCCAGGCCCGCAGGGCCGATCGAGCACACCGTTCGGTTGCCCCAGCCCACGATCCAACCGCCGCTCGCGCCCGACATTCTCCGGCTCGTCCTCGATCTGGCATCGCTCGCCCATGCCGCAGAGTTGCAGGTTGCTGTCCGGCTCGGGAGCCGCCCAGCGGCCGGCGGTGGGTCCGGGCGGCAATCCTTCGCCGCCAGCGTGGCCTTCGACCTCATGACCGCCCATCCCGACGCCCCCCGCTGGGAGCACGGTCGGCTCTTCGACGACCTACCGCTGCAGGTCGGGCGTGACCAGGGCACTCCAGTCGCCCTCGCTAACGATCGGAGCCTCCAACTGGCCTGGCGGGCCCTCGACGTTACGGACGTGACCCAGTTTCAGTTCCTGCCGGGTATGCCGCTCGCGGACGCCGCGGCACCAGGGTTCACGGCGCTCGCGTTTACCGCCGTCCCTACCCCAGCTGGCGTGCCGGAGCTGCGGCTAGACAGCGCCTTCGTGGAGGTCGTCCTGTCCTGCCGCTGGGGCGAGTATCTCCAGGCCGATGGACCACCCACGCCGATGCAGGTCTTCAGCTCCTCGGCCGGCGACCTGTCTATCGGCTACACCGGTCGCTGGGAGCAGCCCACCTGGGCCGAATCGTTCCTACTCAACGGCGTGCTGGAGGTAAAGAACCTCTTCTCGGCATCCCAGCCACTGGCCCTCGACCAGGTCCGGCTCACACTTCCGCCAGCACGCGGGGTCACCACCCCACTAAGCCACCTCCGCCACACCGTGCGCGTGCTGTTCAACCAGCACCTCGTCCCTGCGGAGGCGCTGGCTGCCGGCACGGACCAGCTCCTGTTCACCCTTGCCCCCGGCCGGTCCTGGCAGTTCCTCGCCGTGGTCGAGCATCAATTACTCCAGATCGATCCCACCGACGACCTCGGCACCGTCCAGCGGTCGCGCAGTGTCCGCTGGACGGTGGTCCACGAGGTGCGCGTGCTCTTGCCCACGACGTTCCGGAAGTTTCTGCAGACACTGGCCACGGCGCGGACAGTCGATCCAACCGGGGGAATCAGCGATCTAGGAAGCATCAGCTCTGGGTATCTGGACAGCGGACTTCGCGCCCGGCTGACCGCACCAGGAGGGGAGCTCGAACGCCTACCAGATGACATGCTGCTCGTCGAGGCCAGCGCGGCACACCTCGTCACGCGCACGCCAGCCGACGCGGCCAGCCCCACCGCACTCCAATACCTACCGTTGGGCACCCAGCTCGCTCTGCTGAGCAGCCCGCGCGATTACGCCCCCTCCGACCCCCGGGACCCACGCTGGCTGCCGCTGCCACTGCCGTTCCTCGGCCGCCTGCAGAACGCAGCTCGCGATGGCCTTGGCGACGACGCGCCTGACGGCAGAGACGAGAATCCACTCCAGGTCGACCCACTCGTTATCCTCGCGCGCCGCCGCGCCGCCGCGCCTGGCTCGGCGCTCCCCGACACCGCGCTGGCCCTGGCGACATGGGCCGACAAGGCACCAGTCGACGTCGTCCTGGCAAGCACCGACACCGCCGTCGTGCGCAGCCTCGCCCGGCTTGATCCAGTCGCGCTGGAGGAAAGCTGGTTCCGCCTCAACCACCCGCAGCCTGAACCTGAGGGCGAACTGCTGCACAGCGTCACGGCCGCGCTGCCCGACACCCCAGCACGGCTAAGCCGTCCCCTGGCACTACGCCGAGCTCTCGACCCCCGCCGCCTGACTTATCCGCCAACGGACCCTGGCCTGGCGCTGTTGCCCGAGCCAGCGACGACGGCTCAAGTCGTGTGGCGCGAACAAGGCCTCCTGCTCACCCCTGGCGTCACCAACCACACGACACCCTACGGCTGGATCGTTGTCGCCGCCCAACTCGCCGGGGGACTCCTTCCCCGGCCCGGTCACGACACCCGGCTGGTCGCAGCAACGATGATGCCCGCACTTCGGCAGCTCGACGGCATGCCAAAGCTGCACCCGCAGAGCCTGGCGGTCAGCCCCTACCTAGGGCTGGAATGGCGCCCAGCACCGCCCGCGTCCACGCTGACTGCCCCACCGCCGCTCCAGCTTCGGGTGCTGCTGGCTGAGCTGCTCTGCCTGGACGCGACCACGCGCAGCCTCCGACCGATCGCCAGCCACCTCTGGGAAGTCGGCGAGGGCGAAGCGCCCACCATCCGGGCGACCAGTCTGGAGTGGGGGTTGCAGACCCAGCGCCGGCTCGCGCCCGATGCACCGATCGCCGTACTGCGGTACCGGGGCATGAACGACAACACAAACCCGGACAGTGCCAGCGAGGCCCCGCTCACCACTAGCTACTCATTCGCGCTTATCCCCGGTGCCGGCACCCACTCGCCACTAGCGCGGCGGGTCTTTCGCATGCGGGCGCAGCCCTCGAAGCTCCGCTACCGCGAGGGGCAATGCGGGATCGCGACGATGCCGCACGACGTCCGGGCCGTCGAGGTCGCGCCACCCCAGGTCACCGGCGTTCAGCCAATCCACCTGACGGAGCGACCCGCGTCCTGGCCGTGGGGGCTGAGCGCCCTGCGGGTCAGCGTCCAGTACACCGAGGGAAAGGTGGGGCTCGCCGGCCGGGCCGGCTTGGACGGGGGTGCCGGGCCCACGTTGTGGTGGCAGCTCGTCCAGCACGCGGTCCAGTACAGGTCCGCACTGCACACCAAGCGGCCGGCCGCTGGGCTGCCGCCACTGTTCCGCGCGCCGCCGATCAAGAGCCTGCTCCCGGTGCTTCCCGCACCACCGCTGCCCACCATCGAACGAGCCCTTCTCACCGAGCCGGTGCTGCCATCCGGCCACGGTGAATTCCCGGAGTCGCTCCGGACCTGGCAGCCACTGCTGCCCGGTGCGCTGCGCTACCTTGTCACCGGCGCGCGTCCCGGGGTCCCGTTCACCATTCGCCACCTGCTCCTGCGTCAAGGCGGGCTGACGTTCGCCGGCGGTGGCGCTCCGGCCGCGGGAGTCCTTGTCTCCGGGAGCGTCCCGGCCCAGCACCGCATGCCGCGCCCGGTCCCGTTGCCGATAAACGATCACAATCGGCGCGACCTCGCCCTGCAACCCTGGGCGAGCTTCTTCGAGCCGGAGGTCAACCACCTCGCCACGAACGGACCGGCCGACGAGGCCTTCCTGGCCCAGACCGTCCTGGAAGCCGGCGGCCAGCGCCAGGTGAAGCCCCCACGCCGGCTGCAGCTGACGCTGATCAGCCCTGCCCATGGCGCGATCAACCCGCGGGCCGCTGGCGCGCTGGTATTCGCCGTCAGACTCGAGGATGAGCCACCGCCCGATGGCTGGGCCGTCATCGGGATGGAGATCATCGACGAAGGAACGATGCTCCACTACGACGGCCCTAGCACGATCAGTGCACCCGGTGATTACACCTTCACGCCGCGAGCGTCCGAGCAGCTCCAGGAGCGCCTCGCCGCCAAGCCCCTGGGAACGGTGATGCTGGTTCGGGCGCATGTGCGGCCGCAGACATCTACCGACGGTTTCGTGCAGATCCTGACCTTCCCGCTGCGGATCATCGGCGACCGCGCGACCGCGCTGCCGCTCCAGCCGCGCTTCATCCACTTCGAGGACCCGGAGTACAACCGTCACCTCGCATCATCCTCCGCCCACGTCACCGGCATCGTGCAGCTGCCCGGCAAGGGCGAGACGCTCGTTCAGCGCTCGATTACGCTCGCCGCGGAACGCCGCGAATGCAACCCCGGCAGCACCCTCGCCATCCGCTACGACTGGGGCGACGACCCGGGCGTCGCCGACGACGCGGTCGAGCAGGTGACGCTGGCGCTCACACGCGTCGACCTCGACCGCATACCCCGGGATCTCAGGCTTGACTCACTTCCCGCACCCTTGCCTGCCGGAACCCTCCAGCAGCTCGCCCTGCCCGAATTGCAGCAGGCCGACGGAACCAGAGTGCGCTTTTCGTCGGGGGACATCCTCCTGCTCGTGCTCCAATTGAAGATCAAGAACAATCCCGCTGTGCAGGAGATCGTGCTCGCAATCACAATCGTCGAGGAGCCGGTCGTCCCCACCCCGGAGAACGCCTACGCTCTGCTCCGGGCGCAGGAAATCAACGGTCGCCATCAGGTCGAGTGTGTGCGCTTCGCCTGGGGACCGGTACCGGCCCGCGTAGAATTAGTGGCCCCCGACGACCTGCGCACTGAGGTCGTACGCAGAAGATCCGTCTTCCACCTCACCGACTCCGTACGACCAGGAACACTCAAAGGCTACGCAATCCAGAAAATCGCCCCTACGGGGGCGACTCATTTCCCAAAGCTGTAAGGCTCATTTGAAGGGCCACCAGCTCGTACGCTTATGCATCGAGTCTGATTTCCGCCCGCCCGGATTTCGGGCGCCGTGACGTCGGCTGCCGTGACGTCGGCTACTGTGCCGGCAGGCCGGCCGTGTGGAGGGCGGCCGGCCTGCCGGGTTTCTGCATTCCCCGATGCGGTTACGGGTTCAAGCAGTCCGGGATCGAGTCGTTGGGCCCTGCCGGGTCCGCTGTCTGGCCGCCCGGGTCGTAGATCTTGACGTAGGTGACGTTCGGGAACTGTTTGAGTATGGGAGTGATCTCACCCGCGATACTCTGGGTCGATCCGTGAACATCACAGCCGCCGGTCAGCTGCACTCGTGCTATCCCGTTCGAGATGCTCAGCTTGGTGAAACCGCTGGCTTCCGAGTTCAGGAAACGCAACCCCTGCTCGTGCTCGGTGGCCGATGGCCAGTGGAACAGGCTGTGCAGCGCACCGCTGGCCACGGCCGGCACCCGCACCCTTCTCCATACCGGCGTGTAGAATGGTTCGGTGTTGGCCAGGAACCGGGGTTCGTTGAAGAAGAACACCTTCACGGCGCCGCTCTGACAGTTCCACGGGTGTTCGCCAGGCATGGCCACATCGATCACCAGCCGGTCCGGCCCGGTCAGCGTGAGCACCCGGAAGTCCACCTGCTTCCGCAGTCCCAGCCCGAAGACGACAATGCCTTCGAAGTCGCTGACTAGTTTCGCTTGGCGAAGGCTTCCCCAGTTGGAGGGTTCATAGTTGCTTACCGGGATGGTCGACTGGCCATTCTGGTCGTGCGCGATCGCACCGTCGATAAGCACCTCCAGGTCTGCGTCCCCCTTCAGAGGCACCGGGAATCCGCTCCCATCCTGGATGATCTCGGGTACGTAGCGGACCTGGTAGCTCGATGCGGGGCCACTCAGGCCGATCACCACCCGGTTGAAACGCGGCGCGGCGGACTCGTGCCGGCCGATGTCAAACCGGTTGATCGTGTCCTGCTCGTTGGGTGCCTGGGTGAGATCGATGGGTGTCTGGCAGTATTGCCCTTCAGCCGCGCTGGCTCCGGCATCCGCTGACGCCACACCCGGTGATAACCCAGAAATCAGTACTGCTGCTGTGGCCGCAAGGGCCTTGAGGAAACCCCTATTCATGGTTTCCTCCCTTCTCCGACTGCTCGCTCGGTCGCCCCTGGCTTCAGCGTGGCTTTGGTCGGCCGCAGGGCCACGACCTTCCTCGCTTGCACTGGCGTCGAAGGGCTGTGCCCGTTATGTCGCGGAACGCGGCAACTCTGTTACGACATCACCCGCCCCTCCCCCGGGGCGACTGCCGTGGCCAGCATGATTGCGGCAGCCGTCGAGATCATGCTCGCAACCGCCTCCCACCGGGGCTGGTCAGATCAGGTATGGGGCAACTCCCGCAATGATCATCGGCGAATGACCTGGACTGAGTGGTTGTATGGGCAGCGTCTCGGTGTCCGGATCGGTGGCCGATACGGTGTTCGGCTGGCTGGGCTGGGAGGAGGTGGGGTCCGTGGCGAGTGGTTCCCCGACGTGCAGGTCCAACTCGTGGGCAAGTTGTGCGCGCAGGAAGTCGACGGGTTGGTGCAGCCAGAAGCGGGCCTCGCCATGGACCCGGCAGCGCCGCCAGCGGCCTCCGAGGATCGCGCCGGGGCGGCAGCGGCCGTATCGATCGACCGGGTGCTGGAGCAGGATCAGGTAGAGCGTGGCCACCGCTCGTCCCGGGACGCTGCCCAGCCCGCCTGCGGCACGCTGTCCGGCCTGTACCGCCTCGGTCAGGAGCTCGCGCAGCATCGCGCACAGGTGCTGGTAGCTGGTCTGGTAGCCGCTGAGACCCCGGTCGGTCACCGGACCGTCACCGCCTGCCATCCGGCGGTCACCACCACCGATAACCGGGGCAACAGCCCTTCGGGCGGGGCCACGATCCAGCGCACCGGGCCACGCGGAGTCGTGGCCGGGGGCAGGGCCACGGTGGCGGTGCTCCGGACCCGGGCTCCGGCCAGATGCGTACGGTCCGTCCCGGCGCCGGGGGCGCCCGGGGTGGTCAGGAACACCCAGCGCAGCTGCCGACCGGGCAGGGCCAGCACCGGCCCCAGCATGTCCCGGGCCCGCAGCAGGGTGATGACATCCCGGCCCCGGCCAGCGGGGAACTTCACCGCCCCGATCCCCTCACCCAGCCGCAGCACGACACCGCCCTCGCACTCGTCGACCGGCCAGCCCAGCTCCCGGCGATACCGGTCCAGACCCCACACCTGAGCCACCCGCTGCGGAGCCGAGGTGGTCGTCGGGATGGTTGTCGATGACGAGCCGAGACGGGGGCCGTCGGGGAAATGCGAACAGGGTTGTCACGTCGCGGGGCCTTTCTGCGCTGACCGGAACCGGCGGCGTGAGTCTTCGCAGCCGGTATTGCCATCGGGTGACCGCCAGCATGGCGGTGATCAAGGCCGAGGACGCCACCGCGCCGTGGGGAACAATTCCTCCCCCAGATGCGACGCGTCGACCAGCACACCTGCCCGCAGCCAGGGACAGTAATTCCCCGCGATCCACCCGCAGGTCATCCAGCTGGCCACTGAATTGGGCTACGGTTCGCAGCGCAACCGGTACCGACAATGACCCGACGGGGGTGGCGGGCGATGCCCAGAAGAGTGGGAGACTCCGCGAAGGCCCACCAGGAGATCCTGCGCGAGCGGATGCGCGGCTATGGATGCACGGTGGCCCAGATCGCCGCCGAAATGAGCCGCCGATACAACCTGCGCCCCCGGGTGGCCTGGCGGCTCGCGTTGGGCTGGCCACAATGGAAAGTGGCCCAGCAGTACAACACCCGCCACCCCGGCTCCAAGCTGGCCGACAACCGCGTCAGCGAATACGAAACCTGGCCGCACGGC
>Ga0187893_10008332_pt1 | contig 16394 bp, 15 predicted proteins | sample MA1701074metaG_FD_139574 | JGI IMG/M metagenome (GOLD analysis project Ga0187893, IMG submission 139574) | White microbial mat communities from a basaltic lava cave in the Kipuka Kanohina Cave System on the Island of Hawaii, USA - MA170107-4 metaG ...
CTCATGTTCTCGATGATGCCAAGGATCGGCACGTTCACTTTTTCAAACATGGCGATGCCTTTGCGCACCACGCCGAGCGAGGCCTCCTGCGGGGTCGTTACGATGACACCTCCGTCCAGCGGCACCGTCTGGCAGAGCGACAATTGCGCGTCGCCGGTGCCCGGAGGCAAGTCCACAAACAGGTAGTCGAGCTCACCCCAATCCACCGCGTGAAAGAACTGCTGAATCGTCTTGGTGATCATCGGTCCGCGCCAGATGACTGGCTGATCGCCATCGAGCAGGAAGCCCATGCTCATTAGCTTCACTCCATGATTCGCCGGCGGCACCATTTTTTCCTCGGGCGAGATCGTCGGCCGCTGCTTGATGCCCATCATCAACGGAATGCTCGGGCCGTAAATGTCGCAATCGAGCAGGCCGACCTTTGCGCCCAGATGCCGTAGCGCGCAGGCGAGGTTCACCGAGCAGGTGGATTTCCCGACGCCGCCCTTGCCGCTGGCCACGGCGATGATGCGTGCGAGGCCCGGCACGCGGTTCTGAGTCGCAAACGCGTTTTGGCCCGCCGGCGCCGCTTGCTGTCCCGCAGGCACCTTTATTTCGACATGCGCCATCTTCACTTCAGGCAACGCGCGCAGTGTTTGCTCGCAGACCTGCTTGAGTTGCGCGGCAACCTCCGCATTGGCCGAAGTCAATTCAATGCTCACGCTCACCGCGCCGTTGTTCGCCGCGACATTTTTGACCAGCCCGAACGACACGATGTCCCGCGAGTAGCCGGGATACTTTACCGACTTGAGAGCGTTGAGGATGCTTTCTTGATTTAGCATGACGTTCGTTAGAATAGATAACTGGTTGAAGAGTTAAAGCGTTGAAAAGGAAGGAGCGCCTTACTCTTCAACGATTCAACCCTTTAACTTTTAACTCTCCTTCATCTTTACTCGCGGCTCAATGACCGAATCCGCAGTGCCCCGCTGAAACTCGTCCCACGCCGGCGACATGCCGCGTAGTTTGCTCACGACCTGCGGAAGCGTTTCAAGCACGTAGTCGATGTCCGCGTCAGTGTTGTCCTTGCCGAGCGTCAGCAGAATCGCGGACTGGCCCAGCGCGTGGTCGAGTCCGATGGCACTCAAGACGTGCGATACCTTGAGCGACTTGCTCACGCAACTTGTCCCGCTGGCCACCGCAATGCCACGTGTGTCCAGCATCAGCAGCAAGCCTTCGCCTTCGACGAACTCCACGCTGACGTTCAAGTTCGTGCCCAGGCGATGCGGGCCGGGTTCGGGACCGTTGAGTTTGAGGTAAGGCACTTTCGCCTTCAAACCCTCCCAAAGCCGCTTTTGCAATCGGGCCACGTGTCCTGCTCGCTTCGGCAACTCGCGCGCCGCCACCTCTGCGGCGACACCCGCGCCCACGATGGCAGGAATGTTCTCCGTGCCCGCGCGCCGTCCGCTTTCCTGCACGCCGCCGTGAAGAATGCCTTCCAGCCGCGCGCGCCGATGGCGATAAAGCACGCCCACTCCCTTGGGCCCATAAAACTTATGCGACGAAAAAGACAAGAGTGTCGCCCCCAATGCCTGCACATCGATGGGCATCCAGCCCGCGCTGGCCTCGGCATCGACATAGAATGCAATCCCACGCCCGGCCACGATTTCGCCAATGGAGCGTATCGGTTCGATGGTCCCAATGTCGTGGTTCGCGTAATGGACGGCGACGAGGATGGTGTTGTCCGTCAGCACGGCGCGCACGTCTTCGGGGTTGATGAAGCCCTCCGAGTCCACCGGGACCTTCGTGCAAGTGAAGCCTTGCTTCTCCAGGGACTCCACCGATCCCAGCACCGACGGATGCTCCGTGGCGCTGACCACAATATGGTTCCCCCGACGCTGATTCGCATGAGCCACGCCTTTCACGGCAAGGTTGGCTGACTCAGTCCCGTCCGACGTGAAAATGATGTCCTCTGCTGATTCCGCGTTGATGAACCCCGCCATCTGTTCGCGCGCTTTCACCAACGCATCACGGGCGCGCAATCCATGCTGGTGCAGCGACGACGCGCTGCCAAACGCGTCGGCGAAGAACGGACGCATGGCCTCGAACGCTTCCGGAAGCAGCGGTGTAGCGGCTTGATGGTCGAGATAGATGGACGGCATCGAGGGGAGCGTAGTTCGCAATGCGTGAAACGTAAAACGTGAAACGTGAGGCGTGGTGCGTGTTTCGTGTTGCGTGAAGAAGCGCAGCACGCCTCACGTTTTCCGCTTCCGCAAATAATGCTCCACCGCTGCCTTTACCGCTTCTTCCGCCAGCACGGGGCAATGGCTCTTCGCGGCCGGCAGTCCGCCCAGCGCCGCAGACACCTCCTGGTTGGAAAACTTCAGCGCCTCGTCAACCGTGCGCCCTTTGACCAACTCGGTCGTCACACTCGACGCGGCGATGGCCGCGCCACAGCCGAACGTGCGAAACCTCGCCTCGGCGATTCTGCCTTCATGCACCTTGATGCTGATACGCATCACGTCGCCGCACGACACCGCGCCCACTTCGCCCACGCCGTCCGCATCCGGCAGGTCACCGACATTGCGTGGGTTCAGAAAGTGGTCCAATACGGCCGGACTTGCTCCATCGTCACTCATGCCGCTGGGACTATAAGCGCCGGGTGGTTTGCGTAAAACGTAAAACGTAAACCGAGAAACGGCGCCGAACGCCGGCGTTTACGTTTCAGGTTTTACGTTTTAGGCTCCATCTGATGCCGGACATTGTCCTGACCACGCTAAACGCGAAATACATCCACGCCGCCTTTGGCCTGCGCTATCTCATGGCCAACCTGGGCGAACTCAAGCCCAGCGCCGCCATCGTGGAGTTCGACATCAACCAGCGGCCACTTGACATTGCCGAGACGTTGCTGGCGCGTGAGCCGAAGATTCTGGGCCTGGGCGTTTATATCTGGAACGTCGCGGAAACTACCGAGGTCGTCGCGACCATCAAGCGTGTGCGCCCGGAGATTACGATCATTCTCGGCGGGCCGGAAGTCAGCTATGAGATGGAGCAACAGGCTATCGTCGCACTGGCGGATTACGTCATCACCGGCGAGGCAGATTTGAAGTTCGCGGAGGTCTGCCGGCAATTGCTCACCGGCAAAAACCCGGCAACCAGGATCCTCGCCGCCCCGTTGCCTGAATTCGCCAGGCTGGAACTGCCCTACGACTTCTACACCGAACAAGACATCGCCCATCGCGTCATCTACGTCGAAGCGTCGCGCGGTTGCCCGTTCACCTGCGAGTTCTGTCTCAGTTCGCTCGAAATCCCCGTGCGCCAGGTGCCGCTCGAACGGATGCTGGCCGTGTTGCAACGCCTGCTCGACCGCGGCGTGAAGCAGTTCAAGTTCGTGGATCGCACGTTTAACTTGAACCTCAACACCAGCACAGCGCTCCTCCAGTTCTTCCTTGAGCGTTACCGGCCCGGCTTGTTCTTTCACTTCGAGATGATTCCCGACCGCCTGCCGGACGCGCTCCGGGAGGTCATCGCGAACTTTCCAGCCGGCGCGCTCCAATTCGAGGTCGGCGTACAGTCGTTCAACGAGGACGTCTGCAAGCTCATCAGCCGGCGGCAGGATGTCCGGCGGCTCGAAGACAACTTCCGTTTCCTGCGCGGCGCGACGGGCGTTCACATCCATGCTGACCTTATCGTCGGGCTGCCAGGCGAAACCGTCGAGAGCTTCGGCGCGGGCTTCGACCGGCTCATCGCACTCGGGCCGCAGGAAATTCAGGTAGGCATCCTGAAACGGCTGCGCGGTACGCCCATCATCCGGCACGACGCGGAATGGCAGATGCGCTACACTCCGCATCCGCCCTACGAGGTTTTGCAGAACAAGTTGATCGACTTCGCCACGATGCAGCGGCTAAGGCGCTTTGCGAAGTATTGGGATCTCGTGGGCAACAGTGGAAACTTTGTCGAGACCACGCCGTTGATCTGGAGCGTGCCGCCGGCATCCTGCCGGCGGACTGACGACCAATGCAGGGATTCGATGAAGGTTGGTTCTACAGTGAATCCTGCCGGCAAGATGCCGGCAGCACCCTCTCCTTTCGCGTCTTTCCTGCATTGGAGCGACTGGCTCTACGCTCAAACCGGGCGGACGGATTCCATCGCGCTCGCGCGTCTGGCGGAATTGCTGTTCAAGTTTCTCACCGGCGACGTTGGGCTTGACAAGAGAGCCGTTGCCGAAACGCTCTGGCGCGACTGGCAGCGTGGCGGGGGGCGTAACGACAGGCCGGAATTTCTCCGACCGTGGATCGCCGAAGCAACTTCATCCCTGGCTTCGCGACGTCGCATCTCGACTCTGAAACGCCAGTCGCGTCACGCCGCGGCCTCCGAACCGATTCGCGGCGAACCGGCCCAGCAGGACTAAGCCGAAACAATCCAGTTGGAACAGGGGGGAACGGAGGCAACAGAGGGAAGACAGGGACGAGATTTCCTTCCCGGCTTCAATGCACCAAATGATGCCTATACTCTCTCATCCGTTTTTCATGTGGTGCTCACGCTTCTCTCATGCGTTGGCGGTTAGCCTGCCCATGTCGTTGAACCCGGCGTTCAACGGCTGAAGACAGCAAGTCCGCCAAACCGAATAAACAATCAAACACGTATCCGTATGAACAGAACATGCCATGACTTCACACGACGCAGCCACAACGCGCTAATGAACCGCACGGTTATTCCCGCATTGCTCGGGCTTCTGCTGGCCGCCACACCGGGCCTGGCCGGGGACGATGACGACAAACCGAGAAAGATTATCCCCTTCTCAGATGCCCGGATTCGGATTGAAGTGAACGCGACCGATCAAGATTCCGGCCTGCACGTCTTGCTCGACGCCGAAGGATGGAAGTGGGTGAAAATCTACGACCCGCGGGGGAGATTGGTGTTTCACGTCCTGGGCGGAGGAGGCGTCCGGAAAACGGGCTTGACCGAACTCTTCTTTGAAAGCGCCGAGCCGGGCTTCGACGAGTTGCCGCTGGATGAATTCCTCGCGCGGTTTCCCGCCGGTGAATACCGGTTTGTCGGCCGGACGCTTGGGGGAGAGATTCTGTTCAGCAAAGCGACCCTCACGCACGCGCTGCCGAATGGGCCGGTTTTGTTGTCACCCGCAGAGGACTCGGTGCAGGATCCCAACAACACTGTCGTGCGCTGGGAGCCCGTGGCCGACCCGCCCGGCAGCCGGATCACTCGCTACGAAGTGATCGTCACGGATGAGAGCTTCGTGCCAAAGCGCGTCTTGAGCGCGGTCCTCCCCGCCACTGCCACCAGCATGACCATTCCATCGTCGTTCATGCTGCCCGGCAGCGAGTATAAATACGAAGTGTTGGCCATCGAGGAGAGCGGAAACCAAACGCTCACGGAGGCGGCGTTCCGCACTGCGCCTTAACCCGAATATCTTATACCCATGTGCCGATACTGGGAGCACAGGCCGCTGGCCTGTGCTGCCCATTTTCCAGGCGCTCTGAATCCTTGCACCGGGGCCGTGCCCGCCTTATCGTCCGCATCATGGTGAGCCAGGAAATTGTTTTCCGTAAACGCTCGCGCGGCTTCACGTTGATTGAGCTGCTGGTGGTAATCGCGATTATTGGAATCCTGGCGAGTCTGCTTGCGGCAGGCCTCCACTCTGCCAAGGAAAAGGGCAAGTCGGCCCAATGCATCTCGAACCTCCGCCAGATTGGGATGGCCGCCTGCATGTATGCGGATGAGAATGACGATCAGTTTCACCACACGGCAGGCAAAATTCCCGACCAGGGTCAATGGACTGCCAATCCGTGGACGCACCAGTTGTTGGCGCCCAATCATCCCTCAGCCTACTGGGGCGTGGCTTATAGCGGCAATCTGGGTGGAACGAAGGAAGTGTTTCGTTGTCCGAGCGCCCGAGTCGTGGATGAGTGGCGGGAGGAAGGGTTGCCTTATCCGGCTTCGTTCTGGCTCAACTCCACTTACGGCATCAATCGCCACGTGATCACGCCGTTCGAGCCGGGCCTTCCCGGACCGCTGAGACTCGCGAGCTTGAAAGCCCCGGAGACAACCATCCTCGCGCAGGACGCCGCCGAACAGCGCATGGAAGGAGCGGACGATTCGCTCGGACTGTTTCCAGGGCGCACCGAGATTCTGCGGCAGTGGCGGTTCACCCTGCAGCGGCTCTATCCCGAGCGCGAGATGTGGCTGGAGTGGTATCGTCATAACAAACAGTGCAACACGCTTTGGGTTGCGGGCCAGGTGTCCGCCATTCGCCTCAACGGATTCGACAAGGGCGTGGATTACCGCTGGTACGTTGGTGAAACGCCCCTCGCGCCGTCCCGTTTCTAAATTTGCTGCATCGTGAAAGTGCTTTTCGTCGAGGACTACAAGCCGCTCCAAAAGTCCGTGGGGAAGGCGATCCGCGAAGTGGGCTGGGCGGTCGATGTCGCGCCCGACGGAGAGGAGGGTTTATGGCTCGCCGAGAACAACACTTATGATGTCGTCATCCTGGACCTGATGCTGCCAAAGGTGCCGGGGTTGAACATCCTCGCCAGGCTCCGCGAAAAGGGTAACGCCACACCGATCCTCATTCTCACTGCGAAGGACGCCGTCGAGGACCGGATGAAGGGACTCGACATGGGGGCGGACGATTATCTGGTGAAGCCATTCTTCCTGGGCGAATTGGTGTCCCGGCTGAAGGCTTTGGTGAGGCGAGCCTATTCTCAGAAAGCCCCGGTCATCCGCATTGGCAATCTGGAGATCGACACGAGCGCCCGTCGCGTGCGACGGGACGGGCAGGAGATCGAATTGACGGCGCGGGAGTATGCGCTTCTGGAGTACCTCGCGCGGCGCGAAGGGCAATTGGTGACGCGCACGGACATTTGGAACCACGTTTACGAAAACTACGGCGGTTCCGGCAGCAACGTCGTGGACGTGTATGTCGGATATCTCCGCAAGAAACTGCACCTGCCGCGAATGCCCGCGCTCATCCACACCCGGCGCGGCCAGGGCTACGTGCTTCAGGAGGAGAAATAACTTCGTGCATTCCCTGCGCTGGAAACTGATTGTTGGCATTCTGAGCGGCGTTACACTGCTGCTCGGCGCTGGCGGCACCGCGGCCTACCTGGCCATCAAGACGCGCCTTTACGCGGAGTTCGACCGCAGCCTGATTCAGCGAACCGTGCTGCTCGCGTCCATGATTGAACAAGACGCGGGCGCAATAAAGATCGAGTGGCTGGAAAACGGAGACAGCCCGCCGGGACACCAGCCGGGCGTTGACTACTTTTCGGTTTGGACGAAGGGGCGAAGCGAGGCTCTGGCGGAGTCGCCCGGTGTGGAGAAAGGAAGCCTGCCCCGGTTTGGCGGCTCCTTCGGGCATCCTGAGTTGCGAGCCATCGTATTGCCCGACGGCAGGTCGGCGCGCGGCGCGGGCATTGAGTTTGATCTGCGCCAGGGCTTGCGCAACGAAGAGAGTGCAGAACGCGCAGAGACCGCGGGCGGTGGTGCGGCTACACCGGCTGGCGCGATCATCGTTCAGATCGTCATCGCAAAACTCGACACCGTGGCGCCGACGCTTGCGGCGATTCGCCGGCCGTTGATCGGGCTGTGGCTGGGTTGCACCGTCCTCGGCGGTGGGATCATTTGGTGGGTCGTTCGACAAGGCCTGCAACCGCTCGACCAACTGAAAGCCCAAATCGGAAGCCTTGAAGAAGCTGCCTGCGGGCAACGCATCGTCCTGCCGCAACAGCCAGCCGAGCTGGAGCCGGTGATCCGGGAGTTGAATCGCCTGCTCGAAAGGGTGGAGAAGGCGCTTATGCGCGAGCGTACTCTCACGTCGAACGTCGCCCACGAACTGCGCACGCCCATTGCCGGACTGCTCGCCACACTGGAAGTGACCTTGAACCGGCTGCGTTCGCCCGAGGAATATCGCGAGTCGGCGGGGGAATGTTTCGAGATCGCCAAGCGGATGAACTGGCTGGTCAACAACCTCCTTTCCATCGCGCGCATCGAGGCCGGGAACGTGCAGCTGCAGCCTCAAGACGTAAGAATCGAAGGCGTTTTGACGGAATGGTGGAAGCCCTTCGAGGCCCGCGCAGAGGAACGCGGCCTGCGGATTGATTGGCAACTGGAACACGCCGCAAGAATTCAGACCGACCCCGAGTTCCTCCGCGTCGTCGTCACAAATCTCTTCGACAACGCCGTGTCCTACGCACCGGAGGGCGGGACGATTCGGATCGAGGCGAATTCGGAGGGGATCGTCTCGGTGTCGAATCCGGCCGGTGCGTTGAGCGCCGAACTTCTCCAGCACGCCTTTGATGCGTTCTGGCGGAACACGGAGTCGCGGGACAGACACGTCGCGCACGCCGGCCTTGGGCTGAACCTTTGCAAGCAGATCGTCGAACTTCTTGGCGGCCGCATCAGCGCGCAGATCCAGGAGCCGGAAAGATTATTCGTGGTGCGAGTGGACATGGCTTGAGTCGGAGCGAAATCAAAATCATTAACCACGGATGCACAGGGATTAACACGGACTTTGGGATTTGTGGCAGGCACACCTGCGAAGGGATCTCATCGATTGTTGCAAAGGCTTGATATCCGTGTCCATCGGTGTGTATCCGTGGGTTGAACTGCGTTTTGAGGTTTGATCGCCCAGGGCTTGCGCGCCGCTTCGGGAGGATGGATTAGTAAGCATGTCCAGACTCCCATGCCTTATGGCGGCGCTCTTTGCGGTCAGCGCCGCCGCGCAGGAATTCACCGCTCAATTCCCCATTGATGACACTCACTTTTCCGCGTTTGGCGGGCAGCCCCATTTCATTCTCAATCCGGGCCATCGCCTGGTGTTGGAAGGCGAGGATGCCGGCGAACAGATCGTGCTGACCGTCACGGCGCTGAACCAGACGAAACAAATCACTCTTCAGTCCGGTGGCAAACCCCGCACCATTCAGGCGCGCGTGGTCGAGGAAAGAGATGTCGTCGATGGTGCGCTGACTGAAGTCGCCCGGCTTTGGTATGCGCGCAGCATCGAAACGGGCGACGTTTACCTGTTCGGCGAGGAGGTTGATTTCTATTTCGACGGGCAAATCGTCGGGCAAACGCGTTTGTGGGAGGCGGGGGTGGACGGCGCGCTGCCTGGAATCGTCATGCCACGCACGTTCCTGTTAGGGGCGCGCTACTACCAAAACCAGGCGGCGGCGTCACTCGACGGCGCTGAGAATGTTGCGATGGGGTTGACCATCGCGACGCCCGCCGGGACCTTTTCAAACTGTGTCCAAATTCGGGAGACGGACTTTCTCCACCCTGATCTTGGAACAGCGACCAAGACCTACGCTCCCGGCGTCGGCTTAATCAACGACGATGATATCCTCCTGCTGAAAGAGTTTAATCTCGGAACCGTGGGGTTGCCGGCTGGCTGCGCGTTCGCGCCGTTCAGTAATCATCCGTACTTCCCCATTTCGCCGGGCCGTCGTCTCGTCCTCGAGGGGATGGAAAACAACAGACGAATGGTTCTCACCCTCACCGTGCTGAACGAAATCCGAACAGTTCCTGTGAGAATCGCCGACAGTGAGAGCGACATCCCGACCCGCGTGATCGAAGAGCGCAAGACGGCGGATGGCCAGCTTGTCGAAGTGTCGCGCAACTTCTTTGCGCAATGCGTGGAGAGCGGCGACGTGCATTTCTTTGGCAAGGAAGTGGACCGATACGCGGGCGGCGTCATCATTGGTCATGAAGGATCGTGGCTTGCCGGCGTCGGCGGCGCCGCGGCGGGGATCTTCATGCCGGCGCATTTTACCGTCGGGGCTCGATACTTTCAGCAAACAGCGCCTGGCGTGGCCAGTGACCTAGCCGTCAATTCAGCCGCCGGTCTCACCGTCGCGGTGCCCGCGGGCACGTTCAGCAATTGTGTCCGCGTCACGGTGAGGAGTTCGCCCGGGACGAACACGGTTCCGCGCGAAATGACGTGCGCGCCCGGAGTCGGACTGATCAGCGACAGTGATGTACTGCGCCTCACGTCCTTTGCGGATCCCAACGTCACCCTTGGAGCGCCCGTGCTTTCGATTCAGGATGCGGTGCTCCTGACCTGGCCGTTCACAGACGGTCCCTTTCATCTACAAAGTTCTTCAAACTTCCAAAACTGGGTTCCGATTCTGCAGCCCCCCCCCGTGCCGGTGGACGGTCGCAATCAAATCTCCGTCCCGCGCGACAAATCGCAAAGCTACTTTCGTCTTGCGGTTCCCTGACTGAAAGACGCTGATTCTCTTAAGAGTTTTCCAGTCCACCAATGGGCGCTTGCGCCGGGGGCGCAGATCAGATTTTGGACGCGTAGGCAACGGAGATGGTCCCTTCCCCCTCACCCCAGCCCTCTCCCTCAGGAGAGGGCTGCGGTGAGGGGGGAATAGCGCGCCCCCTCTCCGTCAGTGCTCAAAAGCTAATCTGCCCCCTTTGCCCCGGGTTGGGCGTTTGATTCTGCAAGGAGCCGATAGTTTTTGGCAACGGGCCGGAAGCGGACACGAAGGGGATTTGTTAATCACTGCGGCCAGTTGCGCGGCGCGGGCGAAGTGTCTGCCGCTGAGAGTATCTGCAATCAGAAACAATATGAAATTCGTCTCGTTCCTTCCCGGCGCTGCGGCCGCAGCGATGCTGACCCTCAGCAGCATGGCAGTTCGCGCCGCCACCAACAACTTTGTCGTTCCCGATTTCCGCGGCTCGTTTAACAGCGAGGCGGGTTATTGGGAGCGCTTCACCGTGGCATTTGGCCCGCCGGGGAATCTGGCGGACCAGGGCGGGGTGACGACCGGGGCCATCCTCACGCAGGTCGGCAGCACCAGTTCTTTCATTACCGGCACTGGCAACATCTACGATTTCTCGACGGAACTGCAGTCGTTCACGCTCACCGATTCAACGCCATTTTCGCTCGGCACAGTTGTCCTGCAAACGCGCACCCTGGGCAGCGAGCTGAACTATGGCGCGGTCTTGTTGAGCTACACGGATGGAGCGGGGAGTCACACGCTGGCGCCGCTGGCGCGCCTTGAGTTGGATCGGGGCACCGTTCTTGGTGCTTCGGTGTCGTCACTGTTTCAGTGGGACCTCACCGGGTTGAGCATCTCCGAATACTCCATCGCGTTCGCGGGGGCCGGCCCCAGCGTCAGTTTCGACGCCATGACGCTGGACACCTGGAACCAGTTTGCCGTCGTGGTGCCTGAACCGTCCACCTATGTGCTCATGGGCCTGGGCGGATTAATGCTTTGTTGGCGGGCGCTGCGCCGCCGCCCCTAATCATTCAAGTCATGCTGTTCCGTCGTTCTTCTGTCCACACCTTGCTGCTTTGGTGCACCGCGGTTCATTGCGCCCAGGGGCAACCCTTTTCGTTGAACGTCACCCAACCTTCGCTGGATCGCTGGATGTATCCGTTCAACGCTACTCCTGGCACGCGACCTATCGCACCAGTGTTCGGCACATTTGGTGACGACGCCGGTGTGGACACGCGCCACGGCCAGTTTCTAATCGGCTTCGACACGATGGAGCAGGTCGCCGCCGGCCTTGGCCCGACGAACTATCTCATCCGCCGTGCCCGCGTCACTGCCACGATCAGCCGCGACCGGGCTTTCCGTTACGATCCAACGCAAGACGCTTTCAACACCTACGACACCAATCATCCAGCCTTCACGCCCGATGTCGATGCGGGCCGTCCCATGGAACTGTTCGGCGCGGGCTTTCGCAACGATTTCACGGCGGCCACGTTTCCCGAAGACGGGCCGTTTGGCAGTTCCGCATCTGGAGGGCGCAATGTGTACGCCGCGGGCTACAGCACCAATGGCACGCTGGTGGACGTGGGCAACAACGTCGGCAAGACCAACGCCGTCTTTCCTTCGTTTGAAGCTTATCCGTTTGGGATCGGGCAGGCTACGGGCCTTGCCCCCGGCGAACTGGTGCCTGGCGGAACCACTGTCACTTTTGATTTGAACGTGGCGGACCCGTTTGTCGGCCGATACCTTCAGGAAGGCTGCGACTTTGGGCGGCTCCGCTTCACCATCACCGGGCTGCATGTCTCCGAGTTCGGAGGCACGCCAGCCTGGCCGGAATTCTACACCCGCGACAGCGTTCTCGGCATTCCGCCCACCTTGGAGTTGGAAGGCACCGCCGTCTCCGGGGCAGACACTGACGGCGACGGCATGCCTGACGATTGGGAACAGTTTTATTTCGCCTCCCTTGCCAATGAAGCCGGCGCGGACACTGACCACGACGGGCAGAGCAACCGGGCTGAGTTTCTCGCCGGCACCAATCCCAATGATAATCGCAGTGCCTTGGTCATTGCTTCCATTGAACGGCAGTCCGATGGGCCCGTCATTATTCGCTTCCGCCATGCAGCCAGCCGCCAATACATCATTGAATTTTCCTCCGATCTTCGAACCTGGTCGCGCGTGGAGAACCCCGCGCTGACTTTCTACAGCCAACCCGGGCTGGCTGCCTGGCGTGACGACGGATCGCAAACGGGCAGACTGGCCCCGGTTCGGTTTTATCGCGTCGGCGTCCGGTAGCAATCCGCCGTCAGGGAATGGCAACCCACCGACAGCGGAAACCTGGCCGCTCTGCTTTTCTTGGACACCGCTTGATGAAGCCGGCACATACGACAGCCAGTGGAAAAGTTCAACGAGGGTTTACCCTCATCGAACTGCTGGTGGTCATCGCCATTGTGGGGATTCTATCGTCGATCCTGTTGCCCTCACTGGCGAAAGCCAAACGCAGGGCGCGGACGATTGAAGAAGTGTCATCCGCCAAACAACTGGTGCTCGCCGCGCAGATTTACGCGGATGAAAATGAGGACGCGGTCCTGCCTGGTTACGTGACCGACCCCGAGGCGAAGGACGATCTCGGCCATCCGCTCACTTTTCCGGTGAACGCGCGTTATCCGTGGCGCATATCGCCCTACCTGGCCCAGTCGTTCGAGACGATTTACTGCGCGGACAATCGGCGGAAGCTCGATGAGTTGCGCGGGCTCGACCGCAACAGTTACGTGTATGCGGTGAGCCTTTATCCGTCGCTGGGCATCAATTCCTATTTCGTCGGGGGCAACGAAACCGATCTCCCTGCTGAGCCAGCCAACAAGCAGTTCGGGTCCGGCACCGTGATTACCCGGACGACCGAAGCGCGCCGGCCCTCGGACTTGATGATGTTTGTGTCCGCACGGTCTGCGGTGTCGGGCCTGAATGCCAATGGATATTTTCAAGTCACGCCGCCTTATCTCACGGCGCGCAAGTGGTCGCCAGGCTGGTCTCCGGCCCTTGCGCCGGGACAGTGGGGCTTCGTAGCCCCTCGCTACGACGGCCGGGCGGTGGCTGCAATGATTGACGGACATGTGCAGATGCTCAACCAAAACGAACTGCAAGACATGCGGCATTGGGCCAACAACGCCGATCGCCCCGACTTTGTATTGCGACGCCAAAACTGAATCACTTATGAACGCACGTTACCTGCTCCTTTCCTCACTCGCCGTCACGCTATTCCTTGCCGCGTGCACCGCGCCTTCCGGGCGGCGCGACGCTGGCACCGCGCGGCCTGCTGCTGTGCTGGCGCCCATGCCGGAGCCCGTCACCAGTTTCGGAGCCGCCACTGAAGGCGGCTGGCTGTACGTGTTCGGTGGGCACAAGGGAGAACGCCACGATTACTCGGCCGATCAGGTCAGCGGCTTGTTTCATCGTCTCAAATTGAGCGAGGGAAAGAACTGGGAATCACTGCCCGCCTCCGCGCCGTCGCAAGGACTGCCGCTGGTCGCGTATCGCGGTTTCATCTATCGCATCGGCGGGATGGCGGCGCGCAATCCGGCCGGGACAAAGCAGGACTTGTTTTCCACTGCGCACTTCGAGCGGTTTACTCCGGGACGCGGCCAATGGGAGAAGCTGACGCCGCTACCAGCCCCGCGCTCGAGCCACGACGCAGTAGTGATGGGAGACAAACTGTATGTGGCCGGCGGCTGGCAACTGGCCGGCGGCACCAACAAGCCCGTCTGGCCGGCGAATGCGCTTGTGCTCGATTTGAAGAATCCGGGTGCGGGTTGGCGGGAGTTTCCGCAGCCGTTTCAACGCCGCGCCCTCGCGCTCGCCGCGCAAGGCACGCGCCTTTATTGCATCGGCGGCATGAACAGCGACAACCAGACGACGCTGGCCGTGGACATTTACGACACCACCACCGGCCAGTGGTCGGAAGGGCCGGAACTTCCTCCGGGCAAGCACAAGGGATTCAGTTGCTCGGCCATCGCGCAGAACGGGCGGGTTTACGCCAACATGTTTCAAGGTGACTTGCTGCGGCTCGCTTCCGATGGGAGCGCATGGGAAGTCGTCGGCCGCGTAAAATATCCGCGTCTGTCGCACCGCATTGTTACCGCCGGCGCGACACAGCTCATTGCTCTTGGCGGTGAAGATGGCGAGGAAAAGCGTCCCGAACTGGAGTTGCTCACGCCTTCGGCCACGCCCCGGGTTGCGACAAAGGCGACGGCGATGAACGCTCAGTAAGTCAGAAGGCTTCCATGCTCACTTTTTCAAATTGCTGTTTTGTCGCTCTCTGCGCTTCACTTGCGCTTTTCTGGTCAATTGAAACCCAGGCTCATACTGTCTGGATTGAACCCGTTGCCGGGAAGCTCATCATCCGGTTTGCCGAACCCGCCGGGAACTATGAGAAATCTCCCGGTTACCTGGATAGCCTGAGCGGGCCATCGGCGTTCACGGTCATCACCAACGCTCCACTGATGGTTGAATCGCCCAGGAGCACGAATCATTTCCTCATGGTGAGCGCATCGCCGACGAACGTGGCTGGCGTTGAATCGATCTTCACCGTGCGCGCTGCGCGCAAGCCGCATTTCTACGCCCGCTGGCAGCCAGCCGGCGCGGGAGCAGGCACGCCGATGCTGACCTTCGATCTTGTCCCGACCGGCAAAGCCGGCGAGGCCCGCGTCTATTTTCGCGGCCAACCCTTGGGCGGACTCAAGGCCACATTGCGGACGCCAGATGATACCGAGAAAGAGATCCCGGTCGATGCCGAGGGTTACGTCCGGTTTGAGTCGAAACAAAGCGGCCTGCATCTGCTGACCATCCCGCACTACCGCGAATCCATTGCTGGATTCCACCTTGGACGGACATACCAGCAAACAAGCCACAACACCGCGCTGACCTGGGTGCAGCCCTGAGAGTTACCGGACGGTCAAACTTTCGTTTCGCCCAACGCCAGCAAGCGTTCGAACTGTCTTTCGCTGACCGGCGAAACGGACAATCGCGATTGTCTCACGAGCGGCATGTCAGCGAACGTTTTGTCGCTCTTGATAAGATCGAGGCTCACCGGTTTTTTCAGCGACTTCACTGGCACGATATCAACGCACGACCACTCGCCTTCCTCGGCCGTCGGATCCGTATAGGCTTCCTTGTCCACCTTGGCGATGCCAACCACCTGCTTGTCCGTGACGCTGTGGTAAAACGCCACCAGGTCGCCCTTCCGCATCGCTCGCAAATTGTTTCGCGCCGTGAAGTTCCGAACGCCAGTCCAGGCTGTCTTGCCGTCCTTAACGAGCATCGCCCATGAGTAGGACTCCGGTTCCGATTTCACGAGCCAGAGGTTCCTGGTCATAGTGAAGCCTGTTTGGCAGGTGGCGCGACCTGAAGCGTGCAAACAACTTTGTGAACACCGTCCGTGTCGAGCGCCAACTTGACAGCTTTGGCGATCTGCTCGTGCGAATCGACCTTGCCGGATAGCGTCACCAGTCCGTCTGTCGTATCGACATTGATGTTGAACGCTGGCAGCCCCGGTTCTGCGACCAGCTTTGCCTTGATCACGGCCGTAACGCGGGCGTTGGCGGCAGCCCCGGCGATGGAGTGGCCCGCCGCCTTCGCCTTTTCGCGCACAACCATGCTTGAGTGCGCCATTTCCTGCCGGATGCCATCGACGCTCCAATCGTTGATCCTCTCCTTGAGGACGCCGGCGACTTTCTGCGCGTTGGTGACGACCTGAGATTTGGCATGGGCGAGCTGGGTTCGGCCGGTCTCTTGTTGCAAATACCAGCAACCGGCAGCGCCTACACCGAGACCGAAGAGGAAACAAAACAACATTCGTTTCATGGGAACAGCGTAGGACGTAACCGCCATCAAATTCAAAGCTCAAAGCAAGCAAGTTTCTTTCGACCGCGCCCCGCTAAAGATTTTGTGTGCATATGGATGATGACCTGAAAACCTCTGAGCTCATTTCGCGTTACCTTGGAAGCGCAATTGCTGCAGGCCGGTCGGCAACGAGTTACGCTTGATCGGGTTCGGAGCCTGTGACTAAGCTGCCCCTCGTTGCCGCTTCCATGGCAACCGATTGGGATGGCGGGGTAGCCAAGTGGTAAGGCACGGCTCTGCAAAAGCTGCATTCGTCGGTTCGATTCCGACCCTCGCCTCCAA
>Ga0187893_10008333_pt1 | contig 16392 bp, 12 predicted proteins | sample MA1701074metaG_FD_139574 | JGI IMG/M metagenome (GOLD analysis project Ga0187893, IMG submission 139574) | White microbial mat communities from a basaltic lava cave in the Kipuka Kanohina Cave System on the Island of Hawaii, USA - MA170107-4 metaG ...
AGAACTTAGAACTTAGAACTTAGAACTTAGAACTTAGAACTTAGAAACCATAAGTCAGAAGTCAGAAGTATATCGCGCTCCGGGATCAGTGCACTGCTGATAAGAACTGCTCCACAAATAGCTTTCGAGCAATTTACTAACTCCTTCCAATTGAGACGTCCCCTGCCTCCTGCCTCCTGCCTCCTGATTCGTGTGCTTCCGCAGGCAATTCTATCGTAATCCTCGTCCCCTGACCCTCGCGGCTACTGACGGTGATTGTACCACCGTGGTCACGAATGATTTGATAAACAATTGAAAGTCCCAGTCCTGTTCCTCCGGTGGTCGAAGAAAAAGGTTCAAAGAGACGCTCGACCTGAGTCGGCGTCATTCCTCGCCCGGTGTCGGAAAAAGTGATGCGCAATCGATTGTTCGAATTCCGGGTCAATTTAGCTCGCAGTGTGCCACCGTCGGGCATGGCTTGGAGCGCATTGCGCGACAGGTTCCAGAATACCTGCTGTAATTGTTCCGGATCGGCATCCGCCAGCCATGGACCGTCAACGACATCTGCTTCCACCACTTGGTGCTCGTTGACTTCCGGACTGTATCGCAGCAGGGTAAAGGTTTGATTCAGCAATTCGCCCACGTCAACTCTTGCATGACTGACCGAACGCGGCCGAGCATAGCTTAAAAAGTCGGTTATGATTCGGTTTAAGCGATCAGATTCTCGGAGGATGATCTCCATCAGTTCGACCTGGGACGATTCCTGAGTCATCTCGTGCCGGAGCATTTGAATTGAACCGCGCATAGCGGCCAGGGGGTTGCGAATTTCGTGAGCGATTGAGGCCGCCATGCGTCCCAGCGCGGCCAGTTGATCCTGGCGCCGAGAGGATTCTTCCAGGGCGCGAATATGAGTTAGATCCTGAAACGAAATTATCATTCCGGTGGTCTCGCCGGTCTCTGAAAACAAAGGTGAAATACTGAAGCCCAGCCGCAGCCGCATACCCTCAGCCGTTAAACAGTCGGATTCCAGACGCTGACTCGTGGTTCGCACACCGGACTCACGCCTCGAAGCGTCAATGTGTTCGGTCAGATCGCCGAAGAGGATTGACGCATGCTGTCCCCGCACATCCTGTTCCTTGTAACCGGTTATTTCCTCAGCCGCGGCATTGAAAGTGAAGATGCGGCCCTCGAGATCAGTAGTGATTAGACCCGACCTGATCGACTCCACGATCCTTTCGTGAAACGCCCGAAGATTTGCGAGCGACTGTGTCGCTGCTATTAGGCGTGTGTCGGAGTCAGATTGGGATTCCGCCAGGCTCGAAGAGAGCAATCCAACTACAAAAAAGGCCACGTCAAACAGCCCGACTGCCTGAATGGTCTGCGAAATCGAGCCCGCCAACAGTTCCTGCGCCGGGTGATTGCTGAATCCTGAGATCGCCGCCAGAGCGCAACCGGTAAAAGCCACAGCGCAGCCGACCGAGGTTGCGAGCGCGCCCCGGCGTCCCAGAAAAACACTTGAGAGGGCAATGATTACGATATAAAGCGCTGTATACGGCGAGTGAATAACATTGGAATTCCACACTAACCAGGTTACCAGGATGATGTCTACGGTAAACTGGAGCCCGGCTTGAAATAAAAGTGTTTTGGTAAAACGATGGGCGATGGAGTAGAAGATCGTGAGATAGATGAGGACGGAGAGGACAGTAACGGTTTTGCCCCAGGGTTGTTCAGTGGCGCCGGTGCGAGTCCAGAGCGCACTCACCAGCATCAGCAGCAAGGCCGCCGCGAGTCTGCCAAGGATAAGCCACCAGAGCTTTCGCTCAAGCGGAAACCTTCGAGCCAGTCTCTCTTCCGGAGCCGCCATCGAGAATCAAGCCTATCACAGAGCGCACTTTATAGTTCAAGTAGTTTTGAGTCCAAGCAGTGAGATGTGAACTAAGATCGATGAACAAGTATGCAAAAGAGGACGAAGCATCCTCAGCTACGGAATTAGAAGAAGGCATCGACTACTATTTCGAGAATGGTTTGATGGTTTTTACCGAGGCGTATCTTCTGAAGCGTGGTTATTGTTGCGAGCGTGGCTGCCGTCATTGTCCCTATGGCTATTCCGCTAACAGTCGATCGAGCGATGCTCCGGATAACCGATAAGTCGCCCATTCTTTCATAAGAACAGCTCCCAGGCTTTGGTAAAAACCAATGGCGGTCTCGTTCCAGTGGAGCACCGCCCACTCGATTCGCCAACGGTTCTTTTGTTTGGCGAGCCTGGCAAGATAGCCCAACAGTAACCGTCCGACTCCGGGCCGCGAGCATCAGGCTTGACGAAGAGATACTCGAGATAGAGTCCCGGCAGATCGCCAAAGGTGGCGTAGGTGAAGTAGAAGACCGCACCCCCCCGGTTTCTCGTCGTCAAACGCAAAGATGACTGAGGGAACCAGCCAGATGGAAAGAAAATCAACCACTGTGCTATAGATTGTCAACTGCGTTTGAAATAAGAAGAACATGCAAACTCCTCTTCAACAGGCGACTCCAGAAAAAGTTCATCGCTACCCGTGCCAGGCATGCGGCGCCGACCTCCTCTACCAGCCGATAGACGGCTTTCTGTCTTGTCCTTATTGCGGCCACCAGGAGGCCATCCCGGCCAGCGCCGAGCAGGTATTGGAGCGTTCCTACGAGCAGTACCTGCAGATTCGGCCCGAACAACTGGAGCAGTTGGCCGCTAATGCGCTCGAGGTGCAATGTCAGAGCTGCGGCGCAAAAGTCACTTTTACTCCACCGGAAGTGGCGCGCCGATGCGACTTTTGCGGGGTGCAGATCGTGGCTCAGGCGAAATCCGCCGACCCGATCCTGACGCCCGAAGGAGTTTTGCCTTTCTGCATTTCGCAACCGCAAGCAGACGTGGGATTGCGCCAGTGGTTGTCATCAAGGTGGTTCGCGCCAAACGCACTGAAGCATTTTGCTCAGCCCGATGCAATCGATGGCGTGTATCTTCCGTTCTGGACCTACGACACACACACAACGAGTTATTACACTGGCGAGCGTGGCGAATACTATTACGTTACTGAGACCTATTACGAGCGCGATTCGCAGGGCAATCAGGTCGCACGCACCAGAGAGGTGCGACACACTCGCTGGTACGACGCATCCGGCACAGTCGCGCGGTGGTTCGACGACGTTTTAGTCCCTGGGACTGTGTCTCTGCCACAGCATCGACTGGATGCTTTAGAACCCTGGGATCTGTTTGAACTAAGGCCCTACGATCCGGCGTTTCTTTCTGGATTCAAGGCGCAGCGTTATCAGGTTGATCTGGCACAAGGCTTCGAACGAGTAAAGCAGGTTTGCGCAGGCACGATTCAAAACGATGTTCGCCGCGACATTGGAGGGGACGAACAGAGGATTCACAGCATCAGCACCCACTATTCCGGCATCACGTTCAAGCACCTGTTATTGCCGGTATACGTGGGCGCCTACCGCTTTAATCAGAAGATCTTTCAAATCGTGGTCAATGGCCGCACGGGCGAAATCCAGGGCGACCGTCCGTACAGCTTCTGGAAGATCGCCCTCTTCGTGATGGGCGTTCTGTTTATCTTGCTAATCCTTGTGCTGATATTTGGTCTCGCCGAGGGCTAGGATCGTCACTGAGCCTGCGAACAGTCAGAAACAGCACTGAGCCATCGTAGGTGACGGTTCGCCTCGAGACAGCCGGTTCACACATTGGGAGGGAACGGACCGGCTTCTTTTGTTTAATTACTGATTGTCGATAACGACTTAGTGGCCCTGCGAGAGTTTGCCAATCAGAGTGAACAACGGCAGATACATCGCAATCACAATGGAACCTATCGTCACCCCGAGAAACCCAATCAAGAGAGGCTCGATCAGCGTCAAGAGGTTGGCGATTGCTGAATCGACTTCCTGCTCGTAGAAATCAGCGATCTTCCCCAGCATCGCGTCGAGCGCGCCCGTCTGCTCGCCAATCCCGATCATCTGCGCCACCATGTGAGGAAAGACCTCGGTAGCCTTCAAAGGCTCGACAAAGCTCTCGCCACGCTCGACGCCTTCCCGAACCTTGATGATCGCAGCTTCAATGATGACGTTGCCGGAAGTGCGCGCCGTAATATCGAGCGACTGCAGAATCGGAACGCCCGAGGAAAGCAAGGTGGATAGAGTTCGCGAGAATCTGGCGACTGCCACCTTACGGAGGATGTCTCCGAGGATCGGAATCTTGAGCATCAGCCAGTCGATGTTCTTCCTACCTCCCGGCGTCTTATAGTAAAACCTGACCGCCAGGACGATGCCGATAACTGTGGCGAGAATAACCAGACCTCCCCATCCCGCCAGAAAATTGCTAATGCCCACCACAATGCGAGTCGGCAAAGGAAGTTGTTCACCTGGGCCTAGCAGGCCCAGAAAGATGGCCTGGAATTGTGGAATAACGACGATCATGATCACGGCCACGGCCGCGATCGCCATCAATACCACCGCCGCCGGATAAATCATCGCGGAAACAACATCGCGCTTCAGCTTGACGATTTTTTCAATGAAGCTCGAAAGCCGCTGCAGGATCAAATCCAGGATACCGCCCGTTTCCCCTGCTTCGACCATGTTTGTGTAGAGTTGGTCAAAAACCTTTGGATGGCGAGCCATTGCAGCCGCCAACGTGGCGCCCTCTTCGACGTCCTGCCGCACCTGAAATAGAGTCTGCTGAAAGTATTTGTTGTCTTGCTGTTGGCCGAGTATGTCGAGGCACTGAACGAGTGGCAGACCAGCATCAATCATCACTGAAAACTGCCGCGTGAAAATTGACAGTGACTTGGCTTTTACTTTCTTGCTACCGCCGAGCTTGGGAATGCCTATCTCGCGTCCTTTTTCCTTGACTGAAGTGAGCGTGACCTGTTCGCGGCGAAGGATTTGCCGCAGGGCGTCGCGATTGTCGGCGACGCGTTCCCCGACCACTATCTCATTGAGTCGGTTGCGGCCTTTGAAGACGTAAGTGGGCATATTTGAAGGCTCCGTGATCTTAGGCTATTTGCTGATAACGGGACGCGAACCAATGGGCCGGGCCTGAGCATACGGGCTGGGATGATTGCCATTACCCGCATTCACTCCTGAGCCGCGCTCCATCAGTTCCTTTAATTCATCGGCATTTGATGAGCGCTGCAGGGCTGTTTCGGAACTAATTTGTCTCTTGTGATAAAGCGTGGCCAGGGCCTGATTGAAGGTCTGCATTCCATATTTGTCCTGACCGGTCTGCATCATCGAGTAAATCTGGTGCACTTTGTCCTCGCGAATCAGGTTTCTGATGGCCGCGTTGGGAACCATGATCTCCAGGGCCATCACGCGCCCGCCTCCTTCAGAGCGCGGCAAAAGCGCCTGGCACATGATCCCTTCGAGAACGAGCGAGAGTTGAGCGCGGATTTGAGCCTGCTGATCGGAAGGAAACACGTCGATGATCCGGTTAATCGTCGAAGCGGCCGAGTTGGTGTGCAATGTTGCGAGAGTCAGGTGGCCCGTTTCTGCGATACGCAATGCTGATTCAATGGTCTCAAGGTCGCGCATTTCGCCCACCAGCACCACGTCGGGGTCCTGGCGCAATGCGGTGCGCAAAGCCTGCGCAAAACCGTGAGTGTCGGCATTGACTTCCCGTTGATTAACCACGCAGCTTTTGTGGTTGTGCAGAAACTCGATTGGATCTTCGATGGTCAGAATGTGCTCGCGGCGATCGCGGTTGATCTTATCAATCATCGCTGCCAAGGTCGTTGATTTTCCCGAGCCGGTCGGTCCGGTCACCAGTATCAAGCCACGCGGCTTCTCGCACATTTGCTTGACGATGGCTGGCAGTCCCAGTTCCTCAAACGACTTGATCTCATAAGGAATAGCCCGAAATACAGCTCCTACGGCGCCGCGCTGGTTAAAGAGGTTGGCGCGGAAGCGAGAGAGTCCTTTGACTCCAAAAGAGAAGTCGAGCTCGAGATTCTCCTCAAATCGGTGTTTCTGGGCGTCTGTCAGCACCGAGTAGGCGAGTTGCTTTGTGTCTGAGGAAGTCAAAATCCGGTAACCATCGAGCGGACGCAGATGGCCATCAACGCGAACCTGCGGCGGAGATCCGGTGGTGATATGAAGGTCTGAGCCGCGGAGCTCGGAGAGCTTCCTTAGAAGTTCAGAGAGAGAGATTTGCGGCGCACCCTCGTTCAGTCGCATCGACCTTTCCTCCTCGGTGGTAGACCCAACCCTTTTCAGTTAGTTATCGAGTGAGTCTATCGCTGGGGCGTTTGTCGCGTGGCAGTTCCGTTGGCATGAAGCGAAGCTATGAACGCCTCGGCTTCCGCGGCCATAAGATCGGAAAACTCTCGCGAGGTGTTAGTGGTCAGGCTATAGACGCGCCCGTTGATCTCGGTAAAGTAAAAATTCCATGACTTCTCTGGCGAGCGGGCGTCGCCGGGCGTTTGCGCTGTAACGATAAAGACTCGGTACCCGTTTACGTCGCGCTGGTAATCATTGGTTACCCAGCCACCGGCATCGATCATCTTGTCAATTACAATACGGCGTAGATCCGTCACATTAATTCCGGCGAGCATTCGGCGCTGTTCTCGCAAGGAGAGATAGGTTGGAGTTGGCCGGCTCTGGGCAACTACTGCAAGCGTGGCCTGACCGGGGGCGCCGGCATTATTGGCGCCAGTGCGGAACTTCATTTCGCCGCTGTTGGCCGGTGACATATTGTTCCAGCCACTGGGCAATTTGGGCGCTATGGCCGCGCCTTCTGTTGACGTTGGTTGGGGAAACTTAGGCGCCAGGAGGGCTTTGCGATGAGCCATCGCCGCCAGCGCAGCCGCGCGCTTTCTCCTCATTCGGGCGCGATAACGCCGCCACCAGGCGCGAGAGTGCCGCCGATAGTGCTGGCGCTTGGCGACCGAACTCTGACGTATTCCATAGGCTCCTGATTCGTCCAAGGGAAGTATCGCCCCGAACGTAATTAACATTAGCAGTGATATCGTGATTGTGCGCAGCATTGTAGTTGTCCTTCCGTTAGGCCACCGTTTCGCGGACTACTTCCTCGAGGGTGGTTACTCCTTCGCGAATCTTGTGCAGTCCGGATTCGCGCAACGTAATCATGCCGTCCTCAATTGCCTTCTTTCGCAGTTCCAGAGCCGAAGCCCCGATCAAAATTAGTTCTCTTATTTCGTCATTAACCTCCATGACTTCGTAGAGTCCGATCCTGCCCTTGTAGCCGGTGTTGTTGCAGGTCGGGCAGCCCTGACCTTTGTAAGTCTTGAGTAGCTTGGCTTCGTCAACTGGGAATCCCACTTCTACCAGAGCCTCGTGCGGCATCGGGTGCTCCTGCTTACAATCCTTACAGACTCGCCGGATCAGGCGCTGGGCTTGAATGAGATTGACGCTTGTGGCAACCAGAAAAGGTTCAATACCCATGTTCATCAGCCGCGAGATGGTGGAGGGAGCGTCGTTGGTGTGCAGAGTGGATAGGACGAGGTGACCAGTCAACGCGGCTTTGATGGCTATTTCCGCAGTTTCGAAGTCGCGAATTTCGCCCACCAGGACAATGTTGGGATCCTGACGGAGAAAGGCTCGCAAGGCGGCCGCGAAGTTAAGGCCAATCTGTTCTTTCATTTGCACCTGGTTGATGCCCATGAGGTTAAACTCGACCGGATCTTCCGCGGTCATAATGTTCGTCTGGACGGTATTGAGCGATTGAAGCGCGGAATAGAGAGTATTGGTTTTGCCGCTTCCCGTAGGTCCCGTAACCAGCACCATGCCATAAGGCTTGGAAATGTTTCGCTGGAATTTCACAAGTGAATCCGGCTCGAAACCAAGCTTGGTCATGTCGAGCATCAGATTTTCCTTATCCAGCAAACGCAGGACTACCTTTTCGCCGAACAGCGTGGGAAGAGTGGACACGCGAAAATCCAACTCACGCGACCGGGCGTCGACCTTGACCTTGATCTTGATGCGGCCATCCTGAGGCAATCTCTTTTCCGAGATGTCGAGCTTGGACATGATCTTGACTCGGGAGATTAATGCGTCGCGCAATTTCAAAGGAGGACGCATCACGTCGTAGAGGACTCCGTCGATACGGAATCTTATGCGAAGCTCTTTCTCGTAAGGTTCAACGTGAATGTCTGAGGCTCCGCGTCGGAGGGCATCCACCAGCAGGACGTTAACCAAACGTACTACCGGTGCGTCCTCGCTCATTCGGGAAAGCGTGGAGAGGTCGATTTCCTCGTTGTCTTCGACGACTTCGACATCTTCCAGCCGTCCGTGATCAAAGTCTATGCTGTCAAGCGACACCAGATCGGCGTGAGTGATGCCGCCGCCGACGTTTTTTCCGTTGGTGCGTTCGACGGCCCCTTCATCGACAGAAACCGTGGCCAGCTCGATCTCTCTTGAGGTGCCGTAGTATTTGGCAATCGCCTGTTGAATGCTCGCATCCGCAACTACGACCGGCTCAACGTTGAGACCAGTCATGAACTTGATATCGTCCATCGCGAAGACGTTGGTTGGATCCGCCATGGCAAGCGTGAGGGTGGCGCCAACGCGCGACAATGGAATAACGGAATACTTTTGGGCCGCCTCCTGGGGAATGAGACGCAGAACTGAATCGTCTACTTGAAAGAGGTCAAGATTTACTGAGGGAATGCCGTATTGGCGGGACAGGACGGCCGTAATCATGTCGTCAGTGACGAGGCCCATCTTGACCAGGTTATATCCCAGCCGGCCTCCGTGCCGGCGTTGGTACTCAAGTGCTTCGCGCAGGTGTTGAGCACTGATAAGGTTTTCGCGGACGAGAATTTCGCCTAATTTGGCTGACATTTCTTCCTGAAAAGTAGTACGGTTAAGAGCCTGTACACAGGTGGGTTAGAGCTTTACCGAGTTTTCGTTTACTGGCCGCCTGGGGACGGATGCAAACGCCTGATAAACGGCGTTGCGCAAACATAGTACAGTTTGAACGTTAAGCCTGTCAACACTCAGTTTTAGCTGCAAAATTGCAGTTGCCCGGGAGGGCATCTTTGCCCTCGCGGAAACATCGAGAGAACTGAACATTCAGGGGTTTTCAAGAAAGGTTCGATCAGGGCTGGACGGGCAAAGCGAAAGGAAAAGCCGCACAGCATATAAATCATGTGCGGCTTTCCGGTAAACGGATGTTGCTGTTCCTGACCAGACGCCTATGGGCGACGCCGGCGGGCAGGTGGGGCAGGGGCGGCTTTCACATTTTGCTGGTTTTTAAGCTCGTCGAGGATTGCCTTGGCATCTGCCTTAAACCTGTCGGAATCCGGTGCTTTGTCGACAAATTGCTGGAGAAAATTGGCGGCCTCCTGATATTTATCCTTGTCGTTGTTCATGGCTCCAATGTTGAACAACAACATTCCAGACTTGACCAGAGCGTCCGTGTCGTCAGGATTCACTTCCAGGATCTTCTTGTACTCGGCTAGAGATTTGTCAAAAGAGTTGGCATCAAAGAGCATTTGTGCCAGGTCCCGCTGCGATTGCGCTTTCTTTGCAGCATCGGTTTCGCTGGCAATATATTCCTTAAATGCCGCTTCTCCCGCTTCAACCTGCGACTGATCTACTTTGGTAACAAATAAGCGCATAGTTTCAGCCCTGGTAGCGAGCGCAGCATGCTTGTTGCCCTGCAATCTGGCCGCCTCCTGGGGATCGGTTGGGACAGGCTTGGTCTTGATCAGCTCAACTGCATCTTTGCTGACTTCAGCCGCCGCCGCGAAGTCCTTCTTTGCTGCATCAATACCCGCAGTCTTGGCGGCGTCGTCCTTACTTTGGATTGCCGCGTTGTAGCGATCGACTCCGCGTGCTTTCAGCGCTACCGCTTTCTGAGTGAGCAGCGCGGGCTGTTCAGGATCTGCTACCAATCCTTCTTCATAATGCCTGATTGCTTCATCGTAATTCTTGGCTTTGAGGGCTTCATTCCCGGCATTAAACGTCCGGCCAACTATAACGTTGGATTCTTCAATCTTCTTGTTCTTGGCCAGAATCTCTGCATTCTTACGCATCATCTCTTCGCGCTTTGCCTTATCTTCAGCACTTTCAGAGCCCGAGCCGCCCGATGCCGCGTCGCCGCCAGTTTGTTTCTCTAATGCTTTTATCTCATCCAACGTTGGCCGTTTACCATCACCGGGCGAGAGCTTGATCTCGTAGTCAACATTTTGGCCAGCTCTCACCTCAGACTTCCAACCAAATTGTGCCGTAGGGTGGCTGGCAACAACTGTGTATCTCCCTACGAAAGGCAAACCCGCGAAAACAAATTCACCTTTCTTGTTAGTTTTTGTTTGATATTTGCCGCTGATGTCAGTTCGGTACACGTCGATCGCGGCGTCGGCGACGGGTACTGTTTGACCGTCAGCCTGGACCATGACCACGTGGCCACGAAGTTCACCGGTTTGGGCCGTCGCGAGCTGAGCGACCGAGAGCGTTAGTGCAAAAGCGGCGAGTAATGTGAAAACGAATTTAGTAAGCATCCTAAACTCCTTCAAGCGCATTCTGTCAGTCGAATGTATTAACGGGAGAGACCGTTAAGATGCGCCGGCGTTAAAATCAGTTGTTATTCAAATGGCCGAGAAGCACCTTAAAGTTAATAAGCAAACCGCTTACTGTCAAGGGCATAAGGGATAGGATCGTTTACTCCAGCTTCTCTGAATGCCCTAAGTCGAAGGGCGCAGGAATCACACTCGCCACAGGCCTGGAGTGACTCCCGATAACACGACCAGGTTAGATTAAAAGGAGCTCCAAGTGCCTGCCCACGCAGGACTATCTCGCGCTTCTTCATCGCGATTAAGGGTGTCCTAATCTCGATAGAGGTATCAGGTTTGGTACCCCAGGTAATCACACGCTGAAACGCATCGTAGAACTCGGGCCGGCAATCCGGATAGCCGGAAGAATCTTCGGCCACCGCTCCAATATAGATCCGGCAGGCGTGAATCACTTCAGCCCAGCTCGTAGCAATCGCCAGGAGATGTGCGTTGCGGAAAGGGACGTAGCTCGTGGGTATCTCTCGAGTTCCCAGGTTCGCTGCAGTTACCGGAATGTTCGAATCAGTTAAAGATGAGCCGCCAATTTTGCTTAGGTGTTCGATTGATGCCGACAGGCGGTGATGGACATGGTAATAGTCGGCAATCTCGTGAAATGCTCGGCGTTCGCGATCCTCGGTGCGCTGTCCATACGAGACATGCAAAAAGCCAACCTCGTCATTCTCTTCACGCGCAATGGCGGCCGTAACGCAGGAGTCCATCCCACCCGAAACCAGGCAGACCGCTAAACCTGAAGCGGCGGGAGCGGCGCTTTCTGAAGAGCGTGGTTCATAGGCCATGTCGTCATGACCGCCCATCAAACTCCCCGGGCCTCCGGTCCCCAGATGTACTTGTGAAGTTGCAACTGCAAACGCACATTCAAGCCGCTGCTCAAGACCCAATTCGCCAGTTCTTTCAAGTCGGTCTCACCCCAGACTGGTGAGATCAGAATAGCTTTCGTGCGGTTTTCCAACCCGAACCGACTAATGATGTCGCAGGCAAAGTCCCAGTCACGGCGATTTGCGACTACAAATTTGACCTCGTCTTTATCGGCGCGTAAGGCAGTAAGGTTGGCCCAGTGATTGCGCTCATGTTCGCCTGACCCCGGACACTTAACATCGAGGATTACTTTAGCCCGGTTGTCGACGGCTTCGGTTGAAACGTATCCTCCGGTTTCTATTAGAACCTCATAGCCCTCATCGCAAAGCCTTTGAATGAGTGTCAACGCTTCCTGCTGAGCGAGCGGCTCGCCACCCGTAACTTCAACCAGATTGCATCCGAATGCGCGAACTTGAGTCATTATCTGATCGATTGAAATGTGCTCACCTCCAGTGAACGTATATTCGCTGTCACACCAGACGCACCGCATGGGACAACCGGTTAGACGCACAAACGTGCAGAGCCTGCCCGCGTGGGTTGACTCACCCTGAATCGAATGAAATATCTCGGTTACCCGAAGCATTGGAGGACGTGGATTACTGCTTGCTTAATCAAGCCACCAAACTGGTTCCTATTTTTAAGGTTGCGCAGCGTCTGTAGCAATCGAATCTAGCCCAGGCCCGTTGGAGTGTCAAAGTCGCTAATAACATCAGCCCCAAGCGCGGCAACGCGAGAGCGGACGACACATCAAAGAACCGGGTAAGATGTCGAGCGCCAAGGCGTCGTGTTAGCATTAACTGACTCTGCTGTCAGATAGAGCCATTTCCCCCGGTGAGCCAGAGACCTGAGCAAATTCAAAAACTGTTGTCTGCGGGTGCTAAGCGCTTGCTGGCACGCGCTTCCGACTGTCGCTCGCTCGATTCGCAAGGGCTGGAAGCACGCATCAGAGCGGCGCTTGAAAAGTACTTACTAAGGGACGATGAGGACGCCTCTGACCAGTCGATTGCTGAGTTTATTGACGGTCTTCAGGCAGACGATCTTTGTTTAATCGTGGCTTGCGAGCGCGGAGAAGAAACTGCCTGGAGCGATCTTGTCGAGCGCTTCACACCCACAGTTCGCTCAGCCGCCAGAGCCGCGAGCGGGAATGAAGAAGGAGCCGAGGATCTGGCGCAATCAATTTGGGCGGAGCTTTATGGGTTGCGCGTGCGTGAGGACGGGAAGCCGGCGAGCAAACTTGCTTATTATTCGGGACGCGGTTCGTTGGCAGGATGGCTGCGAGCGGTGGTAGCTCAGTTGGCAATCGATCAGCATCGCAAACAATCCCGGACCATCCAAACTGAGGAGGACGCAGACTTTGACCGCCTGTCGCGCGATGGAGATGACGGTAGAGAACGCTTCCTGGCTGCCGGGACAGTGAATCCTGAGCGGGCCGTTTCTGATAAGCTGGCGGGAGCGGATATACAGGATGCACTCGCGCGTTCGATGGCCGAGCTTTCTGCGGAAGACCGGCTGTTGGTAAAGCTGTACTACATTGACGGGCTTCGCTTGCGTGAAGCCGGGGCGGTGCTGGGCGTTCATGAGGCTACTGCCAGCCGGCGGTTGACAAAAATTCATGGCCAATTGCGTGATCGGGTTGAGAGCATTTTGATTAAGGATCGGGGTTGGACAAAGGCGGAAACAAAGCGCTCTTTCGCGGAATTAGCCTTGCATTTAGACGCTGATGTTGAGCCTATGCTGGCATCAGGCGGCTCATTAGGTGAGGTTGATAGCGGGTCGCCAAAAGTGACTTGAGCGGATGGTTGGATGTGAAAAGACAGTGCCGCAAGGGATCCCGATGGCTGGCGTTCTTTAAGATGAGTAACTAGAAATCGCCCAATGAAACAGACTGAAAACAACGAGATGGATCTTCTGCTGCGGAGTTTGGCGCGGCGTGAGTCACGCTTCGAAGATCGGGTAGCCGAGGAACAAGCATCTGGTAGCCATCTCGATTCGGATGAGTTGAACTCTTATTCGGAGCACGCATTACCGGCTGCGACGCGTGCTCGTTACACAATTCATCTGGCGGACTGCTCGCGCTGCCGGAAGCTCGTAGCCGAGCTAAGCTCAGTCGCGGGTATCTACGCGCGCGAACATGCCGCCCAGCAGGACACCCCGGCTGGTTTTTGGACGAAGATCGGCCAACTGTTTTCTCTACCTGTGTTGCGCTATGCAGTTCCTGCGCTCTCCCTCTTTGTGGTTGTGGCCATTGGCCTGATCGTCTTCAGACAGCAGCGCCGGCAAGAACTGGTTGCCAGGAACGAGCCGGCGGCCGGACTAGTTGCGGTTCCGGAAGACAAACAAGCCGGCCCGCCATCCGGACATTCGTCAGAAACTATGATCCGCGAGCCGAGTAGTGCTCGATCCGACTCAGCTCCCAGTCCTAATGCGGATCAGACGACGACAAGTGAACGCAATCAGGGGAAAGCCTCCAGCTCTGACAAGGCTGAGGCGGGAAGTCCTAAAAAGGACTCGCCTGCAGAAAGCATAGTTGCCGAAGTCGCTCAACCGACGTTTGCGCCCGAGCCCGCCCCTGCCCCACCGGCTAAAGCCGAAGGTGCAGTTGCCGATGCCAAAAGGGAAGGGGCTGCGCGAACAGAATCGGCCGCCCGACCGCAATCTGCCGCGTCAAACGAAAAAGCCGGTGATAGGGACAATGTGGCACGCGTCGAAGCACGCACCCAACAGGAAGAGAGAGAGCGTGCCAAAGGCGAGGACCGACAGCGCCAGGTGGCTGGTGCACCGGCTAGTTCTCCTCAACCTCGCCGCGGCCTTGCAAAACTTCGTACCGCGGAAGGTGGACGGGGAGACGTCGCCGGAAATAAGAAAGCTGATGACGAAGCGGAGGAGACTCGTTCAGTTGGCGGCCGGCACTTTCGGCGTCAAGGTGGGATTTGGGTTGATGCTGCGTACCGATCTGGTGTTACAGTGATAACTCTTGTTCGAGGTTCCGAGCAGTACCGCGCTCTCGTCTCCGACGAACCTGCCATTCGGACAATCGCCGATGAGCTACCCGGTGAAATAGTTCTGGTATGGAAGGGCAGGGGATACCGGATTCGCTGAGGGCTTTCAACATTAGTACAACACCCCGAGCGCCTTTTTTGGCTCGCGGATGAGCCATCAAAATCGCGGTCAAAAAACAAAATTCGCAGGTGATCCGAATCCGATGAGGAATCCTACTCTGCACTTCCGCCTGATTAAACCCGCTGTTAAATCATCTTGTTTAGTTTTGGGCCTGGTCTTGCTTCCGCTGTGGTGTGGCGCACAAGACACGTCTCGAGTCAAAAAAAGATCTCTGGCGCCTGGAACCATCCAAACCAGACCCAATCCTGACATTGCTCGAATTGTTAGGGAGATCGATGCCCGCAACATCGAGTACACGATTCGCAAGCTGGTCTCATTCGGGACGCGCAACACACTTTCGGCCCAGGACGATCCGGCGCGCGGCATTGGAGCGGCGCGCGATTGGCTTTATCACGAGTTCTTAAAAGTCGCAGAAAAGTCCGGCGGGAGGATGACGGTCGAGAAGCAATCTTACGAACAAGAGAAGGCTGGGCGCATTCCCGTTCCGACTGTGATTACCAATGTGGTTGCCACTCTAAAGGGCGTGCAAGCTGAATCTGAAGAGCGGATTTATGTCGTTAGTGGACATTATGATTCGATGTGCGGTAGTGCGACGGATGGTAAATGCGACGCGCCCGGCGCCAATGACGATGCTTCCGGCACGGCTGCCGTGCTCGAGATGGCGCGGGTAATGGCTGGATACAAGTTTGACGCAACGATTGTTTTCATGGCCGTGGCTGGGGAAGAGCAAAGCCTGTTGGGTTCGACTTACTTCGCCGAACAAGCAAAGCAAAAGAACGCTAACATCGAGGCAATGTTCACCAATGACATCATCGGAAATACACGGGGTGGTAACGGAGTACGCGACCAGAGGACGGTGCGGGTGTTTTCCGAAGGCGTGCCGTCAAATGAAACTGCCCAGGAAGCAAACACTCGACGCAGTGTAGGCGGCGAGAACGATTCAGCATCGCGCCAGCTGGCTCGCTTCATCAGTGAAGTCACCGCCCGATACGTTCCCCAGATGCGAGTGATGATGGTCTATCGTCGCGATCGCTATGGGCGCGGCGGCGATCACATTCCCTTTCTAGAGCGAGGAGTTGCCGCCGTTCGTTTCACCGAGCCGAACGAGAACTATCAACATCAGCATCAAAACGTGCGGACGGAAAATGGCGTCAAGTATGGCGACCTGCCTGAGTTTGTTGATTTCCCCTACGTCGCGAATGTGGCTCGGGTGAATGCTGCGAGCCTGGCAATGCTCGCGTTGGCCCCCGCGAAACCAAGGAATGCAGCGATCCTGACTGCGCGCCTGAGCAACGATACTGACTTAAGGTGGGATGCAAACACTGAACCTGATCATGCAGGTTACGAAATTGTTTGGCGCGATACCGCATCGCCGGGGTGGACAAACTCGCTTCCGGTGGGCAACGTGACGAGCTACACGCTTAACGGAATGTCCAAAGACAACTACTTTTTCGGCGTTCGTGCGATTGACAAACAAGGCAACCGCAGCCCAGTGACTTTTCCGCGGCCTCTGGGGAGAACGCCATCTACTCCTGCCGCCGACCGGCCTCCGGCTCCGTCGGAAATACGCCGGTAGATAACGCACTATCTCTCAGAATAACCAGCACTGAGAAACGATTCTCACTGACCATGGCAACATAGATAAATCCGTCTTCGTCTCTTTATAGTGTGAGTGTGGATCGCTTCTTTCAAACGGCGCGTCGATCCACTAAATTACAAAAAGACGCACGAAATGAACGCTGTAAAGTCAGTCGAGAGACACTGCGCAGGTTTCTTCAATTTTTCGAGCCGTAACGTTAATCCGAGCGTCTAAGGTGATGTCGCAAGGGTTTGAATGGAATTATGGTGAACCAATTGACCCCGAAAGATTTAAGACCAGGTGCCA
>Ga0187893_10008334_pt1 | contig 16389 bp, 15 predicted proteins | sample MA1701074metaG_FD_139574 | JGI IMG/M metagenome (GOLD analysis project Ga0187893, IMG submission 139574) | White microbial mat communities from a basaltic lava cave in the Kipuka Kanohina Cave System on the Island of Hawaii, USA - MA170107-4 metaG ...
ACGCTCGCCACCGCGGCACCCCCCAACGTGAGGACAGCCTCGGACCCAACGTCCGGCGCGCCAACCGTAGACACATCACCGACGTGTCGCCCTCGGCGGTCCGAGGCTGGCCTCACTGATGCCCGGTCAAGGAAAAAGGCCGCTACCGTTCCCGCCCGCATGGCCGAGCATCTCTACGAGGATCTCTATCGACTCGACGACGAAGGCAACCCCACCCTGGCCGTGATCGCCCAGCCCGGCGCGGGCCGGGCCCAGATCACCGGGCGCCACGGCGATGCCCTCAAGATCCGCGTCGCCGCCCCGCCGGAGCATGGTCGGGCGAACGTCGCCCTGGCCAAGGTGCTGGCCGACGCCTTCGGCATCTCCGTCCGCGGCGCGGCCGCCAGCGTGGAGCTGGTGAGCGGGGAGACCAGCCGGACCAAGCAGTTCAAGATCACCGGCGTCGACCCCGACGATTTCGTGCGCCTCCTGCGCCAGCTCGTCGACTCCGGTCTCGGTGGTCCCGGGCCCGGGGCCCGAGACCATCGCCGTCCGGGGAGCACGGTGTGAACGGGCGCGGTCCGCACGGGCGCGCGCCGATCGGGCGCCGGTGCCGGTGGCGAACGTGAGCGGTGCGTCGAAGAAGCGACCGTCGATCCCCGCTGGGACCGCGAAGCCCCCTCGCGCCCCCGCCAAGAAGATCCCGGCCAAGCAGGTCCCGGCCAAGCAGGTCCCGGGCAAGAAGGTCCCCGCCAAGAAGATCCCCGCCAAGAAGATCGCGGCCACGAAGATCCCCGCCAAGAAGATCGCGGCCACGAAGATCGCGGCCAAGAAGATCCCGGCCCGAAAAGCCCCGGCCCGAAAAGCCCCGGCCCGGACCACCGCCGCCAAGCAGGCTGCCGCCAAGACAACTCCCGCTACGACAACCCCCGCCAGGACAACCCGACCGGACAGGACGTCCACCGCCGTGAAGAGCACCGCCCCCAAGTCCCCGACCCTCGACAAGTTCCTCGGGGGCCAACGCCAGGCGCTGCTCGACGAGCGCGTGAACTACGCCCGTCAGGCCGAGTCGTTGCGGGCCGAGGCGGACGAGCTCGCCGCCGAACGCGAGCCCGGTGACGTCCAGTTCGACGAGGAGTCGGGCGAGGGCGACACGCTCGCCGTCGAGCGCGAGCGCGACCTGGCCCTCAGTGCGCAGGCGCTCGACGCCATCGACGCCATCGACCGCTCGCTGGCCAAGATCGACAACGGCACCTACGGCATCTGTGACCAGTGCGGCGCCGCGATCCCCAAGGAGCGGCTCCGGGCACTTCCCCATGCCGCCTTGTGCGTGCGGTGCAAGAGCGGAGGGCTCGGGCGGCGCTGAGCGCTGGCCCGGTTCCTGTCGCCGACGGTGGCGCCGCGGTGCGGCGCCGCACGGGCTGGCTGGTCGCGATGGCGACGGTGGTGGTGGGCGTCGACCAGCTCACGAAGTGGTGGGCGCTGCGGGCACTCGACGACGGCCCCGTTCACCTGGTGTGGACCTTGCGCCTGCGTCTGGCGTTCAACACCGGTGCCGCCTTCAGCCTCGGCAGCGGCCGGGGAGGGTTGATCGCCCTCCTGGCGGTCGCGGTGGTCGTGGCCATGGTGGTGGTCAGCCGTTCGGTGACCAACCGGTCGGGCGCGGTGGCGCTCGGCGTCGTGCTCGGCGGCGCCGTGGGAAACCTGGTCGACCGGCTCGCGCGGTCCGGTCCCGCAGGAGGCGAGGTCGGGTTCCTGGGCGGGGCGGTGGTCGACTTCGTCGACCTAGGGTGGTGGCCCGTGTTCAACCTGGCCGACGCCGCCATCGTCGTCGGCGCGGTGTTGCTGGCGATCGTGTCGTCGCGTGACGCCCGAGCGCCGGCCGCCCACGAGTGATCGAGACGATCCCGGCGGCCCTGGCCGGCGAGCGGATCGACCGCGTGGTCGCGCTCTTGACAGGGCTCAGCCGGGCCAGCGCCGCCGAACTCGTCGATCGAGGCGACGTCGTCGTCGGTGGATCGCCGATCACCGCCCGCTCCGCCCGGGTTCACGAGGGCGACGAGCTGGTGGTGACGGTCCCGGTGGCGGTGGCGGACGCCGGTCTCGAGCCGGACCCGTCGGTGGCGGTGCCGGTCGTGTACGAGGACGACGACGTCGTGGTGGTCGACAAGCCGGCCGGCCTGGTCGTGCATCCCGGAGCGGGGAACCAACGGGGCACGCTGGCGCACGGCCTGCTGGCTCGGTTCCCCGACTTGCGCGGGGTGGGTGAGCGCGACCGGCCGGGCATCGTGCACCGCCTCGACAAGGACACCTCGGGGCTGCTGATGGTGGCTCGTAACGAACCGGCTCGCCGGGCTCTGGTCGCCCAACTGGTGGCGCGGACCGTGAGCCGCTGTTACCGGGCGCTGGTGTGGGGCCACCCCTCGTCGACGCGCGGGGCCATCGACGCACCCATCGGTCGTTCGGGGCGCGAGCGCAGCCGGATGACGGTGTCGTCGGTGGGGCGTGCCGCGCGCACCGGGTACGAGGTCGTCGAGACCTTTTCCGAACCGGTCGAGACCGCTCTGCTCGAATGCCGGCTCGAGACCGGCCGGACCCATCAGATCAGGGTCCACCTCGCCGCCATCGGCCACCCGGTGGTCGGGGACCACCGCTACGGTGGCGCCCGTCAATCGCTGAGCGTCCCCCGCTTCTTCCTCCACGCCGCGCACCTGGGCTTCGACCACCCGCGCCGCGGAGAGCCGCTCCGGTTCGACAGCCCGCTGCCAGCTGACCTGGCCGCCGTCCTCGGTCGCCTCGGCTGACCGCTCGACGCGGCATCAACCCCGTTCTGGCGTCCAGATGGCTCATATTTGGGCCATCTGGACGCCATTTCGACGACGGATGGCCGGGCGTCACACGTCGGCAGGGGTCACGTCGGCCGGGGTCACGTCGGCAGGGGTCACGTCGGCCGGCGTCCCGTCGGCATGGAGGACCGGCCAGGCCCGTTCGCCCCGGGCCATGTCGCGGATGTCGGCCAGGGTGGAGGTGTCGAGGTGCCGGCGCATGTGCTCGCTGATGTCGGCCCAGATGGCCAGCAGCACGCACTGGCCCTCGTGATCGCAGGCCCCGTTCTGGTGGGGCTCGCCGAAGTCGCCGACGGCGATAGGGCCGTCGACCGCGCTCACGATGTCGCCCAACGTGATCTCGGCGGCCTGGCGCGCCAACACGTAGCCCCCGCCGACGCCGCGCTTGGACCGGACCAGGCCGGCGCCCTTCAACGCCAGGAGGATCTGCTCGAGGTACGGCTGAGGCAGCCCGGTGCGCTCGGCGATGTCACGGACCGAGGTGGGGACGCCCTCGAGGGGCCCGGGGCCGCCCACTTCGGCTCCGTCGGGCCGCAAGGCGAGCGACAGGAGCGCCCGGCACGCGTAGTCGCCCCGGGTCGAGACCTTCACCGGGGCCATCGTAGGAGGCGCGAGGCTCGGGCGGCGCGCCCGTCAACTGTTGGCGTCCGATGGCTGCCGATAGGGTGGCCGAATCGACGATCCACTCGCCCCGGGGCCAGTCCTGCCGGACTACTCCGGCGCGTGCATCACCAACCTGGTGACTGCCCTGCTCGAGCCCGGCGAGGCGCCCGATTGGATGCCGGCGGTGGCCCGGGGCGCCCGCCGGGTGGTGCTGTTGCTGCTCGACGGCGTGGGCTGGGAGCAGCTCGGCGCCCGCCGGCACCTGACTCCCACCATGGCGGCCATGGCCGGTGGCCCCCTGGCCACGGTGCTGCCCACCACCACCGCCACCGCCCTGACGTCGCTGACCACGGGCTGCCCTCCGGGTGAGCACGGGCTCGTCGGCTACCGCATGCACGTCCACGGCGAGATCCTCAACGTGCTGCGCTGGACCACGGCGACGGGCGATGCCCGCCATTCCATCCCTGCGCTCAAGGCGCAACAGCAGGCGCCGTTCCTCGGCCACCGTCCGCCGGTCATCACCCGCACGGAGTTCCGCCGCACCGGTTTCACGGCCGCGCATCTCGACACCGCCCGCTTCACCGGCTACCGGCTCCCCTCCACCTTGGTCACCGAGGTCGGGCGGCTGTGCCGCGCCGGCGAGCCGTTCGTGTACGCCTACTACGAGGGCGTCGACAAGGTCAGCCACGAGTACGGCCTCGGCGACCACTTCGACGCCGAGCTGGCGGCGGCCGACCGCCTGGTGGCCGACGTGCTCGCGGTCGTGCCGGCCGGCACCGTGGTGGTGGTGACCGCCGACCACGGCCAGGTGCACGTCGGGGCCGACGTCCACCCGGTGCACGACGAGGTGCTGGCTCATGTGGCCCTGCAGTCGGGCGAGGGCCGCTTCCGCTGGCTGCACGCCCGCCCGGGCCGGGCCTCGGCCCTGCTCGACGCCGCCGTCGCCAAGCACGGCCACCACGCCTGGGTGGTGTCGCGCGACGAGACGGTGGACGGGGGCTGGTTCGGCCCCCGGGTGTCGGCGGAGGCATCGGCGCGCCTCGGCGACGTGGCCCTGGTGGCTCGGGCCGACGTGGCCTTCGTGGAGCCGACCGACACCGGGCCGTACGACCTGGTTGGCCGGCACGGCTCGGCCACCGCCGCCGAGCTCTACGTGCCGCTGCTGGCTGCCTCGGCCTGATCCGGCCCTCTGAAACCAGTCGCTCCCGTAGGAGGCTCAGCGCCCATGCCCGATCGATCCTCTGAGCGAGGGGCCCCGGTACCGGCGGAGCATGCCGAGATCGTGCCCAGGCTCGAACCCGGGATCGACCCAGGGGGTGGGGCCGGCGACCGCCAGGAGAGAGTCGAGCACCCCGCCAAGGTCATGCGGATCGGGTCGATGATCAAGCAACTGCTCGACGAGGTGCGCTCGGCGTCGCTCGACGACGCAGGGCGGGTTCGCCTGCGGGAGATCTACGACACCTCGATCAGCGAGCTGGGCCAGGCGCTCTCCCCGGACCTGAGCGGCGAGCTGGGCCGCCTGGCGCCGCCGTTCGCTTCGGAGTCGACCCCGAGCGAGGCCGAGCTGCGGGTGGCGCAGGCCCAGCTCGTCGGGTGGCTCGAAGGGCTGTTCCACGGCATCCAGGCCACCCTGTTCGCCCAGCAGATGGCCGCCCGCCAGCAGCTCGAGCAGATGAGCCGGGGCCTTCCCCCGGGTCAGCGGCCCGGCCCCGACGGCGGCGGCTCGGACAGCCCGGGGACCTACCTCTGATGGGTCGTCGCCAGGTGGTACGGTCGAGGCCGCGAATCACATCCATGTAGTTCTCCACAGCCGGTGGACCGCGGCTGTGGAAACGAGGTGGACGACGACCGTCAGCGAGGAGGACTGAGGGCACGGTGGCGGCGAGCTTTGCGCACCTGCACCTGCACACCGAGTTTTCGATGCTCGACGGTGCGGCGCGGGTCGGAGACGTCGTGGCCGCGGCCGCGGCCGACGGTCAGCCCGCCGTGGCCATCACCGACCACGGGAACATGTACGGGGTCCTCGACTTCTACGAGGCGGCCCGCTCGGCCGGCATCAAGCCGATCGTGGGCTGCGAGCTCTACATGGCCCACGACAGCCGCTACGAGCGCCTGGCCCGGCGGGGCCGCATCGACGACACCGGCGGCGAGGGCGAGGGCGGGAAGAAGCCCTGGTACCACCTCACCGTCCTGGCCGCGGACGCCTCCGGCTACCGCAACCTGATCCAACTGGCCAGCCGGGCCTTCCTCGAGGGCTACTACATGAAGCCCAAGGTCGACTGGGACCTGTTAGCCGACCATGCCGACGGGGTCATCGCCACCACCGGCTGCCTCGGTGGCCACGTGGTGCAGGCCCTGCTCAAGGACGACCCCGAAGGGGCGCTGAAGAAGGCCGCCCGGCTCCAGGACATCTTCGGGCGCGACAACCTCTTCGTCGAGCTTCAGGACCACGGCATCCCCGAGCAGCACCGCACCAACCCCCAGCTCGTCGACATCGCCCGGAGCATCGGCGCCCCGCTGCTGGCCACCAACGACAGCCACTACACGCACCGCCACGACGCCGTCGCCCACGACGCCCTGCTGTGCGTGCAGACCAACTCGCGCATGAGCGACGACAAGCGTTTCAAGTTCCACGGCGACGAGCACTACCTGAAGACAGCCGCCGAGATGCGCTCGTTGTTCGCCGAGGTGCCCGAGGCGTGCGACAACACGCTGTTGGTGGCCGAACGCTGCAACGTCGACATCGCCTTCGGGACTCCGCGGCTCCCGCGCTTTTCCCTGCCGGAAGGCTTCACCGACGACGCCGCCTACCTCGAGCACCTGGCGTTCGAAGGAGCCCGCCGACGCTGGGGGGACGTGCTGGGCGAGGCGGTGGTCGAGCGCCTGGCCTACGAGTTGCGGGTCATCGCCGAGATGGGGTTCAGCTCGTACTTCCTCATCGTGTGGGACCTCATCCGCCACGCCCGCGACAACGGGATACGGGTCGGCCCGGGCCGGGGGAGCGCGGCCGGGTGCGCGGTCGCCTACGCGCTGCGCATCACCGACCTCGACCCCATCCGCTACGACCTGCTGTTCGAACGGTTCCTGAACCCGTCGCGGATCTCGATGCCCGACATCGACATGGATTTCGACTCCCGCTACCGCGACGAGATGATCCGCTACGCGGCGCAGCGCTACGGGCGCGACCACGTGGCCCAGATCGTCACCTTCTCCACCATCAAGGCCCGTGCCGCGGTGCAGGACGCTGCCCGCGTCCTGGGCCACGACTTCCAGGCCGGGCTGCGGGTGTCCAAGCTCATGCCGCCGCTCGTCATGGGCCGCGACACGCCCTTGTGGGCCTGCCTGGAGCAGCACCCCCGCTATGCCGACGGCTATCGGATGGCCGCCGATCTCCGCGCCCTGGTCGCCACCGACGACGACGTGGCCCAGATCGTGGACGTGGCCAAGGGCCTCGAGGGGCTGCGGCGTCAGGACGGCATCCACGCCGCCGCGGTGGTGATCACCCCCGAGCCCCTCACCGAGTACCTGCCCATCCAGCGCAAGCCCGGGCCCGGCCAGGCGCCCGAGCAGGCGCCCGTGGTCACCCAGTACGAGATGCACGGGGTCGAGTCGCTCGGCCTGTTGAAGATGGACTTTCTCGGGTTGCGGAACCTCGACGTGATCTCGGACAGCATCACGCTGGTCCGGGCCAGCCGCGGGGTCGAGCTCGACATCGACGCCATCCCCCTCGACGACGACGACACCTTGGCCCTGCTGCGCCGGGGCGACTCCATCGGCGTGTTCCAGCTCGAAGGCGGCCCCATGCGGGCCTTGATGCGCTCGCTGTCTCCCACGTCGTTCGACGACGTGGCCGCCCTGGTGGCGCTCTACCGGCCCGGGCCCATGGCGGCCAACATGCACAACGACTACGCCGACTGCAAGAACGCGCGCAAGCCCGTGACCTACCTGCACCCCGACGCCGAGGAGATCCTGGCCGACACCTACGGGCTCATGATCTTTCAGGAGTCGGTGATGCGGGTGGCCCAGCGCTTCGCCGGCTACTCCCTGGCCGAGGCCGACAACCTGCGCAAGGCCTGCGGCAAGAAGATCCGAGAGCTCATCGCGGCCGAGCGGGAGAAGTTCGTAGCCGGCTGCGAGCGCAACGGGTACGGGGCGGCGCTGGGCGAGCGGTGGTTCGACATCATCGAGCCGTTCGCCGACTACGCATTCCCCAAGGCCCACGCCTACGGCTACGGCCTCATCGCCTACCAGACGGCCTACCTCAAGACGCACTTCGCGGTCGAGTACTTCGCGGCGCTGTTGACCAGCGTGAAGTCGAACCTGGAGAAGGCCGCGGTCTACCTGAGCGAATGCCGTCAAATGGGCATCACCGTGCTGGTGCCCGACGTGAACGTGTCCGCCTCCGATTTCATCGCGGTGCTCGATCCGCCGGGGCTCGACGACGCGGTGGACGGCGGCCGCGGCCCGGGTGCCATCCCCTTCGGGCTCTCGGCCATTCGCAACGTCGGCTCGGGCCTCGTGTCGCTCATCGTGGCCGAACGCGAGGCCGGCGGGCCCTATGCCGACTTCTACGATTTCTGTCAGCGCGTCGACCCGACGGTGCTGAACAAGCGCACCATCGAGTCGTTGATCAAGGCCGGCGCGTTCGACTCGCTCGGCCATCGGCGCAAGGGGCTTCTTGCGGTCTTCGAGCGGATCATCGACCGCACGCTGGCCCGCCGGCGCGAGCGCGACATGGGCATCTTCACGCTCTTCGACGGCGTGCCCGACGTGCGTCCCGACACGAGTGACGGGCTCGGCGCCGGCGCCGGCGCCGGCCCCGGGTCGGGCGCCGGCGGTTCGGACGCGAGGGTGCCCATCCCCGACGTTGAGTTCGACAAGGCCCAGCGCCTGGCCTTCGAGAAGGAGATGCTCGGGCTCTACGTGAGCGATCACCCCCTCATGGGGGCGGAGGCGGCCCTGCGCCGTCGCACCGAGTGCTCGATCGCCGAGCTACGCGAGGCCGAGGAGGGGGCCATGCGGCGCTGCGGCGGCGTGGTCACCGCGCTGGTGAAGAAGTGGACGAAGCGGGGCGACCTCATGGCGGTGTTCACGCTGGAGGACCTCGAGTCGGCCATCGAGGTGATGGTGTTCCCCAAGACCATGACCGAGCACGGCCACAAGCTGGCCGACGACGCGGTGGTGGTGGTGAAGGGCCGCGTCGACAACCGCGACGAGGCGCCCAAGCTCGTCGCCCTCGAGATCGATCGCTTCGACGGCATCACCGACGGCGCCCCACCGCTGCGCATCAGGCTGCCCGGGCGAGGCTTCTCCGACCAGTTGATCCACGAGCTCAAGGCGCTGCTGGCCGCTCACCCCGGAGATTCGCCGGTGTTCCTGCACGTCACCGACGAACGCGGTTCGGACCAGGTGCTCGGGCTGGCGCCGGAGTACTGCGCCGACACGTCGCGCGCCTTGGTGGGCGAGTTGCGGGTGCTTCTCGGCCCCGACGCGCTCATCTCCTGAGCCGTGCCGGCGGGCTTGCCGGCGGGCTTGCCGGCGGGCCCTTCGGCAAGCCGAGTTGCGGTCGGCGGCGGAAGCCGCTGGACTAGTGGGACTTTCCGTCCAGGGATGGGGGGCGTTGTCGCGTTATGGCCATCGAGGTCGAGACGAAGGATTGCACGGCTCTCGCCGATGCTGAGTTGGCCGAGATGGCCGACATCTGCGCGGACGGGCCGAGCCGGTTCGAGGCCGGCCTGCTCTCGAAGCAGGCCGAAGCCTGGGTGCTCGTCACCCTGGCCCGGGAGAACGCGCGGCTGAAGGGCTTCTCGTTCAGCACGCTCGAGCGCATCGGCGGGACACCGTCGATCCTCATCGGGCTGGCCTCGGTGCGGCGTACGGCCAAGCGCGACACGGTCCTGCGGGCGATGATGACCGACCAGTTCCGCCGGGCCGTGCTGGCCTTCCCCGACGAGGACGTGTTCGTGGGGACCCGTTTCTGTGACGCCGCCGGGTTCGAATCGTTCAGGTTCCTGGAGGACATCGTCCCGCGCCCCGAGCACAAGGCTTCCGGCGAGGAGCGGGCCTGGGGGCGGCGCTTGGCCAAGCGGTTCGGCATCGAGAACGGCGCCTACGACGACCGCACCTTCATCGCCACGGGCGACGGCACCTACCCGTGCGTGCTCGACCACGAGAGCCTGCGCCCGGAGCGGATCTCCCCCGATGTGGCCGCGCTCCTCGAGGGGGTCGACCCCCGCCGGGGCGACTCGCTCATCGCCTTCGGGTGGGCCATGGCCGAGTACCTGGCCAAGCTCGGCTGAGCGCCGGCGCTGGCGCCACCCGCTGACGTGGAGCTCGGCGAGGTGGTCCGGCGGCGGCGGATGGTGCGTGACTTCGACGCTCGTGCCGTCCCGGCCGACGTCGTCGACCGGGTGCTCGACGCGGGGCGGCGGGCCCCCTCGGCCGGTCACAGCCAGGGGTGGGCCTTCGTGGTGCTCGAGGGGCCGGTCCAGACGGCGCGCTACTGGGACGTCACCCTGCCGGCGGGGGAGCGCGACGGCTTTCGCTGGTCCGGGCTGCTGCGAGCGCCGGTGCTGATCATCGCGCTGGCCCACCCGCCGGCCTACCTCGACCGCTATGACGAGCCCGACAAGGTGCTCGCCAGGTCGCCGGGGCTGGCCGAGTCCTCGGGGCGATGGCCGGTCCCGTACTGGACCGTGGACACGTCGTTCGCGGCCATGACCATGTTGCTGTGCGCGGTCGACGAGGGACTCGGCGCCCTGTTCTTCGGGATTGCCCGCGACGGCCGGGAGCTGCTGCGCACGCTCGGCGTCCCCGACGGGTACGAGCCCATCGGCACCATCGCCCTGGGGTACCCCGCGGCCGGCGAGCGGCGCAGCGGATCGTCCGTCACCAGGCCCAGGCGGCCCCGGGCCGACGTCGTCCATCGCGGCGGGTGGTAGCCGGCGGGCGGAGGCGGTCGGCGGTGGCGGACGGGCGGGCCGCGACGGCGCGCGGGTAGCCTCGGCGCCGAGATGGCCGACGAGGGCGGCTCCGCCAAACCAGCTTCGCGGCCCGAGCCGGTCGGTCGGGTCGCCGACCGCGGGCTGGAGGTGGCCGAGAACCTCGTCTACATCGTGGCCGCGCTCATGCTGGTGGCCGGGGCGGTGGCGGTGCTGGTGGCCACCGGTTACCGGCTCGTCGTCGACCTCGACCACGGGACGGCCGAGGCGGTCACCGCGGCCCTCGACGGTCTCCTGCTGGCGTTCATCGTGCTCGAGCTGCTGGCCGGGGTGCGGGCCACGGTGGCCGAGCACCGCCTGGTGGCCGAGCCCTTCCTGCTGGTCGGGATCATCGCCTCGATCAAGGAGATCGTGGTGCTGACCCTCGAAGCACAGGACACCAGGGGGGCGAGCGGGAGCGAGTTCTCCGACGCCATGATCGAGATCGGCGTGCTGGGTGGGCTCGTCCTCGGCCTGTCGGTGGCCAGCTACCTCGTCCGGCGCAAGGAACGCGAACCCGAAGAAGAAGACGCCGAAACCTGACCCCGACCCCCGACCCGCGGTCATTTCGCGACAAGCGGTGGGGTTCCCACCCCACGTTTTGTCGCGAGATCGCCCCCAGTCGGCTTTTCGCGACAAGGCGTGGGGTTCCCACCCCACGCCTTGTCGCCGGATCCGGCGGTGGTGGTCCGAGGGGTCAGGTGTCTGGGGTCAGGGCACGGGTTGCAAGTGGGCCGATGCCGCCGCGACGTCATCGAGGCGGACGACCTTCAGCGTGACGACACCCTCGGCCTCGTTGACGCCCATGCTCACGAGCTGGACGCCGAGACCACCGATGAAGGCGAACAGGTCCTCCTGGATCTCGGTGAGCTCGAAGATGCTGCGCTCATAGCGAACGACACACAGCGGACCGCCCCAGTGCTCAGCCAACATGGCCTCGGCGCCGGCCAGGTCATCGGTGAAGGCGGCGTTGAGCACCGTCGCCGGGGCCGGGTTGCCACTGGCCTCGGACGGATCGACAGGGGTGATCCAGACCCGGGCGAACGTCGCTACGTTCTGGGCGGTGCCCATGGCCGCCGCCGGATCAACAGCGCATGCCGGCTCGGGAGACGACCAACCGCCCGCCGGCACCGGGCAGGGTGACACGAGGGGTTCCTCTGGTTCAGCTCCGTCAGGCACGCTGGGGATCGGTCGTTCCCTCAGCGTGAAGGCGACGCTGTCGTACGTGCCGATGGCGCGATAGGCACCCCCACGTCGTGGCCCCGAGGACTGTTCCCCGTCGACGTCATCCCAGTCCCAGTTGGCCACGGGGACGTTGCCGCAGCCGGGTGGCGCGGTCGTCGCGACGACACCGAGGCAGAGCTTGGCGCCGCCTCCTTGGTACTCGACCACCAACGCCGAGACCTCGTAACGCTGCTGGCCATCCGCGCTGGCGCCGCCGTCACGCGGTTCGGCGGGTACCGCGTCGGGCAGCCACGAGGCGGCCACGATGCCCTCGGCCAGCCGGGTCGGGCCGGCGTCGCCCTCGCTCCACCGCATCAGGACCGCTGCACCCCCCGCGGGAGGAGTCACGACGGCGAGGATGTGGGCGCCGGTGCCGTCCGCGCTCAGGCTGGAAACGTCGCGCTCGGTCTCGAACAACGTCTGCGTCGTCTCACCGGTGGCCGGGTCGAAGGCGATGACCGCCCCGGTCCGCGCCTCGGTGGTACCGGGGACGCGGTAGCCGAGGAAGTCCCTGGTGGCGCCGAGGTAGCCGTGCCATCCAACGCCGTCGCGCTGTTCCTGGCGCACGGCGTCGCCGAAGCCGGCCGCCGTGGTGGTGTCGATCACCCACGGGTACGTGCCTGAGCCGTTCGGGTCGACGAGCACGAAGGCGAGCTGGCGCGAGTCGCCGGCCCACGATGGCGAGGCCACCGAGTCGGCACCCACCTCGGCCACCGGCCAGATCCGTTCCTCTCCGGTGGCAAGCTCCCGCACCGCCAACGCGTCAGGGGGGGAGCAGTCGTCCGAAGCGCGGGCATAGGCCAGGAATCGCCCGTCGGGGCTGAAGGCGGGGTCGCGGCCGGTGAGCGCCATCGACCAGGCGTCGTCGCGGCCGACCTCGACCCGATCCAGGCCGCCCGGGCAATCGGCACGCCCGAGCTCTCCGGCGTTGCTACCGATGACGACCGTGGCGCCGTCGGGGCTCACGGCAGGCGGGGCCGGCAGCGACCTGGCGCGAAACTGCTCCGACGTGCTGCCGGACGGCCCGGTTGAGTTTCTGGTCACCACCGCCGAGAGCCACCGCCGTGGCGGCGATAGCCACGACGGCCAGTACCACCGCCGCGCTCAGCCACCGATGGCCATGGCCCGGCTGCCGGGCGCGGGCCGCTATCTCTCCGGCGGTGACCGGTTCGGCCAGTCCGTCGACGTAGGCGCGCAGGCCATGACCGAGATCAGGCATCCACCCACGGGTCCTGGCTGCGCGGCGCGGGGAACGACGGCGGCGCGGTCCGGCGCCGTTTTTGGGCCCGGCTCTGGCCCACCCGGTAGAGGTACCCGGTCGGGTTCTCCACCAGGGCGCGGCGAAGCTTCGGCTCCTGCTCGACGACGAAGGCCTCGAAACCGTCCACCACTCCATGAGAGCCCACCACGACCCGTTCCACACGACACCAACTCGCTTTCCGCGACAATCGGTGGGGTCACCACCCCACGTTCTGTCGCGAGATCGCCCGCGGGGTCAGCCGCGCGCGGGCGTAGTTGTCACCGGGCGGCGCGCACCGCTTCGACGACCTCGAGTGGATGGCGCCACACCTGGGTGTCGGTGACCTCGACGACCGTGAACCCCGCGGCCCGCAGGCGCTGCAGGCGCAAGGCGTCGGCGCGTTGGTCGCAGAGCGCAATGTGGTAACGCTCGCTCTGCACCTCGACGATCAGCGGCAGGCGCTCGTCGCGGAAGTCGACCCGCCCGATCCAGGCGTCGCCGCCGGTGTCGATCTGGCGTCGCATAGCCGCTTCGCCGTTGTCGGCGAGTATGTCGGCGAAGCGGCCCTCGAGGTTCGACGCCGGGGGGACGTAGTCGACCGGGCGCTGGGCCAGAAGGTCTCGCAGCACCACGGTGCCGTTACGACCCCGATCGGCGAGGTCGGCATGGGTTGCCCGCAACGACCGGCCCGAGAGCAACCGCCGGCTCCAGGCACTGTCGAGAGCCCGCTCGGCCCGCTTGGGGTGCGTCGAGCCGCACAGCTCGAAGATCACCCGCTCTGGCCGCACGATGGGTATGCCGTCGAGCACGGTGACGTGGTTCGAGAGCAGGTCGACCACCTCGTGGACGATCGCCCCGCCACCCCTGCGGCCGCTGATGCCGCGCATGCGCACGAGGTGGATCGGGCGCAGGTCGAAGCCCGGCAGGCCCCACAGCGCGGCAGCCGTCGTGCCACAGGCGAACGCCCCGGGGCTGGCTTCGAGCACGGCCGCCATCACTCGCCGCTGGGGCGACGCCGGTGCACCAGGCACCAGCAGCACCCGAGCGCTCAGCTGGATGAGGCGACCGCAGCGCACGAGGTGCCGTAGCGCCTCTTTGTTGAAGCCCAGCATCCGTACCTGGCTGGCGAGCACCAGGCCGTGTTGGGTGGCGGCAAGTTCGTAGAGCAGGGCTGGATTGGTCATCGCACCAGCATGGTCAGGAGGTCTGACACTCCCCGTAGGGAACTGGAGGTCTGACCCTCCCCGTAGGGAACGGCGCACCCGCCGATCCGATTCCGCGACAAAAAGTGGGGCTCGGGCCCCACCCTTTGTCGCGAGATGCCCGAGGGGGGGTTACAGGGCGTCGAGTTGGGCGGCGAGCTCCGCGACGGTGGTGGCTGGGAGGCTGCAGGCGTAATCGCGACAGACGTAGGCCCGTCCGTCGGCCCCGGCACCGTGTCCCTCGAGGTCGCGGCCGGCCCACAACGGCGACCCCGTCCGCTCGCCCCAGGCCAGCACCGCGTTGGGCAGCCAGCGGCGCTGCACCTCGGTCACCAGGTCGGGCCGCTCGCCGGTCACCACGATCTCGGCGGTCTTGCCCGCCACCAGGTCGACGGCGGCCAGCAGATGCCCGAACGCGCTCGGGTGCGTCACCGCCATCCCCCCCAGCAGGGCGACGATGGCCTCGCCCCGCCGGCGGTACCGCTCGTCGCCGGTGAGCGCCGACAGGCGCAGCAGGGCCACCGCGGCCAGGCTGTTGGCCGACGGCGTGGCGCTGTCGAGCAGGTCCTTGGGCCGGGCGACGAGCGGCTCGCCGTCGTGGCCGGTGGTGAACAGGCCGCCGTGCTCGTCGTCCCAGAACAGGTCCAGCAGGGCGTCGGCGGTGACCACCGCCGCGGCGGTCCAGCGGGCCTGCCCGGTGGCCTCACCCAGGCGGGTGAAGGCGTCGACCATGGCGGCGTAGTCGGCGGCGAAGCCCAGCGTGGCCGCCCGTCCGTCCTGCCACGACCGCAGCCAGCGCCCGTCGTCGCGCCGCAACGACCCCAGCAGGAACTCGCCGGTCTGCACCGCGGCGGCCAGCCAGTCGGCGCGGCCGGTGGCGGCCGCCGCCTCGGACAGCGCGGCCAGCATCAGGCCGTTCCACTCGGTGAGCACCTTGTCGTCGAGGCCGGGCCGAACCCGGGCGGCACGCGCCTCGAACAGCCGCCGACGGGCATCGTCGATGGCGGCGGGCCGGGCCAGTTCGCCTCGGTGGGCGATCCGGTTCAGGATGGTCGCCCCCTCGAAGTTGCCCTCCGGGGTCACGCCCCACCAACCCAGCGCGGCCTCGACCTCGGCCGCGCCCGCGGCGCCGAGCACGGACCGCACCTCGTCGGGCGTCCAGACGTAGAACTTGCCCTCCACGCCCTCGGAGTCGGCGTCCTCGGCCGAGAAGAACCCGCCGTGGCGATGGCGCAGCTCGCCCAACACGTAGCCGATCGTCTCGTCGAGCACCTGTCGGTAGCGGTCCTCGCCCGTGACCTGGGCCCCGTGGAGGTAGACCCGGGCCAACAGGGCCTGGTCGTAGAGCATCTTCTCGAAGTGCGGCACCAACCAGATGGCGTCGACCGAGTAGCGGGCAAAGCCCCCGCCGAGGTGGTCGTAGATGCCGCCCGAGGCCATGGAGTCAAGTGACGTCCTGACCGCGGCCAGCCCCCCCGTGGCCCAGCCGTTGCGCTCGCCCCGTAGCAGCAGGTCGAGGCCCATCGTCTGGGGGAACTTCGGCTCGCGGCCGAAGCCGCCCCACTCGTCGTCGTGGCTCTCGAGCAAGGTCGCATAAGCCGTGCTCAGCGCAACGACACCGGGAAGCCCGCCGCCGCCGGACGCCAGTACCGCGCTGCGCCCGATCGAGCGGGTCAGCTTGGCCGCGTGGCCGACGAGGTCCTCGCGCTTGGTGCGCCACGCGTCGTCGACGGCCCGGCACAGGTCGAGGAAGGTCGGCATCCCCGGACGGGGGTCGCGGGGGTAGTAGGTGCCGCAGTGGAAGGGCCGGCCGTCGGGTGTCATGAACACGGTCATGGGCCAGCCGCCGTGACCGGTCATGGCCTGGGTGGCGTCCATGTAGATGGCGTCTATGTCGGGCCGTTCCTCGCGGTCGACCTTCACGTTGACGAACAGCTCGTTGAGCACCGCCGCGGTGCCCGGGTCCGCGAAGGACTCGTGGGCCATCACGTGGCACCAGTGGCAGGCCGAGTACCCGATCGACAACATGACCGGCACGTCCCGGCGGTGCGCGTCGGCGAAGGCGTCGGGGCCCCACGGGTACCAGTCGACCGGGTTGTCGCGGTGCTGGCGCAGGTAGGGACTGGTCTCATCGGCGAGCCGGTTCACCCCGGCAGGCTAAGGCGGCCGTCGCCCGCGTCCTACGCTGCGCCGCATGTTGCGTCCTGAAAGCTGGACCAGACCAGCGGGTGCAAGTCCCGTCCGGGTAAGCGTCGGAGCGCCCGGTAGCAGGCCCCGGTCCGGCGCCGAGAGGCGTCGGGCTGAGCGGGGCGTCA
>Ga0187893_10008336_pt1 | contig 16386 bp, 9 predicted proteins | sample MA1701074metaG_FD_139574 | JGI IMG/M metagenome (GOLD analysis project Ga0187893, IMG submission 139574) | White microbial mat communities from a basaltic lava cave in the Kipuka Kanohina Cave System on the Island of Hawaii, USA - MA170107-4 metaG ...
AACCGATGTGCTTCGTCAAAGAACAGCTTTTCTTTGACTGGAACGGCCACCTTGGTCCCCTTTCGAACCAACCGAGAAACAGACGAGCATTGATCTCGATGATGATGGGTAAGTAAGACCCAATCAACAACGCCTCCTCCGGGAACATCCTCGATTTCTCCCGAATCGATGAGGAGCTTCTTGCCATTTCGTTCGAAAAAGGCCGAGTTGACTGAACTCCGCAGCAATCGTAGTCCCGGCAGAACCTGCTCAGCCGCAGACTGTGCCTGGATGTGCTCGGACCCTCCATCAACTGCCCACAGCAGAGGCAGAGCAGCCGCTTTCTTCAAAAACGTTCGGCGATTCGAATCAGGATGCGGTGAATTCATAGTTCATCCAGTAACGTACCTCGGGTTGATTTTCGATTGCAGCCATTCTTAAGTGGGACGAAAAGAAGCCATTGCGGGCGGTCAGGCAGCGCCTCGATGAGCGTAGTCAGCAATTTCACGTATTCTACACTCAAATTTCAACCAACCAGTTGATCTGTTGTGAACTCGGCCGATCCTCATCGCGAATGAAGGAACATCTCTGTATCAGAGGATTTCGAGAACGATTTATGCGATTCCGATAGACGAGCGGTTTTGGGAGTTTCAACGCATTCTTTGGAAACATCTGAACACGTTCTGGTATGAAATTCACGGATGCGCGATAACCAGGATTGTGCCGGCTCTATCCAGGACGCAAGAGAGCGCCTTGCGAAGATTTTCTGGATCCAGCGAGGCGAAGCTTTCGTCCAACACGACCAAGTCGCTGCCCTGCAGCAGGGCGCGGGCGATATAAAGACGACTTCGCTCGCCGTGAGAGAGTTGCCATCCAGTTTCGCCTACCATTTGTAGCAACCCTGCGGGCATGCGCCGCAACAACTCGTCCAACCCTAGCTGCTGACAAATTGTTTCAGCTTCCTTCAAATCCTGCGGGCGAGGAGGCCAGCAGCGGCCCATCAGCAAATTAAACGAAAATGTTGCCGTCAGCACATGGTTCTCATGGAACTGCGGTGCAGTACAGACTCTCTTCCTCCATGCTTCCGTTCCTAAGGTCTGTCGGTCGAGACCACCCAGGAGAAGGAGACCAGACTGGGGAACCCGCAGGCAGGTCAAAAGAGAAGCCAGCGTAGACTTGCCGCCGCCTGAAGGTCCTTCTAGAAGCAAGCGATCACCCATCTTAATTCTAAGTCCACAGCCATCTAACACCGGTTCGTTGCGACCAGGGTAGCGAAACACCAGGTCATAAGCTTCAAGGACAGCGGAATTCGGCTGGGTGGGTATCGTACCTACTGCACTCGTAGACGACGGGGCAGTTCGCTCATTTTGAACATCGTTCGCTGAGTGAAAAAGGGGAGCGACTTGCTTCCAGGAAATGCAGGCGCCCACTAGATGCTGCAAGCCCACAGACAGCCGCTTGAGTGCTCGATGCCCTAGTAGGATTCCCCCAATTCCGACCGCCAATCCGGCAGGCGACCCCGAGCCAGACACAAAACTCGGCGCAAGCCCTAGCAGCCCGATGATGAGCCAGCCTCTCGGCACGACTGCTAAAAGGAGCACCCCCGTTTGGTCCAACTCAGTGGATAAACCTAGATAGCGCTCCACAGCCTGATCTTCTCCGTCATGCCAATGCTCGGGCGCTTGCTGGGCCAGCCGCGTCCTGTGCCCTGCCATGCACTCGACCAGATCGTATGTCATGCTCAGACGAGCCTCGGTCCAGCGACGGTAGCGTCCCCAATAGAGCCAACCCATGACCAAAGTGGTCGCTACCCAAGCGAGTAACAGCAATGCGTGCACCCAGCCCCCCGCTCCCAATCCGAGAACCCCAGCCGCCATGATCAGTTCGATGCCAGCCACCAGTCCCAACAGCCCGCCACTCAGTGCCAGAGATTCAACCGCCTCCGATTCGATTACGCACCCCAGAAGCTGGCCGGATCCCTGGTGACGGATTTTTTCTGGTTCGAGCTGCAGTGCGCCGTAGAGAAGGCGCTGCTTCAGCAGCCCGCCGACTCCAATAGCCAGCATACCCTCCAGCCAGGTGGTCAATAAGCGGAGTGGAACGATTGTCAGAAGAATGAGAACCCAGGCCAGAAGCCAGCCGCGGTCGAGGCGCCCCTGCAAAGCTCCCTGTCCGACCATCCACCAGGCCAGAATCCACAGCGAGAACTGAGCCGCATGAGCGACGCCGAGGCTCGCAAGACGCGTGAACACGCCTGCGTTTTGAAGCTGGCTCCGAAAGCCAATCCCTGGAGGGAAGCGAATGAGCCAGCAACCTCCAATGCGTGCCCAGCCGAGCCGCTGACGCAGAATGACCCGCCGAGCTTGCCGCTGCTGCCTACCGGCGACACTCGCCTCATTGAGCAGCCGGTCGACCTCTGGCAGGAGTGAAGCCTCAACTTCAAGGCACAGCGCCGCCCGAACCGGCTCCATCGGCAATCGTCGCACCGCCAGATCGGGTCCGAGGACGCGTAGCTTCCGTGAACCACGGAGCACAGCCAGAAAATGTCGCTGTCCGTTCCCAGGTAAACGAAGAACCGCAGGACCAAGAACTTGTAACTGCCGCTCGATCGCAGGATAGGGGATTTCGACCGGCTCAATTTCCAGGCCAAGGCCACCAGCAGCGGTCACGATCCAATCGTCATCGGGAAAAGCTTCTTGCCCCAAATCTACTGAACGCACCGGAAAGCCACTCTTCCGCGCCAAAGCTTCGAGCGCCTCTCCCAGCCTGGAGGCTGGCCAGCTGAACTGGTGAAGATTTAAGTTCGTCGATGTCAATTCTTAAATTCCTCAAGCCGGGTATCAGCTCGGCTTTCCGGTTTCAAAGAAGCTTGCCGCCGCCTGCGACAGGGGTCTCGCGGTATTCGACTCCCCTTCTGACCTACACCCTCTCGATCAATTGCCCGCGCTCCAAACGCAGGCGACGCCATTCACTGCCCGACCAGAGCCTTTCCCGTAATTCTCGTTCGGCTTCCAGGAGGGCTGCGTAGCGCGAAGAGACGCGACCGGCAAGGTCGGTGGGAGAGCCATCTTCCACGACCCGTCCATGCTCCACCAACAAGACACGGTCGAAGCATTGGGTGGCCGCAACATCATGGGTGATACATAGGATCGTAGCGTTCTGCCACAACCTTCTGGCGCGGCCTAGCAGTTCCTCACGTACGTGGCGCTCCAAACCCCGAAATGGCTCATCCAAGATTGCCAACCGAACTTCGCCGCGGAGCATGGCCCGGCCCAGCCGAACTCGTTGTCCCTCCCCTCCTGAGACGAGAGCGCCACCCTCGCCCAACGAAGTCTGCAAGCCGTCGGGTAGCTTTTCCAAAAGATGGTGTAACTCCGCTTCATCGATGACACTGCCGATCCGTCGGCGTAACTGAGAGTCGGCACCATAGTTCAGATTGTCCATCAACGAACGATTCCAAAGCTGAACGGAAGGATCCACCCAGGCAATCTGCCGCCGAAGCTGGGCGAGTTGGTAGTTATCAAGAACTTTACCGTCTACCAAGACCTGACCGTTGGCGGGACGGTGCCAGCCAAGGAGGATTCCCACCAGGCTTGACTTGCCCGCCCCCGATGGCCCAACAATGGCAACGTGGCTTCCCGCTGCAATCGAGACGTCAATGTCCTCAAGGATCAGGTGACCCGCCGCGCGCACGCTCACACCTTCCAGTCTGAGGGCAACGCCCGACATTCCTGAGGAGCGCGGCGGGACATCTTTGTGTTCTCGCCCTACTAACTGATGAGAGGAGGACGCCTGTCTCGAGTCCCGATCGAGCCCTTCACCAGTCTCTTCTTTCGCCCCCAGCGGCTCCAAGAGCCTTAGAGTCACATTTCGAGAGGCTGGATACTGCCAAGCAAGTAGTGCGAGCTCCTGCCCGAGCACGGGTATGTTGAGCGCCCAATAGATCAATAGCAGCATGCCACCGCTCTCCCCAGCGCGAGCTAGATGGTCCAGGAGCAGCCACGCAGCCAATCCAAAGCCCGCCAGGAATTGAATCGCTTCGATTCCGATCACGACGCGCTGCAAGCCCAGCCCAGAACGTGCCCATTCCACAAGCAGGCTCTCATGCTCGCGTCGAACGGCCCGTTCAGCCCCGTGGAGGCGGATTGGGATCAGTCCGAGAAATGCCTCCAGATAGAATCGGCTCAAGGCGCCCGTGTGATTGCGGAAGCGGAGATCGCGCTCTGCAAGAAAAGGTTGTGCCACGAGGGGCAAGCCCAAGCTCACGGCTGCTGTCACAATGGCAATCGTTGCTCCGCGAGGGTCCAGCCAAATGATCCCGGCTGTAGTCAGAACCAGCTCGAAGGCGGCTCGCAGGAACTGTCCTGCCAGATCCGGCAAGAGACGGATCCGGTGGATGCTGTGGCTGCGCTCAGCCATGTCGGAACTGAGTCGACTTTGAAAATAACGATCCGCCAGTCTGGGGATTTTCCTGAGAAACTCGAGGCGCAGCCCTACTTCCAGGTGGCGCCCCAAACGTAGCAGATTGGCTGTGAGAGGAACTTCAAGGAGTAATAGTGCAGCCAGAAAAAGTAGAATCCCACCTACGGCCCCAAGACGTTGGCCAGACAACCCTAGTTCACGACCTAAGTCAAAAAGGGCGCGAAACAGAACGGCCTCGAGAGTCACCGCCCCTGCCGCAAGCACCAGGGCTGCGGCAATCATGAAGGGCACCGCTCGCCCACTGGAGCGCAAGAGTTTGAGCAAGTCGCGCCCCGGGCTGCTCGGCGGTTCTTCCAAGGCTGCTGCCAGCTCAAAAGAGAGTGGGGCCGCAGCGCCTGCCTTCTTGGATGGCGTCAACCGCCCGCGCACTTGCACCAGGACGGCTCCTCGCAAAGAAACTTGCTCCTCTTCCGAGGGTGTTGAGTCCAGGGGCTGAACGGACCAGTAGTCAGAAGGAATTGTCTCCGGTCGAGCCAGGAACCGCTCCAGAACGCGCCCAGCCTCCCCGCCACGGCGAAGCCCGCCGGAACTGACGATCGACGAGACGATACGCGCAGCCGCATCCAGCGCAGCTAGAGAGCGCCAGCCCGGGTCGGCCAGAGCCCGATTGCTCAATGAAGAGATGAATGTGTGGGTGAGGCCTAGCTTTGAGAGACGCCGCCTGAGGCCTCTAAGAAAATCTTCGGAGCCGGCCCACTCTCGCCACTGAATAGCCGGAACCGGTTGAGTGTGGACATAGATTTCGTCCAAGAACTGCTGGCACCCTGGCCAACGACGTCCGGTGGCAGGGTCCATCACTTGGATGAGACCTCCATGACGCTTCCAAGCCACCACGAAGTGGGTGAGCCCGCTCGCCAGTTGGACCACAATGATGGACGGCAAGACCTGAGATCCCCTGAGCAGGATATGGTCGAGCGGCACCATGACTTGCTCTGCCTCCAGACCAAGCTGCTGGGCTACCTCTTCCATCGTGTCAATGGAAGTCCCATCCACATCGGTCTGGCAAGCCTCGCGCAGCCGGCCGTAGCTGACTGAAATTCCAAAACCCTCCAGCAGACACTTGAGGGTGGCTGGGCCGCAGTCCATCGCGGACGTTTGCACCACTTCATGTGCTAACAGGCGATGGCGTGTCCTCATGAAATTGATGGTCTGTTGCGATCAGGTTTTCTGGAAGCGACCTTGTCAAAGGCGGGTCATGGAGCAAATAGAATTTGAGCCTCTTGTCCAGTGTCAAACACAGCGACATAAGTGGGCGACAAGATTCCCCTCCTTGAATAAGGAGGGGCGGCGCTGGCACAAGCCAGCGCGGGGTGGTTGGAATCCGCGCGGGACGCACCACCCCAGCCACGGCCCGTGGCCATGGCATCCCCTCCTCATCCGAGGAGTATTTTGTCGTCGTTCTAACGTCAATCACTTATGTCGCCATGTATAGCTATCTTACGACCCGCCATGCCTCACTCACGGCCAAACACACTCCTCGGCTCCGCCACCAATCTGCCAGCGGTGCGCAGCACCAGCGCGGCAGGAGAAATGCGTTCCACCTGAACCTCGACTGTTCCTGGCAACCCGTGCTGTAAAGGAATTTGGGATGCGGGACCGGGATTTGCGGCCATTTCGACTCGGACATGCCCTTCCCTGATCTCGCTGGCCACACTCGTTACTGTCGTTCGAATGCTCCCATACTGCGTCCACGGATATCCATGCAGCCGCAGTCTGCCCAATTGGCCGGGTCGGATTCGACCGATCGCGGCCGGAGCAAGAAACTCTGCTACGACTCTGAGCTCTCCTGCCGGGACCACCGCTCCCAGCTTATCGCCCTCATCGACAAAGGCTCCCGTCCGCAAGATTGCCACCTCTCCCAGCCGTCCGGCCACCGGCGCTCGAATGCGCCGCCTCTCGATCTCAAAGCCAAGTCGGTTAATGGCGGCTCCGGCGGTGGCTTGCTGCCCTTGCAGTCGGCTGATCTCGCCAAGCAGGCGATCGAGATTTGCCTCGCGGTCCCTCTCACGAGTCTTTTGCTCTTCTCCCAGCCTGTGCGCAGTGAGCCGCAGATTCTCAGCGGCAGCCCTGCGGCGTTCTGCATCCGTTGTTCCTTGCAGGAAGTCTCGCTCTGGGATGAGTCCTTGCGAGTGCAGTTGCTTGAAGCGCTCGGCTTCCCGCTCGGCAAGGCGCGCCATTGCCTCTGCTTCTCGGAACTGGGCGCCTGCTTGCTCGAGTGCCACCTTCGTGGATTGTTGCTCCTGGCGCAGGGCCAGCTCTACGGCAGTGACTTCATTACGGAGGGCTTTGATCTGAGGCGAAAGGCTGGTTAGACGAGTTTGTTCCTCGTGGAGCTGGAGTCGCTGGGGATCGGTCTCTATTTCCACCAAAATGTCCCCAGCTTGGACCTCTCGATCCAGGACAAGCCGGCTCACAACCACCCGACCGGCAACCGGAGCCTGCACGGAGTAGATAGCCCTGTCTACTTCGAGACGGGCCACATCCGTGACCTCATAGCGTTCCACGCGCGCCAGGAAGAACCATGCCAGCCAGCCGCCCAACAGGAGGGCGACCACCAGCAGGACCAGATTGGAGCGATGAAAACTATCCGCCTCCAGGGAGCGCATGGTGCGAGAGAACGCGCTCGATCCTTGCAGTCCGGATTTGAGATGGGTCTGAAACTTCATGAGCGGTACCAAAAAGCCAGCCGTTGCCCGCTGCTTCTCCCGGATGGTACGTAGGGGAGAGAGTAGGTCGCAGCTAAGCTCGCTCGCCCAAGGGCGAACGGACAGTACGCCGGACAGCGGTTCGAGTGAGGGTTGGCCTGGTTGCGATTAGAGAAGTCAAATTGAGCGTCCTGAGTTTATCGCCAGCGCTTTCATTGTCAAGCTTCATCCGCTCAGGCGCCTGCAGAGCCAAGGGTCTCTGTCCCTCCCTGAGCTTGCGCCACAGAACGGCGTACAGGATAAGCCCGCATCTGCTAACTCGCGCTTAAAGAAATCCTGCGTTCACGAAGCTAGGCAGCGACTCGTTCTAGTGAGAGCGAATAGAGTAAGAACATCTGCTCTGTCCTATTTTCTTCCCTTCGCTCGTAACTCCAGTTTCTTCGCTTCTGACGGCCGGTTCATGGCTCGCAGGAGGCTGGCATAGTTCAGCAGACAAGTCCTGACTTTGGGATGTCGAGGCCCGAGGGCCTTCTCAAAGATGCGAAGCGAGCGCCGATACATTCTCTCTGCCCGGTCTAGCTTTCCTTGATCTTTGTAAAACACGGCAAAATTGTTCAATGTCATCGCCACGTCGGGATGGTTGCCGCCAAGCAGTTTCTCCTTCATGGCCAGGGCCTTTCGATAGAGCGGCTCCGCCTTGTTGTCGTTTCCCTTGGCGTGCTGGAGAGCAGCCAGGTTATTCAAGTTGACGGCGATCTCATAGTGCTCTTCACCATAAATCCGTTCGAATACTCTGAGGGCTCGAAGATAGAGCGACTCTGCTTCGTCATACTTTCCCTGTCCATCCAGCAGGGCTGCTAGCGCCGCCATATCTGCCGCGACTTGCGGATGATTCAAGCCCAGGGCTTTTTGGCGGATCTCCACAGAGCGCCGAGCATAAGGTTCGCCACGGGCGAAGCGGCCACGGGAATGCTCCAGCCCACCCAGGTTGTGATAGATCGTGGCTATTTCCGGGTGGTTAGGGCCCAAGGCTTTCTCGGTGATCGCCAGTGCCCGTCGATACAGTCGGGCCGCTTCGGTGGAACGGCCCGTGTACTTATAGAGCACGGCGAGGTTGTTGAGAACAGAGGAGACTTCGAGATCTTTGGGCCCAAGGGCCCGTTCGGCCATGGCCAGCGCCTCCTGGTAGGCCAGCTCAGCCTGGTTGTAGCGTCCCTGGGCGCGGTACGCCCCCGCCAAGCCGCTCAGCGACTGCACTCGAAGTCGCTCCAGGTCAGGGCCGTCCGCTATCTTCTCCATGATCTTTGTGGAACGGTGATAGAGCTTTTCCGCCCGGCTATAGTGACCCCAATCCTCGTAGACTCCAGCGAGATTGTTGAGAACATTGGCCACGTCGGGATGGTTTGGCCCGCAAGCCTCTTCAAACATTTCGAGTGACCGCCGGGCAAATGACTCTGCCTGCTGCAGCTTGCCTTCAGCCCGGCGGGAGACTGCCAGGTCATGAAGCCGACAGGCTTCATCCGTAGGGTCGACGAGCGGCTTTCTTGTGCTTTGTTTCCGGGCCATGGGAAATATTCATTAGAGAATGCGCAGAGTCTAATCCGAATTGCGAGACTTGGTACGTCCCGCGTAAACGCGAACGATAGATGGGATTCGGCCACAGTGAAAATGCGCAACCAGGACAGAAACTTACCCGGCAGCTTTCTCTTAATGCGGCAAACGGCCCGCGAAGAGGGGCCCAGTGCCTAAGGCTTGCCGGTCTGAGGGTTCCTACGTTCTAGCACCCGCTTTCATGTTGGTCCTTACTCGCAGACCACGGACCAGCGTCTCGTTGTGATTGCCCATGTTGATACCACCCGCCTTCAAGTTGGACTCCACTCTCAGGCCCTTGGCCAGTGTCTCGTTGTGGTTGCCCATTTGCATACCACCAGCCTTCACGTTCGTCTTCACCTTCAGGCCCTTAGCCAGCGTCTCGTTGTGGTTGGCAAGTCGGACACCACCCGCCTTCACGTCAGTCTTCACTCTCAGGCCCTTGGCCAGCGTTTCGTTGTGATTGCCCCCGGTGATACCTCCCGCCTTCACATTGGTCTTCACCTTCAGCCCTTTGGCCACCGTCTCGTTGTGGTTCATGCGTAATCCGCCAGCTTTGATGTTGGTCTTGGTCTTCATTGTCTTGTCTCCTTTTCGTTTTCTCTTTCTCCCTACCTTTTTGGGACACCCTCCTAAATGCAACCGGTGTGCCACGATGCCCAGCAGCCTCGCCAAGCCGGGTTTGCCGGGTCATAACCCCTTGTCAGATTTGAGAAATCGTGCGCTGAAAAGACTTTTCTGCGATGGGATTCAAGGAAGGATCTCTAGCAGCAGGATGCACCTTCACTAGATAATCGTATAGTTCCAAATATGCGTTCGTGTAGCTTGTGGCTGGCTGCAGACTGTAGGAGAGAACATAGGAATTACCAAACGAGACAACGCCAGGAACTAACGGGAGGTCTTGCCTAGAACGGAAAGACCTGCGCAGTTTCTGGATGTGACCGTATTCATTTGGTGCCTTTGTGTCTTGCGTTGGCGGCGCCCGAAACGACATATCTCATCATGTCGGCCCGGCTCGGACTCGCCCGGATTTCTCGCCACCGGGGAAACAGACACGCTGTGTTTTCGCGGAATGCCGTTCACAGATGGGGAATGGAGCATTGAGAATGCTTCATGCCTACAAGGGTTGTAGGCACGAGCTGCCAATCAAAAAACAAAAGCCGCCTGAGTGGTCAAAGCGGCTGATGTTCAAACTCGCACGGATGTCGCTCTCATTGATCAGCTCTCGTGGACCAACGTCTCGTTGTGGTTACTGTTAAGACCGCCCGCTTTCATGTTGGTCTTCACCTTCAGCCCCTTGGCTATCGTCTCGTTGTGGTTGAGAAATCTACCGCCCGCCTTCACATTGGTCTTCACCTTCAGACCCTTGGCGACCGTCTCGTTGTGGTTCATGCGTAATCCGCCAATCTTGATGTTGGTCTTCATTGTCTTTTCTCCTTTTCTTTTTCTCTTTCTCCCTAACTTTCGGGACACCCTCCTAAATGCAACCGGTGTGCCACGATGCCCTGCAGGCGCGCCAAGGAGCGTCGCCGGGTCATAACCCCTTGTTAGATTTGAGAAATCATGCGCTGAAAAAACTTTTCTGCGATGGGATTCAAGGAATGATCTCCAGCAGCAGGATGCACCTTCACTAAACAATCGTATAGTTAACCTATACACTCGTGAAGCTTGAGGCCACCCTTCAGACGAACTCATTGCTGGTTACCGAGTGCTCCAGCTATAATGAACCCACTCCGAAGGAACCCTGCCGAGATTGTCGTGCCATGAACCCAAGACTTGCAGCGCTTGCCGGGCCCTTGAGTGGGAAGATCTTCCCGCTATCGGAGGCAGAGTTTTCGATCGGTCGAGAACCTTCCAATCACGTATGCTTGGAAGATTCCCTGATATCGCGGCAGCATTGTCTCATCAAAGAAGAGGCCGGGGAGTACCGGATCGTCGATCTGGATAGCCGCAATTGCACGGCTGTCAATGACGAGCCCGTGAAAAGACACACACTCCAGCACGGCGATCGAATCAAAGTTGGAGCTTCGCTCTTCCTTTTCCTCCTTCACGAAGAGACCCTCGAGAGGGCAATTGCAGTTGAACTTGATGACGCAGAACGTTCCATTACCTCCGTTCATTCACTGACGATGGCCGATGCGCTCTATCTGCAGCCTGAGAAGCTGCAAGCGGCACTTCCGCCCACGGCGCGCATAGCGCGCTACCTAAATGCATTATTCAAGATCAGTACGGCAATCAATTCAATCCGTTCGCTGGAAGCCCTCAAGCGGAAATTGCTCGAATTGACCTTCGAAGTCATCCCCGCCGAACGCGGTGCCATTCTTCTGCTGGCCGACGACCCGGACCAATTCGCTTCTGTCTATGGCTGGGACAGGCTTGCAGGGCAGGATCGGCCGGTTCGAGTCAGCCGCACCATCGTCCAGCGAGTTGTTCGCGAGAAGGTGGCCATCATGGAGAATGACATCGTGCACAACGAAGGACTCGCGTCTGCGCAGAGTTTGATTGATTCCAGGACGGAGTCGGTCCTTTGCGTCCCTCTGGCGGTCTTTGACGGAGTGTTGGGAGTCATTTATCTGGACACGAGGAATTCAAAGGTCCGATTCGAAGAAGATCATTTGCAGTTGACCACTGCCATTGCCGCCAGTGCAGCCCTATCATTTAAGAATGTCTTGCACATGGAGTCCCTGGAAAGCGAGAACCGGCGCCTTCAGGCAGATATCGATATCCAGCACGATATGGTCGGTCAGAGCGCCCGGTTGCGCCAGGTTCATGAGTTCATCGCAAAGGTAGCCCCCAGGGACTCTACCGTCTTGATCACCGGAGAAAGTGGCACGGGCAAAGAACTGGTCGCACGTGCCATACACCGGAATAGCCAGCGCGCGGCTAAATCGTTCGTGGCAATCAACTGCGCCACCCTGAGTGAGTCCCTGCTCGAAAGCGAACTCTTCGGTCACGAAAAAGGAGCCTTCACGGGCGCTGTCGCTCAAAAGAAGGGCAAGTTGGAACTGGCTGAAAGTGGAACCGTTTTTCTGGACGAGGTGGGGGAACTTGCTCCTATTCTTCAAGCCAAGCTGCTGCGGGTCCTGCAGGAACGCCAGTTCGAGCGGGTGGGAGGCACTCGCCCCATCCAGGCGAACGTTCGGGTGGTTGCTGCCACCAATAGAGACCTGGAAGAAGCAATCCGCTCCGGAACTTTTCGCAAGAATCTCTACTACCGTCTCAATGTAGTCTCACACAGGATGCCGCCTTTGCGGGAAAGGCGTGAAGACATTCCGCTCCTGGCAAGCCATTTCATTGGCGTGTACAGCGAAAAGTGCAAGCGGAAAGTCGAAGGGCTCTCTAACGAGGCGCGGGCGTGTATGCTCGCCTACGATTGGCCGGGAAATGTTCGCGAACTGGAAAACGCCATGGAGCGCGCGGTGGTCTTGGGTTCGGCAGACGTTATTTTGCCGGAGGATTTGACTGACGCCATGCTTGAGACAGGACCCCCTTCAGGATCTTCGATTCCGACCTACTACGAGGCGGTCAGCGAGGCCAAAAAACAGCTCATTCTGCGGGCGTTTGACCAGGCGAAGGGAAACTATCTCGAGACCGCCAAGATCCTCGGGATGCATGTGAACTATCTGCATCGCCTCATCAAGAATCTGAATCTGAAGCAGGCAATCACAAAAGGGCAATAGGAAAGCATTCTCCGGTCGGTTCTTTGCGGCGGAGAGAATTCGTCCGCCTTAGACTGCAGCGAAACGAAACGGGCGCCGCAGTACGACAGGCATGAACGCCTGTCCCGCAAGCCGTTTCTCCTTTGGGCGGGGAAGCCTCTTGGCCTGTTCATCGGATGAGGGTAAAAAAACTGGGCTATGTTGCTTTCGACTGTCCCCTTGAGGGGCCATGGATTCTGACCGGGATAGAATCAATCAAATCTATCAGGAAGCTCTCCGACTGACGCCGGAGCAGAGGACTGCTTTCATTCAGGCAGCCACGGAGGGACAGGAGAATCTGCGCCTGAAGATTGAGACCCTCTTATCCTCTCAACCAAAGGCCGAGAAATTCCTGGCAGACGATGCGCTGCATTCCACTGCCAAGGGAGTGGTCAAAGAGCGTTCGCTGATTGGTCAGCAGATCGGCGCGTACAAGATTGTTTCCTTGCTCGGGGCGGGCGGCATGGGCGAAGTGTACAAGGCTGTGGATACCCGTCTGAATCGAACCGTAGCCATTAAGTTTCTGCTCTCACAACTATCAGCGCGCCCGGATCTACGCAAACGTTTTGAACGGGAAGCTCGATCGATCTCGAATCTCAACCATCCCCATATTTGTACGCTCTATGACATTGGCGAGCAGGATGGACTCGATTTTCTCGTTATGGAATACCTCGAAGGGAACACCTTGGCCGACCAGCTCAAGGAGGGCTGCTTGCCTCCGGACCAAGTATTGCAATACGCCCTCCAAATTGGGGACGCACTGGCCCAAGCGCACGCACAAGGGGTAATTCATCGGGACTTAAAGCCGGGCAACGTCATGTTGACCTCCCGAGGTGCGAAGTTGCTGGACTTCGGGCTGGCCAAGCTGGAGGCTGAGCCCCAGCCGTCTGGGTTGACGACGGTCGCCTTGGCCACGGAAGGAAAGAGTTTAACGGCAGAAGGAATCATTCTGGGAACTTTGGAATACATGGCCCCGGAGCAGTTGGAGGGAAAAGAGGCTGACGCTCGGAGCGACGTCTTCTCGCTGGGCACGGTTATCTATGAGATGGCAACGGGGAAGAAGGCATTCACAGGCGACAGCAAAGCCAGTGTGATTGTGAAGATTCTGACGAGAGAGCCTCCATCGGTCACGAGCTTACAGCCCTTGACGCCACCGGAAATGGAGAAGGTCGTCGAGAAATGTTTAAGGAAGGAGCCAAAGGAGCGCTGGCAAGATGCAGCAGAAGTAACCAGCGAACTTAAGCGGATTGCTGGGAATGCCGCGTTTCTCTCAACGTTGCAGCCAATCCGTAGAAACGAGAAGGAGCGCTCCGAAGGCGAGGCTGCGATTGGGTCTGAATCCTCGACGATAGCTGAATCAGGTAGCTCTTCAAGATCATTCCCGCGACAAATACACGCGAGTTTAAGCGCTTCGAGAATTGTGTTTGGTCTTATTGTGCTGGCACTGGCCATCGGCATATATGTCGTCAGCAGGGGAAGCAGCACCATAGATTCGCTCGCGGTATTGCCTTTTGAGAACGCAACCGGGGACACAAATAGCGAATACCTCAGCGATGGGATTACCGAGACCCTCATCAACACCCTGGCTCGGTTGCCCAATCTGAAAGTGATATCGAGGGCCTCCGCATTTCGTTACAAAGGACTAAAGGTGGATCCCCACGCTGTAGGACAGACTCTCGGAGTTCGCGCCATAATCATGGGCAGGATCGTTCAGCATGCTGAAGACTTGTCTATCAGTGCCGAGCTGGTGGACACAAATGACAATCGCCAAATCTGGGGCGAGCGATACCAACAAAAGCCTGCTGAGATCCTCACAATGCAAGAGGAGATCGTAAAGCAGATTTTGAGCAAGTTGCACCTTAGACTAAACGGGGAAGAGGAGAAGCGATCGAATAAACGTTTCACCCAAAACGTGGAAGCGTATCGACTTTACCTCAAAGGTCGTTACTTCTTGAATAAGTACAATCAAGAGGGATTCAAGACGGGGCTTGAATACTTCAAGCAGGCTATCGACCTCGACCCGAACTATGCTCAGGCCTGGAGTGGGTTGGCTGATTCTTATTACCAGCTTTCAAGCATGTACCTTCGTCCGAAGGAAGTGATGCCAAAAGCGGCGGCGGCCGCAACCAAGGCGCTGGAAATCGATGGAACACTAGGGGAGGCCCACACCTCGTTAGCCATAATCAAATCTCTGTACAATTGGGACTGGCTTGGCGCCGAGCGCGAGTTTAAGCGCGCTCTTGAGCTCAATCCAGGCTATGCATTCGCTCATCTCATGTATGGCCTGCAACTCGTCCTGGTCGGACGGCCAGAAGAAGCGAAACCCGAATTGGCGAGAGCCGCGGAGTTGGACCCGCTCTCGCCCAGTACTGCTGTGACAGCCGTCTGGCCGTTATTTATGGTACCTCGATCGGCACGCCAGCATGACCGAGCAATACAAGAACTTCGCAAGATCATCAGCAGCGATCCCAATTTTCTTCCTCCCTACCGTTTAATGGCGAGAGTTTATGCAGACAAGGGCATGTTTGAGCAAGCCATTGAAGTGATGTTAAGCATCAGACACCTCGATGATACAAGTGAATTTCTAGGGGTTCTTGGATACCTTTATGCAAAAGCGGGCAAGAAAACCGAGGCGCAAAAAATGCTTGTTGAATTGCAACAACGAGCAAAGCACGAGCATGTGGCGGCTCTCACCGTAGCTCTGGTCTACATTGGCCTTGGGGAGAAGGATTCAGCCTTTGCCTGGCTGATGAAAGCGTGTGACGAAAGAGACGAGGAAATGGGCTACGCTTACGTCTGTCCGTGGTTTGATACTCTTCGCCCCGATCCGAGGTTCTCGGACATCTTAAAGTATGTCGGGTTGCCTCTGAACCAGCACTCCACCAATTGAAGCTAAGGAGAGCGTACGACCATGTCGGTTTGTCCGACTTGAATCTGAAGAAACTTTTCGGTTCCTGCCATTTGGGATCTTCACTGACGCGAAGGCCAATTGCTGCAAGAAGAACGGAAGCCGGCGATCGTCACCTGTTGTTGTGGTTTTGTAATCTACGCCCGCTTTGACTGACCAAGCAGAGGTCACAAAAGTCGTCTACGACCTGATTCGCCCGACTAAACCAAGTCCAAATCGGAGATATTGTCCTTCGAGCTACGTCGCTGGATCGCTTGCGGTTTCGTGGTCGGCCATTTCCAATAAGTCGACACAGACTCGATCGGAATTCAGGATTAGTGAGATAGGTGCTTTGTGCGCGGGCGGTTTACAACTGGGAAGGGTTCGATGAATGCCTGGTGCAGTCTGGAAGGCTACGAAGCAACGTCGAGTCAACACTTACAAATGTGTTTATGTGGGATAAGCCGAGTGTGGCCGCCGAACGTCTTCGCTCTCGTTGCTCCCTTCTGTCTGAGACACCTTTCCTAAACCAGTTTCCAGGTAAGGTTGAAGTGTGGCGGGTTTGATTGTCCAAGTCTGTAGACGAGCAAGGCGCATCAAGTTGGGAGCTCGAAAGCTGCTTGGGAATATGGGCCAAGCCCATAACTCAGGCGAGTCCTGAGCAGCATACTCGCCGGCAGTAAACATCCCTCTTTGCCACTTCAACGTCGCAGGGGGTTTGCCTTGTTTGACCAGACTCCCAACTACTTTTCCCAAATTCGCCAGGAAGTTTTCGGGTGAGGAGCATTGTTCTCCGAGATGGATGACAGATGGAATCTGTCTATGTTCTTCGACGAAACACGCAACTTCGCGGACAGAATGCTCAAATTCAGGCCAGGGCACAGGCTTGTCGATCGGTCGAAGAACACTTCTGCGCGTTGGACCGCCGATTGTTCGGTGGATGCCCTCAGAAAGCTCAACCGGAAGCTGCAAGCGAGAAGCTAGCCATTTGACGAGCAACTCGAAGATCTCGGCTGCCGAAAAACAATAGTCCCCAGCTTGGTGAAAAGTGATTTCTCGCTGTACCTTCTCTGCTAATTCGAAGACTAGCTGCGGAGATACGTCC
>Ga0187893_10008338_pt1 | contig 16385 bp, 13 predicted proteins | sample MA1701074metaG_FD_139574 | JGI IMG/M metagenome (GOLD analysis project Ga0187893, IMG submission 139574) | White microbial mat communities from a basaltic lava cave in the Kipuka Kanohina Cave System on the Island of Hawaii, USA - MA170107-4 metaG ...
CTGAACCGGCGAACCATGGAAACCAACTTGTTTGAGCGACTCACCAAGGCCTGTCTCAACACCACCACGATTACTTACAAGCACTTGACCGCAGAGCCGGAGCAAGCGTGATATTCATTTATTTCATTATCAAGAGGTGGCAAAGCTATAAGGGAGGATAATATGAAATTGTTGCGTCTTTCACTTTGGCTGGCATTCCTTTTGTTGGTTTCGCACGCCACCGCCAGAGCACAATCATCAGTCGAACCCATTACAGCCAAGCAAAGGGAGCTTTCCTATCAAATTCAGCCCGACGGCTCTAGAGTCCTGAAGCACGAACAAGCGGGCGTGTTTTACCGCTCTTCGTCTGGGGCGTCAATAAAGACCATGGGTGACCGATCTACGTTGGTCGATGCGCACGGCGATCATTACGAAATCAACCACAACAAGAAACTCGCAAAACGGGTGGCGCACTTGGAGGAACCCCCACACGAAGTTATTAAGAACTTGAAGAACTTGAACAGGCCCGTGAACATGCAAGACGAAGTAGTAAATGGGCTTGTTTGCGCTGTTTTGCCCCTCTACTCTGATCCTACAGGGAATCGAAATGCTAAGCCTTCAGGTAGGGATTATCTGTACTTACCTTACGGTCTGTTGGTGAAGTTTGAGTTTGCAGATCCCGAAGGTTCTCTTCTGACCATCCGAGAACTGTATGACATAGAGATAATCGAGCCTGATCCCGCCCTGGTTCGAATTCCGGAAGGATATTCCATCGATCTCCAGCCAGAACAATAGCGCGCTCTCAAATGACGGGTTTGGAGCGTTGAGGACATCGCGGCGCTCTTGGATTCAAGATGGGTCACCACCAGGGTAAGAGGTGCGGCTGTGCGGGGTTTCTAAGAATCATTGGGCGATCCCAGTCACGCCGCGATCAGGGGGACTTCACTCCATGAATGCTGTCGGCTAGCGCGGCTGCTGGCAAATATATGAGTTATTCCGTCGGCGGTTTTCGCAAAGTGCCTCACCGTCAAGGAGCTCCTGCTCCAAATGCAGCCGTTATTTGATCTGCCTTGGACCTTGCGAAGCTAAGAGGCTCCTGCGTGTCCTAAAACCCATGATAGCCAGTGCGTTTTCATGAGCAACTGTCCCTGGTGTCCGTTGGAAGTACCTATCCGCCAGTTTGAACATCCCAGGAACGACTGAGAGCTTCATCACTTACAGCTTACAAGTTGTTTTAAATGCCGAGCAGTACTGCCACCGACGAAAACACCTTCCCAACTTTCCTATACCTTCCAGTGCTGTTTTACAAAGTGTACCAAGGCACAACCTAGCAAACTGCTTGAGTTTCCCAAGAACTGAGAGCTTGTTGGAAAAAAGGGCCGCCGGCTTCTTGCCAGCGGCCCCTCCTGAGCTAGTTTTCGGCTTGATGTTGGGAGGGTGAACGCATAGGCTCACCCAAGAAATGACAGAGAACCAGTAAATCAGAACTTAGATACCCCCAGAATTTACCGAACTGCCAGTCCCGCGCCCTATCACCCCGAGGCATTCCTCCATTTGTGTCGCGAGCACGACTTCAGCACTCCTGATGCTGCTGAGCCAGTTAGCATACTGTCCAATCGATAATTAGACCTGCCCTCTCGGAGGAGCTGGCTTGGGGCAAGATCAAAACGATAGTCTTGAGCTGATCAAAGTCCTCACCTTCGAGTGGCCAGATACCGTGACAAAATCTGTGTCTTCCAAAAAGGAGATGAGTTTTTCGATCTCCACAAAACTTCTCTATTTGCATGGAGCCTGATGATAGTGCTATTATTAGCAAATACAATAGTGCAAAAGGGCGAAGAAAGGTCTCCCCTGAGTGTCAGGATGGATGTTCCACTACTCTCTCTGTATCTTTCATTGTCTCCCAGTCGCCGCGAGAAACTATTCGCTGATACTAGTCGCTCTGCAGAGATCGCCGGAGTATCACAGCGTACAGTTCAATTGTGGATCGAGTCAGGACTCGTACGGGCTATCCGAATTGGCAGGAGATATCGAGTTGATTTAGACTCATTGCGAGAATTTTTGGAGTCTGGAAACGACGACTAGTTAGTCCCCACCGTGTCCTCTTCCTTCTTGCGGCCCAACATTCGTGCGTTCCCTTCGTTCCATCGCCGTTACGGAAACTGCCCAGGCTCAGCCAAGCTGACAGGCCGAGCCGAGTTCGTCATCCTCGGATTCTACTGTTGGATCGTTTAGCTGCAGTTGCCCCACACCCAGAATCACGGCAGTAGGTTACAAACCAAAGAACCCATACCCCAAAAGGAATTCCACTTTTCGATTACAACTCGCTCCATGCGCCGTATTCGTTTGCAGACCAAATCGCCCCAAAACCCAACATTCCACAAAGCTGGTTATTCGTACGTAGCAACGCCGTTTTGTCTCTCCAAATTCGCCGCTTAACGTTCTTGATTCTCTTGCACACTGGCCGTGTCTCCATTTGCATATCGACTCTTTTCAGCACGCGTCTTGAGAAGAAACCACAGCGATTTCCTTGTTCTTACCCTGTTTGGTGTTGGCGATCATCGAAAAACGGACTTCTTTGAACATTTGCCGGAGGAAAAACGGCCGGATTGAGGACCAGCAAGACCCGCTTTGAGCCCGTGTTGGGAAAAGGGCCAGCAACCCTATCACTCCTGCACCCAGCTTGGGAACCCTGATCCGTCACGCGAGAGACATCGCGTTAGCCTGACTCCCCGCAGATGCTGATGGGACCTGGATCTGACCAGATGATGGGTGGATGGTGTGGGGATGATACTGACCAAGAGACCGGCATTTGTTCAAATTTCTACGCTTTTCGATGATCGCCAACATGTTTGGTGACTCAGTGGAACAGTGGCGTAATCTGAGCAATCTACGCTGGCAACGAAAGTAGCGTAGCAAGCGATAGACTTTTCGATGGTAAGAGTTATGTAATGCGTCATCGCGGATGTCTGGTTCGAGTCATGAGCAGTGAGTCACTCAACGAGCGAAACGCATTTTGTCAGAATGTTCGCAGGACTGATCTTATTGGTTGCAGGGATCTCCAAAGTCCGAGGCCAACAAAAGTTCATCAACTTAATTCACGGCTACAAGCTAAGTGTCAGAGGCCACAATATCGTGGACAACAAGCAATCGAAGGCACCTGCCTTCTGAAAATCAGCGCACCCGGTAATCTTGCTGCTTGAGGAGTTCGTCACCCACATAGAGTGACAAGCATTGTTTCTTGACATCAATTGTGGCCCATACATATTCATAAACGGCGTCTACGGGCACTCTGAAGGACTCGCCAAAGATATCGAGTTTGCGATCACTTCGGATGAGCCGAACGACATGATATGTCCTTGGGAGGGCTTTGAGAGCGGCTCTAGGGTTGGTGGAAATCTCAAAGCCGCTTGGGTAGAAGCCAGGCTCAAAACGCACGGACAAACATGGTAATCGGTTCACGTATCGGGCAAAAGTTTATTCCGTGGTCGTGAAGTTGGTAGATGGGCCTGGGATATCTTCTTGGCCAACCGTTGATCCCGTAGGCTCCGCTGCAGAGGTAGAGATTGTTTGTCGGGAATAATGACCTGACAGGCATCGTCACCGTCCATTTCTACCGCCACGTCAAGAGCTTCGTTGACATTAACCATCAATACACAGTTGATGAGCGATGATGTATAAGGTGTGTGTTCAGACCGTACGCTAACCTAGGCGCTGCCCGGAAACCTTACTTTTCCCCTTTTGGTAGGATTTTCTGAGATGTATTCCTCTGAGAGTGGGTACTCAGTTGCGCCAAACGTTCGAGCGACTCTAGACGCTGATGGTGGGATTCTCCTGGATGTCGACAGTGGAATCTATTACGGTCTCAACCGGACAGGAGGACTGATCTGGAGCATGTTATGCAAGGGTGAGGCACTGGTCAAAATCGTAGATTCTCTGACTGATAATTGTGGGGCAAATCATGGGCAAATCGAGAGAGATGTCCATTCCTTCGTGGGACTACTAAAGCGGAAGGGAATAATACTCGAAAAAGAAAAGGCTTGACGTAACGCGCTTGGCTCATTGAATTGTGTTCTGGGCGGAGCTATAGGTCATGTTCTGCCCATCGCTGATGGACACACCACTATGTTAGGAAGATACGTATCCCATAGTTTGGTCATTGTCTTACGTGCTCTCCCCGATGCATTGGTGGGTTTTTTTGGACTTGTTGCTGCTGGTATTCTTCTGAAGCACAAAGGTTTCCCCTGTCTGTACAGGAGGGTGAGAAGTTGGCCCCTCGGGGAGACTGGAAACGTCGACCGGAATGTGGTTGAAAGGATCTGTTCTACCGTCGACAAAGCATCACTCTATTGCCTCAGGCACGTGGGATGCTTACGCCGATCAGCGGTAACCACTTGCTTGTTAAGATTTCGGGGTGTACCCGCCCAGCTGGTTATCGGTGTGCGAAAGTCGCCTTTCGAGTCTCATGCATGGGTTGAGGTCTCGGGACAGGTCGTCAGTGATCATACCAATGTGCGACAATATTATAGTGTTGTCGACCTGTGCTGAATAGTTAACAGCGAACAGCGTGAGCAAAGTCATCGAATCGGGGAACGTTGGCTGAATGGGAAAAAGGAAACTGCAGGACAGTGTCAATTCGGTTGAAGAAAATCTGGTCGCCCAATGCTTATCCTTCCCGACCGACTGACCCACTAGATTCATTGCAGATCAGCTGACACGATTCTCACGGGATATGGGTGTCTCCGAAGCGACCGAGGATTCCGCCCAACTGGATCTCAATAGCACCACCAGCCAGGTCGAGAATAGCAACATCGTCATTTTTTGACACGAGCGGTCTGTGATCGCCAATGATTCTAGACTTCGAGAGGGCAAGGTTTTGATTCAAGGAGCTTACTATTTCGATGATGTACCGATTGGTACGAAAGACTTGTCTTCAGCAGAACGAGTAGAAGGGAATTCAGCTGCGAACGCACGAACCATTGTGGCCTCTGCCGCTGGCATCATATATCGAAGCCGTGATCACACAGCAGTTTCCGGGAGTTCTGGGAACGGGGATGGATCCGTGGTTTCGCATTCCGGAAACATCTTGATTTGGGACGGAAGACTCGATAACAGAACCGCTCTTGAGCTGTCCTTGGGCCGTGAACATCTCAAGAGTAATGGCGATTTCAGCCTCCTGCTGGCCGCCTACGAGAGGTGGGGCTCAGACTTCCTTTTTCACGTAGTCGGCGATTTTGCTCTAGCGCTGTGGGATCACAGGCTCAAAACCGTTCTGCTTGCGCGCGACCCTTTTGGTACGCACCCTCTATTCTACCATACAAACCAGAATCGGGTTGTTTGGTCGTCTGAGATTTCAGTTCTGTTATCGCTGACCGATATCAATCTTCTAGTTTGTGACGAATATGTCGCCGGACATCTCGCTTCAGTCCCAGAGCCAGAATTGACGCCATATGAGGGCGTGTATGCAGTCCCACCCGGGAGTTTCGTCGCAATCACGAATAGGAGATTCCGGAAGGAAAGATTCTGGAGACTCAACCCAAACAACAAAATACGACACTCGACGGATAGTGATTACGAGGAGCATTTTCGGCATCTCTTTCGTGAGGCTGTGCGCTGTCGGATGCAGGTGGGCGGACCAGTGTTCAGTGAGCTAAGTGGAGGCATCGACTCCACTTCGATCGTGTCCATGGCAGACCAGATCTTGCTGGACAATACATCTCCGGCCTCGAAACTTGAAACCGTTTTGTTTGTCTATGATGTGTCGCAGCCTTCCGATGAGACCGAGTTCATTCGCAGCGTCGAAGAGAAACGAGGGAGACCCGGTCATCATATTCTAGAGTCTGAGTTTCCGTTGCTCGTCTCATTGAGTCCAGAATCAATTCTAATCCCTACCCCGTCGGTCTGTTTTGCTCAAGGTAATATGCAACAAGAGAAGATCCTAAAGGACAATGGGAGTCGAGTACTCCTGAGCGGATATGGAGGTGATGATGTACTCTGGAGTCAGGCTGCGGCCCTGCCTGATCTTGGGGACCTGTTCAGGCAGCTAAGTTTCCTTGAGTTACACCGCCGCATAAAGGCTTGGGCCAAGGCTTCGCGAAGCAGCTATTTCGAGCTGTTATGGTCTGGCGCCTTGTGGCCTTTGCTGCCGCGATCATTCCAGTCGCGTTGTTGGCCTACTCCGCGCCTAGGTGACTGGTTCGATAGCGATTTCGCCAGACGTATGAATCTTCATGACAGGATTCTTGGTCCGCCAGACGTCTTCGGTTTTAGCCTTTCGAGTAGTCGAAAACATTCGAGCAGAATACTGTACGCAACTGCGGCGGTGTCTTGTGATCCCAAACTGGGAAAGAGCTCGATAGAGGTAAGCTATCCTTTTCTACACAGGCCATTGGTTGAATTCTGTGTAGCCATTCCGATCGAACAGATGTTGCGACCGGGAGAGACCAGATCTTTGCTTCGCCGCGCAATGCGCAATCTTCTGCCACACAAGGTTCTCTATCGAACCGATAAGCGAGGCCCAACGAGCGCTCTCCACCATGCGTTAGCGCGCGAGTGGACCCGCTTGAAGGAGTTGTTTGTCGATGCTCGTGTCTGCGCGCGCGGATATCTGGCACCCCGGGCACTCATTGACGGCTTGACAAGAGCGAAGCATGGGTTTAATCCGGCACCCTTGCTGACGAGAGTTATCTCCTTAGAGATATGGCTCCGGTCCCTTGAGCTTCGATGCCAGTACCGTGAGCCGTCCCAGCTGTCAGTGAACTTTTGGGCGAGAGCGTAAATGACGAGCAAAGACAGAAGATTGGGTCTGGAGTGAGAGCCTGCACTTGCGCAGGAGTAAATCTTTAAAGAAAGGAGGAACCTCAATGAGCGATAGCGAACGCGGGATGAGCTTTGAAGCCCTTGAGCTGTACGAGGCCCCTGAGCTGTATGAGCTCGGCACCGCAGAAGAGCTGATCCTCGGCAATGAGGGTACCAAAGCCGACGGCAATGGTTATGGCTACTACATGGTGTGTTGATACCCAAAAAAGGGGGGCTTCGAGTGTACTTCCATCGTGGCCCTTCTAATCCCTGAAGCTGTGAAAAATTCCCCCTTACTCAAAGGGGGAATTTCTCGCAGCCGCAGGCTCGGGTCATTTTTTCACAGCTCCCCGTACCAAGAGGGCTGGATGAAGACCGGAATTTTGAGGCTTTTGCTGCATGGCAGGTCAATGAATTAGCAACGGGCCGTTTTATGTCGCCAATGATATTTCTGGACGGCAGCAAGAGACCGAAGCTTGCTCGATCCGTTACCATAGCTTTCCACGGAAGACCTCTTGCCCCGCTCTGCAACCCAAGCAACACTTTGCAGCCTTAGCAGTCTCGTCATTCGATGAGCCGGGCAGTGTAAACCCTCCAATCAGCGACTATTCAACCACGGGTCATCTTCTGGCGCTGAAGTACTACGCTAAGTCTTAGTTTAGTCTAGGAACGAACAGCTCTGGACGACATCGATCCTCATGTAGCGCTAGCGAACTGACTAACCTAATTGACATTGACAAGATCCGTGAAAGGCAAGACTCGGTCGGGTGGTTATTATTAAGAGGATCGGACCAATCGTGCCCACATTTCAAGTTGCCCTGATTCTTGGGAGAATCGGTCCATTCAAAACTGCAACATAGTCTGGCCACATGGCGATTAATATTACGGGAATATCCGCCTATTTTCATGATTCAGCTTGCTGTCTCCTTAAGGACGGCGCTTTGTCCGCTGCGGTCCAGGAGGAACGCTTTTCGCGAAAAAAACACGATCAATCTCTGCCGAAGGCGTCCTTTCGTTACTGCCTTGAAGAGAGCGGCCTGACGCTTCCCGATGTCGACTGCATTGCGTATTACGAGGAGCCTTGCAAGAAGCTAGGTCGGCAGATCTGGATGGGACTTCCCGGGTTGCCCAAAGAAAAGGCTGCGCTCCTCCGTTTAGATGCCGGGCGACCAAAGAGGGAAATTCGCGAACTGCTCGGCTACGAAGGGCATATCGAATTCGTGAGCCACCATGAATCGCACGCTGCAAGTACGTTCTATTTCTCTGGATTTCCAGAAGCTGCGCTCATGACCGTCGATGGTGTGGGTGAGTGGGCTACGACAACGTATGGTCATGCGCAGGGGAAAGAGATTGTTGTTTTTGAAGAAGTACATTTTCCAGATTCGATCGGATTGCTGTTCAGTACTATCACAAACTATCTCGGCTTTTCGGTCAACGACGGCGAATATAAGGTCATGGGACTAGCACCGTACGGTAAGCCACTCTTTGCCGATCAGATTCGTACGCTTATTCGGTCAGAGTCGGGAGGGCAGTACAGCCTTGACCTGAGATATTTTGACTTTTCAAGGCAGGATCGAATGTACTCTGAAGAACTGGTCGCATTGCTTGGTCGGTTGGGCAGGAACCCTGGGACAGGCATACTTCCGTTCCACCAGGATGTGGCATGCAGCCTTCAGGTTGTCTTAGAGGAGCTCCTTCTTGAGAAGGCTTCCTATTTGCATGGCAGGGTAGGAAGCGAGAATCTCTGTATGGCTGGTGGTGTCGCTCTAAACTGCGTCGCCAACAGTAGGATCTTGAGGAGCGGTCCATTTAAGCGCCTGTTCGTTCCGCCGGCTCCAAACGACGCCGGAGGAGCCTTGGGAGCTGCTGCAGTTGCACATGTTCGCTTAACCGGAGCAAGAATAGATTTGCGTAGGCTTGAGCATGCATACTTTGGTCCGGGCTTCTCCAATGCCGACGTGTGCAACCTTCTGGTAGCGATGGGAGTTATGGCAGCGGATTTTCGTGGGAATGAGACCGATTTGCTCAAGGCTACGGTAGATCGACTGGTAAATCGACAAATCATTGGTTGGTTCCAAAGGCGCATGGAATTCGGACCACGGGCACTTGGTGCAAGGTCGATTCTAGCCGACCCTCGTGACCCATCCATGCGTGAGAGAATTAATTTTGTGGTCAAGAAGCGCGAGCCTTTTCGCCCGTTTGGACCGGCAGTCCTTGAAGAAAAAGCAGCCGATCACTTCGATTTGGATCATCCTGTTCCGTTCATGACTGAAACATGTCAAGTAAAGTCTCAGCTCGATCTACCAGCAATTACGCACGTTGATGGTTCCGCGCGCGTACAAACAGTTAATGCCAAGCAGAATCCACGTTTCGCGCGTTTACTGCAAGAATTCGAACGACGAACGGGATGCCCTGTCCTGCTGAACACCTCGTTCAACATGCGAGACGAACCTATCGTGTGTAGTCTTGTCGATGCGTTCATTTGTTTCGTTCGCTCAAACCTCGATGCGCTTGTTGCTGAAGACTTCATCATAGATCGAAGCTCTTTTTGCTCTGCCAGTCCCGGAATATTTGATCGCTTAGAGGATCAGCGCCAGGCTGTTACTGGTCACAGTGTCTATACGCTTCTTTAGAAGACTTTCATGATACGTCCTGAGGATGTCCTGAAACCGACAGCGAATCGCTTGGCAGAGCTGTTGGCCTCCGATGACGGAAGTCGAATACTCCGGCTTCTTGCACAACTTGGAACTACAGATTCGATTCCAAAGACTGACAGCTCTCAAACCGCATTAGAGTCGGTTGCTGATGGCCCCGATCTGCTTGGAAACTGGGAGCGAAAGGTGGAGAGTGGACAGGTTCTTTTTGTGCGCAGCAGAAATAGTGAATCCAAGAGGCTTTGGGCAGACGTAGAACTGATCGGGCCAAAAGGAAGCAAACGACGAATAGTGCTCTTGGGAGAATCGGTTGCTCGTGGATTCTTTTACGATCCTCTTTTCAATCCAGCGATTGCACTGCGAAATATTCTTCAATCTGCCTCAGAAGATGTGGAGATAGTAGATCTTGCCCGAATTGATCTGCAATTGGATCCTTTGCTTGAACTTATAGAAAAATCCCTGGTCCTTGAGCCGGATGCCTTTGTGATTTTTGCTGGTAACAACTGGAGCCTGTCTACTCGATGGAATTCGAATCATTCTAGAGCGATCGCAGCGATTTTGCGGGAGGGAGGAGACTGGGGGCACCTAAGAACCTACTTTGAAACGCAATTGAGGAAACGCGTCAATTGGTTCTTGCAGTCTGTCGCGGCCATCTCGCAGAGAAACCAAATCCCTTTTCTATTCGTTCTTCCGGAGTTCAATCTTGTTGACTGGCAGGACAGGTTCGAGGGGTATTCTGCATTACTCAGGAAGGAGAATCTGCCCTTTTGGTTTCGTGCCAAAGAAGAAGCCGAAATCAGACTGGCCGACGGAGACTTCAAGGGTGCAGCTTCTCTGGCCATGGAGATCATCCAACTCGATCATGCGTCAACGCCCGTAGGTCTCGAAATTCTTGCAAAATGCAAGCTGAGTTCCAGAACAACCTCTGAAGCGAGACGGCTGTTGGAGATGGCTAGAGATGTGGATCTTCCGCTGCCCCTCCCAAAATCACCCCGATGTTATTCCGTTATACAGGAGGTAGTACGTTCGAAGGCGGAACAATTGGGAATTGCACTTGTCGACCTGCCTCGGAGATTCCAGGAGTACTTGTCGGGAGATCTGCCAGATCGCCGGTTATTTCATGATTATTGTCACTTGACGGCTGAAGGGATCCAGCTTGCAATGGCAGCAGCCGCCGAACGCTTGATTTTGATGACGAAGAAGACTGCACAGCCATGGTTGAAGCTAGCCAAGTTTGAGTGCTCATTGGATCCCAAGGTAATTGCGACAGCTCACTTCTTAGCAGCGATCCACAATGCGAACTGGGGCCAAGGTTTCGATATTGTCCATTTTCATTGCCAAAAAGCGGTTCAAAGCTCGTCCGAAATTGTTGGGGTGATGCTCCTGTTTGTCGACTTTCATCTCCGACGCGCACCCGCTACGTTTTGCAGCACATTCGAGCTGATGGCCAAAACCGAAGGTTCGTCAGCCGCGAGCTTTTTCATCTACACTCATAACCCGCGTCATGAGAAATGCCTACGGACGCAATTACTTGATTCCTTGGCACACGTCTTGAAAACCAGCAATCCTGAGATAGAGAAGCAAGTTAACCAACTCCTTAAGACGGAACATGGAGTCCGCTCGAGGAAGACAGACCTTCTCGAAAGCTTTCACGGGAACGCATCTTTTTCCGCTTTGGAGACTGGTTGGAAGAACAATCTTGGCTATTACCAGGCTTACAACAAAGTCTCCAGCTTCAGCTTCATCTCTGAGCAACCTTGCTGTGTTGAGCTCAGCCTGACCTATCGTGTTCCTGAATTTGCTTCGATCGAACGCCTGATTTCAATTTCCTTAAACGATGTGCCTGTTCAAGTGGTGCCAGCATGCCGGCACTGGCGAACGGAAGTCTTCCGCTTGCCCTCTAGTACGATCCGCGAGGGAATCAATTCTATTACCATTCATTGGCCTCAGCCCAATTGGTCCTGGTTAGACCAGACGGAAAGGATAGCCAGCCAGATCGAAATCGATCAGTGCGGAAGTATATCCGGTGTTTGGACAAGTGCATATGTTTAAGGCTATGGTTGTCCCTGAAAGCGCAGAATGAGAACACTTGGAGGAGAGTCACGCACGCCACTGATGTGCTGGGAACCAGGCTAGTATCATGTCGTGGCCTAAAGAAGCGACAACATGGAAGAGAGATCATTTCTAGCGAATCCTACAGCCGACAATGCCTTGTTATTGCTTCCTATATGACCTCTATTATGGCACGCCTGCTGAGTCGTAACACGCTAGATAACTCTGGTGGAGCCGCCCAGAACGGGTAGGTGACAAGGTGAGCAGTGAGAAACCGATATTGTCCGCCGTTCGATGTCCGATCCTGTATTTTTCGCGTGGATTCGGTCGTGGTCATGCGATCAAGGACATGACTATAGTCAGAGAGCTGGGTGAGTTGAGACCGGATCTGAAGGTCAAGTTCGTATCGTATGGAACCGGTGCAAGGACCTTCAAGCAGAACAACCAGTCGCTCATAGATCTTAACCTAAATGACACGAACCCATACTTGGAGACGCTAGTGGAAGCAGCTTCGCTGATTAGAGAGACATCGCCGCGCTTGGTAGTGAGCCATGACGAGTTTGCCGCGTTGCCTGCCGCGAAGACACTCCAACTTCCTGCTCTCTTTATTACTCGCTGGTTCTACGATTCAGCCGACCTAAAAGCGCGTAGTTTGCAATTTGCGGATGAGGTGATCTTTATCGAAGAGAAGGGAGTATTCGAAGAGCCAGCGTTTTTGAAGGGCAAAGTGTCGTACGTCGGCCCAGTTCTTCGTGAGTTCACGTACAGCAAACGAGATCGGATAAAGGCCCGGGCGGAACTCGGCCTGCCAGTCGATTCGACAGTAATCTCAGTCTTGGCAGGTGGAGCCTGGCCGGAGAAGTTTAGTCCAATTTTCGATCTAGTGTTGGCGGCTTTTGACTATCTGGGATTTGCCAATAAATGGATGGTTTGGATCGCAGCTGAGGACTTTCAGATGTTGTCCGCACGGCTGCGCACGCGGGCTAACGTGCTTCTCAAAGAAGCAGAACCGCAAATCGACCGTGTGATGGTGGCAAGCGATTTAGCGATTACTAAGGGAACCTACTCGCTGACTAAAGAGTTGGCTCACCTTGGGATCCCATCCATTTCGCTCTCCTATGGTTTAGAGCCGCTGGATGAGAGATTCGCCGAGTCCCTCTCCACGAACAAAGCACTGAAGGCCAGAACCACTGATGCAAATGGTCTGGCTGAATGCATGAACGAGATGTTAGGTTCATCGTGTTCGAAAAGCGCTTTCCAGGTCGCGGAGCAAGGCGGCGCGCGACGAGTCGCGCAAATACTGTCGAACCGCGCTGGAATCTGTTGAACGGGCGGTGCCCTCCATTCTGCGACATCGCCACTTATTAATGGGTCATGCACACTGAGTTGCACAAACATCTCAGACGCCTACCCTTTCCAGAGCAAAGACGTCGCTCTAAGCGGGGTGTTCGCCCTTGGCGGTGAAGCCATGAGAATGATTTCCTTCATGTCTTGTTCCTGAATCTAACAATTCTCGGAAGCCTGCATGTGCCCACTAGGAATCCCATCGAAACCGGCTCTTGCCCCTCCGCCCATAGCTGAACTCAACTGAGGGCGCAGGGATTGCCACAGCAAGATTAGCTTCTTTTTCGGCGAGGTTATGTTAAGAATCGGGCATGACATCAGAGCCAACTTCCGAACCCTTTCGCGGAAAGCCGGGTACGGAGCTGCAGTCGCCTTTATTCTGGGGATTACCATTGCCTCAAACACGGTTGTCTTTTCCCTAGTCGGCTCGACAGTTCTTCGTGCTTTGCCTTACAGGAATCCAGAGCATCTGGTCTTCTTGTGGGGAAGAAAGGAACCTGCGGGGCAGAAGTTAATGACTTCCTTTCTGGATATAGCGGATTGGCGCCGCCAGAATCAAGTTTTCGAACGAGTTGAGGCCTTCCATACCAGAAGTTACAATTTCACTGGCCAACAAGAGCCCCTGCGATTGCTTGCCCAGTGCGTGTCAAGTGGCTTCTTCCAGTTGCTGGGGACAAAAGCTGCACTAGGAAGGACCTTGGGCCCTGAGGATGAATTCGGCCAATCAATTGTCTTGAGCAATAGCGTTTGGAAGCGAGTCTTTGGAGGTGATCCGGAAGTTCTTGGTAGGCCCATAGTCTTAGATCAGAGGCCTTTTGTGGTCGTGGGCGTTATGCCACGCGATTTCTTTTTTTTCGACCAGGAGATTGATTTTTGGGCACCTCTCGACTTTGATCCAGCTATTCGTGGCCTGCGCCAAATTAGGCCCTTCACCGCGATAGCTCGTCTCAAGCAAAAAGTCACTCTGGCACAAACCCAGTCCGAAATGACGCGCATCGCTCATCTTCTCGAACAGGAACATACCAACAGCAACGCCGGCTACAGAGTAGAGGTGGTTTCATTGCGAGCGGAATACTACGGCCCAGCACAACTGGGCTTGTCTTTGCTCTTCGCGGCCGTCGCAGCAGTCTGGCTAATTGGTTGTATCAACATCGCGAACCTGGTTCTGTCAAAGTCGTTGCTCCGCGAGAAAGAGCTTGCAATGCGCATGGCTCTTGGGGCAAGTCGCACTGACCTTTTCCGCTATCTGGCCATTGAGAGTTTTTTCCTTGCAGGTTCAGGAGGCCTCACGGGCATTTTGCTGGGCTTCTGGGGAGCATCCCTTGCCGGGACGCTGATTCCTCAACAGACCAAGATGCCAATTGAAGCAATCAAGCTTGATGTGTGGGCTTTTGCTTTTGCTCTAGTTCTGACAGCGATCAGTGGCGTGATCATTGGGTTAATACCTTCCTTGAAGATCTTCAAGCCCTCGCTGCTTCAATGCTTGAGGGAAGCAAACAGAAGTCTGAGTTTGGGCACACAGCGCTTTCACCGTTTCTTGGTTGTTGCGGAATTGTCGGTGTCACTAGTTCTCGTCGTTGGAGCAGTTCTGCTCGTCAGCGAATTTCTCAGACTGCAAAGGATTAACCCGGGGTTCAGTACTGAAAACCTTCTAACTTTACGCATGATCCCAATCGGTCTAGCATCCAAGCCTCAACACCTAGTGGCGTTCTACGAGCAATTGCTTGAAGGGCTCAGTCACCTGCCAGGCGTGAGTTCTGTTGCACTAACCCACTTCCTGCCGCTAAAGACATCAGGAACAACTGGCTTTGTGATAGAGGGACGGGTGAAAGCGTTGGGCGATGAATGGCAGGCTGGTTACCAGATAGTAAGTCGTGATTACTTCGGAACGATGCGGATTCCTCTTCGAAAAGGACGGAGTTTTGAAGAATCAGATACGATGAACGCACCACCAGTCGCAGTGATCAATGAAACGTTCGCACGGCGATTCTTCTCAGGAGAGGAGCCTATTCGCAGACAGTTAAGAAGGCCTTTCCCAAATGCACCTTTAATCACAGTTGTTGGTGTCGTCGGGGATGTTCGTCACTCTGGCTTGGACAAAGAACCTCAACCTGAGATTTATTACTCTTACAAGGAATCACCGGTGCCGCCCATGAGCTTGGTGATCCGCAGTCACGTGGACCCCACAGCTTTGATTGGAATGGTCCGAGGGGAGATTCGAAGGCTGGACAAAAACCTGCCTCTGTTCGACCTTGCTCCCATGCAGGAGATTCTCGATCGGTCCGTCTGGCAGCCTCGTTTTGACAGCACTCTGCTGTCAGTCTTTGCTGTCCTCAGCCTAGTGTTGGCACTCACCGGTATCTACAGTGTCATGACCCAGGTCGTTGGCCAGCGCACCCGTGAAATTGGCATACGCATGGCCCTGGGGGCGCAAAAGGCCGATGTTCTCAAGCTAGTAGTGGGACAGGGGGCGCGACTCATAGTCATTGGTATCGGAGTCGGTCTTCTGATCGGTTATCTCGTCAGCCGCCTCGTGTTGGGACTGTTGCATGGAGCCCTAGCCCCAGATCCAGGCGTCTTCTTGGCTGTTTCCCTTTTGGTGGGTGGAGTCGCGCTATTGGCGTGCTACTTGCCCGCTCGACAGGCCACCAGAATCCAGGTTGTCGACGCACTGCGGCAAGAATAACTCTCGGTGACGCGCTTATTGCCGATCGGCAGTGGAGTTTGTCCCCGAAAAACACAACTCTCGACAGAAGGAATTAGACTGAGACCTTGGCTCTCAGTTCAGCAACCGCAAGCATGTTCTCCTGGCTTGAAAAATCAGCAGTTCGACCTTTCAGGAAAGCCGAGTTCGCACGACCGATTTTTCGGCGCCCGAAGTTGCTGAAAGGCCCTAATAATGACAACGAGGAAAATGGCTCAGTGAAAAACTGATGGATTTCCGCGTTGCCCCGACGGCAATGGTTCTCGGAGGCACAACTATCTCGGCTGACTTAGCTAGTGGCTGTCTGCCAGCCAGAGTTTCTGAGTTTGGTAAAATAACATTCCATGATGAGTAAATTTACCAACTTTCTCGAGGCAAGGGAACAGGCCTGGCATGAAGCCAGCAGCCTTGAAGAAGAACTCGTATTAGAATGCTTGCTGTGCGGGCGATTGCCAATGCGCGTGAGTAGCCTAGATCAAGTTATTTCGAAAGCAATATATTTGTATGGAGTTTTTGAGGCCCCAGAATTGGCATTCATAAGAGGCGTTGTGAGACCAGGAGCAACGGTGGTTGATGCTGGTGCGAACATCGGTGTCCATACGCTCGTTATGGCTGATTGTGTAGGAGCTTCAGGGATGGTACATGCGTTTGAACCGAGTGCTGCCTTTCGACTGTTGAAAGAGAACGTCCAGCTAAATGGATTCCAGTCAAGGACTAAGTTGCACAATATTGGGCTAGCAGCCTGTCGGACTTTCCGAGCAAGCAAGTAACCGGGAAGAAGAGGGAAACGTAGTTACAGCATGAGCGCACACTTCAAAGCGGTGGACCGAGAAACCCTTTACCTGTTTCCACCC
>Ga0187893_10008339_pt1 | contig 16384 bp, 11 predicted proteins | sample MA1701074metaG_FD_139574 | JGI IMG/M metagenome (GOLD analysis project Ga0187893, IMG submission 139574) | White microbial mat communities from a basaltic lava cave in the Kipuka Kanohina Cave System on the Island of Hawaii, USA - MA170107-4 metaG ...
GAGCCGCGGCACGGCGATCTGGATCGAGGAATTTCTCCAACGGTTCGAGCCGGATCCGCTGCGATACTACCTCACGGCCATCGCGCCCGAGTCGCGCCGCACCGCGTTCGAGCCCGACGATTTCGTCACGCGCAACAACTCGGAGCTCGTCAACAATCTCGGTAATTTCGTGAACCGGACGATGACCTTCGCACAGCGGTATTTCGAAAGCAAGGTGCCCGCGCGGAGTGCGCTCTCCGAAGCTGATCGTGGTCTCCTGGCGCTCCTGCCGGCCTCCGCCGAAAAGGTGGCGGGCCATCTTGGCCGGTTCGAGTTTCGCGACGGAATGGGCCAGATCATGGAGCTGTCGCGCGCCGGCAACAAGTACTTCGAGGATCGCCAGCCCTGGAAGCAGCGGAAGGAGGACCCCGCGGCGTGCGGCACGACGATCAATATCTGCGTCCAGACCGTCCGCACGCTGGTCGCCATCATGGCGCCGTACCTCCCTCACAGCGCCGCCCAAGGGGCGAAAATGCTGGGCGTGGACCCTTCGCTCAAATGGGGGGATGCGGCCCGCGAAATCCCGCCCGGGTCGCCCCTCGGCGAGCCTCGGATTCTCTTCCGGAAAATCGATCCCGCCACGGCGTTCGCGTGACCCCGGTCGGGGTTGCAGCGACGCTGGCCCGGATTAATAATGAAAGCGGACACCGATGGCCGAGATTGGTCAGCAGATCCACGACCTCGCGCTGCGGGTCGGCAAGTACAAGCCTCAAGCCTACTATTTCGTCTTCGAGGCGCTGGACCACACCGTGAAGACGGTGGTCAAAGAGCGCCGTCACGTGACGGGGCAGGAGCTGCTGGAGGGGATCCGTCTGCTCGCCATCGAGAAATTCGGGCCGATGGCCACGGTGGTGTTCAATCTCTGGGGCGTGAATCAGACCGCGGATTTCGGCGAACTCGTGTTTCAGCTCGTCGAATCCGGACTGATGGGCAAGACCGACCGCGATTCCCGCGGAGATTTCGCCAACGGGTTCATCTTCGAAGAGGCGTTCTCGATCGAAAAGACGATCCGGACCTGAGTCCGGCAACGCCCGCCTCTGGTATACTCTGAGCGATGGACCGATGCCACCGCTGTGCCGAGCTTCTGCCGTCCGGCGCCAAGCTCTGCCCGTGCTGCAATGAACCGGTGACTCCGGGCGGCGCCCTCGTCGACCGGGATCTCGAACATTTGCGGCTCCTGTCGATTTTCACGTACGTCTACGCGGGGATCACGGCATTTTTCTCCTGCTTCCCCCTGCTTTACGTGGTGCTGGGAGTGTTGATGCTCTCGGGCGGAATTCCGATGCACGGCAAAGAGCAGGCGCCCCCCGAGATTATCGGTCTGCTGTTCGTTGTGGTCGGCGGCGCCATCGTCATCCTCGGCTGGACGTTTGCGGTCCTGCTCTTCCTGGCGGCGCGACGGCTGGGATCGTTCCGAGGCCGGACGTTTTGCATGGTTATCGCCGCCTTAAGCTGCCTGTACGTCCCGCTGGGGACGGTTCTCGGGGTTTTCACTCTCGTAGTGCTCACGAGGCCCTCGGTCCGCGCCCGGCTCGCCCCACGGGCTCCTGCGGCCTGACCCCGAAAGGGCGTCGTTTCCGGTAGATCGAGCCGGTTTTGTTAACGGCGCGCGACGGCCTCTGAGAGGGCGCCCGCCGTTAGCGCGCGCGGCCGCCGACGCGCGTTGGAACGAACATTGCTCCTGGGTGATGGTGCGACGACTCGGATGGGGCCTCGTCGGCTGGATAGTACTGGTGAACTGTTCGCTGGTTCTGATCTCCCTGGCGGTCCTGGTCATTCACTGCGCATATCGGGCGTACAACCACGCCTCCCTCTTGGTTGAACTCGGCGCCCTTCGTGGATGGGCCGAGCAGTTTCGCGATGCGGACCTTGACGGAAATGGAATCAAGGACTATTGGACGAATGACGTCGCCGGAGTGTACTACGTTCCTGAATTTGGCGGCCAAGACTTGGAGATGGCGTGCGCCGACGGGCGAACATGCCGCGCCTACCCGGGGCATCGCTCGGCCGCCCGGTTCGGCTACTGGCTCTTTGCGCTCCAGCAAGGGGCCGATCTCGACGGTCGACCGGCTTGGTTTCGGGATCATGCGTCGACGCAGTTCGCCGTGGCTGCGTTGCCGAGCTTCTACCGACTTCCCGGGGATTACGTCTTTATACTGCGGGAAGGGGGTCGTGTGAGCTCCTGGGATCCCGGCGGGAATGAATTCTGGAAGGTGCGGCCGTTGACCGATGTCGAGAAGACAGAGGGGATGATTTCTCTTCCCTCCCAGAGGATCGAGGTGGTGACGGGAAAGTACGATTAAGGGACCGACGTCAATCTGCGGTGCCCGCCTGAGCCGCCGCCCACGCCGGGTCCCCTGGCGTGGCTTCGACGATCCGGATCTGCCCCGTCAGCTCCCCCTCCTGCCCCCGCTTTCGCGCCGCCTCCAGCTTCACGACCAGAACGTGAATCGGGCGCCCCTCGTGGTCGTTTTCACCGTCGGCCCCCAGCGCGAATTCCCCCTCGTTCGCCAGCGGATCCTTGCCCGGACCCCGATACGTGACCACGAACGACGGCCCGCCGTCGAACGGAACCAGGTCCCCCGCCACAAACGGGCAGGCGAACGGCGAAACGTCCAGCTTCTTCCCCTTGAGCTTCACCTCGGCCAGCCGGCGCCAGAACGCCTGGCCGACGCCTCGGGCCGCCCCGGGCGACTCCTCGTTCAGGCGCTCTTCTCGTAAGAGCTCGATCGTCCGCTCCCCCAGGTAGCGCAAATTATTTCTGCAGTGCGTAGTCCGGCCGCGAACCCTCGCGCCGTGAAACGCTACCAACAGGAATGACGCCGCGACGACGGTCGCGCCCGTGACGATGAGAACCTTGACAATCCCCCGGTTCACGACGCCATTATATCGCGGCCAACGACCCGTCGCCCGGAGCCGTAGTACACCTCGAGGGTAGGATGGCGGACACCCAAGCGCGGGCTCTCTACAAGAAGTATCTCGACCCGAAGATCCTCGACAAGATCACCGCCACTGAGCTCAAGGCTCGCTCGCTCGTCGAGGGCTTCATGATGGGCCTCAACAAGAGCCCGATGCGCGGGTTCAGCGTCGACTTTAAGCAGCATCGCGAATACGTCCACGGCGACGACCCCAAGTACCTCGACTGGAAGGTTTGGGGCCGGTCCGACCGCCTCATGATCAAGGAGTTCGAGCAGGAGACCAACGCCCGGGTCCATCTCGTGCTGGACGCCTCGAAATCGATGAAATACGGTTCGGGCGACGCCAACAAATTCGACGTCGCCGCCACGATCGTCGCCAGCCTGGCGTACCTCGCGCTGCAGCAGCGCGACTGGGCCACCTTCACCATGTTCGCGAACAACATCGTGCGCGAGGTCCCCGGAAGCACGAACCGTCACCACGTCGCTACGATCCTGCACGAAGTCTATTCGACGACGCCCGATCAGCAGACCGATCTCGCGACCTCGCTCCTCTACTTCTCCGAAAAAGTACAGCGGCGCGGGATCGTGATCCTCGTGTCCGACCTCCTGGACGACCCCCCGAAGATCATCAAGGGGCTGAGCTACCTCAAGGCCAAGCGTCACGACATCATCGTGGCCCACGTGATGGACGAATTCGAGCTCACCTTCCCGTTCAAGCAGCTCACGATGTTCCAGGGGATCGAGGAGGCGGAGCTGCGCCGCCTCACGGACCCCCAGGCAATCCGGCAGGAGTACCTGAACGCCCTCAACAGCTTCCTGGCGGAAATCCAGCGTGGGTGCACGAACTTCCAGATCGACTACCTCCGGATCGGGACGCACCAGTCGCTCGAATCGATCCTCAGCGCCTATCTGGCCCGCCGGTCGAGGCTCGTGGGATAGCGCCGGATGGAATTCCTCAACCCCCTCTTCCTGGCCGGGATGGGCGCGATCGCGGCGCCGATCATCATCCACCTCCTCAACCGGCAGCGCTACAAGAAGGTCGAATGGGCCGCGATGCGTTTCATTCTCGAGGCGATCAAGCGCACGCACCGGCGGCTTCGCCTCGAGGAGATCCTGCTCCTCATCATGCGCTGCCTCATCCTGATGCTGCTGGCGCTGGCGCTTTCGCGACCCTTCATCACCGGCTCGCTGCTGGGCCTGGCGTCGGAGGGGAACCGCTACGCGATCATCGCGCTGGACGCCTCCTACAGCACGGGCGCCCGGACGGGGCACGAAACCGCTTTCGACCGCGCGAAAAAGCAGGCGGCGGGGATCATCTCCGACCTGCAAAAGGGGGACAAGCTGAGCGTCGTCATCCTTTCGCACACGCCGCACGCGCTGCAGGCCGATCCCACCAGCAACCTGGAGGCGGCCCGGACGGAGGTGATGAACCTCGCGCCCAGCCACGGCGGGGCGACGCTGGCGTCAAGCCTGGAGCCGCTTCGCGAGCTCGTGAAAAAGTCCAAGCTCAAGAACATCAACCTCTACCTCCTGACCGACAACCAGCGGCGTTTCTGGCTCGGGCTCAAGGAGGAGCCGAACTCGGACCGGCGCATCGCCTTTGAAAACCTCGCGCAGAGCGCGCGCACGTACGTCATCGACGTGGGCCAGGACGTCGGGCCCAACCTCACGGTGTCCGGCCTGCGGACGAGCACGCCCGTGATCACCCGCGGGTTTCCGTTCAAGTTCATCGCGGACGTCACGAACTACGGCGGCGATCCCGTGCAGAACGTGGAGCTGACGCTGTGGGTGGGTGAGCAGCGCCACAGCACGCGCACGATGCAGCTCAATCCCGGCGAGACAAAGTCCGCGGCGTTCGACTACCGTTTCGACATCACCGGCCCCGTGCCCGTGCGGGCGCAGCTCTCGGCGGACAGCCTGGAGATCGACAATCACCGCCACCTCGCGCTCGACGTCGAGGAGGGGGTGAAGGTCCTGGTCGTGGACCCGAAAATCCTTGAGCCGCCGCTCAAGAGCGAGTCGTTCTTCCTCCGCTACGCCCTCAATCCCCAGTTCGAAGAGGGCAAGACCGAAAAGAGCCCGATCCTGTTCAGCACCGCCGCCCCGCGCGACTTGGACGCGATGGACCTAAACGAGTACCGGGTCGTGTTCCTGACGAATGTGGGGGACGACATCGCGGAGGCGGCCGTCCGCCGGCTGCACGAATACGTCAAGAACGGCGGCGGACTCATCCAGTTCCTCGGCGGCGCGGCGTCGGCGGGGTCCTTCAACTCGAAATACCTCGGGGAAACCGGCTTTCTGGCCGCGCCCCTGGGGGGGCAGGGGGGGGATTCGACGCGCAAGCGCTTCGTGAACATCCAGGAGTCGGAGACCGACCACCCGGTGTTGCGCGAGCTCAAGGACCACAACCGGAGCCTCCGGCAGCTGCTCGTCTACCAGTATTTCTCGGTCGACGAGACCCGGCTTCCGGAGGGGGCGCTCGTGCTGGCGCGTTACGCGGGGGGCCAGGGAATGGCGGAAACCGGGTCGCCTGCGATCGTCGAGCGCCGCATCGGCAAGGGGCGCTCGATCCTGATCACCACCTCGGTCGGCGACGAGACGTGGTCGCACATGTTCGCGGACTATACGGGGACGTTCCACATGTTCCTGCACGAGCTGACGCGCTACTCGTCGCGCGGCGGGGCGGAGACGCTGCAGATTCAGGTGGGCGAAACGATCACAAAACTGGTCCCGTCGGAGCTCTTCCAGAAGGAGGTCCTCCTGCGGCCTCCAGAGCGCGAACCGATTCCTCAGACCGTTTCGAAAAACGACGCGGGGGAGTTCCGAGTATCGTTCGACGCGACGGAGCTCTCGGGTCTGTACCTCCTGCAGCGCGCCACGACGGCCGTCAAACCCGGCCCCGAGGACACGGTGGCGTGGTTCGCCGTGAACATCGACCCGCGGGAGGGCGACCTGTTGCGCGAGCCGCCGGAGGAGATGAAGAAATTCCTGGAGGACCGGCGGGTCCTGCTGCTCGCTCCGGGCTCGGACCCCACGCCCATCGTCGAAAAAACCTCGGGGGCGGAGTACTGGAAGGAGATCGCGATCCTGCTGCTGATCCTGATGGCGGTCGAGATGTTCTTCGCCTGGCGCTTCGGATCTTTCAGGAAGAAATCGTGAATCGTCGATCGACAATCCACAAGGGACCGCGCGCGAGAATGGATGATGGTCGATCGGCCATCGTCGATTAGAACCATGGAAGAGTTTTTTCTCTGGCTCTTCGGCGTCAGCGACGCCGCGGACGCCAAGAACTGGCGGATCGACTGGCTCGGCTCGATCCCGCTCTGGTTCGTGTTCATGGCGCTCGTGCCGGGGGTGGTATTCCTGAGCTGGAGCCTCTACAAGCGCGAAACGGGGTTCATGACCCGGTTCCGCCGCGGCCTGTTGATGGGGCTGCGGCTGGCCGCGTTTGCCGTGCTCCTGATGATCCTGATGCAACCGGTCGTGTCGATGGACCTCGAAACCTCGGTCAAGGGAGTGGTCGTCGTGCTCGTGGACGACTCGCTGAGCGTCGGCCTCAAGGACGACCAGTACAATTCGGAGGAGATCGCCGGTATCGCGGGGGTCTGCGCGATCGATCGTGGGGACGTGAAGAAGAAGACGCGCTTGGAGCTCGTGCAGGCGTGGCTCAAGAACGGCGACCTGAAGGTGCTCGACAGCATCCGCGCCAAGAGCGAGCTCAAAGTGTACACGTTTTCCTCCGAGCTCAAGGAGGCGGGGCCGATCGACAAGATCGAGCCGCGCGGCTCCAGCACGCGCCTGGGCGACGCGGTGCTGCAGGCTCTGAGGGAGGTCCGCGGCAAGCACGTCAACTCGATCCTCGTCATCAGCGACGGCCGCTCGAACGCGGGCCTGACGGTGCAGTACGTGGCCGACAGCGTCGCGGCGCGCCGCCCGCCGATCCCGATTTACGCCGTCGGCGTGGGGTGCGACAAGCCGCCGCGGGACATCAAGCTGCTGCGGGCCAGCGCCGAGCCTGTGGTCCAGAAGGACGACGACGTCGTTTTCGAATTCGAAATCGACCACACGGGCTACGCCCCCGGCCAGGCCGTACAGGTCCAGCTTCTGGGCGAGGGCGGCCGCATCCTCATCCGCAAGGAGGTCCAGCTCGGCGTCAGCGGCCACTCGGTCAAGGACCGGCTCGTGACCAAGGCGGACAAGGAGGGCGAGATCCCTTACACCGTGGAGGTCGTGCCGCAGCCCGAGGAGATTTCGCAGGACAACAACAAGCAGTCCCAGACGGTGCTCGTCATCGACAAGCGGATCAAGGTGATGCTCGTCGAGGGCATCGCGCGCTCCGAGTACCTGTTCCTGCGGTCGTCGCTGATCCGCGACACGAAGCTCCACGCGTTCTGTTTCCTGGCCTCGGCCGACCCGGCGTGGCCGCAGGAGCTGAGCCTGGAGCTTCTCCGCAAGGGAGAGCGCGGCCTGAGCCAGTTCCCGGGCGAGTTGAAAGACCTCAAGGAATTCGACGTGGTCGTCCTGGGGGACGTCAATTTGCGCACGCTCGGACAGCCCCGGAGCGGCAGCGACCTGTCGATAGACTGGCGGAAGCTGGGCGACAATCTCGTGCGGTTCGTCGAGGAGTTCGGGGGGGCGGTGATCTTCCTCGGCGGCCACGAGTACGACCCCTGGTCGTATCGGGACACGCCGCTCGAAAAACTGCTGCCGGTCAAGATCCCGACGGTGAACCCGCTGCAGGGGAAGATCTTCAGCGAGCCGTTCCACCCGCGCCTGACCGCGCACGGTCGCGGCGATCCGATGCTTCGCCTCAAGGCGGACGAGGAGCAGAACGTCAAATTCTGGGAGCAGCCGGACGGGTTGCCTCCGCTCTACTGGTACACGCCGGTGCGCGAAACCAAGCCGACGGCGCGGACGCTGCTGACACATCCCAACGGCTCGATCCTGATGGCAACGATGCAGGTCGGGCGCGGCAAGACCCTCTACATCGGCACGGACGAAATCTGGCGGTGGCGCGAGTTCACGCGCGACACGACCTACTACAAGTTCTGGGGCACCGCGATCCAGCGCATGCGTCTCGGGCGGCTGGCGCGCGACAAGCGATACAACCTCTTCGTCAAGCCGGTCCACACGCTGGGCGAGAAGGTCGAGATCGAGGCCCAGGTCTTCGACGAAAACCTCCAGCCTTCGCGCGTCGAGGAGGTCGAGGTCAAAGTCGAGGCGCCCGGCTCGCAGCAGCCCGAAAAGGTCCAACTCAAGGCGGTGGAAGGGCGTCCCGGCATCTACAGCGGCGTTTACGAGCCCAAGCGCGACGGCGCGTACCGGCTCTGGCTCGGTTCCGAGGAGCGGGTCGAGGACCGGACGCTGGAGACGTTTCTCGTCAAGACGCCGGTCCTGGAATTCGAGGCGATCAGCATGGATCCGGCGCCGCTCAAAGCGCTGTCCGAAAAGACGGGCGGGCGCTATGTGCCGCTGAACGAGGCCGGCAAGCTGGCCGAGGACATCAAAAAGGGGACCGCGCTGCCGCCGCTTCGCGAGCGCAAGGAGCGGGACCTCTGGGACACGCCGCTGGCCTTCCTGCTTTTCTTCCTGTTTATCGTGGCCGAATGGGCCCTGCGAAAGAGATGGGGTTTGGCCTAGAAGGCGGAAGGGGGAAGGGGCGGGGAACCAGACCTCATTGGAAAATTTTCCGAAAAGAGTCAAATTAGAATCGCGTCGTGGCATAATGAGGTCAGGCGGAGGCGGCTTCGGGGTGGGAGCTGCCTCCGCCTTTTTCGTTGCCGGTGGATTGCCGGAACATTTTCGCGCTCCCGCGCCTCTAACTAAAGGATGGGGCGCCGCCTAACCGGGGCGGCGCGGAAACCGTAGTTATTCAAGAGGACGCCGGATCCGCATCATGATGAAGACTTTGGCTTGGGCGGCGGTCGCGCTGCTCTCCGCAATGCCCGCGGCGGCGCAGGACAAGCCTGAAGCGACGGTGACCACCACTCGCAGCGTCCACAAGAGCCGCTCGTTCTCGCTCACCGCGGACAAGGGGTTGCGCCTCGACCTCGGAGACGAGTCGCGCACCATCCCGCTCGACGAGCTCGTCTCGGTGCAGTTCCAGGGGAGCGCGGGATCGCGCGCGAGCGCCGGAACCCCCACGACCCAGGCCGTCCTCGCGAACGGCGACACCGTGTATGGAACCGTCGAGAGCGAATCCGACAGCGCGCTCCGGCTGCGTACCGTGTTCGGCTCGATCTCCATCAAGCTCGAACATCTCCGGAAGATCGCCATCCTCACGACCCGCGGCGGCCGATGGACCAAGGCCCCGGACCTCTCCCGCGGCGACCTGATCCGGCTCGCGAGCGGCGAGGAGGACGTCGGAATGGTCGAGCGCATCGGCGAAACCGAGATCGGGTTCCGGTCCTCGATCCTCAAGGAGCGGCTCAACTATCCCGTAAAGGACGTTTCGGAAATCCATTTTCAGCCGGTCGGCGGCCGCACGGCCTTCGAAGCGTCGCGCACGTACGCGTCGGTCGGTCTGGCGGACGGCTCGTCGCTCCGCGGCAATCTCCGCGAGCTTTCCCCGGCGGGGGTCAAGCTGGCGGCCGAGATCGGCTCGATCGGCGACCCCTCCTTCCCGATTTCACTCGTCGCCTCGATCACGCTGCACAACGGGAGCCTCGTCTATCTTTCGGACCTCGCCCCGGCGAGCGCCCTCGAAAAGCCGTACGTCGGCGTCGGCCCCATGCTGTTTCCTTACCAGCGGGATCGGTCGGTCGCCGGCGATGACCGGCCCCTCAGCGTCGCCGGCAAGCGATATCCCAAGGGGCTGGGCGTTCATGCGCACTCGGAGCTGACCTACGCGCTCGATGGGAAATTCGGCACGTTTCAGGCGATTGCCGGGCTTGACGACAGCGCCAGCGGCAAGGGAAGCGTCGTGTTCAAGGTCCTCGGGGATGGCAAGGTGCTGTTCGATAGCGGGGTGGTCGCCGGGCAGGCATGGGCCGAAGCGCTCGGCGCCGGCTCGGCCCCCAAGGAGATCCGGCTGGACGTGCGAGGGGTGCAAAAGCTTACGCTGCGGGTGGAATCCGGTCCGGACGACGACGTCCAGGATCGGGCGGCGTGGGCTGATGCCAAGCTCATACGATGAAAGGCGGAAAGCGGAAGACGGAGACGGAAGGCGAAAGACGGATGAAGAAGGAAAAGCTTGGATGGATCCTGGGGTTGGCGGCCCTGCTGATCCTGCCGGCCTTCCCGCAGGACTCGGAGAGCGGCAGCAGCGGGCGGCGGCATGACGATCCGGAGGTCCGCAAAGCCGTGCAGAAGGGCCTCGACTATATCGCCGCGCGCCAGCAGTCGAACGGCGCCTGGCGGGCCCGCATCATGGCCAAGGGGATCGACCCGCTCGGGACCCAGGACGACCACGTCGCGACGACCGCGCTCGCCGCGCTCGCCATGATGTCCGACGGCAGCTATCCCGACCGGGGAAAGTACGCCGAACATGTTTCGAAGGCACTCGACTGGATCCTGAGCTGCCAGACCGATTCGGGCTATATCACCGCCAACGGCAGCCGGATGTACGAGCACGGATTTGCGACGCTATTCCTGGCCGAGGTCATGGGCATGACCCAGAAGCGGCGCAAGGAGGTGGAGGAGGCGCTGCGCAAGTCGGTGCGCCTCTACGAAAACTGCCAGTCGCCCGACGGCGGGTGGCGGTACCAGCCCGCGCCGATCGCCAGCGACATGTCGCTCACGGTCGTGGCGCTGCAGGCCCTCCGCGCCGCGCGCAATCGCGGCATCGCCGTCAAGAAGGAGGTCGTCGAGCGCGGAATGAAGTACGTCGCCTCGTGCGAGAACCGGGGCGGCGGCTGGCACTATCAGCCGGGCAACCGCATCACCTTCAACCTCACGGGCGCCGGGATCGTGTCGCGATACAGCATCGGCATCACCGAGCAGGAGATCCAGGACCTCGAAAAGCACTTCCGGTATCTGCGCTCGACGTACAACGGTTCGATCCGACGCGGCATGATGTCCAATCACTTTTTCTACGGGAATCTCTACGCCGTGCAGGCCTTCTATCAGAGGGGCGGGGAGCACTGGCAGTGGTATTGGGAGCGGATCACGCGCGACCTGCTTGCCAACCAGTACGACGACGGCCATTGGGAGGACGACGTGCACCCGAACTTCGCCACGGCGGCGGCGTGCGTCATCCTGCAGGTTCCGAGGGAGTATTTGCCGATCATGCAAAAATGAAGACGAAAGACGGAAAGCGAAAGACGGAAAACGGAAGGCGGAAAATGGAAGCACTGCCGGCGGTGCTGTTTGCGCTGACGAGCGGGCTGCTCGTGCTGGCGCAGGACGCGCCCCCGAAGCAGGACCCCGCGATCGACCGGGTGATCACGAGGATCCAGAACGTCGAAAAAGACTCCAAGGCCAAGCCGGGCGACGAGACCCCCGGCGGCCACCCCCAGGGTCATTTCTGGGGCGGCAAATATTACGACTCGTCGATGATCATCCTCCCGCGCGACGAGCGGGTGATCCAGGGGCTCGACCGGCTGACTGCGTTCGTTCGAAGCGGGCTGTGGCCCGACGCGGCGCGAAACCTCCAGGAGATGATGGAGACCTTCCCGACGCAGATCCTGCAGCTCAAGAACGATCCGAACCTGTTCGTCGGGGTCAAGGCCTGGTGCGAGGAGACGATCCGCACGAGCCCGGAGCTCCTCAAGGCCTACCGCGAAACTTTTGACGACCGCGTTCGCGTCGCCATGGAGCGCGCCCTGGAGCGGATGGACGCACAGGCTCTCAAGACGCTGGCGCTGGCGTACCCTCTGACGACCCCCGGCCGAGAGCTGCTGTCCCGGCTCTCGGCCCTGCAGTCGGAGGCCGGCAACTACGACGAAGCCAGCTTCTTCCTCCGTCGTGTGGTAACGCTCTATCCGGACGACCCGAATCTGGCCTCCGACTTGATTCCGCAAATGGCGGTGATCCTGGCGAGGCTGGAGAACGCGGTCGCCTTGCAGCAGCTGCTCGCCGACTGCGCCGAGCGGAAGATCGACGCGGTCTCGATCGAAGTCGGCGGTCGCCGCCTCGCGCTCGGCGCGTTCTTGCGCGAGCGCATTGCGGCGTTGCGGAGCGCCACACACGCGGGAGCCGACCGGACCCGGCTGTCGGACCATTTCGAGTCGCGGCCCGGCACGGTCGGGCCGTCCAAGTTCAAGTGGAAGTATGCGCTGAGCGAAGGCGGGGGCGCCGGAGGAGCCGGAACTCCCGGAGCGGTGCGCGCCTCTTTCATCCTGCCCGCGGTCATCGGTCGCCGGGCGATGTTCAACGTGAGCTTCAAGGCGGTGGCCCTGGACGTCCGCAACGGCAAGGTCATGGATATCGTCGAGCGTCGAGGCGCCGGCGGCGCGCGCGCGGACGACCCCCTGGAGCAGAACTTTGTGTTTCGCAACTATGTGGGCCGGCAGGCCCCGCCCCTCAGTTTCTATGCCATGACGGCGCTTGGAGACCACGGGTACTATTCGCTCTACCGCTCGGTCGAGGAGGCCGGCCAGCGCGGACGCTCGGTCCAGGTGAACGTCCGGAATCTGGAGGCCCGCGATTTCGCGGCCGGCAAGCAGATCTTCAGCCTCAACGAGCGCAAGCTCAGCATGCTCGCCCCCCCCGAACCGGTGGGGGACAGCTTGTACTGCGGTTTTTCGTCCCGTGAGAATCAGACCGTCCCTCCCGACACGCACGTGGCGCGCCTGGACCGGGTCACCGGCAAGCCGGTGTGGCAGACCTTCCTCTTCATGAACACGGGGAAGCAGGTTCCCATGTTCGGGCCGTTCAGCGAAGCGCCGCCCGTGGTCGTGACCTTCGACCGGGGAGTCCTCTACTGCTCGACCAATAACGGCGCTTTCGCCGCCCTGGAGGCGATGACCGGGCACATCCTCTGGATCCGAACCTACGAGCAACAGCCGCTCGGCCTCATGCCCGCGCCGCCGCTCGTCTTCGGCGAAGGGGTGATCATGGCGGGCAGCGACACGGACGAACTGACGAGCCTCCACCCGGACACCGGCCGGATCCGGTGGAAGGTCCGCGAGCTCCCGATCCGCGCCGGGACTCCGGCGTACATCGAGGGGATCGCCGCCGACAAAATCGTAATGACGGGATCGGAGGTGCTCTGCCTGAACGCCGCCAACGGAAAGCGCCTCTGGAAGCAGCCGGTCCGCTCGAATGTCGCCGGCAAGGGGGCGCTGACTGAGGATTCGCTCTTCGTCCCGACCGAGGACGGGATCGACCGTTACTCGCTGCAGGCGGGCGAGCCGCGCGCGGTCCTCGCCTGGAGCGCGGTGTCGACCATGGGCTCGGGCGATCGGACTGGATTCCCGGGCAACCTGCTGCTGGTCGATGGAGGATTCCTGACGTACTCGGAGCGGGTCGTGAACTTTTTCGCGCCCGCGGACAAGGAGCCGCCCAAGCCGGACGATCGTCGGGATTATTGATGGCGATTCTGGAGCGCAAAATCGGACAGCTGCGCGCCAAGCTGCGCGCGCTGCACCTCGGCGACGGCACGGGGAGGCTGGTCGCATTCATCGCCGTATTTGCGCTGCTGAGTTTCGTGTGCGACTACCTCTTCCACCTCCCCGTCGGCGTGCGGGCGATTCTTCTCGTGGGTTTCTTCGGCGGGATCGCCGCGGTCGTCTGGCGGCAGCTGGTGCGGCCGCTCGGGGCGCCGCTCTCCGACGACGACATGGTCCTGTTCTACGAAAGCGCCTATCCCGAGTCCGGCCACCGGCTGATTTCCGCGCTGCAGCTCCGCCGGCAGGTCGACCGTCCCGACTATCCGTTTTCGAGGCAGCTCACGCAGACCGTCATTGAAGAGGCGGAGACCTTCGCCCAGCAGATCGATTCGAGCCGGCTAGGAAGCACGCCCGAATTTCGAAAGAGGCTGGCGACGGGCGCGGGGTTGGCCGGAGCGGTGATCCTGCTCGCGCTTCTGGCGCCCACCCTCTTCTCGATCTGGCTGCAGCGGTTCTTTCTGTCGAACACCGACTGGCCGCGAAAGACCAATCTGACCGTCGAATTCCACGACTCGAAAAAGGACGCCTGGATCGCCTGGAAGAGCGGCGAAACCATGAGCGTGGTCCGCGGCGAATCGGCCCGCGTCCGCGTGGTGGACACCCGGCGCTCCGCCCCCGATCGAGTGTGGCTGACGTACCGGGCCCAGGGCGGCGCCAAGTCGTCGATCGGGATCGACTACAACCCCGCCCTGCCGAACCGGTACGAGTACACCTTCGAGCAGGTCATCGACGACATCGCCTTCGACGCCCAGGGCGGCGACCACAAAATTTTGGACTATCGTCTGGCCGTCAAGATTCCCCCCCGCTTGAACGAGGTGCGGACGGGGTATCGGCTCCCCCGGTACACCCGCGCCCCTCCCGCCGAGGAGGCGCGCCGGAACGAAACGGGCAACGTCGAGTGCATCCCCGGGACCGTCGTCCTCTTTTTCGGAGTCGCCAACGTCCCGGTCCGGGAGGCGTGGCTGGAGCTTCCCGAAGGCCGCGCCGACCTGAAGATCGAGGAGGGGATCCGGCTGTCCAGCGAGTTCAAGGTGATGGCGCAGGGTGAATACAAGGTGCGAATGATTTCGATCATCGGCCTGGAAAACCGGGAGGAGAGCCGGTTCTCGATCCGGATCAAGCCCGATCGGGCGCCGGCGGTCACGATCGTACGGCCCGCGCGCGATCTCAAGGTCCTTTCCGACTCGAAGATTCCGATCGGGACCGAGATCGAGGACGATTTCGGGATCGACACGGCCTCGATCCGGGCGCAGGTGACTCGCAAAAAGGGGACGATCGACGCCGAGGTCTCGACGCCCGTCGAGTTCGGGACCCCGGCCGGCACGATCCCCAGGCAGGCGGCGGCCATCCACGTCTTCGACCTGGCGGCGCTCAAGCTCGAGGAGGGCGACGAGGTCGTCTACTATGCCCAGGCCTCCGACCTGAACGACGTGGCGCCCAAGCCGGGCTCGGGCGAGTCCAGCCGCTTCAAGTTCACGGTCGTGTCGCGGGCCACGCTAGAAGAGGAGATTCACGAGCGCGGCAAGGAGATCCTGGCGGATCTCGAAAAACTGCGCGAGCACCAGATCCGCACGCGGGCCGACACGGACGAGCTGCGCGAACGGGTCAAAGCCGACCGGCAATTCACCAACGAGCACACCAAGCGGCTCTTCCAGCTCGCCCTCTGGCAGCAGCATGTGCGGACGGCGTCGACCGAAATCTCCAAGCGGCTCCAGAAGATGGTCGAAGACATCACGACCTTCCAGCTGGCGCAGATTTCGCTCCTGGAGCACCTGAAGGAGGTCGACCTCCTGCTTCGGGGCATCGCCGACTCCAAGTCGCCCGCGGCGCATCAGGCGCTCGTGAACGCCCCCTCCCAGGAAAAGGCGCATCACGAGATGCTGGGAAAGGCGGTCGAGCGGCAGGACGAGATCATCAAGGACCTGACGAGCGCCATCGAGCTGATGAACGAGTTTTCGACGATCAGCCGGGTGATCCGGGGGGTCCAGGGGGTCATCCGTACGCAAAAGGAGCTGCGCGCGGAGGCCCTCGAAAAGCACAAGGCCGAGCGGGAAGGGAAGGAGAAGGACCGCAAATGAGTACAATGGTTCTTCCGAACCCCGCGGGGGCCCTGTTCGTATACGGGTAGACACGGAAGGAAGGAGCTTGAACATGCGGATTCGACTGCTCGCCCTCGCGACCCTCCTCGTGGGAGTGGTGTCGCTCGGGGCCCTGCCGGCCCTGATCGCGCAGGACGACCCGGACCTGGAGCGGCTGCGCTCGAAGCAAAAGCAGGCGCGTGAGCTCCTCGAAGAAGTCGAGCGCACGGTCGAGATCCTCAAGACCCGCCTGCAGAAGAGCGACCCCGACGCCGCCAAGCGGCTCGGCAACGCATGGGAATCGATCCGCAAGCAGGTGATCAAGGAGGACATGGAGGAGGTCGAGCGGCTGATCACTTCGAAAAACCTGCTCGCCGCGATCCGCAAGATCGACGACGTGATCACCAAGCTGGAGGAAGTGCTCAAGATGCTCCTGGGCGCGGCGGAGCAGAAGAAGGAGGAGACCCCCAAGCTGTCGGAGCTTCGAAAGGAGCTGGAGGAGATCCTCAAGCGGCAGGAGGCCAACAAGGCCGAGCTGGACAAGCTTCGCAAGGAGGCCGACAAGGGGCTGGACGATTTCATCGGCGCCCTGGACAAGCTGATCCAGGAGCAGGGAAAGGTCCGCGAAGAGACCGCGCGGGTGCCGGAGCAGTCGCTCGTCGATCTGCTCAAGCGCATTCTCGCGCAGATCATCAAGGCGCGCGAGAGCGAAGAGGCGCTGGCGCGCGACGCCCGCGGCGGCTCGGGCGGGCTGGGCGACCGGCAGCTCCGCGTCAAGGCGGAGACCGAGGCGATCGAC
>Ga0187893_10008340_pt1 | contig 16382 bp, 13 predicted proteins | sample MA1701074metaG_FD_139574 | JGI IMG/M metagenome (GOLD analysis project Ga0187893, IMG submission 139574) | White microbial mat communities from a basaltic lava cave in the Kipuka Kanohina Cave System on the Island of Hawaii, USA - MA170107-4 metaG ...
GATGCGGTCACGGCCAGCGTGAACCTTGCAGGCCTCGCCGCCGGTACCTACAACGCGACGATCACCGCCACGGCCACAGGAGCGACGAATAGCCCGCGTACCATGCCAGTCACCCTGACCGTGACGTCTCCAGCCACCTCGTCAGCCACCTTGACCTGGAATGCCAACACAGAGTCAGACTTGGCCGGCTACAAGATCTATGTTGGCACAGTGCCAGGAGTGTACGGGCCTCCTACAAGTGTAGGAAATGTGACAACCTGCCAGGTGCCCAATTTAGCAACTGGCCAAACGTACTATTTCTCCGTCACAGCCGTGGATACCTCAGGAAATGAAAGTCTCTATTCCAACGAGGTGAGCAAGAGCATTTATTGACGTGGAGATCTCCGACAGAAGCTCATGAGTGAACTGGAGCCGGCGAGTGGGGTCGAACCACCGACCTGCTGATTACGAATCAGCTGCTCTGCCACTGAGCTACGCCGGCTACAACGGTTTGGCAGCAGATGAGGAACGGGTCGCGGGGACTGGTGTTGTCGTGGCATGATACCCAGGGCGCGAAGGCCTGTCAACCGCCTCACGAGAGACAGACAAACTCCACAGAGAACCTCTCCCTCTGAGAACGCCCATCATCTGACTCGCGCCAACGGAATACCCCGGATTGGTGCTCGTGGCCCGAGCACCGGCACACAGGAGGGTTCCTGCTCATTCCCATACTCTGCCTTGGCGGTTTTCGGGACCTGTGCGCGCAGGTAGTCGAAGAGTTCTCCCACCTCCACGATTCCATCTCGATCCTTGTCCGCTGTCCCGCCAAGCCCTTTGAGCAGATAGTAGGTGAACAGCCCATGCTGGCCCTGTTCATATTGATGCGCTTCCTGGATCCCGTGGATCCCGAGTATCTGCACCAACTTTCCGTCTCGCAGGGCCGGTGCTCCGGTATCCCAGACCGGCGCTCGATGGTTCCGAGAGACTGACGAGGGAGGAACGGTGAGCGACACATCAAGGAAGAGCACTGCACGCTGAATCGAGAGACGCGCCAAGGCTGCCTGTAAGCGACGCAAGGAGAATAAGCGAGGGGGAGCCGCCGGGTTCCCGTCGTGGGGGATCAGCGAGACTGCACCGGTCGAAGGATCCGTGGTAGCTCGACCGGAGAAAAAGACCAGCACGACACTGTCAGAACCGACATGCTCAGGCAACCAGCTTTCGAACAGTTCGGCGAGGTCGTCCTTGAGAGCATGGTCATTCGTCACGACCTTGATCTGCCTGCCAGGAATTCCCCCGACTGTCCTGAAGTAATCACCCACAACCTCTGCATCGTGAACGGCGAACTTCACGCCTGGCACATCGGGGTCCCGAAAGGCTCCAACCCCGATGGCAATCCCGACCGCCTTTCGTCGCTCATACCCCCGCACCCGCTCAGGGACCTGATCCACGTCAACCGACAGCACTTCAACCTGTTCCGATCTGGCTGGGCGAAGGGCCGCGACGAATTTCTTCTGGGCTGGCTCCTGCACATCGCCGGACGACGACGCGAGAGAGAGAACCAGCTCAGCCTGCTCGGCTGCCGAGACAGGCGGCAGTTTGCTGCTGGCTTCGACCAGCTTCGTTTCCCCAGGCTGCAGGTCTCCGACCGGAATCGGATTAGTGAACCGCCGGACTAGCGCCGGGCTTCCATCGAGCATGACCTGCACACCCTGCGCGATGCCGGGACCGGCATTGGTGATCTCCACGGTCACAGTCAACCGTTCTCCTCCTTCAAGAATCTGGTTTTTGTTTTCTTCCCTCAGCATGGCACGGAACGACAATTGGGCCTGTCCGGCTTTCGTCGCCACCCTGGTTTCTGACTGTGACCGAGCGACTGTGGGTCGGCTTCCGCCCGCCTTCGCCTCTGCTGCCTGCCGAACTTTCGTCGAGGTCCCAAGCTGTTTCTTGAGGCCTTGTGCCAAGGTTTCCACTGCTCTGTCGGCGACCTTGTCGAGTCCGTGGATCTCGCACCCTTCGCTGTCCGTCTCGATATCATCGCGCCCCTCGGTCCGCAGTTTCTTGGTATAGAGCAGGGCGCCGGCTGCGTCAAAATAGGAGATCGTCGCTCCAACTGTGACGGTGGCAGGGTAACTGCGCTTTCCTTTCCGTGGGATCAACAGCTCAACTTCCTTGAGTCCCAGCGCGACCTCCACTTCCCCATCCGGGGGACCACCCTTCGCTGGAGATGACTCAGTCTGCAGATGTTCAAACACCATGCCGATTTCCCGCTCCAAGACACCCTTCAGACGATCGCCAAGAGGCAACGTGCGGCGTTGTCCGCAGGCATCGGCGTAGGCCAGCCCTGCTTCGGTGACGCTGGGATCCAGTCGAAGCTTGACTGTCAAAGGAAGCCAATAGCCCTCGGAGTCGCCGACCCCTCGGGACGAGAACCAATTACAGCCTGCAAGATTCGTCAGCAGGACGGCTGCAAGGACAAGTCGAGTGACGAGAAAATGAACGGAATGCGAAACGGCAGCGGCGAGGTGAGACAGCCACACAGCAGGATGCTTATACCGGAAACGGCTGGAGAAGACAACCGGCACAGAATTGACAGCCTTTCCTCCTTGCGTTAAGGTCGCCGTCATGCCAGATCCCTCTCCCTGGGTTGGCCGCCCCGGTACAGCACAGCCAGGCCGTGGCCTGAATTGGCCAGCTCTGTCCAGTCTGATCCGCCTTCCCAATCAATCCGGCACTATGCTGTTGATGCTCCCGACCCTGTGGGCGCTGGTCCTCGCGTCCCACGGCCAGCCGCCAATCAGCCTGCTGATCATCTTTGTAGTCGGTTCGTTCCTCATGCGCAGCGCAGGGGTCGTGATCAACGATCTGGCGGACCGGTCTTTTGATCGCCAAGTGGACCGCACTCGGATGCGCCCCTTGGCCAGCGGCGAACTGGGCGCACCGGAAGCGTTCGCCACCGCAACTGCCCTGGTGCTGATGGCAGCCAGTCTGCTGGTCTTCCTCAATCAGCTCACGATTCTGCTGAGCCCGGTCGCGCTGCTGCTCGCAGCCCTCTATCCCTTCACAAAGCGGATTATTCAGCTTCCGCAGGCTGTGCTCGGCATCGCGTTCGGGTGGGGGGTGGTCATGGCTTGGGCGGCAGTCCGGAACTCGCTGGACAACCAGGTCTGGCTCCTGTACGCGACCACGGTTTCTTGGGCAGTGGCCTACGACACGATCTATGCGCTGCAGGACCGAGCGGATGATGCGCGGATCGGCGTGAAATCGTCGGCGATCCTCTTCGGAGCTCGGGCCTGGATCGCGGTGGGAATCTCTCTGTCTGGAATGCTGATCCTGCTGACCGTCACCGGCTGGCTGGTTGGCATCGGCCCGGCGTTTTACGTCATGCTTGCGGCGGTGGCCGGATTTCTGACCCGCCAAGTCTGGAAGTTGCGAGGGCCACTCGAACCCGCCACGGCATTCGCCCTGTTCAAACAACACGTCTGGGTGGGATGGGCAATCTTGGGAGGAATCTGGCTAGGATTCTTGAAGTTTTGAGTGCTAAGTTATTAGTGTTGAGTTTAATTTCCACTAAAAACTTAGAACTCACAACTCAAAACTACGCTCAGTTGGAGGCCTTGGCGATCGGCTTCTCCGGCCTCGGTGCCCGCAAGGTGCCCAGGTACATGGCGACGGCCTTGGCGTCCTGATCGCTCAGGCCGAGATTCGGCATGCGTGTCTCCGGCTTCATACTCTGGGGATACTTGATCCAGCGATAGACCCAGGTGGAGTTCAGCCGGAAGCCCGCTCGATCCAGCGCCGGCCCCACCACCCCGCCGGCATCCCCAACTTGATGGCAGGCATTGCAGCCGTACTTATTCAGGTAGAGCCGCTTACCGACTTCCACGAGTTTCGCCGACGCAGCAGGTGACATCGCTAAGTCCAGCCTTGGGACGGCGGCAAATTTCGGACGAGTTGAGAAATTGGCCGCTGCGGTCTTGGCCGTTTCCAGTTCCTTTGCGGCAGCCGCGAGGGCCTCTTGCTCCTTGCTGGTAGCCGCGTCATCGGTCTCGACGCCCTTCTTTTCAGCCTCCTCCGCTGCTTTCTTTTCAGCCGCCTCCAGAGCCTGTTTCGCCTGGTCAAACTTCTGCTGGGCTGCCTGTAGTCTGTCCTGCAGCTCCTTCTTCCGCCCTTCCACGTCGTGCGTCAGCTTCATCCCATGCAGAGTCCTGACATAGGCGACGATCGCCCAGATCTCTTCCTCGGAGAGGGTGTATTTGAAGGTGGGCATCGTCGGCACGGCAAATTCATCATCCCCGATCTTGTCGCCCAGCTCCGGGGTCGTATCCTTCATGTCACGGGAGATCGTGCCAAAGATTTCCTCGTCTTTGAAGGTGGACATTTCCTCCTTCGCCGAAAGGTCTTTGGGACGTGGGTCCGGCATCTGCCCCCAGTTGTAGCCCTCATTCTGGCGGCCGTTCTCACCATGACAGTGCATGCAGTAGTGCGCATACAGTTTCTGGCCTTTCGCGACCTGCTCGCTCTGAAAGAGGCCACACCCGGCTGCTCCAACTCCCACCGAGATTCCGACGAGCGTCGCCGTCAACATGAGCTTCCGAATGTCTCTTGTCCTTCTCATGCTGACGTCCCTTTCTTCAGCTTTCGAATGATCACGAACTGCACCCCCGCCGCCAACCCAATAGCCAAGGCGGCGTAGAAATAGCCCGAGTAATCGGCCGGCGGCTCGGCGCGAAAATACCACCAGGAGGACACAGCCTTCTGCGAGCCTTTCTCCTTGAGATCGCCGCTCTCCAGCTTCTTCCCGTCCCAGATCGCAAACGCGATGTTGATAAACTCTCCTGGCTTGAATTGGGTATCGTGGTCAACATCGCTGGTCGTGAGGGAACGCGTGAAGACGACTTTCCAAGTACCGTTTTGATAAACCCCCTTGCCTTTCACATCCTGCTGATCCTGAACCTTCAGTGTGCCGAACCCTTTGGCATTCATGTCGAGGACCTTGGCGACCTTGTTTTTCCAGTACCAGATGTTGACCGGCCCCCCTTCCACTTGAGCCATAGGCTGACCATGCGCGAAGTGCGCCTTCTTCTCGCCGACCATGAACTCCAGCGCCGCCGCGTCGTCGGGGTCTTCGCTGGGATCAACATATTCAAGCATGACAGCAAGTTGCTGGCCGTCATGCATGCCACGCACCTTGACTGACTTGGCGGTGACCTCACCGATCCGCGTCGGCCAGTGAACTTGAGGAGACAGCGGAAACTCCGAGGCAGGGACAGTATTCCAGGCAGCGGCGCTCGGATCCTCTCCCGGCACCACTCCCTTGACCATCACAGCCCGAACCGCCACACTCTCCTGCGCGAAGCCAGGGTCGGTGGTCGCAGTGCCGACGATAAGGGCGGCCACGCCAATCATGCCGAACAACCAGGAGCCCAACCGACGCACACTCCTCATTGATCAGTCCTTTCCTTGCCAGGAGGATTCATCAACAAATCACCACCGCCAGAGAGGACAGCCGGGCTGCCTCCTACTGCGCGCGTCCACCGAAGACTTCTTCCTCGGCGGCCCCCTTTTCAAGCGGGGCGACCAGGGGATTCCTACTGCGGCCGTCCAGCGATGGCCTTCCGAGGCCGCGCGCTGCGGGAGCCGGGAATTCCCTGGTCGCCCCCTGCCTTCCCTTCTGATCGTGCGCGCTCTGCGAGCACCGGAGTCAACCCATCTAGCTTCTCTTACTCCCACGTTCTAGGCTTCTGGTGCGCCCCGTCGTATTCACCCATGATGATCTTCCAGATCCACTCATCCGGAAGCTCCACCTCCCAGCGCGGCATTGCCGATTTCCAGGGCATGCCTTCGATGGGCAGGCCAACCCCACCCTTCTTAATCCTCCAGAACACATAGGACTCTTGGAGCTGGGCAATCGTCCCGGGATCCACGAAATTCGCTGGTGGAGGAGTGAACCCCCTCGCAGCGGGCCCTTTTCCGTCGAAGTTCCCGTGGCAGGGTGAGCAGAAAGCCGCAAAGAGCCCCCTGCCCATCATGACGTTCTCCGGCGTATTCGGCACCGGGTTAGAAAGCCCGACGAACTCGCCTGGCGGCGCCGGATGGATAGTCCGGTTCTCAGCGGGCGGTTGGTCACTTGGAGCGGTGCTGGTATAAGTCTGCCAGCCGACCAGCAGCGGGAAAAGAATCAGGACCAAGAGTCGAGCGACTTTCATCGGGCCGACCTGGCCGTCACCGCTCAAGAACCGGAAGATCGGACCAAGGAACGCCTCGGTGGACTGGGCGCTGAGTGTGGCGAAGATGACGATGCCGGTGACGGTCAGGGCCAGGTACAGGAAGATGAGGTTGGCCGGCAGCGGAGCCGTGACCAACGGCAGGATGAACTTCAAGAACAGATAAATACCGACGATGAGGATGACTCCCTTGAGTAGTACGCCACCTTTCATGTCCTCCACCCTTCCTTCATCGGAACGTTACTTCGCCTGAGCCACCGCCATCACGGCCGCCGTTGGCTGCGTGATCTCGGACGGACTCACCGTGATCGGCTCTCCGCTCATCTGTTGCAGAAACGCGATCACGGACAGAATCTCGTTGTTCGACAGTCCGATCGGATTCTTGTTGATGTGCGGCATCCTGGCCGGGTATTGCTTCGGCGGCCCCTCATGCCGGTAGTCCAGGTAAATGTATGCCTGAGGTTGCGTCAGACTCTCGTAAATAAATTCACGGGTAAGCTTGGCGCCGATGCCTTTCAAATCAGGACACCGCGCCGACTCGCTGGGGCCGATCGAGTGGCACAAGGCACATTGTCCTTTGCTGAAGAAGATCTTCTGCCCGATCGCAGCCATGTCGGCCGAGGTCTTGATACTTGCCACGTCGAATTTCTCTTCCGCCGGTGGCAGTGACGCCATCTGAGGGATACCCAGCGCGATCAGGGCGAAGGTCCCGAGCACAATAATGACGAACCCCACCACGCGAAGGAATCGGGCCTGAATAAACAGGAGGATCGCCACTCCGACGCCCACCACGCACAATCCGATCACCTGCAGCAACGCCACTTCGCTCATATCCTATTCTTCCTCTTGTCCTTCCACCTCCTGCAAGGCGCTGGAGTATCGCACTGCGGGGCGGACAGGCTGACCCAACTGCGGCCGTCGAGCGAGCACATTCTGATCGTGCGCGCTCCGGGAGCACTGGGTCGGCCTGTCCGACCCGCTCCAATTTTATTTCCGATCATCCAGCGCCGGCGATCCACCTGCCATGGCAGGGAATGCGCCCGCAGGAACTTTTCCCTTGGCCCCCGACTCCATCGCCTTTCCCTTATCCCCCATCGTGGCCACCCAGAAGATGAAGGCCACCAGCAGACAGAACAGGAACGTATTCAACGACATGAATGCCGCCGCATAGCCGAGGGCCGGGGAGTAAGCGTATTGCGAAGAGTCTCGCATCACGCCATACACGTGCCAATGCACACGAGAAGAAGACCGCGCGTAGCCCATCAAGGTCATCAGCAGGATCACCATGACCGCGTTCAACACGAGGGCGTATCCGGCCCGAGGTGGCATGCGGCCCCAGATCATTTCGGTGGTGGTGCGTGCAGTCTTCATGAGCACAGCGGTAAGTGGCGTGATCGTGAGCAGGACAAACAGAACAATGAGAACCTGCGCCACGGAGAAGTAGTTGATACGGATGATGGCCGGGACAAAATAGCCCCAGACACCCAGCACGATCACCACGATCGCGGCCACGCCTAGCACCCCTCCCATCACCGTCTTGGCCACCTTCGCCCAGGTGGCGGTCTCCTGCTTGCCGGCTCGCCAGTAGATGATAAAGCTCATGAACGTCACCAGGATCATGATATTGACCACGGTCATCTTGGCCGACATGACGCCGAAGACGCCTAAGAGGGGATGGTGCGTGCCGCCCATCTTACGCGCTTCCTCCAGGCTGGCGACGAGAGAATGGGGGGTCATCCAGACGCCCAGGCACAGCAACAGAATGACCAGCATCGCCATGATCGGCTTGCGGTATTTGACCTCGGCCCCCTCGATGCGATGCGTGATCCCCAGCCAGAAATAATAGTTCGCGCCCAGGAAGAGCACGCCGATCAGCATCGCCTGCAGAATGAACAGCCATGAGAGGAAGCCGCCCATCAGCGTGATGCCCATCTGCTGGTTATACTGGTACACCTCGCGCATCAGCCAGTAGCCAGCGAAGGGGAGCGGCAGCATGCCAAACACCCCGATAAAGTTCCCGACGTAGCCCATCCAGTCATAGTGCTCACGCTCCTCGCGGGCGGTTGCGGACAGGTACCGCATCCCTGCGTAAGCACCGCAGATGAAACCGCCCAGCACGACATTGGCGATCAGCCGGTGCACATTGACCGGCCACCAGGTGGGATTCCAGGTGGCGGCCCAGGCACGGGCCAAAGCCGAGCCCTCTACGATCACGACCGGGCTGGCCTGGAACGTGGCCCACGAGTTCGGGACGATCATGATGAAAAACGCAAACACGTTCAGGAGGAAGCCCAGAAACAGGTGCAGCACTTTCATGCCGCCTCCCTGCATCGCGTCCCAGCCATACCAGTAGAGATACAGCGTCACCGTTTCCAGAAGAAACAAGACGCAGTATACGACGAAGGACGGGAAAAAGATGTCCGTCAGGTAGGTCATCAGCTTCGGGTAGAGGCCGATGAGCAGGAAGAGGAGGATCCCTCCGAACAAGGCAGTGGTGGCATAGGCGGAGGTGAGGAGCTTCGTGAACTCCTTAGCTAGCTTGTCGTACCGCCTCTCACCGGTCTTCCAGCCGACAATCTCGCAGACCCACGCAAAGATCGGGACACCCAGCACGAACCCGGCCAAGAGCAGATGCTGCTGCGCGATGACCCAGATAATGTTCCGGCTGCCGCCGAGTTGAGGAATATCACGATAGGCGACTGCTGCTGCACTCGACGCCTCCTGCGCTAAGCCCAGCGCAGGCGCGAGCAGCAGACCGATGAGTGAGAGCAGTCCCGCAAGCGACGATCCCCGTCCGCGCAGCAAGCTGAGGAGTCGCCTCGGATGTTCGCCGTGGATTGTCATGGACATCTCCTCGTCCGCGCGCAGGGGCAGGGCTGTGCGGCCGTCAGCGCGCCTGTGCAGCGGCATTCCCAGGAGCCGTCTCCGTCTTGCCGACCTTGGCCCGGTCGGCTTTCGACCGGGAGGCTCCCTTTCCGGTTCCCTTGTTCTTGCCCTTGTTTTTCGCTTCCTCTTGCGCCTTCGCCTCGAGTGCCTGGACAGCCGATTCCGCCTGAGCGATGACTTTCTCGGTCTTCTGCAAGGCCTCAGCAGGCTTGAGGGGCGGCGCCACCTTCTCCTGCGGCTTTTGGTACAGTTCGTGGGGATGCGGAGTCGTGACAGGCATGAAAGCCCAAAATAAGACGACCAGTGTCACACCGGTTGCAGCGAACACGGTCAGGAGAAGTGGTTGGTCAGCGGGAACCCTCAGAAGGTCCCACTGACGGACTAGCGCCTGATAGGGTTCCGCCGCCGGCCTGGCTGTGACCAGCTGCCTCCCGACAATCCGCCCAAATCCGAATAACCATCCCAGCACCAATGCCAGCAAGACCACGGCGGCAATGCTGCCCCACATGGTAAGCTCGATCCCGATCCGCTCCGGCACGGGAAGGCTCTTGAGTAGCTCCAGTTGCAGGATTCTACCCGCGGCCGCTTTGGCACCGGAGACCGTCTGGCTCTCGATGAGGTAGGCAACCGGCAGGTACGGGGCATTGAACAGCGTCGCCTGCCACCACAGAGTCAGTCCGACCAGGGCTGGTGGTTGAAGCCGCAGTCGCTCCAGGAAGACGGTCTTGGAACTCAGATCAAGGGCCCAGATGTCGATGGGAATGGAGAGCAGAAGAAGGAACGCCAGCCCGGGCATCTCCCACGGATGCAGGCCCATCGCCAGGAGCAGCAGGGCTATGACAATCTTGATCGGAACGCCCGTCCAGAAAGCTGGCCATGCGATAGCCAGACCCAGTTTCACTGACGACATGTTCGAGGCCTGACCGGTCATACGAAGAGGCCAACCTTATTAAAAGTGATGAATGCTGAGTGCTGAGTGCCGAATGTTTTGAACAATCAACAAGGAACTAAATTCAGAAATGGTCCCTTAAGATCCCCCACTTTCAGAACACTCATCATTCATCGTTCATCACTCATCACTGGAGTTGAGCTAGTCCAAGAACTCTCGATTAATGATCGCAGAAACGGTAAAAATCAGGATACCGGTCATCACGATGATCCAGCCGATCAATGCAATCGGCCGCTTGAATATATTGCGCTCCGGGCTACGGTCTATAAATGGCAGCGCGGCCAGCAGCAACAGGAAGGCATTCGGAATGGCTACCCCAGCCAGGAACTGCCCAAACTCCCCGGCAAAGATCTTCAAGCGCAGCATCTGGAACAGGAACAAGAAGTACCACTCCGGCTCGGGATGATAGTCGCCCGGATCCGGCGTCGCCTCCTCCAGCAGCACCACTGGCTCGATGAAGGCCAGGCTACAGATTGTCACGAACACCGCAGCCATTGCGACAATGTCCTTCCAGACCTGCCGCGGAAAGAAGTAGTCGGTCTTGGCCTTCAGTTCCTCCGCGCTCCCCCGGAACGGACCTGCCGGGCCAGCTTTTCTGAACAGGAAGAGATGGAGCCCCGCCAGGCCCATCAGCGCAGCCGGAAGGATCATGACGTGGATCACAAAGAACCGGCTGAGGGTCATTTGGCCCGGAGTAGGACCGCCTTTCAGGAACCGGGCGATGAAGTCCCCCACGACCGGCGTCTTATCCATGATCTCCACGCCGACCGTGGTCGCCCAGTAGGCGCGCTGATCCCACGGAAGCAGATACCCGGTAAAGCCGAATGCCATCACGAGACCGAACAGCGCCAGCCCGACCAGCCAGATCATCTCGCGCGGCTTCTTGTACGCACCCCACAGAAAGACCTGCGACATATGGGCGAAGACCATCACCACCATCGCCGAAGACCCCCAGAAGTGGTAACTCAAGATGAACCACCCATAATCCACTTCGTGGATGATGTATTGGGTGCTAGCGTACGCGTGGTCCGCACTCGGGACGTAATAGAACATGAGCAGAATGCCGGTCACCGCCTGCATGATGAAGATGAACAAGAGGCAGGAGCCGAACACATAGGCCCAGCGCGACCCGCCGGGTACCGGCTCGTTGAGCATCTTGGCCTGAAGGGTCTTCAGGCCCACCCGCTCATCCACGAAGGCGACGACTTTTTCCAGCACTGAGGGTTGGCCGTTCATTACACAATCCGAATTTGGGCTTTCGTACCAGCCTTGTACTCGACATCGATGATTTCGATGTCGCCGTTGGCAGCCACGCGGATCGGGACAGGGTCCAGAGGGCGAGGGGCCGGCCCATCCAGCACTTTTCCGCTGGGATCGTAGATGCTCAGATGACAGGGGCACAGGAAGATCTGCCGCCCAAGCTTCGGCACGTTCCGCCACTTATAGCCGCAGCCCAGGTGAGGACACTTGCCCGAATAGGCCACATAGGGAACGTCTCGTTTGTTCGTCCAGATCACGCTTCCGGTATGATCGCGGAACTCCATATCCTTGCCCTTGTATACCTCCTCCAGGACCGCTGGCGAGGCTTTCAGGAGCCAGACATTCTTGTCGATCTCAGCCTCCGGCATGAACGCTTCCTTGACGGTCTTTTTGAACTTGAACTGGATACCTACATCATCCGCCTTGATCCTGTTCACGTTGCCGATTTTGAGCCACCGGTTGTCGAACGGCGCATACATGGGCTTCATCAGGTACCTGAGAACCGGGAACGCGAGTGGAAGAGCCAGCAAGACGCCGATCGCATGAGTCAGGTTAGTGAAAAAGGTCCGGCGCTTGACGTTGCGCTCCAGTTCAGGCAGCGGCACCAACACCTCACCAGGCTGCACATGCAGATGATCCTCGAGGTGTGCAATCTCCACCTCATGGGTGGTCACATACTCATCCCGCCGGAAGACCGGGAACTGATCCAACTCACTTGAGGGGGCCCGCAACTCGACCGTGTCGTCCGTCACCGCCTGAATCGTGGACGCGGGAATCTGGCGCTCAACCACACCTGCGCCGTTCCGGCCCACCACGATGTGGCTGACTTCGCGCGATAAGGGATCAACGATGACCCTTGTGACTTCGCCGACCTCGCGGTCGGTGCACCTGACTTTAGATTTGAGCTTGGGTTGCACGTTATTTCTTTTTGACCGGCTTGGGCGTATTCACCGAAGTGTTTTTCAGCGTCGAGAGAAAGGCGACGAGCGCCTCCACTTCCTTCTCTTCCATCAGTTCCTTATATTTGTCCGGCATCTTCTTCTTTTCGTATTCCTTCTCAAATCCCTCCGCCATCCAGCTCCGCGGGTCCAGGACCTTCTCTCTCAGCTCCTCCGGTTTCATTAAATTCCCGATGTTGTCCAACTCCGGCCCCCGCTTCTTCCCGCCTTTGCCCTCCAGCTTGTGGCAGTTGTAGCATTCCTGGAGGTCCCACTGCTGTCTGCCCAGCGCGACCAAATCGCCGGCCGCGGCCGGCGCAGAGGACGGCTTGGCGCTATCCATCCCTGGTGGACCCTCAGCCACGGTGCTGCCGCCAACAGCCTGCAGCCGCTGCATGATCGCGTCGGCCTTCTCGGACAAGGCCTTCGCCCGGGCCAGCAACTCCTCCGCCTTCCCCTGTTCCGTCGCCGCCCGTTTAGCCTTCAGCAGCTTTTCAATTTTCCCCTTCTCATCCTCGGGATCGTACTGGGGCCAAAGCGAGGCGCCGCCGATATAGACACCGGAGATCACGATGTAAAACACCAGCAGCACGACCAGCGCCTTCAGCCCGCTGATAGGCTTGACCGGAGGCGCATCCAAGAGAATGAAGACGGCAGTTCCCAGCAGCGCGTAGGCGAAGAACATGACCTGAAACACAGGTGGGAACGCTAGCGCTTTGGCCACTCCCACCAGGATTGCGCCGACGATCACACCAACGACGCCCTTCTTGATGATGCTTTTGATCAGACTCGGCTGTTCAGCCATGCGTTTCTCTCCTCAGTCTGCCTCACCATGACTCTCCAGACGGGGTGGTCGGGTGGACGCCCTACTGCGGCGCGTCCACCGAGCACATTCCGATCGTGCGCGGTGCGCGAGCACAGGTGTCTGCCCGACCACCCCATCTCCCTTTATTTGGCTCCGGCCGGAACCGGCTTGGCCTCTGGCGCATGCGCCTTGGCCTCGGACACCCGGAGGGTCACCACGATCGCGAAGCTCACCACAATATAGAAGGCAAGCGTAATGGCGGTGATCCACCAGGCGGCATACGCGAGCGTAGGGGTAAAGGATTCGGCGGTGAAGTCGGGCATCAGGTTATAGGTGTGGAAGTACTTGCGCAGCAGCGACCGCACCGAGCCCATCAGCCCCATCGTCCAGATCGCGCTGAAGGCCAGGAAGATCAGCACGAACTGGGATGCGAAATCAATTTTTCCCCACACAATCGTCCCTTGCCGGATCGCACGGTTATATAGGATGTAGTTCACCACCGTCACGAAGACCAGCGTGAAGGCCGCCGAGTTCTTGGCCGGCATCAGCGCCAGGAATCCCCAGTCTGACGGCAGCTCGAGATGCTCCGTCGCCAAGGCCTGCGTGGCGACAAACCCGTGCGGCGTCATCCAGATGGCATTGCCGACCACCACCATAAGGAACCCGACCTTGATGCAGGTTCGTGAGGAGACGGTGATGCGGCCCAGCGGCGGGATGATCTTGCCGAGAATCCAGGGAGCCAGGACCATCGGGATCAGCACAGCCAGAGACACCGGGTCTGGCACTGGGAACACCGTCCAGACATAGGTCATGACGAATGGAATCGCGACCATTACCAACAGAGTCAGGGCCGACATCCGGACGCGCTCGACCCCCTCGATGCGCTTCATGCTGAGCCAGATGTAATAATTGCTGGCCAGGAAGATCAGCCCGACCATGGCTCCCTGCATCTCGAAGAACATCGAAAGCTGGTCCGCCATCATGTAGGGACAGATCGAAGCGTCGTAATCACAGAGCTCGTACGCCAGCAAGTAGCCCATAAAGGGCAGGAACAGCAGCGCCCCGACCCCGATCAAGTTTCCGACGAAGCCCATCCAGTCATAGTAGGAACGTTCCTCTTCGCTCTTGGCGCCCATATACATGTAGGCAGCGATCAGCCCGGCGATAAACCCACCAAAGGTCACATTTCCCACCAGCCGGTGCAGGTTCAGCGGCATCCAACTATAGTTATAGACTTTTTCCCATAGTGACGCGGTCTGGACATAATCCGCCAGCGAAAGCCCTTCGATCGCTTTGGACGGTGAATTCATGAACGAGGTGGGGCCGTCAATGACGAAGAGCGTGACCGTCCCAATGAGGTTCAACAACACTCCTATCGCGATGTGGCGTCCCTTCTTGTCTCCCTTCCACGCATCCCACGTGTAGAAATACAGGTACAGGACAATCGTCTCCGCGATGAAGAGGAGTGGATAGATGACCGCAAAGATCAGGAAAAAGTGGTTGATCAACCAGGTGGTGAATTGGGGGTAGGTGGCTAACAGCACGAAGATGAATAGCCCGCCGGTCAGCGCGGTCATGCTGTAGAGGATGACCGTGACCTTGGTCACTTCCTTCGCCAGCCGGTCATAGCGGGGGTCTTGCTTTCGATACCCCAGCCATTCCGAGATGACGACAAAGATCGGCGCCCCCAGAATAAAGGCGGCAAAGAGGATGTGGAGTTGCGCGACGATCCAGACCGCCGTTCGATTCCCTGTGTAGGGAAACTCGGCGACCGGCGCGTTTGGAACCTGAGCATAGGCCGTCGCTCCAAACGCCGCCACCAGACCCAGCATCATCAAAAGACTACGCTGCCAAGTTTTCATGGTGCCTCGCCGCCTTCGCTCGGGAGTTTCAGCCACCTACTTGCCGCCACCTGCCGGCGCTCCGCCCGTCTTCGCAGCCGGAGCCGCTGGCGCAGCAGCCCCACCAGCAGGAGTCGCCGCTCCATCAGCCCCTGCAGCGCCTGACGCAGTCACGCCCCCGATCGGCACCCATTCTTTCTTGGCGACATCATATTCCTTGCCCTTCAGTCCGAAGGTCCGCTCAAAGGCCATGACTTTCCAACGGTCTTCTTCGGGCAGCTTACTCTTCCAAGGCTTCATCTTGGTGTTCGGCACACCTTCGGAGATACGCCAGAACCAGACCGAGTCCGAGTAGAGCTTCATGCGTTCGGCGTTGCGGAAATCCCGAGCGCCCGCCTTGACCGGCTTCCCGTCTTTGCCGTGACAGCTCGCGCAGTTCACGTCGATATTTTTGGCGCCGATGAAGATCTGGCGGCCTTCCTCGATGATCTTCTCGTCTGCCCACCATCCGGCTGGCATATGCTTGTCCGCATACTCCGGTGGCGGCGGGGGCGGCGCCACGATCGGCCCCTCGCCTCCCTCACCGCATCCTACGACCGTCAGACCTATTCCCGCGACCCCGATAAAAAGAAACGCCTGGAACCATGCCTTTCGCTTCATAAAATGCCACCTGTTCCTTTCTTTAATCACCAGACCGCTTGCCCGCTATGGATGAGGGACTATGATCGCCAATGGGGGCCATGACAAAAAAGACGCTTTCGCTCAGGCTCAACTGGCCTGAGGCAAAAGCGCCGCCCTATACATCACCCCGAGGTTGCGCGGTTCTCCACTCCACCTAGCCTCTTCAACCGATCCGGCGAGGTACGTGGACGACCCGCGGACCATTCATGACCGGTGATGCTTACGCTGCCCCTTTCCTTGTTTCTGAGAGCGCCGACGCTGACTCCGAATTATCTTGGCCCCCGCAAACGCGGCCGCTGCAGCACCAGCAAGCCCAGCACCGTAATACACCCAGCGGGACTCTCCTTCGGCATCGAACACACACCCTGTTCCAAAATTCACCGTGACTTTTCGTTCTGTCCGAACGTCTTTGGGGTCGAACTGGACCTTGGTATCTTTTTGCTCGTCACGGGCGGTCACCAGAACTGGATCGCCCAAGTTATCATTATGGAGGTGAAGGGTCGCCTTGTAGTACCCGCGGCTGTCGGTGAACACCGTCGCTCCAACCGAGACTCGCGTATCCTTGACGACTACTTGGTGGTCCGCAACCGCAAGGCCATCCGTTCCACACACATGGCCTTCAACGGTAAACCGGTGATCCACCTCATGCATCGCAACCGCAGGGGGCGGAAGATACACACCCCAACCGAGCCCGGCGGCTCCAAGGTTGAGCATTGTCCCCAAAGCGGTCGCTCTCGTTACGCCCCTGGGTCCGTGCCCCATGTACCTCGGCGCCTGTGTCACCGCCTTTGTGTCGTCTTCGCTCGGCCGCTCAGGGGC
>Ga0187893_10008343_pt1 | contig 16378 bp, 15 predicted proteins | sample MA1701074metaG_FD_139574 | JGI IMG/M metagenome (GOLD analysis project Ga0187893, IMG submission 139574) | White microbial mat communities from a basaltic lava cave in the Kipuka Kanohina Cave System on the Island of Hawaii, USA - MA170107-4 metaG ...
CACCGGTCTGCCAGCGCGGATCCTCGACATCCTCGACGTCGACCCCACCAGCACCCGCTAAATCCGAAGGGACCAACCCGATGAGAACTCGACAGGCACTCATGTGCGGAACACCGGGCTAGTGCTAGTGGCCCATCGCGACGACAGCATCAGGCCTTGACGGGCCCTGCGCCCGGGTGCCACGCTCTGGCCCATGGACACCGTCGCCCGCACGCCTGTCTCGTTCGCCGTCCTCCTGCTTACGTAGCGGCGAGCGTCGACTTCGCGCTCGCCGAACCCTCTGGCCCTCGGGCCGGGGGGTTCTTTCGTTTTCCGCCCTTTCGCCTTTTCCGTCGTTCTGTTCACACCCTTCGAACCAGGGCGATCCCGTCCACAACTTGATGCACGAGAGGAATGCCGATGCCGCCCGATCCCGCCCGGCCCGAGACGATGCCTTACGAGCGCTACCGGCCGTTCCTCCCGCTCCCGCTGGCCCTGCCCGACCGCTCGTGGCCCAACGTCCGCATCGACAAAGCCCCCCGGTGGTGCTCGGTCGACCTGCGCGACGGCAACCAGGCCCTCATCGACCCTATGGACCCGGCCCGCAAGCTGGCCATGTTCGAGGCGGTGGTGGCCATGGGGTTCAAGGAGATCGAGGTCGGCTTCCCGTCGGCCTCGCTGCCCGACTTCGGCTTCGTGCGCCAGCTGATCGAGGACGACCTGGTCCCCGACGACGTCGAGATCCAGGTCCTCACCCAGTGCCGGCCCGAGTTGATCGAACGCACCTATGAGTGCCTGCGAGACGCCAATCGGGCGATCGTGCACTTCTACAACTCGACCTCGGCGCTCCAGCGCCGGGTCGTGTTCGGCCTCGACCAGGCCGGCATCACCCAGATCGCGGTCGACGCCGCCAAGCTGTGCCGCAAGCTGGAGGAGACCCTGCCGGGCACCGAGGTGCGCTACGAGTACTCGCCGGAGAGCTTCACCGGCACCGAGATCGACTACGCGGTCGAGATCTGCGAAGCGGTGATGGAGGCGATCGAGCCGACCACCGGCGTGCCGCTCATCCTCAACCTGCCGGCCACCGTGGAGATGTACACCGCCAACATCTACGGCGACGTGATCGAGTGGTTCCACCGTCACATCCGCGACCGCGACCGCGTCGTGCTCAGCCTGCACCCCCACAATGACCGCGGGTGCGCGGTGGCGGCGGCCGAGTTCGGGATCATGGCCGGCGCGGACCGCGTCGAGGGCACGTTGTTCGGCAACGGCGAGCGCACCGGCAACGTCGACATCGTCACGCTGGCGCTCAACCTCTTCAGCCAGGGCGTCGATCCCGAGCTCGACATCACCGACATCGACGCCATCCGACGCGTGGCCGAGTACTGCAACCGTCTGCCCGTGCACCCGCGGCACCCCTACGCCGGCGACCTCGTCTACACCGCCTTCTCCGGCTCGCACCAGGACGCCATCAAGAAGGGCATGGAGGCCCTGCCCCCCGGCTACGGCACGTGGGAGGTGCCGTACCTGCCGATCGACCCCAAGCACGTGGGCCGCAGCTACGAGGCCGTGATCCGGGTCAACAGCCAGTCAGGCAAGGGTGGTGTGGCCTACATCATGAAGGCGGAGCACGGGCTCGAGCTGCCCCGGCGACTGCAGATCGAGTTCTCGCGATCGGTGCAGACCATCACCGAGGACAGCGGGACCGAGATCAGCCCCGGCGCCATCTGGGACGCGTTCCGCAACGAGTACCTCCCCGACCACCAGCGGATCGAGCTGCTCAGCCACGAGGCCACCACGAGCGACTCGGGCGCCGAGGTCACCGCGCAGCTCCTCGTCGACGGCGCGCACCGCACGGTCACGGGACGAGGGAACGGCCCCGTGGCTGCGTTCGTGCACGCCTTGCAGCACGGTTGCGGTGTCGACGTCGAGGTTCTCGACTACGCCGAGCACGCGGTGTCGGCGGGTACCGATGCGACGGCCGCGGCGTACGTCGAGGCGCAGGATGGTGACGGGGCGGTGCGCTGGGGGATCGGGCTCGACGAGAGCATCCTGGTGGCGTCGCTCAAGGCCGTGCTCAGCGCGGTGAGCCGCCTCGGTCGCTGACGTCGCCGGCCCGAGCCCGGTCGCGACCGCGCCCCAACGGTGCGGCCGCACCCCACCGAAAACGGACCGTGGCGGTCGCCACCGCGGCTACGGTTCGCCGATGCGCCGCATCGTTGCCGTCATCGTCGGAGTTGTCCTGGTCCTGGCCGCGTGCGGCGGCGACTCGGACGGAGGAAGCGACGGGGACGCCTACATCGACGCGCTGGTGGACGAGATCAAGGACACCGAGGAGGCCGGGTTCTCGGTGTCCGACGATGACGCCGACTGCCTGGCCGAGAAGTTCCTCGACGTGCTCGGCGGGCCCGAGGCGCTCGAAGCCGAGGGGATAACGCCCGACGACCTCGCCGAGGCCGAGTCTCCGGCGGACCTCGGTCTCGAGCTGGGCGACGACGACGCCGCCGCCTTCGGCTCCGCGTTCGCCGACTGTGAGTTGCCGCTCGCTGACTTGATCGTCGAGAGCATCGAGGAGAGCTTGGGCAGCGACGTCTCCGCCGAGACTCAGGCGTGCATCGACGAGAACTTCGACGAGGACGCGTTCGCTCGGCTCATCGGGCAGGGCTTCGCCACCGGTGAGGACTTCGACCAGCAGGACCCGGAGTCGGTCGCGGTCATCACCGACCTGCTCACGGCCTGCCCGGAGCTGGCGAACCTGGGTGGAGGGGGCTGACGAAGCGGGGTGGTGCGGCGGTCGTGCACGGCATCCACTCGGGCCGGGTCGCCTCGAAGGCAGCGATGGCCGCCGTGTGGCGCAGCGACAGGCCGATGTCGTCGAGGCCCTGGAGGAACCGCTCCCGGACGGCGTCGTCGAGCGCGAAGGGGGCGACGAGGCCGATGGCCGGGGCGGCGACGGTGCGGTGCTCGACGTCGATGATCAGCTCCAGGGCCGGCTCCGCGCCCACCGCGGCAAGCAACGCGTCGGCTACCTCCGGCGCCACCCGGGCCGGCACCAGGCCGTTCTTGGTGGCGTTGGTGTGGAAGATGTCGGCGAAACGGGCCGAAACGACGGCTTTGAAGCCGTAGTCGGTGAGGGCCCACACGGCGTGCTCCCGGGACGAGCCGGTGCCGAAGTTGGGCCCGGTCACCAGGATCGAAGCTTCGGAGTGCTCGGGCCGGTTGAGGACGAACTCGGGGTCCTCGCGCCACTCCGAGAACAGCCCTGCGCCGAACCCCGTGCGCTCGACCCGCTTGAGCCAGTCGCTGGGGATGATCTGGTCGGTGTCGACGTCGGAACGGTCCAGGGGCACCGCCGTGCCGCTCACCACGCGTACGGGTTCCATCAGGCTCCTCCGGGTTCGGTCGGGCCGTCCGCAAAATAGGCGGCGGGGTCGGCGGGGTCGGCGAGGTCGGCGGGGGTGGCGAACGTGCCGGCCACCGCGGTGGCGGCGGCTACGGCGGGGGAGACCAGGTGCGTGCGCCCGCCCCGGCCTTGGCGACCCTCGAAGTTGCGGTTGCTGGTGGAGGCGCAACGTTCGCCGGCGCGCAGCTTGTCGGGGTTCATGGCCAGGCACATCGAACAGCCGGCGTCGCGCCACTGCGCCCCGGCGTCGACGAAGATGCGGTCGAGGCCCTCACGCTCGGCCTGGGCCTTGACCGCCACCGAGCCGGGGACGACGAGGACCCGCATGCCCGGGCGCACCGAGCGACCCTCGAGCACGGCCGCCGCCGCCCGCAGGTCCTCGATGCGGCTGTTGGTGCAGGAGCCGATGAACACGGTGTCCACCGGGACGGCGCGCATGGGCGTGCCCGGGGTCAGGTCCATGTAGGCCAGCGCTCGCTTGGCCGACTCGCGCTGGGACGGCTCGGCGAAGGAACCGGGGTCGGGGACCGATTCGTCGATGGGAACCACCTGGGCCGGGTTCGTGCCCCACGACACGTGCGGGACGAGCGTGGCCGCGTCGAGCACCACCTCCTGGTCGAAGGCGGCGCCCTCGTCGCTCGGCAGTGACCGCCAGTCGTCGAGGGCCCGCTCCCAGGCCGCCCCGGTCGGGGCGTGGGCGCGGCCGTCGAGGTAGGCGAAGGTGGTGTCGTCGGGGGCGATCATGCCGGCCCGGGCGCCGGCTTCGATGGACATGTTGCACACGGTCATCCGCCCTTCCATGGACAGCGCCCGAATGGCGGCCCCCCGGTACTCGATGACCGAGCCGATCCCGCCGCCGGTGCCGAGGCGGCCGATGACGGCCAGCACCAGGTCCTTGGCGGTCACGCCTTCGGGCAGGGTGCCCTCGACGGTGACCGCCATGGTGCCCGGCCGCTGCTGGGGCAGCGTCTGGGTGGCGAGCACGTGCTCGACCTCGCTGGTGCCGATGCCGAAGGCCAGCGCGCCGAAGGCGCCGTGGGTGGAGGTGTGGCTGTCGCCGCAGACGATGGTCATGCCCGGCTGGGTGAGGCCCTGCTCGGGGCCGATGATGTGCACGATCCCCTGGCCGGCGGAGCCCATGGGGTGCAGCGTGATCCCGAACTCGGCGGCGTTGGCCCGCATGACCTCGATCTGGCGCCGGCTCACCGGGTCGGCGATGGGTGAGCCGATGTCGGTGGTGGGGACGTTGTGGTCTTCGGTGGCCACGGTCAGGTCGGGGCGCCGGACCCCCCGGCCGGCCAGGCGCAGGCCGTCGAAGGCCTGGGGGGAGGTGACCTCGTGGACCAGGTGCAGGTCGATGTAGAGCAGGTCGGGCTGGCCGGCCTCGGCATGGACCACGTGGCGGTCCCACACCTTGTCGCTCAACGTTCTCGGCGTTGGTGTCATCGGGGGTCCTCGTTCTGTTGTCTCACCTGATGAGATGTTAGTCTCGACTCGTGGAACACAGGATAAGCGACGTAGGCGTGCTCGACAAGGCGGTTCTCGTGCTCGACGCGCTCCAAGGTGGCCCCCTCGCGCTCGGCGAGCTCGTCGCAGCCACCGGGTTGGCCCGAGCCACCGCGCATCGGCTGGCCGTGGGGCTGGAACGCCACGGCCTCGTGCGCCGCGATCCCGACGGTCGCTTCGCCCTGGGCTTTCGCCTCACCGCCCTGGCCCGGGCCGCGGCGGAGGGGTTCCCCTTGGCGGCGGCCGCTCGGCCCGCGCTGGAGTGGCTGCGGTCCGAGACGGGCGAGAGCGTGCAGCTCTACGTACTCGACGGCGAGCGTCGGGTCTGCGCCGAGTCGCTCGAGTCCCCGCATGGCCTGCGCACCATCGTGGCCGTGGGCTCGGTGCTGCCCCTGGAGCGAGGTTCGGCCGGAGCGGTGCTGCGCGGGGCAGCCGGCGGGGCCCGCCGAGGCTGGGTACAGAGCGTGGAGGAGCGCGAAGCGGGGGTGGCCTCGGTGAGCGCACCGGTGCTCGACGGCGACACGGTCGTGGCGGCGGTGAGCGTGTCGGGGCCGATCGAGCGCACCAGCCGCCAACCCGGCCGTCGCTACGGCGCCGCGGTGGTCGAGGCGGCCCACCGAGTCGAACGGCTCGCCGGGCTGGCCCCGGGTCGGCCCGAGTGACGCTGCAGGCAGGAGCGCTAGGGGCCGAGCAGCCAGGGGTCCTTCAGGTCGATGTAGGTCAGGTCCTCGACCAGCGACTCGAACTCGGCCATCTCGGGCCCGGTGACGTCGGCCATGCCGGCCTCGCCCGAGCGTGCCGCCGCCTCGCTGGTGAAGTAGATGGCGTCGGTGAACGCGTCGCCGTCCCAGCCGCGCACGCTTCCGATCACGTCGGGACGCAGCGCGTTCAGCTTCGGCATGAACTCCGCCTCCAGCTCGAGCAGGCGGGCCCGGTTCGTGGCGCGGCCCTGCATGATCTGGACGAAGCCCGCGTCGTCGGACCCGCCGGCAAGGGTCGTGTCGACCTCGCGGCAGTCGCGGAAGGTCACCTCGCCGTCGAAGCTCGGCGCCGTCTCACTCCACCACTGGCCCTGCTCGGGCCGATCGCTGTTGGCCCGCGCCGCCTCCTCGCTCTCGAAGCGGGCCAGGACGATGGCCGTCCCGTCCTCGGCCACCCCGCCCGTCGTTCCGAGAAAGCCCCTCGCCCCTGGGCCGAGCACATCGTGCCAACGCTCGACCTGTCGCCGTAGACCGGCGGAGTCGTTCGTCCTGCCCTGGATGACCTGAATGAACATCGGCGTCACCTCCGCTTGACCGGGTACGGGCCGCAGGCTACGCCCGCGGCCCGTTCTCGTCTCGCCTGCCGCTCACCCCCGCTCACCCCACCGGTTGTTCTGGCGTCCAGATGGCCCATATATGGGCCATCTGGACGCCAGAACGGGGGGGACGGTGGGGGGGCACGCGCCTACAGGTCGGCGCCGCGGTCATCGCAGGCATCTGGAACGAGGCGGTCCCGTGCGCCCTAGTCTGCCCGGATGCCGGATCCCGATCTTCGCCAGCTGGCCGACGAGTACTGGGAAGCCCTGCTGGAGGCCAATCCCGTCTACGCCACGTTCCTGGGCGACCACCGCTACGACGACCGCCTGAGCGACCTGAGCGCGCCGGGCGAGGCCGCCCAGCGCGCCATGTGGGCCGGGTTCCAGGACCGGGCGGGCGCCATCGACCCGGGCGGTCTCGACCAGCGCGACAGGGTCACTCTCGGGCTTCTGTGCGAGGAGCTGCACAACGCCATCACCCATCTCGACCTGCGCCTCACCGAGATGGCCTGGGACCAGATGGACGGCGTGCACGCCTCCCTGCTGACGATCGCCGCCCAGCTCAACGCCCCGACACCGGAGGCGGCGCGCATGTTGTTGGACCGCCATCGCCAGCTCGGCGCCCATCTCGCCCAAGCCTGCGAGCGGTTCCGCGAGGGTGTAGCCGCGGGTCGCACGCCGCCGCGCATCGTGGTCGAGCGCGTGCTCAACCAGCTCGACGGCTACCTGGCCTCGCCCATCGAGAGCGACGGCTTCGTGTCCTTCGCGGGCCCGGCCGGCTGGGACGGCGAGCCGGCCTGGCGCGACGAGCTGGTCGAGGTGGCCCGAGCCGTGATCCGCCCCGCGTTCCAGCGCTACCGCGACCACGTGGCCGAGCATCTGGCTCCGGTGGCCCGTCCGGACGAGCGCAGCGGCTTGCAGTGGCTCGACGACGACGCCGAGATCTACCGGGTGCTGATCCGCTCCCACACCTCGCTGGCGGGAGACCCTTCCGACATCCACCGCTTCGGGCTCGACGAGGTGAACGGCAAGCTCCCCGCCGAGTACGCCCGGGTCGGCCACGCGCTGTTCGGGCTGGCCGACGAGGCCGCGGTGTTCGAGCGCCTCCGGTCGGACCGCTCGCTCTACTACCGCGACGGCCAGGAGATCCTGGGCGACGCCGCGCAGGGCCTCGAGGCGGCGAGCGCGGCCATGGCGGACTGGTTCGGCCGCCTCCCGGTGGCCGGTTGTGACATCAAGGAGGTGCCGGAATACCTGGCTCCTGACGCCCCCGCGGCCTACTACTTCCCGCCCGCGCCCGACGGTTCGCGCCCCGGCACGTACTTCGTGAACACGCATGAGCCTTCGCGCAAGAACCGCTACGAGACGGCGTCGGTCGCCTATCACGAGGCCATCCCCGGCCACCACCTCCAGCTCGCCATCGCCAGCGAGCTCGACGGCCTGCCCGACTTCCAGAAGCAGTCGATGGGCCATACCGCCTACGTCGAGGGATGGGGCCTGTACGCCGAGCGCCTGGCCGACGAGATGGGGCTCTACGCCACCGACCTCGACCGGATCGGGATGCTGGTGGCCGACTCGTGGCGCTCGTGCCGGCTGGTGGTGGACACGGGCATGCACGCGCTGGGGTGGTCGCGCCGAGCAGCTATCGACTTCATGACCGCGCACACGCCGATCAGCGAGGAGGAGGTGGCCGTCGAGGTCGATCGCTACCTGGCCATGCCGGGCCAGGCCCTGGCCTACAAGGTGGGCCAGCGGGAGATCCTGGCGTTGCGAGCGTCGGCCAGGGCCCGCCTGGGCGACCGCTTCGACATCAAGGGCTTCCACGACACGGTGCTCGGCTCGAGCGCGGTCACCTTGCCCATCCTGGCCGGTCTGGTCGACGCCTGGGTCGACCAGACCGCCGCCCCCTCCACGAATGTGCGGCGCTTTTCGGGCCAATAGCGCCGATAAGCGCCGCCGGTTCGGGCGGGAGGGGGCTGCGTCGACGAGGTCAGTGGACCGCCGACACCGCGACTGGCGCGTGCACCGGCACGATGCGGTCGACCTCGCTGATCCAGACGATCGCCTCGGCGGCGCCGCTCCGGCTGGCTGCGGTGGCGATGACCCCTGCCACGTCCTCCGCGTCGAAGACGTCGCAGTGGACCTCCAGGCGCTTGGATGGAGCCTTGACCGCGAACCGCGTGCCCCGGTAGGTCCCGTAGCGGCCGTTGTCCGGGCCGGCGACGTCCGAGATCGTGACCACGGTGACACCGAAGGCCACCAGGGCGGCTTGGACCTCTCCCACTGCGTGCGGTCCGACGACCGCGGTGACGAGCTTCATCGGGTTCTCCTTCGAGCGGGGTGCGGCGGGCGCGAGGTGCGACCGCCGGGATGCGCCAGAGAGAGTCCCGAGCGGCGCCGCTGATACACGGCACCGCCCGGCCCGCCCCGCCCCGTCGTGTGCCCGATCCTCGAAGGTCGCCGTCAGGGCGAGGGGGGCGGTCAGTCGATGGCGACGATCTCGACCTCGAGGACGCCGCCGGGGGCCTCGAAGTCGACCCTGTCGCCGGGGCGCCCTCCCCGCAGCGCGGACCCGAGCGGCGAGCCGGGGGAGATGACCTCGAGATCGTCGTGGCGCTCCTCGATCGAGCCCAGCAGGTAGCGCTCGGTCTCGTCGGACCCCTGGTAGCGCAGCGTCACCACCGAGCCGGCGGCCACCGCGTCGGCGGCCCCACGTTCGACGATCTCGGCATCGGTGATGAGCGCGTGGAGATGACGGATCCGGCCCTCCATCTTGCCCTGCTCCTCCTTGGCGGCGTGATAGTCGCCGTTCTCCTTGAGGTCGCCGAGCTCGCGGGCCGACTCGATCTTGCGGGCGATGTCGACCCGTCCACGGGTGGTCAGATCGTCGAGCTCGGCCTTGAGCCGATCGAAGGCCTGACGGGAGAGATGCTGCGTGTCCGGCATCGCGCGATGGTAGTGGGAGCGCGCGTCGCGGTGTCGGTTCGCGGTTGACGCCGCGACGGGAATTGGTCGACACTTGGAGTCATGCTCCACGCCTCGCCGGTACCCAGCATCTCGTAGCGCACACCGATCGCCGGTGTGCGCCTTCGACCGTCCACCTCGGTGGGCGGTTTCGTCGTTTCTGGTGCTGGTATACGGAGGGAGAGTTCGTTGGGTCACAGGATTGCAGTCATCGGAGGCGACGGCATCGGCCCCGAGGTGGTCGCCGAGGCGCTCAAGGTGGTGCGCGCCACCGGGGTCGACCTTGACACCGTCGGCTACGACCTCGGTGGGGAGCGCTACCTGCGTGACGGCGTCGTGCTGCCCGACACCGTGCTGGCCGAGTTGGGCACACACGACGCCATCCTCCTCGGGGCGGTCGGAACGCCGGCCGTCGCGCCGGGCATCATCGAGCGGGGCTTGCTGCTGCGCCTGCGCTTCGAGCTGGATCTTTACGTCAACGTGCGGCCGTTCAACCGGCCGGCCTCGCCCGCCAACCCCGCGATCGACATGGTGGTCCTGCGCGAGAACACCGAGGGCTCCTACGCGGGCGAGGGCGGTTCGCTTCGCACCGGCACCCCGCACGAGGTGGCCACCCAGGGCTCGATCAACACCCGCATGGGCGTCGAACGCTGCGTACGCTTCGCCTTCGAGATGGCGAGAAACCGGGAGCGCCGCCACGTGACGCTGGTGCACAAGACCAACGTCTTGACCTTCGCCGGCGACCTCTGGCAGCGGACCTTCGACGAGGTGGCGTCGGTCTACGAGGACGTGGGCACCGCCTACAACCACGTCGACGCGGCCTGCATCTACTTCGTGCAGGACCCTGGACGTTACGACGTGATCGTCACCGACAATCTCTTCGGCGACATCCTCACCGACCTCGGCGGAGCCGTCTCCGGTGGGATCGGCCTGGCCGCATCGGCCAACCTCAACCCGGCCCGAACCGGCCCTTCGCTCTTCGAGCCGGTGCACGGCTCGGCTCCCGACATCGTGGGCACCGGTCGAGCGAACCCCGCGGCGGCCATCCTGTCGGCGGCGATGATGCTCGAGTTCCTGGGCGAGGCCGACGGCGCCGCCCGCATCCGTAAGGCCTGCTCCGACGGATCGTCGTTCGTGGGCACCACCCGTGAGATCGGCGACGCCATCGCCGCCAGAGTCTGAGAGGAAGCGCGATGCCGCTGCAGCCCACCGACAAGATCTGGATGGACGGCGAGCTGGTCGCCTGGGAAGACGCCAAGGTGCACGTGCTCACGCACTCGCTGCACTACGGCTGTGGCGTCTTCGAGGGGATACGGGCCTACGCCACGAGCCGCGGGCCCGCGGTGTTCCGACTAGGCGACCACATCACCCGGCTGTTCAACAGCGCCAAGATCTTCATGATCGACATCCCGTTCACCTACGACGAGATCGTCGACGCCACCAAGACCACGGTGCGGGTCAACGGGTTGGTCTCGTGTTACATCCGTCCCATCGTCTATCTCGGCTACGGCGAGATGGGCCTCAACCCGTTGCCGTGCCCCGTGAACGTCTCGATCGCGGTGTGGCCCTGGGGCACCTACCTGGGCGACGAGGGGGTCGAGCACGGCGTGCGCATGAAGATCAGCTCCTGGAAGCGCCACGATCCCAACGTCATGCCGCCGGCCGCCAAGGGCACGGGGATGTACATCAACTCCTCGATGGCCAAGCTCGAGGCGCTGAAGTCGGGCTACGACGAAGCCATCCTGCTCTCGCCGCAGGGGTACGTCAGCGAATGCACCGGCGAGAACATCTTCGTCGTGCGCGACGGCGTCATCATCACGCCCCCGGTCAGCGCCGGCGCGCTCGAGGGCATCACCCAGGACTCCGTGCGGACCATCGCCAACGACCACGGCTTCGGCTACCGCGAGGACAACCTCCTGCGCAGCGACCTCTACACCGCCCAGGAAGCCTTCCTGTCGGGCACGGCCGCCGAGATCGTCCCCATTCGCTCGGTGGACGACCGCGAGATCGGTGAGCCCGGGCCGGTCACGCGCAAGATCCAGGAGGTGTTCCAGGCTGCTGTGCGCGGCGAGGTCGACCGCTACAAGAACTGGAACGACTATGTCGACGGCTGAAGGGCCGACGCCTGAAGGGCCGACGCCTGAGCACCTCCCGTCGCCGGCCGCAGCCGGGGGCGCCGTCGACATCTTCGATACGACGCTGCGTGACGGGGCCCAGTTCGAGGGCATCTCGCTGTCGGTGCAGGACAAGCTCCGCATCGCCGAGCAGCTCGATTGGCTCGGCGTGCGCTGGATCGAAGGGGGTTACCCCCTGGCCAACCCCAAGGACGCCGAGTTCTTCCGGCGCGCCGCGGCCGGCGAGCTGGTGCTGTCCACCGCCGAGCTGGTGGCCTTCGGCTCGACTCGTCGACCCCTCGGTCGCGTCGACGACGACCCGACCTTGCGGGCCCTGGTCGAGGCCGGGGCCTCCACCGCCTGCATCGTGGGCAAGAGCTGGGACTACCACGTCACCGAGGCCCTCGGTACCACCCTGGCCGAGGGCGTGGCCATGGTGGCCGACTCGGTCGCCTTCCTGCGCGGGGCGGGGCTGCGGGTCTTCTTCGACGCCGAGCACTTCTTCGACGGCTACAAGCACAATCCCCAGTTCGCCCTGCGGGTGCTCGAGGCCGCCGCCGTCGGCGACGCCGCCTGCCTGGTGCTCTGCGATACGAACGGCGGATCGTTACCTCATGAGGTGCAACGCATCACGGCCGAGGTGGCCGCGCACTTCGGTGGCGTCCAGATCGGCATCCACACGCAGAACGACAGCGGCTGCGCGGTTGGCAACGCCATCGCCGCCGTGCTCGGCGGCGCCACGCAGCTCCAGGGCACCGTGAACGGCTACGGCGAGCGAACCGGCAACGCCAACCTCATGACCTGCATCCCCAACCTCGAGCTCAAGCTCGGGATCCGGTGCCTGCCCGAGGGCCGCCTCGGTCGGCTGACCGCGGTGAGCCGCCACGTCGCCGAGCTGGTGAACCTGCCCCCGCACGCGGCCGACCCCTATGTCGGCGCTTCGGCCTTCGCCCACAAGGGTGGTCTGCACACCTCCGCGCTGGGCAAGGTCGGTGGCGCCACCTACGAACACGTCGACCCGGCGGCGGTGGGCAACCACACCCGCGTGCTGGTATCGGACCTCGGGGGCAAGGCCGGCATGGGCATGAAGGCCGTCGAGCTCGGCGTCGAGCTCGGCGACCCGGCGCTCGGAGCCCTCACCAAGGAGCTCAAACGCCTCGAAGCCGAGGGCTACGTGTTCGAGGCGGCCGACGCCTCCCTCGAGCTGTTGATGCGCCAGGTCGCCGGCTGGGTGCAGCCGTTCTTCCGCACCGAGGCCTACCGGGTCACCAGCTACCACCGTGAGGGTGCGGCATGGCCGGGCGAGGGTGTCGACCTGGCCAACGAGGCCACGGTGAAGCTGTGGGTCGGCGACGAGCGCCTCGTGTCGGTGGGCGAGGGCAACGGCCCGGTCAACGCCCTCGACGCCGCCCTGCGCAAGGCGCTGACCGCGCACCACCCGGCGCTGTCGTCGATCCACCTGACCGACTACCGGGTGCGGGTGCTCGACACCGCCACCGGTACCGGTGCCGTCACCAGGGTGCTCATCGACTCGGTCGACGGCGAGCGTACGTGGTCCACGATCGGGGTCTCGGAGAACATCATCGAGGCCTCGTGGCATGCGCTCACCGACGCCATCGTCTACGGCCTCCTCCACGCCGCCGACCCCTGACCCCGACTCCGCACCCCCGGCATTTCGCGACAAGCGGTGGGGCCCCAGCCCCACGTTCTGGCGCGGAATCGCCCACCCCCGGCATTTCGCGACAAGCGGTGGGGCCCCAGCCCCACGTTCTGGCGCGGAATCGCCCAGGGGTTCGCTGGTCGCGACCGAGGAGTACGCTCGGCGGCCGATGGCCGCTCCCGAGTTCGTGCCGATCACGCCGCTGGCCGAAGTTCGGGTCTACACCTCGCCGCCTCGGCGACCCGAGTCGTGGCGGGCGCAGCGCCCCGGCGACCTCGACGCCTCACAGCCTCGGGGCGACCTGTTCGGCAGCCAGGGCCCCGACCAGGGGTACGTGCTGTCGCTGGCCCGGCGCTTCGACGGGAACCTCGTGCTCGACGGCGCTGAGCATCACGACGATGCCGTTGCCGGCTGTGTGGCGGTGGCGCTCAAGAGGGCATCGCTGTTGGGCCGGGCGCCGGTGGTGCACGACCTGACGGTGGCCTTCACGGTGTGGGGCTTCCTGGACACCACCCCGGACCCCGAGCTCGTTTCCATCCGCAAGTCGTTGTTCGCCGAGGTGGCCAACCCGCATCACTACGGCGAGCGGCGCCGCATCGCCGACGCGACACCCGAGACCACCCTGGGTCGCTCGCACGCCCAGGTGGCCGAGGCCCACGAGCGCGACTGGCGCTCGCTGCTGCTCCTCCACCCGTCGGAGTAGCGGGCGCCGGTAGCCTGGCGGGGTGAAGCCGACCTCCCCGCGGTGCCGGTTCGCGCCATCGCCCACGGGCTTCCTCCACGTCGGTTCCGCCCGCGCCGCGCTGTTCAACTGGCTCTTCGCCCGCAGCGCCGGCGGATCGTTCCTGTTGCGCATCGAGGACACCGATGCCGACCGCAGCCGCGCCGAGCTCACCGGCGACATCTTCGAGATGCTGCGCTGGCTCGGGCTGGACTGGGACGAGGAGCCGCTGCACCAGTCGGGCCGGCTCGAGGTCTATGCCGCGTCGGCCGCCGCGCTGGCCGGCGGCGGCGCGGCCTACTACTGCGACTGCACGGCCGAGCGGGTCAGGGGCCGTCACGAGGCCCGGGGGGGACCGCCGGGTTATGACGGGCACTGTCGCGAACGCGGGCTCGGACCGGGGCCGGGCCGGGCGTTGCGGTTCCGCATGCCCGGCGAAGGGGTCACCGCCTGGGACGACGTGGTGCGGGGCAAGGTGAGCTTCGAGAACGCCAACCTCGAGGACTTCGTGCTGCTGCGGTCCGACGGCACGCCCACCTTCTTGTTGGCCAACGTCGTGGACGACGACGCCATGGGCATCACCCATGTCATCCGGGGCGAGGACCACGTCAACGGCACGCCCAAGTACCTGCTCATCCGGGCCGCGCTGGGGCTGGTCGACCAGCCCGTGTTCGCCCACCTCCCGCTGCTCGTGAACCAAGGCCGCAAGAAGCTGTCCAAGCGTCGTGACGACGTCTCGCTGGGCGACTACCGGGCGCGGGGCTACCTGAGCGAGGCCATGGCCAACTATCTCGCGCTGCTGGGATGGGGGCCGCCCGACGGGGTGGAGGTTCGCCCGATCGACGAGATCGTCTCGCTGTTCCGACTCGAAGACGTCAACCCTTCGCCCGCGTTCTTCGACGTGCGCAAGCTCGAGCACATGAACGCCCACTACATCCGGGCCATGCCCGTCGAAGAGTTCCTGGCCCGGACCGAACCCTTCGTCACCCACGGCGAGAAGGCCCGCGGCGCCCTGGCGGCGTTGGGGCCCGAGGTGCAGGAGCGGGTGCGGACCCTGGCCGAGGCGGAGGGCTACGTCGACTTCCTCTGGCTCGACGAGCCGGTCATGGGCCCCGACGCCTGGGCCAAGGTGTTCGAACGCGACCCGCGCGGGGCGGCGGCGATCGAGGCGGCCCTTCTCGCCTTTGCCGAAGCGGACTTCGATGTCGAGACGTTGCGGGCCGCGCTCGGCGACGTCGCGATGGCGGCCGGCTACGTCAACCCCGAAGGTCGGCCCCAACTGGCCAAGGCGCAGGCCCCCGTGCGGGTGGCGCTGACCGGCAAGGCGTCGGGCCCGCCGCTGTTCGAGTCCCTGGTGGCGCTGGGACGGACGGCCACGATGGCCCGACTGCGCGCGGCCAAAGAGCGACTCGGGTGATGCTCGGCCTGCGCGATCGCCAGCCGACGGGCGCCCCGGGCGCCCCGGCCGCGCCGACCTCGCGGCCGGGGCGTCGCCGTGTGCTGCGTCTCGGGGTGCGGGTGATCCTGGTGGGCGTCGCCCTGGTCCTGGTCTACACCGGGGCCACGTTCGCCCAGGTGTGGCACGCGTCGCGCGGTGACGAGGCTCAGGAGGCCGGCGCCATCATCGTGTTGGGAGCGGCGCAGTACAACGGGCGACCCTCACCGGTGCTGGCCGCTCGGCTCGACCACGCCGCCGCCCTCTACGAGGAGGGGTTGGCACCGCTCGTGGTGGTCACCGGCGGTCGCCAGCCCGGCGATCCCTTCACCGAGGCGGGGGCAGCGGCCGCCTACCTCGAGGGTCGCGGGGTGCCCGGCACCGCCATCGAGCGGGAGACGACGAGCACCAACTCCTGGGAGTCCCTCGCCGCCGCTGGCCGGTTCCTGCGCGAGAGGGGGATCGACGACGTGTTGTTGGTCTCGGATCCTTACCACGCCTTTCGTATCGACGCCATCGCCGACGAGCTCGGCCTCACCGCGCACGTCTCGCCCACCGGCACCAGCCCGATCGGCGGGTTCGAGGAGCTGCGCCACCTCGGCCGGGAAACCGTGGCGGTGGCCATCGGCCGCATCATCGGCTACGACCGGCTCGTTCGCCTCGACGGCGAGGTGCGATGAGAACGGCGCGGCCCGGGCGGGCACCGTTGTGCACGGCCCGATGACCGTCGTACCGGCGGTGAGCGTCGCGGGAAGGTCGGGCTCGGATAGAGTCCACGCTCGCCCATTCGGGGGTGGTGTAATCGGTAACACGGCAGGTTCTGGCCCTGTTGTTGGGGGTTCGAGTCCTCCCCCCCGAGCCAACAGTTTCGCGTGAACGCCCAGGTCACGGGCCTGGGCGTTCGGCGTGAAAGGGGCCGAGATGCCGCTCGCGGTCACAAGTTGGTCACAGCGGCCGCACGGCTCACGTCGTGCCGATTAGGTGACAGGCGCGCCGGTCTCAGACCCGGCGTTCGGGGCGGGGCCCCACCCACCCCCGCCGACGCGGCGAGGTCATCCGCACCCGGCTCATCACGGCCGGCGTCACAGCGAGGCGACCAGCTCTGACAGGTTTCGATGGACGTTCGGGGTCCGCCCAAGCCGCCGCACAGCGCGAGCCATCTGACTTGCGAAGGACCGTTCGGCGACGACGTGGTCGGCGTAGCCCGCTCCGCAGGTCAGGTACATGAGGTCGGCGAGGTCGTTGTCCTCCCAGCGGGTACCCGGGTTGAGGAGCTTCTCCCGCATCGCTTCGCGGAAC